>Ga0207015_1122_pt1 | contig 22298 bp, 22 predicted proteins | sample Alteio_BWMinCont_53_FD_153486 | JGI IMG/M metagenome (GOLD analysis project Ga0207015, IMG submission 153486) | Enriched cells from forest soil in Barre Woods Harvard Forest LTER site, Petersham, Massachusetts, United States -... | ecosystem: Environmental > Terrestrial > Soil > Temperate forest >...
GGCGTGACTTGATTGACGCTCGCCCAGGCCCATCCGAAAATTACGGTATGAGCGAACTGCTACAAGCCAGCCCGCGCAGAAGCTCCCGCGTCTTCCACAAAATGCGCGTGCAAGCGACCGGCCGGGCCCACAACGGGCGCAAATTCAAGGAAGTGTGCGAGACGCTGGTGGTCAACGCGCACGGCGGGCTGCTGATGCTGAAGCACGAAGTGGACAACGGCGAAATGATCGTGCTGACACACCCGGAGACCCAGGAATTTCAGGAGTGCCGCGTGGTGTACCTAGGTGAACCGGGCGACAAAGGCCAGCGCGTGGGCGTGGAGTTTCTGACGCCGGCGCCGCGCTTTTGGGGGCTGGAACTCAGCGAAACTCCGGCGGTTAACTGATTCCTGCCGCCGCTACCTGTGCCGGCGCTCGCTTTCCCCGTTTGATCAGCCAGTCTCCCAAACGCCACAATAAAAGAATTGCGACGATCGCGCCGTAGAAGAGCGGCTCGCGCACGTCGGATTTAACCAGCCAGTAGTAGTGAATGACTCCGCAGACCGCCGCAACGTAAATCGCGCGATGCAGCGCTTGCCAGCGTTTGCCTCCAAGACGCCGGATCCACCCTGCCGTGGATGTGACGGCCAAGGGAATCAGCAGGAGGAATCCGAGGAAACCGACAGTGATGAATCGGCGCTTGGCGATGTCTTGCCACATGCCGGTGAGACTGAAGCTCTGGTCCGGGCCGATGTACGTGATGAAGTGCAGGCACACGTAAAAGAAAGCAAACAAGCCGAGCATGCGGCGAAAGCGAATCAGCTCCGGAAGCCGCAGCAGTTTGCGCAACGGAGTGATCGAGAGGGTAAAGATCAGAAAACGCAGCGTCCAGTCTCCGGTAGCGTGCTGCAGGAATTCGACCGGATTGGCGCCGAGTTGCCCGCGCAGCGTGCGACCGACCAGCACCAGGAACGGCACCAGGCAGAACACAAACACAGCGACTTTAGTCCACTTGCTGGAGAGGATGGCGCGCACGCTGCAGGCTCGGTCAGTGATATTTCTTCAGATCCATCCCATTGTAAAGGCTGGCGACCTGATCGCCGTAGCCATTGAACAGGAGCGTGTTGCGCCGGAAGATTTCGCCGAGGCGGCGCTCGGTAGCCTGGCTCCAGCGCGGATGATCCACGGCTGGATTCACGTTCGAGTAAAAGCCGTATTCCTCGGAGGAGTAGCGATTCCAGGTAGTGGGCGGCTCCTTTTGCTGGAAGCGGATTTTCACGATGGATTTGATGCTCTTGTAGCCGTACTTCCAGGGCACCACGATGCGCACCGGCGCCCCGTCCTGATTCGGCAGGGTCTCGCCATACATGCCGACGCACAGCATGGTCAGCGGATGCATGGCTTCGTCGAGGCGCAATCCCTCAACGTACGGAAAATCGATTCCGCCATACTTGGCTTCCGGCATTTGTGTAGGATCGAAGAAGGTCTGGAACGCCACGTACTGCGCTTTCGATGTAGGTTCGACCAGTTTAGCCAGCGTGCTGAGAGAGAAACCGATCCACGGCACCACGATGGACCAGCGCTCGACGCAGCGGTGGCGGTAGATACGCTCCTCGAGCGGCGCGAGCTTGAGGATTTCGTCCATGGAAAACTTGCGTGGCTTGGCCACTTCGCCTTCTACGGAAACACTCCAGGGCGAAGTGCGGAAGTTCTGTGATTTCTTCGCGGGATCACTCTTGTCGGTGCCAAATTCGTAGTAATTATTGTAGTGCGTCACGTCTTCGATGGAATTTGGCTTTTCCGTGGTGCTGAACGGGCTCTTGACCAAGCCGGAGAGCTTCGATGTGGCCAACGCGGTCTGCCCCGGAAACGCCAGGCTCGACAGAATTTTGCCGCCAGCCAGCCCCACGCCGGCGATGCCCATGGCCCGCAAGACTTCCCGGCGATTGAAATAGACCGACCGCGGGGTGATGTCCGCGTAAGTCAGGTCTGGTTTTGGTCGAATCAACATGCTCAAACCTCATTTAGCGTACGGGGAGTCCCGCTATTTATGGTACGGCAGCTGCTCTTCATTGGATGCACAAAGTACGCCGCTCCGCTACCTGAGTGACGCTCGGTGAGATTCGCTCGTTAGGAGAGAGTTTTCAATACGTTGGGCGCTGAGAAGCATCCCCCGCCAGCACGTGGAGGCAAGGCTAATAGTATCCGCGAACGCCCCCAGTCCGATGGCAGCGAATTAGCGGGCCAGAACCGGGCAGTGCAACTAGAATGAAACTGGCACGCGGCCCCGCAAGGAAGCGCAACCTCAATCGAAGGAGGTTCTGTGGCGCAAATCAAAGGAACCGTTCTCATCGACACCATCGCGGCCGTCAAAGCACGCGCCGGTGAAGCGGAGTTCGCCAAAATTGTCGAGCATTTGAGCCCTGAGGGCCAGGGCATTTTTGGCGCGACGGTACATCCCTCCAGTTGGTATCCCCTGGACGCGTTCGTCGAATTTCTCGAGGTGGACATTCGCGAAACCGCTGGCGGCGACCGCGAAGTGCTGGCCAAGCGCGCCGAACGGGTAATCGAATCACAGCTTCGCGGAATTTACAAAGTATTCGTGAAATTTGGCTCGCCGGGATTTATCATCACGCGCATCTCGGCCGTGCACTCCACCTACTTCCAGGGTGTGCACATCATTCCGGAAATCGAACCGCACAAAGCGGTGATCAAGTACGTCGGCTTCGCCAAACATCAGGACATCATGGGCTACACCATCGTCGGTTTCTTCCGCAAAGCGCTGGAAATCTCCGGCGCCAAGGGCGTGGTCGTGAATTTCACCGTGCCCATCTCAGCAGGCGGGGCCCACTGCGAGCTGACCATCGGCTGGGACTGACCAATCCATTCCTGCGTAGTCACACCGTCGGCATGGTCAATTGTGCCGGAAAGTCGGGCGTGGCACGGCGATCCCAAACTTCCGGGACGATCGCCACAGTAGCAGGCAATGGAACGGAAGGCGTCTCCGGCGATGGCGGCGCGGCTGCGCGAGCCAGTCTGAATTTCCCGACTGGGGTGACTGTGGATAGGCCGGCAACCTCTTCATCACCGACCAAAGTAATCATCGAATTCGCAAGGTCAGTGCCGCCGGGATAGTCACAACCGTGGGGGAAACGGGATTGGAGGCTTTTCGGGCGACGGCAGCGCAGCTACCAGGACCAGTCTGAACTCGCCAAGCGGAGTGGCCGTGGATTCGGCGGGGAATCTCTACATCGCAGACAGCTTCAATAATCGCATACGCAAGTTGAAAACTATTCCTTCAGTGGCTAGAGGTCGAAGCCCCAGAAGTCCAGTCCAGGTTCGTGAAGTCCCTAACTAATGATTGAAAATAGGGAGTTGGCTCCCCGGGCTAGATTCGAACTAGCAACCCTTCGGTTAACAGCCGAATGCTCTACCATTGAGCTACCGGGGAACAGGCAAGTTAGATCCTTAGTTTACAACACGATGCACTAGCGTGCCACTCTCCTCTCCACCAGTTGGGGTCCAATTGGGGTCCAACTTGGGTCCAATAACGGCTTCACTTTCGCCATTTCGGGTGCGTGATGCTGGCGCAACATCTTCGTGTAGTGGTCGACCATTTTGTCCGAAGAATGTCCGCACCAATCGCGGATGACCTGACGGCTCACCCCGCAATAAACGAGGTGAGAAATCCGGCCTCTGCGAAAAGCGTGCATCCCGGTGCCGGGTTCCACGAGCTTCAGCTTCTGCAAGACCGGTTGAAGCTTGTCCTCCAGCACATTTGAGAGACGCAACGGTGTGCCGTTTCTGGTTTCAAAGAGATAACCGTATCGTCTTCCCCGCAGGTGTTTCTTGAGCTCCATTGCTACGGACGCATCAATGGGCACCGTGCGGGTTCTGTCCTCATCACCCGTGTCACTCTTCGACGTGTTCTCCTCCCCTTCGAACACCGAACGCCGAATGGTGACCGTCTGTTCATTCAAGTTCACATCCGTCTCAACTCTCAGCGCAAAAAGCTCCCCAGCCCGCGCCCCCGTGCCGGCAGCCAGTGCGAACAACGCGCGATTCAGCTGCGTCTTCGCCGCATTCACGATGGCGGCCATTTGTGTAACGGTGAAGTACGGAAGTTCCCGTTGCACGCTTTTGGGCGGTGCGACCTTTTTCCATTTCACGAGCCACGGCGACACAATGGGTTTGCCACTCTGCGCCATTTCGTCAAATTGAAAGTTGTAGATCGCGCGGACGATACCGAAGAGATTCTTGATCGACTTGCGGGACAGGCCTTCTCTTTGCCACGTCTGAATCAAACCTCGTACGAGGGGATAGCTAATCTCCTCGAGCGGAGTGTTCTCCAAATGGGGAAGGATGTGCTTGTTCAACTCGCAAGACATGCTGCGTTGAGACGAGCGTTTCTTGTTGACGGTCAGGTGAAGATTCTTCCACCCACGGGCCGCCAGACCAAAAGTAACGACTGGCGATTGGGAGCGGGCAAGATGACTCTCGTCATTGATGCCCTCGTCCTCGATGAACTTCGACAGCCATCTTTCGGCTTTGGGGCGCGTGAACTGGTTGATGTTTCCGATTATCACTGTACGTCTGACTCTTTTGTTCTGGCCCGGCACATCGGCCCGATAGCGGCCGATGTACTGAGAGCCCTTTACATATACAGAACCACATTGTCCGGATCTGCGAGACATTGATCTCCTGTCTCGTTGATTCGGCACCGTAACCGTTTCTACGGTATCGGTTTTGGTTCCGGACGACAATAGGGTCGAACACACTGGTCTTACCTTCTGTCGATAGCTTGATCTTCAGCTTTTTCAGCGACGGCCTCGTGAGGCCGAAATTCCATACTCTGGTTGAAATCCTGCAATGTTTGGGAAGTATCGCGTTGCCAGCCTCTATGAGTCTCCGCCTGAGCTTTTTCGACGGTATGTCTCGCATAGTAAAGCGGGTCTGCTTTGTCGTCTGACCTGTAGTCGGCGATGCGCTGAATGATTTGCTGCGGGTCGTCGCCACGAGCTAAGGCCCGCTTGGCGTAGGCCCAGTCCGCTTCGGATTGGCTGCGATGGCCGGAGGATATTCGGCGGGGCGGACTGTGGCCGTCCGAGAGACGACGCGGCGCCTCAGGCGAGTCTTCGTGAATCGTAAAATCGCGCAGGTGGTAAATCGCATCCGATTGCTGGATTGCGCGCACGACGAATGCCTCGTTGTATTTACGGTTGGCAAATCCAGGCATGCGTAGAACACGCGCGATGTCGGTGGCCGCGATATCTCCTTGGAATTGATTGGCCAGAGACCGCAATAGCGATTCGGCCTGTTCCCTGTCGAGGCCGTCCACGCGCCAGACGACCTGATTCTTTTCGGGCGATGTATCGAGAACGAAGTTGGGAACGGGCGTGTTGCGGTCCATTCGTATGGCTCGGAGCGATGAGGGCGCATCCTCGTCGAGATCGAGATAGACGTGGCGAATTTCGCGAACGTTCTCCTTGGTTCTTGTGAAGGTGTTGGCCCGCAGGGGATTCATTCCGAGGAAGACGTCGGCACCTCGATTGTTCTCCTCCTTGAGCCAATCCTGAAAGTGGGGACTCGCAATGTCTTCCGCGAGAAGAATGCGCTGGACGGTTTGCGCGCGAGCACGGTTGCGGGCGAGCACGGCAACACGGTCCTCAGCCTGATGCAGCGCCAATACGTATTGCGCAGCCGAGAGTTGCTTTGGCGCGAAGGAAGTGGCTGTCATGTGCGTTCTCTCGGAGCGACGTAGATCGCGCAGAAATCGAAGAGGTCCGCGTCGGGGTCGTAGCTATTGATTTCAAGAACCTCGGAGATGAATCGCCGCCCCGGCCTTCGTTCGATGTGGATGACGACGTTGAGGGAATCGGCGATGTTTGTCTTAATCGAACGGTACGGTAGCTCGATGCCACTCTGCAAAACGCAACTGGTAAAACGAGCCAGGCCCTGCTTCGCGGAACTCGCGTGGATGGTGCTCAGCGTGCCAGCGTGGCCGGTATTCAAGAGCTGGAGCAGATCGAAGGCCTCGCTTCCTCGAATTTCTCCCAGCAAAATACGATCGGGCCGATGCCGCAGCGAGGCTTTTAGGAGATCACGATTGGAGACGGCGGGCACTCCGTTCTGTTCCCTGCGAGCTTCGAAGCGAACGAGGTTCGATTGGGCAAGTTGTATCTCAGCCGTGTCTTCGATCAGCAGAATGCGTTCGTCCGGGGGGATGAAGTTCCCAAGAGCATTTAACAGGGTCGTCTGTCCTGCGTTTGTCTTGTAGCTGCTCAAGATGCGGAAGCCCTGCTTCACGCTGAGCTCGTTTTCCTTCCGGTCTTCTTCGTCGAGGTCTCCCCAATCGCCTGTGATATGGCGTGAGAGGAAGTCCAGCGGCGTTTGTCCGCTCTTTGCGAGGGCGGCGAGCGCTCCCGGAGTAGACACAAGCGAGCCCACGTCAAAGAGTGGTTTTCGTTCGATTTGTTGCATGGCAGATCTCCTGTTTTTGGATTTGGGTTTTGTCTCCGAGGCACCGCAAAGCGGTGCACGAGAGACAAAATTCCTTCATGGCAGGGGAAGGCGACTGTCCGTCCGCGCCGTCAAGGGCGCCGGGGTATGGCGTTCATTGGAGCGGAGCGGAAACCCTTGACGGAAGGAGCGGACGGATCAGGCGCAGGATTTGGCCAGGAAGGAATGGGGAGTGAGTGATTTCTAGACACCAAAGAATACGGCCAGGAAGGGCGTGAAGCAGACAGTTAAGGGGCTGGATAATTCCCTACGAATTGTTGGGTAAATGTGCTGCCGGCTGCTCAAACCATTGACAGATAAAGAGATACGCGGCTACGTAAGCTCTTGCCCGGAAAAGCGATTCGTGCATAATCCCTAATAAAGTTGGGGGAATATGCTATGCCCGAATCGTATCCTTGTAAGCAGGCGGCTCGACGACTCTACGAAATCGCCCAACCGCAGCAAGGATTCTTCACGGCGAAGCAAGCCATCCGAGCGGGCTACGCGGAGAAAGTACACACCTATCACGTGAAAGCCGGAAACTGGATTCGCGAGCATCGAGGAATCTATCGGCTTGCCGATTTCTCCTCTGCGGAGCGGCCGGACCTCATGCTCTGGTATCTCTGGTCGCAAAACCGGCAAGAAGTTCCGCAGGGAACGTACAGTCATGACACGGCGCTTAGTCTTCATGAACTGTCGGACATCATGTCATCAAAGCTGCACATGACGGTGCCGAAAGAGTTTCGCCGGAACAGCCGGATTCCGGAGATTCTCGTTCTTCACCAAGCGCATCTCGACGCAAGCGATGTTCAGGAAATACACGGGGTGGGCGTGACCCGTCCGCTGAGAACGATCGTCGATCTGCTGCGGAGCGGCCACGTTGATCGCAGCCAGCTGAAGCAAGCCGTGGACGAAGCCGTGCGGCGAGGACTTATCGGAAGAAAAGAGATCGACCGCATGCCTCACGATAAATTGCAACGTTCGCTTCGCGAGCTCGCCGGACAGCGCGCGTGATCGACGAAACGAAATCCTACAAAACGGCCGGTGCGTTTCGCACGGCTCTCGAGACTCGACTGCAGACGCGCGCGCGAAGAAGGAACGGACCTGCAGCGCCTGCGTCGGCAAGTGGCGTTCGACCGTTTCCTCGCGCGAATGTTTTCGAAAGGGCCAAAGGCCGATTGTCCGTGGGTGCTCAAGGGCGGCTACGCGATGGAGCTACGGATTCACACGGCGCGGACGACCAAAGATCTCGACTTGACGCTCCACGACGACACACACCTGCCGAAAGACCCGAAGAAACGCCGCGAACAGGTTCGCGCCATGCTGCAAGAAGCGGCAGCAACGCGTCTCAATGATTTTTTCAATTTCCTTGTTGAAGAAGCGAGAGAAGATTTGGAAGGCGCGCCCGAAGGAGGCAGCCGCTATCCGGTCCAGGGGCACATGGACGGGCGAGACTTTGCGCGCTTTCCGGTGGACGTGGGCATTGGGGACGAGGTGATGCAGCCCCTTGATATCGTGACCGGGCAAGACTGGCTTGGCTTCGTCGGCATCGCACCGCCTTCGTTTCCCATCATTTCAGCGGAGCAGCAATTCGCGGAAAAACTTCATGCGTATACGCTGCCGCGCGGTGAGCGAACGAACACGCGAACCAAAGACCTCATCGACATGGTGCTCTTGATCCGCGGAGGAAAGGTCGACCAAACGAAAACGGCACAGCGATCCGCAGGACGTTCACCCGACGCGCGACACACAAGATGCCGCGCACGCTCGATCCACCGCCAGCAGAGTGGGCGGGCGTGTTCGATGCGCTCGCGAAGGAATGCGGCATCACCATGAAAACGGAAGAGGGATTCGCCTTGGTGCGCGAGTTCGCCGGAACGATAAAGATATAGCGAGTGCGAGGACGAAGGCTCGCTGAGGATGTCTTCGGTCGCGACGTTCCCGCTTCGAGCGCGTAAACGGGGAGGCTGCCCGCATACCACGTTGCTGACTTGTAAAGATGGCCACTACAAGAAAGAAGATAGGTCCTGCAACGACCCCGATTATCTGAAAAGCAATCGGCTTCTTTTCAGGGATTCGAAGATGGGGAAGAGGACTGTGTCTGAGAGCTGAGATGCCGCATGACTCCGCCGCACATTTCGAGATTTCGCTCAGTGGCTGCGAGAGTGTCAAAGTTCCCGCCCAAAAGAAGGCCCTTTTTCTTCCTTTCCGAGAATACTGGCAGAGCTTTGCTCAACCAACTCTGTGAATTCCGACAAGAAGAAAGTTGATCTGCCCCAGAAATACCAGACTGCGATGCCAGGGTCGCATACAGGTTGCCGATGTCCGCTTGAGAAATTGCCAGGGCGAATCGACTTGATTCGTTGGAGGGATCTCTCTCTAACAGAGCTTCGCGAATCGTAAGCGCCTTCTTGTAACTGTCAAGCGCGCCGGTGAAATCCCGTTTTTGCTGGAGGAGACCGGCGATGTATTCGTAAGTGTTGCCCGATCCTGCACGCGGCTTGACATTTTGGGGATCCGCTGCGGCGAGAGAAGAGCGAATTTCCAATGCTTTGCGATAGTAGCTGAGGGCGGCATCGAGGTCTCCCTGCCTGCCTAGAATGTAACCCGTGTCGCTGTAGGTGTACGTGATGTTGTAGCGCGCTTCAAAATTGCCGGGTCGAAGGGTCAAGAGAGCTTCGTCAATAGCCATCGCTGTGCGGTAGTGCTCGAGGGCCACCGGGAGTTTATTCTGGAGGGACAAAGTCGAACCGACGTGCTTGTGTGCGAACGACAGCGCGACTTGGAAGGCTTGGCTTTTGGGATCAGATTTCACCAACTGTTCGCAAAGCACCAGCGTTCTTTCGTAGTACCACAGCGCATGGTCGAGATCATTATGCTCCGCGAAATTGCCGCCAGTATATGAATAGGCGTTGCTCAAGAGAGCCAACGCTTTCAGATCTCCTGGGTGAGATGTCACCAACGGTTCCAGGATTTGCAACGCCTCGTGGAGTCGCTGGTCTCGCTCTTGAAGATTTCCGGCTTCACCCAGCACCAGTGTGAAATTTAGTTCGATGGCTGCCAGTTCGCGACGACTGTCCAAGTCCGCCGGGCGAAGTGAAACGGCTAGTCGCTGCAACTCTTCTGCTTTACGGAAATTCTGAATGGCCCGCAGGGTGTCGCCAACGTTTGCGTCGTTTGGATGGCCCAGAACGTTGGCGAGTCTCGCGTAGGCTCCCGCGAGTTCGCGCAGGAGGGCGGGATCGTTCTTAGATTCCTGTGCAAGGTTGTCCAAATACTGTTGCCCACGCTCGACAATCAGCTTGCGCGCAGACGTAGCCCCAGGCAGGTCCCGGATCGAATCATGAACTTCAAAAATCAAAGAATTCGCGAGGCTGCGGACATCGTTGAATCGCCGCTGGGCGATACGGGCTTCGCGGAGAGTGATCAGCAATGCTGCGATCAGCGTAAAGGCAACTGCCACCGTAGCTGCGACACTCGCTTTGTGACGCATCACGAATTTCGAGGCTCGATAGCCGGGCGTGTCTTTTCGGGCGATGACCGGCAAATGTTCCAGATGACGGCGAACATCCTCAGAGAATTGCTCGACGGTTGCATATCGCCTCTCGGGTTCTTTTCGCAACGCCTTGAGCACGATGTTGTCCAAATCTCCGCTTAGGGCGCGGCGGAGCTTCTCATGTTTTTGGTTCGGGTCCTTTTGCTCCCCCACCCCGACAGAAGAGACGGCGTTGTTGGAGTCCTTGCTTTTTTCGAGGCGCGTTACGGCTGTACTGGGTCTTTCCGGGTCGGTGTCGCAAATCGCTTTGATGATCTCGTGAGGGGCAGTGCTGGAAACGCGATAAGGCCGGCGACCGCTAAGAAGCAAGTAGAGAATCACGCCCAGCGAGTACACATCGCTTGCAGTAGTAATAAGATCGCCCCGGACCTGCTCCGGGCTCGCGAAATCCGGAGTCATGACGCGCATCACCGTGAGTGAGCGATCCCCTCCAGTCCCTCCCTGCTCGGGGTCCAGAATTTTGGCGATGCCAAAATCAAGCAGCTTGGGAACTCCGTCTTCCGTGACAAGGATGTTTCCCGGCTTCAAGTCGCGATGTACGACCAGATTCTGATGGGCATACTGGACGGCTGAACAGACGGTCCGAAACAACTTCAGCCGGTCCGCGATGGAAAGGTCGTGGCGAATGCAGTACTCGTCAATTGGCACGCCAGGGACAAACTCCAGGACGACAAAAGGCATCCCTTCTTCCGTAACTCCACCGTCAAGCAAGCGCGCAATGTTGGGGTGCTCAAGGCCAGCGAGAATCTGCCGTTCGTTTCTGAATCGCGAAAAGAAAAAACCTGTGCTTAAGCCACTGCGAATTAGCTTGATGGCGACCTGCTTGTCATACATACCATCCGCACGCCCGGCACGGTACACTGCGCCCATGCCGCCTTCGCCGATCTCTTCCAGCAACTCGTAGGGACCCAAGCGCCGTCCGATCCACACCCCTGGCGTGCTAGCTATAAGGTCGGCTGCTTCCACTGCAGCAAGGTGCTCAAGAAAGGCGTCGTCTTGCTCATGTGACTCTAAGAGCGACTCGACCTCGCTGCGTATGGATTCTTGGCCGGCGCACGCAGAATCGAGAAATGTTTCGCGCGTCTGCGGATCTAACTCGAGCGCTGTCTGCATGACTTCCTTGACCTTGTGCCATTCTTCGGGGGTCATCGAGTCTCGGCCCTTCGGACCTCGCGACGCAACCAAGCCCGCGCCGTGGCCCATTCTCGTTTCACAGTGGTCGGCGAGACGCCCACAATTTCCGCAGTTTCGTCAATCGACAACCCACCAAAAAATCGCAGCTCGACGATCCGGCTTTGCTGAGGATCCAGTTCGGCAAGTTCGTTCAGCGCGTCGTCCAAAGCAATGAGGTCCACGCTTTGTGTTTTCTGAGCGCTCACGGCATCGTTGATTTCCACCTTGAAACCGCCGCCCCGCTTGGCGGCCCGTCGTCCCCGCGCGTGATCAACCAAAATCTGTCGCATCAACTGCGACGCCACCGCCAGGAAGTGAGCACGGTTCGCAACTTCGGCAGGCCCCTGCTTCATGAGTCGGAGATACGCTTCGTGAACCAGGGCAGTGCTTTGGAGAGTATGGTCCGGACGTTCCTGCTGTAAGTGATACTGCGCAATTCGGCGTAACTCTTGATAGACGAGGGGAATAAGGGCCTGAAGCGCCTCTTGATCGCCGGCGCGCCATTTGCTGAGAAGGGCACTAACAGGCTGGGGCGAGGACTCGGACACACGCACACCCTCGGTTACCCTGGGAGCTTCCCAGTTGTGCAACAACCTAGAGTAAGGGGCAAGCGAAGTCAATTCGCATTGCCGTGGACGTGTGGATTCTGCTGTGCGCCATGTCGCGGCAAAGGCGATGAGTGCCATGACCTTCGGTCCCCTTTCCAAGAAGCGAAAACCACGAGTGAACCGGGTCATGCGAATACAGTCTTCACGCTAACCGGATGTTTGGGAAAGGGCTTTTCCAGAAATCAGGGCTTTCTCATCAAGGCCCTGGTCCAGTTTGCGCTCCGTTTTCGCTTATGTGGATAGCTAGGAAGAAGGCGGCTCGACTTCCCCGGTCAGAGACGCCTCAGCACCATCCAAAAACGCGTGTTATCGATTGATTGGGCTGCGGGAGGTTCTATGCGTAAGCTGCTCCTTTGCTCCTTCTTCATATTCTTCACATTGGCCCTCACGGTCTCGCCCGGCGCCTTGGCGCAAACCGTGGAAGCGGCGCAAGCGACGACCGGGTCCACGACGCCAGCCGCGCCTCCCACATCAAGGCAAATTCCGTTTGACTTGGTTTTTTCGCATCTGCCCTTTGGCAGCACGCAAACCATCACTGTGGAAGTGTGGGACGCAGCAACGGGCGGCAACCTGGTTCTTTCCGAAGTTCACCCGAGTGTGAAGGTAGGGCTACTCGGCGAGTTGGATTTTGTGCTCGGTTCGCAGACCGAAGGTGGAATCCCCGTGAACGGTTTCCCTTCGGGAGCTTCCCGCTATCTCGATGTCCTCGATGTGACCAATCGTAGCGTGCTCTTGAATGGCCGAATGCCAATGTACGCGCATGCTTTTGCGCTTACGCCTGGCCCCGCAGGTCCACAAGGCCCTGCCGGGGCAGTTGGAGCGACTGGTCCTCAGGGCCCCGCCGGGCCGACCGGTGCACAAGGCCCTCAAGGACCGATCGGCATCAACAACCGCGGCGCGTGGAACAGCTCCAACACTTACAACGCCAATGACGCGGTGACCGATCAAGGAGCCTTCTGGCTCGCCCTGCAAACCATTGTGGCTAATACGCCGAACTCCGAGCCGTCCGCCGCGAACAGCAGTTGGCAATTGCTTGCCGCTGCTGGCCCATCAGGAACGCAGGGACCGGCTGGACCTGTAGGTGCCACTGGTGCGACGGGAGCACCAGGGCCTCCTGGATTAGCCGGCCCACAAGGTGTCCCAGGTATTCCCGGAGCGATCGGTCCCGTGGGACCCCCGGGGCCGGCAGGGCCGCAAGGTGCGGCGGGTTCGGGCGGAGGAGTCAATGGCATTCAAGAGTTTGTTGGTATCCCTGCGACACCTTCTTCTCCGCCGATCTTGAGTTTTCCGTTTACGGTTCCGCAGGGTGTTACGCACCTTTTGGTCGAGATGTGGGGAGGTGGAGCCGGGGGAGGAGGGGGCGGTGACGGCTTCGTGGCAAGCAGTCCTCTTAGGACCGCTAGCTGTAGCGGAACGAATGGCGGAAGTGGAGGTTCGGGAGGGTACACACGAGCCGTGATTACGGTAACCCCCGGAGCAATTTATACGGTCACTTTGGGTACTCCAGGAACAGGCGGACCTCCGGTCGGCAACTTGTCCCCCAGCGGAGCCGGAAACGGGACAGATGCAACTGACACCGTGATTACCGATAGCTCCGGAACACTCGTATTAAGCGCTGGCGGTGGAAAAGGAGGAACCTCGGGTTCTCCAGCGACTCCGGTAAACTCCGTCATCGCAGCCTCGTGCAATAACGGATCTAACCCCGGGTCCGGTGGCGCGGGGGGAATCGCAGTGAGTGGTAATGGAATTGTCGCTCGGACCGGCAATGTGGGGAGCAATTCCGGCGCACCTCCGCCACCGACGCCTCCGCCCGTCGGCTCCATTTCCATCGGTACCGCTGGCATGGGCGGCTCAGGCGGTACAGGCGGGTCTGGGCCGGATGACGGCTTTCAAGGCAGTTCTGGAACGGCCGGATACGTTCTGATTGTGTGGTAGCTCAACGAGCCGGTGGAACATGCAACTCGCTGGCCCCCTTTTCCGTGTTTTTTCGCTTTTGTATGTAGCAGAAGAGCTTGGTGAATCCTTTCTGTTCTGCAGGGATGCCAAGCTCCCAGCTCAGAAAATAACGGCCGAATTCCCATTGGCTGTGCGAGGTTCTAGATGCGAACTCTGTTGTTGTCCTCGTTTTTGTTTTTGACATTGTTCTTGGCCGTTCCGGCGTCTCTCCTGGCCCAAGCATCAATGCCAACCCCGCCTCCTACTTCTCGGGAGATTCCGTTCGAGTTTGAGGTCACGCGTTTGCCGTTTGGCAGCACTCAGACGATTACCGTGGAAGTCTGGGACGCCCAGACCGGTGGAAATCTGGTCTTCTCGGAAGTTCATCCCAACGTGAAGGTCGGTTTCTTGGGAGAACTGGATCTTCTCCTCGGGTCTCAGACGAATGGAGGCATACCGACAAGCGTCTTTCCTTCGGAAGCTTCGCGCTATCTGGACGTAGTCGACGTTAGCAATCGTCCAGTTCTGATCGATGGCCGCAAGCCTTTTTACGCAACCGCGTTTCTCTTTCCGCAGGTCCCGCCGGTCCACTAGGTCCCCCCGGCCCCGCGGGGCCACAAGGTCCTTCAGGACCCATGGGGCTCACCGGTCCTGCAGGTCCTCAAGGTCCAGCGGGTTCTCAAGGAGTGACCGGTGCGACTGGTCCTCAAGGGATTCCCGGACCAGCGGGTCCCATTGGCCCCATCGGACCTCCGGGATCTCAGGGTGTTCAAGGCCTTCCAGGGACCACGGGCGGACTGCTTGGCAAGCAAGAGTTTCTGACGAGTGGCACTTTTGTAGTTCCGGCTGGTGTTACCCGGCTTAGCGCGGAACTCTACGGTGGCGGCGGTGGAGGGGACGCCTGCGCTCCTAACAGCTTCGTTGTCAACCCCGTGGGCGGCGGCGGCGGCGCCTATACCACCAGCCTGTTATCGGTCATACCTGGTCAGACCCTGACAGTGACCGTGGGCATGGGCGGGACTTCTCCGATTGCTTTGAACGCGAGTGCAACCAGCGGCGGGGATTCAGAAATACTGGATTCGACAAATAACATACTAGCTGTAGCCCATGGAGGCGGCGGAGCCACCTGCTCGGCGAACGGAGCACTTGCGACGGCTGGAGCAGGTGGCACCAGTGATCCAAACGCCCTGATTAGCCATGCTGGGGCCTCCGGCAATGGAGCAAACGCAGGCGGTGGATATCTCGTTCCAGGATTTTCATCAGGTGCGCCGTTCGGAGGAGGCGGAGCGGGCTCAACCACCTCGCTGACTCCCGGTCAGCCGGGATACATATTGCTTATCTGGTGATTCCGGAGGAGACCAAACGGTATGGTTTTAACTATTCGTTCAGTTCTGCGGGTACGTCGGGTTCCAGCCAACCGTTGTTTGTCCGCGGACTCGCGACTGGAAGTCAACCGGCCCTGTGGCTGTTACGGTCGAGGCAGATGACGCTGCCCGAGGAATGGGACTCATCCCTAGGGCTGCTCAGCGCCACGCAACGTGGAAGGAGGTCTGTATGTATTTCAAGAGTCTGACACGAGGAACGCGAGCATTGGTGCTCTTCTTGTTGGCCGCAGCGCTGCTGCTGCCCTGGAGCGCCCGCGGGCAATCCACAGCTGGATCCGGCAAACCGCCGGGTGCCCTCGTTCGCATGGACATGCACACCGCCGTGGGGGTCGAGTTGGACGAAATCCCCGCGGGTCCTCAGCGCGAAGCCGCGGCGGCTTGGGCGCTTTCACAAGACAAGAACTTTTGGGTAAAGCGCGCCAAAGAGCAGGTCAACTTGACCTACTATCGTCTCGTCTTCCGCCAATTTTTCTACACCGCGCCTCCGGCGCGCGGCGATCTGCCCCTTCCTCCGCACGCTGCGTGGAGATTTGAATTCCCAGACGAACCGCGTCGTGTCCAGATTGGCACACATGACTATGTCGCTATTCCTTATCATTTCCAGACCTACATCGTCACCGACCCGGCTTCTCCGGGGGCCAGTGAGCCGGCGCTCAGCGCGGTCGGCGGAACCTGGGACGAACCGTTTGACCTGCCCGCGGATCCCGAGTTGGTGATGGAGCGAACTGGGTACGCGTGTCTCGACGAATTCGGCTTTCCGCCGAACAGCGTGTTTGAAGAGAGTGTCTATTATTTCTACGACCAGACGTGCCAGGTGGAAACGCAGGCGACTTCGGCGTGTCACGTCACGCAATTTCCGACGGAGTCCTGCACACAAGCGCTTACGAATCATGTGGGCATGCTGCAGCCCAACTTGCATTTCACGCGCGTGGCCTATGACCCGGAGATTGCGGCGGATTTCCGTCAGGGGCAGTTCACCAACAACAGCGGGCCCGACCTCGCCGCCATTGAAGAGGCCTTGGTAGACGAGAACCGCGTGTACTACCGGTTTTTTACGCCGGATTCCTGCGACATTAAGTACGGCACAATTTCGCAGCCCGGCTGGCGCAGGCTTTGGACGTTTTCCGCGAATACACGGAATGATGGTACGAAGCCGGTTCACATCGGCGACCTAACGAATCCGAACAACCCTTGGTTGCTCAGCAACGTCTTTGAATTCGGAAATTGCGACCAGGAATGGGACTTCAATTACTATATCAACTTCGCTTACATCACGGCAACCGGCGTCAAGCGCGCTTTCTGCATCGAAGACACGAACCGCTACCACAACGATGAATCTACTCCGTTGGCAGGCACCTATCAGACCTGTAATTTCCAGGGCATATCTTCCGGCTGGGGCGACGAATATCAGTTCGGAATCAGCGGCCAATGGGTGGACATCACCAACGTGGACACCACGCAGTCTCATGACTTGACCTATACGCTGAATCCACAGGAGTTTCTCTGCGAAGGCCAAACGCTGGACAGTAATAATAATCCCGTTGATCCGACCGATCTTAGCGCGTTGGTTTTTGATCCGACATCGCTCACGGACGCTCACGGGAATCCGATTTCGCGCATTCGCTGCAATTTTTCGTCGAGCTATGCAGCAAACAACGTCGGGCATGTTTCCGTGTCGCAAGGGCCAGGCAGCTTCGTCAATAATCCGTGCGACCGCGGCCAAGTTGGGCCACTTCGCGATTGTGGTTTCACGCCTCCGAGCAAGACTTATTCCTGTCCTGCAGGATCGAAAGTCAAGCTGAGCTGCAAAACCGGCGGATCGAAACAGGTACTCCGCGTTTGCGAGGTGAGCCAGATGCTTGGAGTCGGCATCCCTTGCACCTACTTGAACTCCGCCTCCAACACAATTATCGATGGGGATTCAGAGACCGTTACGTTCAGTTGTCCCGCTGTCCGCGACGCGACCGCGGCCGGACCCGGTGGCTATTCGCTGTCTAATGCACCCCTGGTTCCATCCGGTCCTGCAGAACCCGTTGCCTGCACGCAAAACTGAGTTCGGCGTTGGATCTAAAAACGATTTGCACTACATTTGATTCGCTCTACTACGCCGCAGAACTCCGGCCACCGATTCGAGCGATTTTCCAACCCACAATCCAACCCACAAAATGCGACGTCTTGTATGATTCGGAGGAGGCTAAGAAGTTACAATCATGCCAATCGCAGAAAAGGGGCAGATACGGAAAAAAGAACCGGGATGATCGCCTCAGGCTGAGTAACGGTAGAATAGGCCGAAGAGAAGACCGCCGGGTCGCGACCTATCAATCGAGACATTGGGGGCATGCAATGGACGAGCTGTATGCAATCAACGTGGCCAAGAGCGAATTTCGGGATTGTTTTAATTTCTCGAATACGTCCCGACTGCTGGCGATTGCCGATCCCGAGCTGGTTAATTTCTCGGACGGCCAGGCCTGTGAATTTGGCGCGAGCGGATTAGCGTCCTTAAAAGCTCGCTTGGAAAATCTATTCGAGCGTTGCACGGCCAAGCTGGAAGTGATTGTTATCGAGATTCGTCTTCAAGGCAATGTTGCCTATGACTACGGTTGGCACGACTTAACGCTTACGCCTAAAGGCGGCGGTCAACCAATGCGTCGCAGGGACCGCTACGTGGACATCTGGCGCAGAAATAAAGAAGGAGAATGGAAGTTGTGGATGTACATGGATAACCGAGATGTTGCGGACGCGTTCCAGCCGGAGCAGGCTGTACCGCTCGAAGCATAAAACTACGGAAGCCCCTGAATCTTCTTATAGAGCCGCTTGCTGAACCCCTCGGGCATCTGAAACAACCTTCCGTCACCGAGCAACGCTACGGCATTTCGCGTCCCGTCCAACACGGCGGTGCAGTGTGCGCAAGCACTGAAGTGCGCTTCCATCCTATCGCGCAGATCGGGAGAGAGCTCTTCGTCAAGGTAATTGGAGATTTCCCGCCACACTTCGACGCAGCTGATTTCAATTGTGGTCATCGCGTCCTTCTTTATTCACCAGGGTCTAACTTTCCGGTACGTCTGCCCCTTGATCCAGAAACCGTCGAATCCAGGGGCCAGGCTGTCTCTCAGAAGCAAGCGCGCTCGATGAAGCCGGGTTTTCACGGCTGCTTCCGAAATACCCAGAATCGTGGTGGTCTCTTTGATACTCAGAAGTTGTACATCCCTAAGGACCAATACCTCGCGATAGGTGGAGCTGAGCAAATTGATCGCATTGAGCAGCGTTTCGCGGATCTCGCATACTTCGAGTAATTCCGAAGGAATGGGCCGCCAATCCGCAAAGTCCGTGGGGCTATAGTCTCCGTCTTCGTTTTGCTGTTGGGCGTCAATCGACTCGTAAAGGTGCGGGCGGGCCTTCCGCAATTTCATTTTTGCTTCGTTGTATGTGATTTGCGCCAGCCAGGTGCTGAACTTGGCGTCCCCCCGAAAACTTACAAGATTCGAGAAGGCTTTTAGTACTGCCTCCTGCGCGACTTCTTCCGCGTCCGCCGGATTTTTCACAATGGAAATCGCGATTGCGTAAATCATGCGCTCATAGGGATGCAATAACTCATAGAAAGCTTCTCGCTCTCCGTCGCAGATCCTCTTTATGAGCTGCGCCTCGTTCGTTTGCAGTAGCGGTCGCGGAATGCTCATTTTCACCAGCGAATACTGAGGCCCAACTTACATATTAGCGTGCAACACGTCCCGGAGAAGTAGTAAAGGCCGATCTCAAGAGTGAGATTCCCGCGGCATGGAAAAGTTTCAAGAACCCGGCATGACCAGCTCGAATGAAGAAGTTAGCTGGATCGTATTGCGCAAAGTGCGGTACAGGGGGCAGCGCATGGCGTAAATGCCGTGCACCCGCTCCACTGTCTCCTTTGCATCTTGTGGCGCCACGAGGCGCATGGCCACGTGAATTCGGCGGATGACCAACACACCTTCCTCCGTTTCGACCTCTCCGGTGACATCGGCAATCAACTTTCCATTGCTGGCATCGATTTGGCGCGCTTCCAGCGCACCTCCGAAGGTACCCATCATTCAACCTGCGGTTGCGGAAATGACGTAATCAATGGTCGAAGAGTGCGACTCTTTCAATTTTGCTGGGTCAACTTTGTAGTGCTCAGCAATGGCTCCGTGGACGCTGAAAATAACTGGCTGCGACTCGCCCGGCAGGTACGCGAGGCGGAGTGATCCGTGCTTGCGTTCAATGCGCGACTTCGAGACATAAACGACAGCACTCATGGCGTTCTCCTTTCGCTAAGCAACAATCGTCTTGGTTCCATGATTCCATCGGCTACTTATGGCGAATGGCTTCCGGAGATCGTTTAAGGTCGAGGGGAAGAACCTGCAATTGCCATCTGACCGGTACGGACGAGGGCGGATAGCAAATCGTTTCGTCGCAGGCCTGATACTTTAGCTCCCCGACGATGGAGATCATCCTTTGGGAGGAGAGCAAGGAGCGGACGGCATCTCGATTCTTAGAGGGAGTTACCGTAACATCCTGGATGATTCGAAATTTCCCCTCGAAGACCGGGACATGTTCATGGATGGCTTCCAAGTAGAGAGTTTTCGAACTTGGGTAAATGACAGGCTGAAGTTCGATTCCTGGAGGCTCCTGCAACGTGAGCTGAATCGCCTTATAAGCCTGCACTCCCGGGGAGTAAACGTGTACATCCGGAGGAAGCTCGATATCGGCGATCAGGCTGACCCTGCCGCCGGGTATGACACTACGATCCGATTGTGCAAGGGTAAGCTGAAGATGAGGCGCTTCGATATTCCGGCTCACTTCCGCAGTCAACTCCGGGAAGAGCTTTGCGACAACATTATTAGCCGTCAATCGGTCCGTGTATTTCGCTGTAAAATACTTCTCGCGAATGATCCCGCTTGAGTCGATGTAGAAGAATCCCGGGTAGGCCATCCCTTTGGTCATCCCGTTCGCTTCTGTGTTGAGCACATGGAAGCTACGAATGATTTTGGAGTCAGGGTCAGCCAAGAGGGGGAACCCGATTTTGTGCCGCTTGGCGAAGTCCTGGAGGATAGCCTGGCTATCGTAGCTGACCGCGGCCAGCTTAAGTCCTTGCGCTTCAAATCTTTGTTTCGCGTTTTGCAGCTGCACGAGCTGCGCTTTGCAGAAGGGTCACCAGTCGGCGGAACGGAAGAAAAGTAGGATAGTCCCGTTCGAGCCCTTGAGCGTCTCGTTGGACTGTTCATGGCCGAACTGATCAGGCAGGGCAAATGCCGGCGCCCGCTGGGCTATCTCGAGGCCGATTGCAGGAGCGGCGTGATCGCCGGAGGGGTTTTCTTGCCCGCTTGGAGCAGCAAATACCCCAACAAGAAAAAGGATAAGGACCCCAATCTTCATACTTGCTCCAAGTTGAATCTCTTTCGCAGCGCCCGTTCGATCATTGAGGCCCGCAATTCTCCAGCTTCAGTGAGATTTTCGAACCGTGCAAAGGTTTCAACATTTCGCACAAGATTTGGACCCCCTTTTCGATTTGGCGGCAGTCTGGCAGGCCTCTCGTTGGCCAGCTCTAGCGGAATTGCCTCGATCGATGAGGGCGAGGGGATTGGCAAAACCCAGGCTGACTTCAGGTGAGACTTGTCAAATCTGGACCGGGGATCGGCAGCAAGGCGGTCGGCTTGCACACGCGGCTGCGGCAAGTTACCCCGCCAGAGGTTGAAACTCTGTGGCGACGATTGCATCTCACTGCGTGCACGCGTCTTGAGAATGATTGTTGAAACTGGAGTCCAGGGAGAATGAGATCCATGTGTGTTGGACGACCTATGCTGAAGGCACCGCTGGCGCTCTTCGGTAGTGCGGCGGACCTTGCCGTTTCTGCTATGAAAGTAGACAAGAATAAGATCAAGCCGTTGATGGCACTTTTGATGTCCGTTGCTTTTTTGTCCGTCCCAGCGCTGGCACAGGGAAAAAATGAAATCGGCCTGGTAATTGGAGGGATCGTCGGTCCCGGTCAAACTCTGTCCCCTGGCGCGACTCTCATAGCACCAGATAGCACCGTGCTACCCAACCGGAATTTAACCTTCAACGCAAGCTTGACGTTGGGGGCGGAGTACGACCGAACCCTTCTCCTTAAACAGAAATTCGCGGTTGACGGCGGAATTGATTTTCTGGCCTCTCCGTTCGATGTTAAGCTCAGTCCGCAGTCCCAGAATGCTATCGGTCAATATGCCTTTATTTTTCTCACTCCCCACGTCCGAGTGAAGTTCCATCCCGCCAGTGTGTTTTCTCCCTGGCTGTCATTTGGCGGCGGTTATGCGCGCTTCCTTGAAAAAGCGCCCAGGGCCACGCCATCGTTTAGGCCTGGTACAAATACCGGGACATTTGTGTTTGGCGGCGGGATTGACACTCGCCCGTTTCTCCGAGTCCTCAAAATACCAATCGGCTTCCGGATCGAAGTGCGCGACTTCTATTCGGGGTTGCCCAACTACAATCAGAGAGTCATCGGCAATCTTCAGAACAATCTGGCGTTCAACGGCGGATTATTAGTCAAGTTCTGAGGACCCGAATGGGATTTCTCCGCACTCCGTTGAAGTTGGCAATCCGGTCAGTGCTTCACTCCAGGGGCCAATGAATTCGAACTCCCGCCGGAAACTCTTTCGCGAGATAGGAATCTCATAAAGGTTTCGCTGCAATGTTTCATTAAAACGGTCCCGGAAAGAGAGCCAGAAATATGGATGGAAGCAATCAATACTTAACGGCGGGAAGAATGCTTGTGGAGGCGTCCGGCCGCCCCGAGACCACGACATTACTGGAAAGAGCGGGCATTCACGTCTCGCGCTACGGTCTGGTCGTCACTCTTCTTCTAATCGGAATTCTTAAGTTCACCGCGGGTGAGGCGCAGGGCATTCAACTCCTGGTAGCGAGTAGTCCGTTGATGTTCTGGCTCTACCATATCTTCAGTCTTCAAACTGTTTCTAATCTGATCGGGGCGATCGAGATCGCTGTCGCCGCGCTCATGGCGCTGCGGCCTTTTTCGGCGAAACTCTCGTTCATCGGCAGCCTTGGGGCCATCGTCACCTTCGTGCTCACGGTGAGCTTTCTCTTCTCGACACCGGGAGCGTTCCAGTTTTCACACGGTTTTCCCTTGTTAGGAGATGCCGGGCAATTTCTCATCAAGGA
>Ga0207015_1124_pt1 | contig 21932 bp, 20 predicted proteins | sample Alteio_BWMinCont_53_FD_153486 | JGI IMG/M metagenome (GOLD analysis project Ga0207015, IMG submission 153486) | Enriched cells from forest soil in Barre Woods Harvard Forest LTER site, Petersham, Massachusetts, United States -... | ecosystem: Environmental > Terrestrial > Soil > Temperate forest >...
ATACGCTGCTGGCCGGGCCGGTGGATTCGGATTTGCGAACACTGCCGCCGGATGCGGCGCTGCTGGAGTTTTATTTGTTGCCGGATGGGACCGGGATTGCGGATTTTTCCGAAGCGCTGGGAACGTCGATACCGTCTGGAATTGACAGCGAGCAACTGGCGGTGGAATCGATTACGCGGACGCTGGAGGCGAATGTACCACAGGTACAGCGTCTGAAGATTCTGATTCATGGGCAGGAAGTGGAAACGCTGGCGGGACATCTGGATTTGACGGGGACGTTTGTGGTGAATACCAAGCCTGCGAGTGCGCCCGCGGTGAAGCCGGCGAAAGCGGGATGAGCGCGACGAAGAGTTTGCGCTGGAGGACGAGTGCGAGCTGACGGACGGAACGCGGATCAGATGCGCGCAGTGAAATTCACGCCGGATTTTATTTCGACGGCGGAAGGCAGCGTGCTGATCGAGCTGGGCAAGACGCGGGTTATTTGTACGGCGACGGTGGATGACGGTGTACCGGGGTTTTTGAAAGGCGCGGGCAAGGGCTGGGTGACCAGCGAATACGGAATGCTGCCGCGAGCCACCGAAGAGCGCACGGCGCGCGAGGCTACGCGGGGAAAGCAATCCGGGCGGACACAGGAGATTCAGCGGTTGATCGGGCGATCGCTGCGGGCGATTACGGATCAGGAGGCATTGGGCGAGCGGACGGTGTGGGTGGACTGCGACGTGATTGAGGCGGACGGCGGGACGCGGACAGCGTCGATCACCGGGGCGTTTGTGGCGCTGGCGCTGGCGTTTGAGCGCATGGTGGCGGCGGGAATGCTGAAGCGAACGCCGTTGATCGATACGGTGGCAGCAACGAGCGTGGGGATTGTGGATGATCGCGCGCTGCTCGATCTGGCGTACGAAGAAGACTCGCGGGCGGAAGTGGACATGAACGTAGTGATGACCGGATCGGGACACTTCGTGGAGATTCAAGCGACAGCGGAAGGGCGGCCGTTTACCGGAAGCGAGATGCAGGATCTGCTGGCGCTGGCGGCGGCGGGAATCCGCCGGTTGACGGATGAACAGCGGGCAATCCTGCCGCAGAAATTCAGTGCGCGCGCGCGTTAGGTTGTATCTGGCGTCTTCAAATCCCGGGAAACTTGCGGAGTTTCAGGCGTTGGCTGCGGGCGGCGGCGCGGCGGAAATCGATTTGGCATTGGTGCCGAGTTTCGCTGGGCTGCCGGAGTTTGAAGAGAACGCGCCTACGTTTGGCGAGAATGCGCTAGGCAAGGCGCTGCACTATTCGCGGTTCTGCGGCGGATTGGTGTTGGCGGATGATTCGGGGCTGGTGGTGCCGGCGCTGGGTGGGGCACCGGGAGTGCATTCCGCGCGTTATGCGGGCCCGGGGGCAAGCAGCGAGCAAAAGATTGCAAAATTGCTGGTTGAGATGCGTGGACTGCGGGGTGAGGAGCGGACGGCGTATTTCGTCTGCGTGATCGCAGCGGTACGCGAAGGAAGCGGCGTGGCAATTGTGTCGGAGCGCGTGGACGGGGAGATTCTAGAGATGCCGCAAGGACGCGGTGGGTTTGGATACGATCCGGTGTTTCATGTTGCGGAGTTGCAAAAGACGCTCGCGGAGATTTCCGAGGCTGAGAAGAACCGCGTGAGTCATCGAGGAAAGGCGTTTCGGAGGTTGCTGGCCACGCTGAGGTAAACGGAGGCGTTGCGCTTAAGCTGCGTGCTATAGTTTTGTGCGCCATGAAGAAAAAGGCAAAGAAACCAGCGACAGCGGCTGCGCGTCGAGGGAAGAAACACGCCGCGAAAGTAAAGAAGGCACCGGCCCGCAAAGCCGGAACTGACCCGGCGCGAGTGGCGGCGATTTTGGCGGGTCTGGATGAAGCGTATCCGGCGGCCAGCTGTGAGTTGACGCATGAGAACGCATTTCAGCTACTCATCTCCACGATTTTGTCGGCACAGTGCACGGATGTGCGGGTGAATCAGGTGACCGCGACACTGTTCCCGAAGTATCCGACGGCGGAAGCGTTTGCCCATGCGAACCCAGCCGAGCTGGAACAGGAAATACGGCCGACGGGATTTTTTCGGAACAAGACCAAGTCGATCATGGGAGCGAGCAAGGCGATCCTCGAAAGGTTTGGCGGGCTCGTGCCGCGGACGATGGAGGAGATTCTGACGCTACCGGGAGTGGCGCGGAAAACAGCGAACGTGGTGCTGGGAACGGCCTACGGAATTGCCAGCGGAGTGGTGGTAGACACTCATGTGCAAAGGTTATCGCAGCGATTGGACCTGACGCGAAATGAAGACCCGAAAAAGATCGAGCAGGACCTGATGAAGATCCTTCCGCAAGATCGCTGGATTCTGTTTTCGCACCAGTTGATCTGGCACGGACGGCGTGTTTGCGTGGCGCGCAAACCGCGATGCATGGAGTGCAATCTGGAAAAGCTGTGCTACTCGAAGGACAAGACGAACTGAAACTGCGCAGGCCGCGCCCAGTTGCTACTTCCAAGCGGCTAAAGGGATCAAACTCCAGAACTATCGATTCGAGTGCCAGCAAGTCCGCTGTTGCAAGTGCTGCGGCGAGGCCTAGCGGGATTGTTGTAGGTTAACGGGCTATGCGGAAGTTATCCCAGTAAAACTAATCGGCCAAGACTTCCGGCTTGCCGACAACTCCGGAGTTACCCAGTAGATTCCTGAATCAAGATGCGTGCCGCCACTTCTGTGGACAACCGGTTGCGCACTCCGGCTTCGGACGATTTGCTGTGCGCGCGGGCAAGGCTTGGCGAGTGGGTGGATTAAAATTTGCGATTATCAGTCCGGCGCTCAGGTATCTTTCTGCTCGATACCCAAATAACGGAGGAAGGTGCGCAGCAGCTCGCGCCTGAGTGACGGGTCATCCTTGGGAATGACGGCCTGCCAGTATTTCAAATCGTGATCGGCCAGGATTAGTTCGACGAGAGTGCTGGTGAGCGTCATCAGGGCGAAGGATAAGGCGAGCGGCGGGTCGGGGTGCTTAACTTCATTCCGATGCAGCAAGAACAACTCCACGAGGTGCTGGATGCCGCGCATCTCCAGTTTGGCGGCTCGCTTACAAAACGGCGTGTGAAAGCGCCCCTGCGAGAACTGCCGGAGCGCACGCAACAGGCCGGCGTTTGCGCGGTAGCTGACGAGCATACTGCTGACAAGCTGTTCGGCAAACACGGCCAGAGGAATCTGGCGGACCATGTCGGGCGTAAGCGCCATGCGCAACCTCTGTTCCTGCCGCTCCAGGATGCCGATGACCACCGCCTCCAGCAGCGCGTCCTTGTCCGGGAAACGGCGATAGACGGCCCCCGGGGTCAACCCAGCGTGCTGGGCGATGCGCGGAATGGTGGTGCCCTCAAGCCCGTGTTGTCCGAGCACTTCCGCGGCGGCCTTCAAAAGCCTACGCGTGGATTCCCTGCTGCGCGCCTGTTGTGGTTCGAGTGTCTTTTTGGCCATGGGCTTCCTCCTGGAGCTCGGTAAATAATGCTTGACACAGATGTAAATGTAAATTTACATTTACATTTAAAGGATTCCATCGGACCTGGAGCGCCTGCGGCAGCGGGCTTTTCCCGCCGGCCATCCTGCAAGGAGATTTATTTATGGCTTCTACCACGGTTTCTGCAAACCCCGTTTCCACTACATCTGTGGAACATCCGCTGCATGATGCGCGCTATCGCCTTTGGCTTATCGGCGGCACCATTTCCCTGCTGGGCGATCAGTTTTATCTAGTGGCGTTGCCATGGCTGGTTTTACAGCAGACCGGCTCGGCCCGGGCGATGGGCACAGTGATGATGGCCAGCGCTATTCCCCGAGCTCTGCTCATGCTGATGGGTGGCGCCGTCAGCGACCGAATTTCCGCGCGCAAGATTTTGATGGCCACGGCGATGGCGCGAACGCTCTGCGTGGCGGTGATAGGCGTTCTGGTGTGGCTGCGCTTTTTGCGAATGTGGGAGCTGTACAGCCTGGCGGTAACATTTGGCGTGGCCGATGCATTTGCGGGTCCCTCACAAACGGCCTACTTGCCTTCGCTGTTGAAACGCGAGCAGCTCGTCGCGGCGTCCTCAGTCAGCCAAAGCACGGCCCAGTTGACCACTATTATTGGACCGGTTCCCGCAGGGTTGGTGATCAAAACGCTGGGGGTGGCTTGGGCTTTCTTCGTGGACGCGATCAGTTTCCTGTTCATCATCGGCGCCTTATGGAGGCTGCCCGATCCGCCCAAATCGCAGACTGGCCGGAAGGCAGTGTGGCACTCGATCGCCGAGGGTATCGCCTACGTGGGAAACGATGTGCCGCTCCGCTCGCTGATGCTGCTGGCAACGATCATGAATTTCTGTATTGCCGGGCCGGTTTCCATTGGTCTTGCGTACTTGACGAAGACAAAATTCGGTTCGCCTGCCGTATTCGGCATGGTGATCTCGGCGGTTGCCGCGGGCGGTCTGTTGGGTGCGCTGTTGGCAGGCGTGTGGAAGATTCGCAGACGCGGCCTCATGATTCTGCTGGTCTCGGTGGTCTTGGGACTTTGTCTCGGCGCTATCGGGCTGCTGGGAAAAGTGTGGAGCATCGCCAGTGTGCTGCTGGTCATGGGCGCAGCGGCGGGAATGGTCAACGTCCACATCGGCGCATGGGCTATGCAGCGGATCGATGCCGCAATGCGTGGCCGGGCCGCGAGTGTGCTCATGCTCGCCTCCTTCGGAATAACCCCCATCTCCCTCGCGGTTGCAGGATTCTTGGTTTCCTGGAACTTGCAGTTCATGTTCCTGCTCGCAGGAGGAGTAATGCTACTGGCCGCTGGCGGAGCTGCGCTCTCGAAGCCAGTACGGGAGATTCAGTAACAACCCGCCCCGATCGTTAGAGGCCGACCATGCGACGGGAATGCGCCGCACCGGATTCTCGCAGAGTGCCACCTGGTTCGGAGCTGTTTCAACTATTGATCGAACCAGGCAACCGCCTCTGCGGACGTGGAGATGTGCGGAGCCGTATTATGAGTTTTATTCGCTCGCTTGGCCGGGGAGCGCTGAACGTGCGAGTTCCGAATCTCGACGCCGGATTGGCCGCGAGCTAGGAGGAGCGCTACTTCGCGTGTGTCGCGTTCGCGCTCTAACTTGCTCGTATCGCCCTACGTTACGCAGATAGACCGTTAGTCCTCATCTTGCGCATCCTCAAAGCGGGTGCCCGTGGCGCTGGCGCAAGTCACGGCGAGCAGGTTGCCGTTGGTGTCAAAAAACTGGCTGGAGGCCTCGATGGTAGCTTGGTCGCCGGCAACCTCGATGTCCCAAGTGAGCCGCTGCACGCCCCTCTTGAACTTGAACCCGGGAACGGTTTCCGGAGTGTCAAAGAGAATGAAGGCCTCCCAGACGGTTTTGTACGAATTGCCATGGGTGTGGTTCCACACGCCGAGGCCTGTTGTCCGTTGGCCGGGCAGGAACGCTTGGGCGTTCATAACCTCGGTGAGCGTGCCGCCGCGAGCGAACGACAGCAGAACGGCAAAGGAAGGGATCGGAGCGCCCGTTTGGCAGTTTGTCGGGTTGACCTGCACGCGCCACGTGCCTGGTAACCTGCCCTCACGATTCGGCCGGGCAATTGCGTCCCCACCGAAAGGTTGAAAGAGCGTAACTACTAAGACCAATACGACAACCAGAGAGGATGTCCTGCGCAATTTCGAGTTCATGGTTTTTTCTCTCCTTTGAATTTGTCTTATGGTGGTAACAGCTCCCTGCGATATCCGGTTATTGAACGATTCCGGTTATGGCTACCGACCTGGGACCGATTCCTGCGGCGATCGTCCCAATGGACGTCAAGGCCCCGGTGGCGGCGTTGATGGTGTAGATCGAGACGTTGTTAGAGCCGTTGTTCGCCACATAGGCAAACTTGCCGGAAGGATCCACGGCCACCGACCTAGGAGCGATTCCTGCGGCTATCGTCCCCAGGGACGTCAAGGCCCCAGTGGTGGCGTTGATGGTGTACACCGAGACGTTGTTAGAGCCGTTGTTCGCCACATAGGCGAACTTGCCGGAAGGATCCACGGCCACCGACGTGGGAGTGATTCCTGTGGCGATCGTGCCTATGGACGTCAAAGCTCCGTTCGCCACATTAATGGTAAACATCGAGACGTTGTCGGAGAATTCGTGCGTTACATAGGCGAACTTGCCGGACGGATGCACGGCCACGGAACTGGCACCGTCGCCTGCTGTGACGATCGTGCCTGTGGACGTCAAGGCCCCAGTGGTCGCGTTGATGGTGTACATCGAGATGCTGCCGCTGCCTCGGAAAAGATCTCCATTCGCCACATAGGCGAACCTGCCGGATGGATCCACGGCCACCGCGTTGGGGAATAGTCCGGCGGCTACCGTTCCTATGGACGTCAAGGCGCCGGTAGTGGCGTTGATGGCGTATATCGAGACGCTGCCGGAGAAGCCGGCGAGGCCGTCTCCTCCATTCGCCGCATAGGCGAACCTGCCGGACGGATCCACGGCCACAGAAGTGGGACCCGCTGCTGCTGGGTCCGCGGCTATCGTCCCTGGCGCCAAGGCCGTTAAGGCCCCGGTGCCGGCGTTGATTGTGAACATCGAGACGTTGAAGGAATCTTCATTCGCCACATAGGCGAACCTGCCGGATGGATCCACGGCCAACGAACCGGAATGTAGTCCTGCGGCTATCGTTCCTGGGGCTATGGCCGTTAAGGCCCCGGTGGCGGCGTTGATCGTGAACATCGAGACGTTGCCGGGTGTTGGGGAAAGGTTGGAGAAAAGGCCTTCATTCGCCACATAGGCGAAGCGCGGCGAAATCAACCCGATGGTGAAGTTAATGGCATTCGAGGTGCCCCCGCCAGAAGCAGGGTTGGTTACCGTCACGGCTGCCGTCCCCGCTGTAGTAATGGCCGCCGCCGGAATCGCTGCGGTCAACTGCCCGGCGCTGACGAACGTAGTGTTGCGCGTTACTCCGGCAAAGTTCACCACCGAGCCGGCCATAAAGTTCGATCCGTTCACCGTCAGGGTGAAGGCCGCGCCCCCGGTCGCGGCGCCAGTCGGCGAGATCGTGTGGATGGTTGGTGCCGTGATGGAGAACGTGAAGGAGTTGGAGGCGCCGCCACCGGGCGCGGGGTTGAAGACTGTGATGGCAGCTGTACCGGCCACGGCAATGTCGCTCGCCGGAATCTGAGCACTGACCTGGCTGACGCTTATGAACGCCGTTGGCCGGTCGCTGCCGTTCCACCGCACGACCGAACCGGTCCCAAAGTTAGAGCCATTCACCGTCAGGGTAAAGGCCACACCCCCGGCCGCGGCGCTGTTCGGCGAGATCGTCGTGATGGCGGGCACAGGAGTAGCCATGATGGTGAAGCTGGCGGCATTCGAAGTGCCCCCGCCGGGCGCAGGGTTGGTCACTGTCACCGCAGCAGTGCCCGCCGTGGTAATGGCCGCCGCCGGAATCGCCGCCGTCAATTGCGCGGGGCCGACGAACGTGGTGGTGCGTGCGACCCCGGCAAAGTTCACCACCGAGCCGGCCACAAAGTTCGAGCCGTTCACCGTCAGGGTGAAGGCCGCGCCCCCGGCTGCGACGCTGGTCGGCGAGATCGTGGTGGTCGCCGGAACGGACGTCGGGGAAACCGTTGACGCTGTCGAGCCGCAGCCGTAAATCCCGGCACCTATGGCCACGGCCATTCCGAGCGACAGGATACTTAGGGTTCCGCGAAGAATCATGACCACTCCTTTTAAGTCCAGATTAACGTCAGCGCGCTAGTCTGGTATTCAGTGGTCAGCGTGCGGAAAACGTGACAGAGAGGTGCGCGTTGGGCCTCGCGCTGTGTTAAATTTTTGCCGGCTGCGTTCCCATTCGAAGTTCATATAGGAAACTTTCTCGGCGGTGAAGATGGCGGCGGGAAGCGACGACGCAAAACGCTGGCAGGACTTAGCAAACCGCGTCCGGCAGGGCGATTCCTCCGCCGAAGAGGAGTTAGGCGTGCATTTCCATCCGCGGATCTTGGCCATGGCTGTTGTTCGCCTGCGCGACCCGGAGGCCGCGAGGGAAATAGCCCAGGAGGTGCTACTTGCTGTCCTTGTGGCCCTTCGCGAGGGTAAGGTGCGCGAGCCTGAGAAGCTGCCCGCCTTCGTCAGCGGAACGGCGCGCAACCTGGTAAACAATCATTTTCGCTCCCTGCGTGAGAAGCCAAACCATGTGGCGCTGGACCCGGAAACCCCTTCGGCCGTCAACGCGGCAACTGAGGCGGAGTTGGCTGAGCAACGCCGGACCGTTCGCGGCGCCCTCGAGCACATCGACCCCCGAGACCGCGTCATCCTGCTGCTTACGCTCGTCGAAGGCATGAACCCGCGCGAGATTGCTTCCCGCGTGGGACTTTCCGCCGAAAACGTCCGCACGCGGAAAATGCGCGCCATCCGCCAAGTGACGGAAGACTTGCGAAAGTTGTCACGAAAGAAGGGCCAAACGCCACTAAGTACGGAGACGGTAAGCTGATGGAGTGTGCCCACATTGAACGTGAGGAGGTTGTGGAGCGCTACCTGACGGGATCGCTCGGTCCGGAGGAGCGAGAATCCTTCGAGGAGCATTATTTTGCCTGCGAGCACTGCTTTGCGGCATTGCAGGCTCAGCGCGCTTTGCAAGCCGAGCTTTCTGCTTCGGCCCCACAGATCCGCGCTATGCCGGCTCCAAATCCAACCGCTTGGCGCTGGACAGCAGCGATGGCGATGGCCGCGGTTGTGATTCTGGCTGTCCTCGGTATTCGCTGGGGCATGAAGCCGGATTCATCGCCGCCCGCGCCGCCAATCCAAACGACGAAGTCCAGCCCAGCGGATCCTTCGCTCTCCGAACTCGCACGTTTTGACCCGCCCACTTATGTGCCGGCGGTTCTCCGCGGCGCAGAGGACGAACCCATGCGCAAATTCCAGATGGCCATGAAGCGCTACCAGCAGGGCGACTACACCCGCGCTGTCGCCGCCCTGCGCGCTGTTGCAAAATTGAATCCCAAAGATCCCGGGGTGCTCTTCTTCCTTGGCGTGAGCCATTTGCTGGCCGGTCAGACGGATGACGGAATCGCCGCACTCCAACAGTGCGTCGCTCTTGGTGACATGCCCTACCTAGAAGAAGCGCACTACTACCTCGCCGAGGGTTTTCTCCGCAAAGGCGACTTGGCTGCGGCGCGGCGAGAGTTGGAAGAAGTGGTTCGTTTCAAGGGCGACAAGGAAGACGCCGCCCAGCGCCTTCTGCAACAACTGGCAGCACTTGGGAAGAATTCGCCCTAGCTCAACAGGAGGTGTGCTGATGCTCCGGTCCGACCTCTTCATCCAGCGTCTTAGTGGATCCTCCATGGCTCGGTTGTTCGCCGTCCTGCTCACGGCGAGTGCTTGGGCACCATCCGCTTTCTGCCAAGCGACCTATTCGGTCAAGGAGCCTCCCGCGCCACAGGCTTCCCAAGCGGTTGCAACTCTCCTCGCCGAGAGTGAACGCCTGCAACAAGCCACGCAGCACAACGCCGCCCTGAAAGCCGCCGATCGCGCCATGGCCGCAGCCGTCGAAGCAAAGGACCTTGCGGGGGAGGCCTTGAGCCATTCCGCCCGCGCAGCCTCGCTGAGTGCGCTCGGACGCAAGGCGGAAGCTGTGGCCGCGTGGCAAGCGGCCGCCGATGCTTGGGGACGCGCAGGCGTGGGGCCGAGTCAGATCGAGCCGCTCGTCTCGGCTGCACTCCAACTCTGGGCGATCGACAACGCACAAGCCCGGAAGCAGTTGGAACGCGCGCTGCAAGCCGCAAAGGAGGAACACCAGCGCGGTTTCGCCGTGGCTGACGAATTGGATCGAGCCGCAACCCGACTTCGCGCGCTGGAGGCCTTGCCGTCTGGAACCCCTGCGGTCGCAGCAGAGTTCCTGTCCGTCGCCGCCGGTGTTCGCTTAGGTAAGGTCGGGACGTTGCTCGACAACGATAAATATCCCGAAGCCGAGGCTTGGGGGCGCCGCTGGCTATCCGAGGCCGAGGCCAAGAGTGGGCCAGACTCGCTCGAGACCGCTTACGCACTCGACGCGCTGGCCACGGCACTGTTCGTGGTCAAGGTGGCAGAAATCCCGGAAAAGAAGCAAATAGCCGAACGCGCCCTCGCTATCCGGGAAAAATCCTTAGGGTCGGAGCATCTTGATGTGGCCCGGAGTCTGTACACGCTCGGCCGAATTTTGTGGCAGGCTGGCCAGTACAAAGAGGCGAAGGATACTTGGGAACGGGCGCTGGCCATCCGAGAGAAGGCGTTGGGGCCCACCCACGCCGCCGTACGCATCCTCTTGGCCAATCTTGCAGCGGTATTAACAGACATGGGCGATTGCGCAGCCGCTCTCCCGCTGGCCGAACGGTACGTGGGCCTCCTGGAGAAAGCGTACAGCCCCGAGCACGCCTTTTTCGGCCGCGGTCTGAATGTTTTGTTTCGCGCCCACTACTGCGATGGCAACTACACCGAGGCCAGGCGAGTGTTAGAACGCGCATTGGCGATTAAAGAGAAGGCTTCAGGACCGGAGCACGCCAGCGTTGCCAGCGACAGAGTCAATCTGGGCCAGTTGCTGTGGGAAATTGGGGACCTAACCGAAGCCAAGCGAAATTACGAGCTTGCTCTGCCGGTCTTCGAGAAGCTCTACGGGCCCGAGAGCGCCCAGGTCGCGGATGGCCTGGGCGGTTTGGCACGCGTGGCCGCCAGCTCCGGCGATAACGCGACTGCCAGGGCTCTGCAGGAGCGCGCGGTAAGGAACTATGAAAAGGCCCTCGGGCCCGACCATCCCGAGCTGGGTATGCCTTTGATCAACCTGGCCATCACGCTCACAAAAACCGGAGAACAGGCCAGGGCGCAACCGCTCTATGAACGCGCCTTGCGCCTCTGGGAGCAGTCTCACGGCTCTGAGTCCCCCTTTGTGGCAGTCGCCCTAGTCCAGTTGGCCGGCCTTCTCCAGGAAACCGGCGAGCTGCCAAAAGCAAGACAACTCTACGAGCGCGCCCTGGCTATTCAGGAAAAAACCTACGGCCCCAACCATTCCACAGTTGCCGGCACCCTTCGCGGATTAGCGGAGGTCCGCGCCTCGACCGGCGAACCGGACGACGCTTTTTCTCTTGCTCTGCGCGCCGAGGAAGTCGGCCGCGGCCATTGGCAACTCATCGCGACCACACTCTCGGAGCGTGAGGCGTTGGCCTATGCGAGAGAAAGAGCTTCGGGCCTTGACCTGGCGCTGACCCTGGCGGCCCAAAAAACGTCCCCAAAAGAGCCCCAAGAAAAGCCAGCGACACAAGAAACAACGCGTGATATGTGGAGCGCCGTTGTGCGGTCGCGGGCGCTCGTCCTCGACGAGATGGCGGCCCGCCATCGCGCCGTTTCCTCCTCTGCCGATCCGCAAATGGCCCACCTTGCGGAGACACTCACTTCGGCTCGCGGGCGGCTCGCGCGCCTCGTCGTGCGCGGCCCGGGTAACGAGCCGCCCGAGCGGTATCACAAACTACTCGACGACACCCGTCAAGAAAAGGAGCGTGCCGAACGGGCGCTCGCCGAACGGAGCCAAGCCTTCCGCGAAGAGTTGGCTCGAGCTCAGATCAGCTTTGACGACGTCGCCGCCGCGCTCCCTTCGGACGCAGCCCTCGTCGCGTATGTCCGCTACCAACATCACGATTTCAGGACTCCCAAGCCAGGCAGCAAGCGGCCAGAGCCCCTTCCACGCTACTTGGCCTTTGTATGGAAGCGCCCGCATGCGGAGCCGGAGGTCGTGCCGCTGGGTCCTGCAGCGGCCATTGAGACCCTGATCACTGCGGTGCACCGTCAAATCGCACAAGAGTTGAGTGCCCCAGGGCGGGCCGCCAAGCGGTCCGAGGCTGACTATCGCCAGGCAGGCGCACGACTCCGGCGCGCGGTATGGAGTCCGGTCAGTCCGTATTTAGGGAACGCGCGACGCGTCTTCATCGTGCCGGATGGCGCGCTCCACCTTGTGAATTTTGCGGCACTTCCCACCGGGCAGTCGAGCTACTTGCTGGAGACGGGTCCTCGTCTCCACTACCTCTCTGCGGAACGCGATCTGGTGCTCGTCGGCGAACACGAAAAGAAGGGCGTGGGCTTGCTGGCAGTTGGCGCGCCGGCTTTCCAAGACGCCAGCCAATTCGCCGCCCTGCGGCCGCAGAAAAAGGAAACTGAGCAGGCAGCCCCCGTTTTCGCAGCTGGGACTTCAACATTCCGCGGTTTGCGCTCGACTTGTGACAACTTTCAGGCCATGCGGTTTGAAGGCTTGTCGGCCTCCGCTCGTGAAGCGAGTGACGTCGCCGCGTTGTGGCAGCGTCCCCGCCGAATGCTTCGTGGCGTAGGGAGCGACGCCGTCCAGCTAACCGGTACGGCGGCCACTGAAAGCGCATTCAAACGACAGGCCGGCGGAAAGCGTGTGTTGCATTTGGCCACGCACGGGTTCTTCCTCGGAGGGAAGTGTGCTTCTGCGATGGGCAACGAGAGCTCCAGCGGGCAACTGCCGGTTTCATCGCCAGGCGAAAACCCACTACTGCTTTCGGGGTTGGCGCTCGCGGGCGCCAATTACCGCCAGGCGGCAGGACCTGACGAAGAGGACGGAATCCTCACTGCCGAAGAAATCGCGGCGCTGGATCTTAGCGGTGTGGAGTGGGCGGTGCTCTCCGCATGCGACACCGGCGTCGGTGAAGTGAAGGCAGGGGAGGGCGTCCTCGGCTTGCGGCGCGCGTTTGAAGTAGCCGGAGCGCGGACCCTGGTTATGAGCCTATGGCCGGTGGAAGATCAGGTGGCGCGCGACTGGATGAGGCAGTTGTACCGTACGCGATTGGTTCTCGGTCTCACAACCATAGACGCGGTCCATCGAGCCAACCTAAACATGCTGCGCGACCGTCGCGCCAAGGGCCAGTCCACGCACCCCTTCTACTGGGCTGGCTTCGTCGCCGCCGGAGACTGGCGTTAGGTGGACTCATCCAGGCTGCTGGGTTCCCGCCAGACCGCTTGTTTTTTATTAGGGTTGAGCTGCGACGTTGTTACGCAAGTGATTCGTCTCGGCGGAGCTGAATCGACTGGCTGCCACGCGCGAGGCACGATATTTCCGTCGATGGATCGGCGCCGAACTCCGAGAAGATTCCAGCTTCTGGACCTTGTTCCAGGTCCCGCTTCTTTCCGTACCGAAACGCGGCCCATACGCCGAGGGTCATGAAACCGAGGGGCGGAAGCAAGAGAACCACTACACCCTTGCTGATAGCCCTTTGCCCATCCTTGGAAGTGGCCTTAGCCGTGCTGTAACACATGGAGCAGCCTTGGCTAAAGGCCGGCACAGCCCACAGCAAAAGGAAGGCGGCAAACATGCCGATTCGTATCTTCACTTCACCCCCAGCGAAATGATCCGCAGAGCGTCGGGGAAGAAAATCATCATTAAAGCCAGGCAAGCAACAAGGGAGCACATGGTCAACCACTTCATCCGCGAGATTTCATATTTCATGTGCATGAAGTAGCCGATAATCAACGCTGCCTTTATCAGCGACAATCCCATCAAGATCGTTAGCATACGCACCGGCTGCATGTTTTGATAGGTCAAATAGACCTCGATAGCGGTCATCACCAGTAGCGCCGCCCATACCACAAAGAATTGCGACTTTCCGTGGTGGCGGTGCTGTTCCGCGACGCGCTCGGCGATGGCTACTTGAAAAGCTTCCATGTGTCAAAGGCTCCTAGAGAATCTTGGCGGACATCAAGTACACCAAGGGGAAAATGAACATCCACACTAAGTCAACAAAGTGCCAGTACAAGCCGGCCACTTCAACGTCAGACGAATCGTAAACCTTCGGCTTCAACCACAAAACAATCGAGCAAACGATGGCGGCGACAAGAATGACGTGGGAGCCGTAGTGGAACGGGCTGTACGCCGGTGTTCCCAGCCACGCCGCCAGCCAGAAGACCAGCAGAATGGGGATAAAATTCCGCCGCAGCGTAATGACGCCCAGGTAGATTACCCCTAGTGTTACATGCAGCATATGCATTCCCGTAAGCCCAAAAAAGGTCGCCGCAAACTGCGGCACGGTCTTCGACACATCCGCAAACTCGCCCCCTGCCGCTTGCCCGGGCTGCTTTGGAAACACAGGAAGGGTCAAGCCCTCCGTGATCAGCTTGGTCCATTCCCGGCCGTGCAGGATGACGAAACCCATGCCGCACGCCATGGTGGCCAGCAGCCACAGCCTCTGCGTCTTGGCGTCTCCATGCACCGAAGCGCGCACCGCCAGCACCATGGTCAGCGAACTGGTCAGCAAAAACGCGGTCATGATGGTGGCGTTCACAATGCTTTCGGAATGAAAGGGCGTGGGCCAGTTGGGCGTCGAGATGCGCCCGTAGCTGTAAGCGTAGAGCAGCGCGCCGAAGGTCAGTGAATCCGAGAGCAGAAACAACCACATGCCGATTTTCTTGGAATACGTACCGAACAGCGACGGTTCGTAAGCCGCCGGCGGGTCGTGCGTCAGGGTCGCGTCAGCCATGCGTCAAGTCTCCTCGTTCAACCGCGGCGTAGTTCAGCGCACAAACTCCAACAAGCACAGGATAGAAACCCATAAAAGCGCCATGAAGTGCCAATACCAGCCTGTGACATCCAGCCAAATCAATTGTGAGGACGCCGAGTGACGCAGGAGGGAAGCGAGGCCGGCGATCAGCAGCGCGATTATGCCACCTAGCAGGTGCACTCCGTGCATTCCGGTCAGCAAGAAGACAAAGGAACTGCTGGGGGTAGCGGAAATGTAAAAGCCGCTGGCGGCCAGTTCGCGCCAGGCCATTCCTTGTCCGGCCAAAAAAATGAGACCGAGTACCACGGTCATGGCTAGCCACGAAGGTCTTTCGCCGCTGTGCATGGATACGCCAGGAATGGAAGCGACTTGCGTCAACGCGGCATTACGCGAGGCACGGCGCCGTGCCAGCTCGATGGTGATGCTGCTCAGAAGCAGCACCCAGGTATTAATCAGCAACAATCGCGGCAACCGTACCGGAATCCAATCGTGAACCAAGCTGTTGGTTCGTGAATCAAAGGTAGGCAGCCCTTGCCTCACTACGTAGGCGCTGGCGAAGGACACGAAGATCATAATGATTCCCACGACGCCGACGAAGAGTCCCAAGCGGGCGCGGCGCAAGCGCGCATCAAAGGAAGGCGAGTGGAAATCGTCGTCACCGTCCACCCGCGCTGGCGGCGAACCGCCGGGCCTGCCCGTGCTCGCTTCGGGTTCGTCCATCGCAACTGTAGGGGTGTAACTCGCCATACGCGCCTAGTGTGCGGCCACCGTCGTAGGATCCGACTGCATCACAAAATCCTTCGGAGCGCCCGGCACGCTGTATTCATAGGGACCGTTGTAAACCGTCGGCGCATGCCCGCCGAAATTGTCGTGTGGAGGCGGCGTCGCCGTAGTCCATTCCAGCGTGGTAGCCTCCCAGGGATTGTCACTCGCTTTTTTGCCGGCCTTCATGCTCCAGAAAAGATTGATCACAAAGATGAGTTGCGCACTGATGGTGACGAAAGCCGCAAAGGTGATGAACGTATTCAGCGGAATCAGCTTCTCCAGATAGTGAAGCTCAGTAAATTGCGAGTACCGGCGAGGCTGACCGGCCATGCCCGCATAGTGCATGGGCATGAAGATGCAATACGTGCCGACGAAGGTCAGCCAAAAATGCCAGCGCCCCAAGCGTTCGTTCATCATGCGCCCGAACATTTTGGGGAACCAGTAGTAGGTTGCGGCGAAGATTCCGAAAATCGATGCCACGCCCATGATCAAGTGGAAATGTCCGGTCACGAAAGCTGTGTCATGCAGCGGAATATCGAGTGTCGGTTGCGCCAGGAACGGTCCGCTGATGCCGCCGGACACGAACAGGGAAACAAAGCCGATGGCGAACAGCATCGGAGAGGGCAATCGAATGCGCCCACCCCACAGGGTCCCCAGCCAATTGAAGGTCTTAATCGCGGAAGGCACGCCGATCGCCATGGTCATGATCGAAAACGCGAATGCCGTATACGGGCTCATTCCGCTCATGAACATGTGATGGCCCCACACCATGAAGCCAAGCAGCCCGATGGACAGCATGGCGTACACCATTGCTTTGTATCCGAAGATTGGCTTCCGCGAAAACACCGACACCAACTGCGAGCACAATCCCATCGCCGGCAAAATCGCGATGTAAACTTCGGGATGGCCGAAGAACCAGAACAGGTGTTGCCACAAGAGGGGCGAACCGCCCTTGTGCGCGACGATTTGCCCGCTAAACACAGTCAGCGGCACATAGAAGCTTGTGCCCGCGTTGCGGTCCAGTAGCAACAATATGCCGGCAGAGAAGAGCACGCCGAACGCCAGCAGTCCGAGAATAGCGGTTATGAACCACGACCAGCACGTCAGCGGCATGCGCATCATCGACATGCCCCTGGTGCGCATATCCAGCGTGGTGGTGATGAAATTCAGCGCGCTCATCAACGCGCCGATGCAGAAAAGCGCGATGCTGATGACCCACAAGTCCGCCCCGGGGCCCTCGCCCGGGCCCGCGGTCGGCACTGCGCTCAGTGGTGGATAGCCAGTCCAGCCATGTAGCGGCGCCCCGCCGGTGACGAAGAAAGCTCCGAGCATCACCACGAAAGCCAGTGCGGTCACCCAGAACGACAGCATGTTCAGGACGGGAAAAGCCATGTCCGCGGCGCCGATTTGTATGGGCAAAAAGTAATTCCCGAAGCCGCCCTGCGGTGCGGTAGTTAGAACAAAAAACACCATGATCGTGCCGTGCATCGTCACCAGAGTCAGGTAGGTTTCCGGTTTGATGTCACCGAGCAGCGGCAGCGCAATGTTAGGCCAGATCAGGTGGATGCGCATCAGCAGCGATAGAAACATACCGACGAGCACCGCCGTCAGCGCTAAAAAATAATACTGAAGTCCGATGACTTTATGGTCGAGACTGAAAATCCACTTGCGGATGAACCCTTGCGGTGCTGCGTGTGCGTGTGCTTCGTGGGCCGCGAATTCCCGGGTAGCCATTATTGTTTCTCCGCCTCCCGTGCCGCCAGCCATTTATCGAATTCCTCTTGACTGACAACTTTTAGCATGCCGTGCATTTTGTAGTGACCCAACCCGCAAAGCTCCGCGCAGGTAACCTCATAGTCTCCGATCGTAATGGGCGTGAAATGCATATGAATTGCCAGGCCCGGCACCGCGTCTTGTTTGAAGCGCATGTTTGGAATGAAGAAACTATGGATCACGTCGTGAGCCCGCAAAATCAATTCCACCTCGCGATTCACAGGAACCACCATGGTTCCCGTCACAACGTCGTCTTTGGAGGCAGGGTCCGTGGTATCGAGACCGATCGCGCTCTCTCCACCTGCTGACGGATCGATCAATTCCGGCTTGGTTGCGCCGAATCTGCCATCGGGGCCCGGGTATCGGAAATACCAGGCGAACTGCATCCCCGTTACTTCGACCTGTGTCGCGCCCGGCTCCGCTGGCCGGAACCGCTCCGATGCCCAGATCGAACTGCTCATAAGGTTCAGCCCGATAAATAGGATTGCAGTGAGCACGGTCCACACAAGCTCCAGCGTATTGTTACCGTGAACGTAGCGCGCTGGCGCAGCGGCGGGCCGGTCGCGATACTTCCATGCGAAATATCCCAGCGACGCTTGTGCAGCTACGAAAACAATCCCCATGAGCAGGTAGGTAGTGGCGAAGTGATGGTCAATGCCCGCAGCCGCAGCGGAGGCTCCGGTTGGCAACCACCATGTCTTAGCGACAAAGAAATACGTGCTGATGAAAGTGATCAGCCAGATGACAACGAGAAGAACGAGGCCCATGCAGCGCGACCTCCCGAGTAGGATTCTCGGCCAGCCCCACTATGGTAGCGCTTACAATCCCTGGAGTCGCAACAGTGGGGCTGCAAAACGAGGCGAGTCTACCATAGCTTACTCCGTGCGCAAGCCTTCTTCTTTACGTTCCCATGTAGCGCTCCGAACGTAAGTCAATGATGGCTATCAGGAAGGCGATCACAGAAGCATTGACGTGTTTTTCCATTTTGAGTAATATCCGGCTCGTTTCCTGGGGGGTCCAAGGTAATGGTAAGGACCTCGCGATGTTTCGACGGAGTTTCTATCCAACTCGGCGAGCACTTCCACTGCAATTTGCACCTCGCTAATTCTTTCTTCGCACACTGGCAACCCCGCTCTGCTGCCCAGTCTTTTGGAGCCTTGTTCGACCTCGGAGCTTCGCGTGAATGTGGCTCAAAGGCTCACGATCCAAAGGGGGAAGGTGCGGCGTTTTTCGCCGCCGTCAGCTAACTTCGAGAACCATTTTCCAGGGAGGTATCGCATGGCGGGCCCGGAGACTCTATCGGATCAACCGAAACCGGATGCGGCGAAGACATCGGCCAGCGCCGACGACGCAACCAAATATGTGGGGACGCCCGCTGTAGGTACCTCGAAGGCTGCGGCCGCCGCCGGCTTGCCATCGGTTGGTCCGAAGGACGATCAAGTCAACAACCGCCGCCGCCGCTTAGTGTGGTGTGCGGTCTCCGGTTTTCTGGGCGCTTGGTTTATCGCCTTCCTCCGTTTTTTCCTCCCGCGCACGCTTTTCGAACCTCCGACGGTCTTCAAAATTGGCTATCCCTCCGATTATGCGCTGGGCGTCGACACCAAGTGGCAGCAGAAATATCGCATCTGGGTTGATCGTACTCCCGACCGCGTTTTCGTCATCTATGCGCGCTGCACGCATCTCGGCTGCACGCCGGATTGGAAAGCCAGCGAAAACAAGTTCAAGTGCCCGTGTCACGGCAGCGGCTATGACAGTGAAGGCGTTAACTTCGAGGGTCCCGCACCGCGCCCGATGGATCGCGCCCATCTGGAGCTGGCGCCCGACGGCCAGATCGTTGTCGACACTTCGCGGCTCTATCAGTGGCCCAAGGGACAACTGAGCCATTTCAGCGATCCGGGCTCCTTCTTACAGGTGTAAACCATGCCTGACGAGAAAAACACAAACGGCAAGAACGGAAAATCGGCCGGCATCGTTGACCAGCTCAAGGAAGATCTAAACTCGCTGAAGACCGATCTTCCCACCAAGGCCAAAGAACAAATCGAAGGCCTTAAGAATCCCACCAAAACCCAGCTCTACACTTCCGTCTTCCGGCACAAGCACGACGACACGCCGCGCAATCGCGCCCTCGGTGTACTCTCCAATGTATTTCTGCATCTGCATCCGGCCAAGATCAACCGTGACGCCGTGCGTTATAGCTACACCTGGGGCATGGGCGGCATCACTTTCTATCTCTTCCTGGTCCTCACCTTCACTGGCGTGCTGCTGATGTTCTACTACCACCCCAGCAAAGTGCAGGCCTTCCGTGACGTCCTTTACCTCGAGCATGACGTGCCTTTCGGCAAGTTGCTCCGCAACATGCACCGCTGGGCCGCACACCTGATGGTCATCGCCGTCGAGTTACACATGTTTCGCGTGTTTCTCACTGGCTCGTACAAGAAGCCGCGCGAGTTCAATTGGAACGTCGGCGTAATTCTTCTCGTCCTCACTCTACTGCTCTCTTTCACTGGTTACCTTCTGCCTGACGACCAGCTCGGCTTCTGGGCCGTCACTGTGGGCACCAACATGGCCCGCGCCACCCCGCTGCTCGGCCATGAAGGCCCGTTCGGGTCGCAGATGGGAATGACTCCTTATAATGATGTGCGCTTTGGCTTGCTGGGCGGCTCCATCGTCGACGCCAACGCGCTCCTGCGCTCCTACATTTGGCACTGCATCGGCATTCCCATCATTGCTTTGGTTTTCATGGCCGTGCACTTCTGGCGCGTTCGCAAAGACGGAGGCATCTCCGGCCCGGCCTCGGTGATCCTCGACTCTGAGATTAAGGAGGCGCGGAAATAACCATGGACTGGCGGCAATTATGGGAAATCATGTCCGCGCCGGACAATGTGCCGATCATCGCGCTCATTCCGCTGCTGGCCTTTTACGTCTTTCTTGCGTGGCGACAGGCCCGAGCCAACGATTTGCTGATCGAGCAGCTCGAAGGCAACGCTGCTTTGGCCAAAACTCATCACCGTAAGGCGTGGCCCTTCAAGCCCGGCTGGCAGAAAGAAGTCCACGTATGGCCGTTTCTTCTGCGCGTCGAATTTCTCGCCGCCATTATTGTCACCATCATTCTTATGGTGTGGTCCATCACGCTGAACGCGCCGCTTGAGGAACCCGCCAACCCCAACCTAACCATGAACCCCGCCAAAGCCCCGTGGTATTTCCTCGGCCTCCAGGAAATGCTGGTTTACTTCGACCCGTGGATCGCCGGCGTGGTCATGCCTACGCTCATCATCATTGGCCTCATGGTGATTCCTTACGTCGACACCAACCCGCTCGGCGCCGGCTACTACACCTGGAAACAGCGCAAATTCGAAATCAGCGGCTTCCTCTTCGGCTTCATTGTTTTATGGGTGTCCATGATTACCATCGGCACTTTCATTCGCGGTCCCGGATGGCAATGGTTCTGGCCGGGGCAAACCTGGGATCACAACCGGCTTATTTATGAAGTGAATCGCGATTTGCCCGACATTTTCGGCATCACCTCCAACCTTGGCAAAGGAATTTTCGGCGCGATCGTGGTCGGCGGCTTCTTCGTCCTTGGCGGCTTTATCGTGCATGCGCTGTATCGCCGTTACAACCCGAAGAATTATCAACGCAAGAGCTTGCTGCAATACTCCATGTTGATGTTCTTTTTCCTGACCATGATTGCCTTGCCCATCAAAATGCTCTTGCGTTTGCTCTTTCACATTAAATATGTGTGGATCACCCCGTGGTTCAACGTTTAGGAGCGGCTTTTGTGTGGGCGCAGCACGCTGCGCCATCGCTTGGCACGATTGTAGCCGCCGCCTTTAGAGGAGGCTCCCGTAGCGGACGCTTTTTGCGGCCCCGCGGGTTTTCCGCGCTAGGAGGAACTGGTGCCCGATAAGCCCATTCCCGATGACGACCCGATCGTAAGCAAATCGCTGGCGCCGCACTACGTCATTGCAGTGGTCGTTCTCATGGCCACGTTATTCTGGGCTCTGTGGGATGAGGATTTCGGCCAGCGCCCCTGGAAATCCTTCCAGCAGGAATGGAAAAACCGCTACTCCGCCTACCTCAAGACCGCGCGCTCGCAGTCCAGCACTTCACAGAAAGATGTCGAGGCCGCTTCCGAATACCAGGCCGTGAAATTGTCCTTCGACCAGGCCAGCAAGAGTAGTGCCCCGCGCATCAAGGAAATCAACGAGAAGTTACGCGACGTCGGAGCGAAGATCCTCGCGGTGCAAAATGTCTTTACCGATCGCCGCGCTTACGTCAACGCCTCCACCTACGACATCGAGAATGAAACCAGCGATTCCGCGAAGCAACGCAAACAGAGGAATCTTGATGCGTATAAACAAGAAGTGACCACCGTCGAATTCCCGGACGGCAGCAAACAGAAATACAATTTCCCGCAGCTTGAAGAGACCTACAACGAGCTGCGGAACGAACGCACCGCTCTCAGTGGCGAGCTCGGCGAGCTCATCAAGCCGGTAAATGAGCAGAAAGAAAGACTCGACGCCTACGTCTCCGAGCACATGGTGAACTTGACCTCCTCGCAGCTGGCTGGTCTTCTCGACAAAACCGAGGCTTGGGATCCCAAAATCATTCAGATCAACGTCCCCGAAGCCAATATCGTGGACCGTTGCGAATCCTGCCACATGGGCGCTCGCGAGCCAGTCAAGCTCACTCCCGCAGCGATGTCGCTGAAGGGCAAAGGGCCCGACGACTATGCCCGGGCTTTCACCAGCCATCCCGAGGCCGACCTGCTGAAAACGCACGACCCGGATAAGTTTGGCTGCTCGCCCTGCCATCAGGGCAATGGCCGCGCCACCACGAGCGTCGAAAAAGCGCACGGCAACTAC
>Ga0207015_1125_pt1 | contig 21930 bp, 19 predicted proteins | sample Alteio_BWMinCont_53_FD_153486 | JGI IMG/M metagenome (GOLD analysis project Ga0207015, IMG submission 153486) | Enriched cells from forest soil in Barre Woods Harvard Forest LTER site, Petersham, Massachusetts, United States -... | ecosystem: Environmental > Terrestrial > Soil > Temperate forest >...
GCGCGGCAAATGCGGCGGGCCTTGGCGAAGCGGTGCGGCGAGGCACAAGGGACGAAGTGAGCGCTTGAATGCGGAGTATCGAATTTTCTTCTTGACATTGAAGTGGGATTCCATAATATGGCACGCGTGCCGCATACCAAGACAGGCAAATCACCGTACAAAGTGCAGGTTCTGGACCGCGCGCTGGCGGCGCTGACTACTTTGGCGAACAGTTCGAGCGACTGCAGCCTCGCGGAGTTGTGCCCGGCCCTGGGATTGCACAAGAGTACCGCGCACCGGCTGATGATGGTGCTGGAGCAACACCGGTTGGTGGTGAAACATCCGGAGACCGGGCGCTATCGGCTGGGGCTGCGGCTGTATGAATTGGGATCGCGAGCGATCGACGGGCTGGATCTGCGCGGACGAGCGCGGCCGTATCTCGACCGACTGCAAGACCGGTTTGGGGAGACGGTATTTTTCTGCGTTCTGGATGAAGGCCAGGTTTTCTATGTGGAGAAGGTGGAGTCGCAGCGGAGCGTGCGGACGGCGTGCACGGTGGGAAGCCGGGCGCCGGCGTATTGCACAGCAGTAGGCAAGGCGATGCTGGCGGAACTCCCGGAAGCGGAAGTGAACGCGATTGTGCGGAGTTCCGGGCTGAAGGCGATTACCGCAAATACGATCACAACCGCGGCGGAGTTGAAGACGGAGCTGAAGGCGGTGCGGGCGCGCGGGTACGCGATCGACGATGAGGAGAAAGAGGAAGGGCTGCGGTGCATCGGCGCGGCGGTGCGGGCGCATTCGCGAAAGCTGGTGGCGGCAATGAGCATTTCCGGGCCGGCGTTCCGGATGACCAAAGAAAGAATTCCGGAAGTGGGTGCAGCGCTGCTGCAGGCGGCGGGCGAGCTTTCCACGGAACTGGGCTATCAGGGATTGCCGATAGAAACGCTGCGACGGGCGGCGGGCTAGAGTTTCCAGGGGTGTGGTACCCGGCGCAAGCCGGGCTTTTTTTGGTTTGTATTCGGGAGTGAGATGGCGTCTCACAATGCGGTACGAGAAAGGTAAGGGGTTGCCTTTCCGTGCCGGGGACGTCCCGGGGAGGAACGATGAAGCGCAAGCAATGTTTGTGGCTGATGGTGGCGATTCTGGGGCTGCTGCTTTCGCCGCGCGGATTCGCGCAGTCTACGACGGCGACCCTGCTGGGCACGGTAACGGACAAGACCGGAGCAACTGTGGCAGGCGCCAGCGTGACGGCACGGAACACGCAAACCAATTTGACGCGTGGCGTGACATCAAACGAGCAAGGCGAATATCGTATCGAATTTCTGCCGGTGGGAACTTATGAGCTGGAAGTCACCGCGAAGGGCTTCAAAAAAGCGGTGGCGCGCGGAATCGCGCTGCAAGTGAGCGCCGATGCGCGAGCGGACGTGCAACTGGAGGTTGGCGATATCAGCGACGCGGTGAATGTGAGCGCTGAAATTCCGCTGGTGAATACGAGTTCTCCGGAGCTGGGCCGGACGATCGAGAACGCGGAGATCAGCAACCTGCCGCTGGTGAATCGCAATGTGTATTCGCTGCTGGACATCACGCCGGGCGTGGAACGGAATGACAACAGCATCGTTCTGGGGTACCCGGAGCAGAGAACGCTGATCAACGGTGGAACGGACGGGGGCTCGGGCTCGGTGAATTACTACCTGGATGGCGGACCGAACATGGCCGGGCTGCGTAACACCGGGAATGCGACGCCGAATCCGGACGCGGTGGAAGAGTTCCGGGTGCAGACCAACAGCTACAACGCGGAATACGGGCGATTTGCGGCGGGCATCATCAATGTGGTGACCAAATCCGGCACGAACCAGTTTCATGGATCGCTGTTTGAGTTCTGGCGCAACAACGCGCTGAACGCACACGACTGGAACAATCCCGCGAGTTCCCCGTTGCATCGCAACCAGTTCGGCGTGACGGTGGGCGGCCCGGTCCAGAAGGACAAGACGTTCTTCTTTTTCTCGTATGGGGGATTGCGGCAGGTGCAGAGCACGTTCTTGAACGGAGCGGTGGTGCCAACGGCGGCAGAACGCAACGGTGATTTCTCGCACACGCCGGGAGCCAACTTCGTGGTGCCTGCCGGAACGTCTTATGCGGGGCAGACTCCGCTGACAAAATTTCATTGCGACCTGGTGACGGGCTTGCCCACCGGAGGAACGCAAACCAACAACGTAATCTGTCCGAGCTTCTTCGACGGGGCAGCAGCAAATATCGTGAACAAAGCGATTCCCACGTCGAACACCACGACAGCCTCGGGGCAGGCCGGCTGGCTGGGTGTGATTCCCAATCCGTTCAACACCGACGAGTACCTGGCGAAGGTCGATCACAATTTTGGCGGCGATCACCGGTTGAGCCTGAGCTACTACACTACCGCGGGAGACAACAGCATCCGCGCCGGCACATCCGGACAGGGGTTGCCGTGGGGATTGCAGAATTTCCAGTGGCGGCAGCACAACGCCAATATCAGCGAGACATGGGTGATCAGCCCCGACAAAGTAAACCAGGCATGGTTCAGCTTCACGCGCTACTTTGGCGGACGGCTGAATATTTCCAACCCGGTGCTGGGGCTTGCAGCGGACGCTTCGCTGGCCGATTTTGGATCGGCCATCACGGTGCAGGGAACGCCATCCCTGCCGAACATTTCGGTGACGAATTTCTTTAACTTGACCAATGCGATCGGCGGGCCGACAGCGGGGAGCAACTTTTATTCGCTGCGTGACACGTTCAGTTATACGCGCGGGCGTCATTCGCTGAAGTTCGGCGGTGAGGTTCTGCTGCAAAAGGACATTCAGGACACGCTGCTGAACAACTACGGTACGTATGCGTTCAACGGAACGGCGACAGCGAACGGCGGCTCGAACCCGAAGGTACCCGGCAACGCGTTGGCGGATTTTCTGCTGGGCATACCGAGCGCAATTACGCAGGACGCTCCAATCCGAGGGCTGACGAACAGCTGGTACACATCGTTGTTCGCGCAGGACGATTATCGGATCCATCCGCGGCTGACGCTGAATCTCGGGGTACGGTGGGACATCCAGACGCCGCCGACGGATCCGCAAAATCGCGAGGGCACTTATGTTGCGGGAGTGCAGTCGACGGTGCATCCCACGGCGCCGATTGGGCAGCTGTTCCCTGGAGACGCCGGGGTCACGCGCGGAATCGTGCCGGTGCGCTACCATCACGTCTCGCCGCGCCTTGGGCTGGCGTGGGATCCGTTTGGCGATGGAAAGACGTCGGTGCGTGCGGCGTTCGGCGTGTTCTACGGCAGCTTGTCCGGAAACAACTGGAACCAACCATCGAATTTCCAGCCCTTCGCGACGCGCTTGACGTTTACGAATACCGGAGCGGGAAAATTCGCAACGGGCGGCAGCCTGGCGAATCCGTATCGAGGCCTGGCGGGAGGAGATCCGTTCCCATATCAGGGGGCGTACACACCCGGGGGAGGAATCCTGGGCATCGCCACGAACTTCCAGTGGCCGTACACCTACCAGATGAATTTCACGGTGCAGCGGCAACTGACCAGCGATGTGAGCGTTTCGGTCGGTTACGTGAGCAGCCTGGCGCACGACCTGCCGTTCGCGCAAGACGTGAACTATCCATTGATTACCACCACGCCGGTGCCTTCGACCGGCAACGTGCAACAGCGGCGGCCAAATCCAGCGTTTGGATCGGTGCTACTGGTGCAATCGAATCAAACCGCCTCCTACAACGCGATGCAGCTGACGGTGACCAAGCGCATGACGCATCACCTGCTGTTGAATGCGTTCTATACATTCAGCAGAAACCTGAACAGCGTGCAACTGGACAACAACCAAACCCAGGGCGGGGCGCAGAACATGCTGATTCTTGGTGAAGACAAGGGCCGCGCGGACATCGACCAGCGGCACGCGGTTTCCGTGTCGGCAATCTGGCAGCCGGAGTTTTCCTATGGGGGCAACGGTGCCGTCAAAGCGATACTGAACGGTTGGTCCATCTCCCCGATTGTGCGCTATCACAGCGGCATACCGTTTACTGTGTTGAATGGCGTGGACGCGAACCTGGACGGTGTCTCGACCACGGACCGCGCGAAGCTGGTGGGCGACCCGCATTCGGGCACGTGTCCCAATGGCGCGGCGGTTGGCACGCCGCTGTGCTGGTTCAATATCAGCGCCTTCACCCGGAATGCGGTAGTTACGGGCAGTCCTGTTGACGGGAACGCGACACGCAATCTGCTAGATCAGCCGGGATTCAAGACGGTTGACCTGGCGGTGTTCCGCGACTTCAAAATCCACGAGCGATATGGTTTGGAATTCCGCGTGGAAGGCACTAACACGTTCAACATGGTGAACCTGAGTCCGCCGGCGGCGACCGCGCCGGCCAGTGCGGCCAGCCCGGGCACGTTCGGAACGATTTCGACGGCGCCTTCGGGGAGCATGCGGCAACTGCAACTGGGTCTTCGTTTTACATTTTAGAACGAAGCAAGCAACCGGATTGCATGGCGAACTTGGGCGGAGTGCGGTAGGTTTGCGGCAGGCGCTACTGACCGCGGAAGCCAGAGCTACGAATGGAAAGGTCCGCCTGCCGCAACTCCGGCGGAACAAACTGACAAGGAGCGGTGCATGAGTACGCAAGCGGAAGTGGCCCTGGAGAAAATGGTCTTTCGGAAAACCAATGGGCAAAAAGGCCGGCATCTCGCGGTGACTCCCCGAAACAGCACCATGCGGCACTTGTCGTATGGCCGTATCATTCTGGACGCGTCGCAGCGGTCGGTTTCGTTCAGCAACGGGGAGCAGGAGACCGGGCTGATCTGCCTTTCCGGGAAAGCCACGGTGAAAGCGGAGGGGCAGGAGGTTGAACTTGGGAGATTTGACGCAGTGTATGTTCCGCGCGACTCGTCGATTGAGGTGGCGACAAGCAACACCGTGGATATCGCAGAGTTTTCAGCAGATGTGGAGGGAAAATATCCGTGGAAGGTCGTGCGCTACGCTGAGGTGAGCAACGACGCGGGACTTAAGTTTGTGACTGGGAGTGCAGGTTCGAAGCGGGATCTGAGCATGCTGATCGCGAAGAACGTGGAAGCGGGGCGACTGGTGGCGGGCTTCACGTATTCCGATCCGGGCAACTGGACGAGTTGGCCGCCGCACGAGCACGCGACAATGCTGGAAGAGATGTACGTGTATTTCGACATGCCGGAGCCGGCTTACGGGATTCAGTTGGTGTACAACGACACGCAGTATCCGGAATTGGTCACCGTGGTGCGGGATGGCGATGCGGTGCTGATGCCGAGCGGCTATCATCCCAACGTTTCTGTTCCAGGGCACCGCATTGCGTTTCTATGGGCCATGGCCGCGCATCGCGAGGTGGAGGACCGACAATTCGGAGTGGTAAATGTCCAGCCGGGTTTCCAGCAGGGTGGATCGGGCCTGGAAGTCGGCCGCAAATAAGCGAATCGAACCAAGCCAAGGGAGCAGATGCCGGAAGAGAACGCGACCGCCGACACCAGGAGCAGCGAGGGCCCGAGAATTGCCGCGGAGCCTGCCAACGCGCTGCGAAAAGCCGGCATGTTCGCGGGACGATTTCGCTGGGTGATCTGCGGACTGTTGTTTCTGGGCGTGACCAAGAACTACATGGACCGGCAGGTGCTTGGCGTATTGAAGGGGCCACTGCAGCACGAGTTCGGGTGGAATGAAGTCGATTACGGAAATCTGGTATTTGCGTTTCAAACGGCCTACGCGTTTGGAATGATTGTGATGGGCCGCTTGATCGACCGGCTCGGCACGCGTATCGGCTATGCCGTGGCGATGGTGTTCTGGAGTTTGGCTTCGATGGCGCATGCGGTGGCGAGTTCGCTGGGCACCTTTGCGATCGCGCGTGCGGCCCTGGGGTTTGGCGAAGCAGGCGTATTCCCAGCGAGTATCAAGAGCGTTGCGGAATGGTTTCCGAAAAAAGAGCGGGCGCTGGCAACCGGAATCTTCAACGCAGGAACCAACGTCGGCGCGATTATCACGCCGCTGGCGGTGCCGTGGATTGCGGTGCATCTCGGCTGGCAGTGGGCTTTTCTTCTGACTGGCGCGCTGGGATTTGCGTGGGTGCTGCTGTGGCTGCTGCTGTACCGAAAGCCGGAGGAACATGCACGCTGCACCACGGGCGAGCGTGAGTATATCCAGAGCGATCCGGTTACTTCGACGGGAAAGATCAAGTGGGCACAATTGGTTCGGTACAGGCAAACCTGGGCGTTTGCCGCCGGAAAATTTATGATCGATCCGATCTGGTGGTTTTATCTGTTCTGGATCCCGGACTACTTGCAGCGCGAGCACGGTTTGCACCTGACCCAGATTGGTTTGCCGATCCTGGCGATTTATTTAATTTCGGATCTTGGCAGTGTCGCCGGAGGGTGGCTGTCGTCGAGTTTGATTCGGCGGGGTTTCTCGGTGAATGCCGGGCGAAAATGGGCGATGTTGCTTTGCGCTTTTATTATTTTGCCGATCGCCGCGGTGTATCGCGTTTCCGGATTGTGGCCGGCAACTCTACTAATCGGTCTGGCAGCGGCCGGACATCAGGGTTTTTCCGCCAACCTTTTTACGCTGACGTCAGACTTGTTCCCTTCCCGCGCCGTCGGATCGGTGGTGGGGATCGGAGGCATGGCTGGGGCGGTCGGCGGAATGCTGATCGCGCAGATCGTGGGGCACGTGCTGCAGTGGACCAACAGCTACATGATTCCATTTTTTATTGCGGCATCGGCTTATTTTGTCGCATTGCTGCTGATTCATGCGCTGAGTCCAAATCTGGAGCCTGCGCAAGTCGGACAAGAGTAAAACGATGAAGCTGGAAGCTTTTCAGCTGAACGGGAAGAACGCGCTGGTGACCGGTTCGCACCGCGGGCTGGGCGCGGCGATCGCGGTGGCGTTGGCGAATGCGGGCGCGAACGTCGGATGCCATGGACGCGGCCCGAATCCCGGATCAGCTTGCGACGAGATACGGTCAGCAGGACGCAAGACGTTTTATTTTTCTGCGGATTTGGCGGATTCAGCGACCTGCCCCGCGTTGATTGACAGGACGCTGGCGGAATTTGGCGGCATCGACATTTTAGTGAACAACGCCGGAGTGATTCGCAGGTTTCCCGCAGCGGAATATCCCGCCGAATTCTGGGATGAGTTGATCGCGGTGAACTTGACGGCGGTGTTCAAGCTGTCGCAACTTGCGGGCCGGCACATGCTGGAACGAGGCCAGGGAGGAAAAATCTTGAATATCGCTTCCCTGCTGGCTTTTCAAGGCGGGATTCTGGTTCCGGCGTACGCAGCGGCGAAAGGCGGCGTGGCGCAATTGACCAAAGCGTTGGCGAACGAATGGGCGGCAAAAGGAATCAACGTGAATGCGATAGCGCCGGGGTACATGGCGACGGATAACACAACGGCGCTGCGAGAAGATCCGGTGAGGAGCCGACAGATTTTGGAAAGGATTCCGGCAGCGCGCTGGGGCGAGCCGCGGGATATCGCGGGCGCCGCCGTATTCTTGTGTTCGTCCGCTAGTGATTACGTGCACGGCCAGGTGTTGGCCGTGGACGGCGGATGGCTGGCCCGGTGAGGGAACGATGGCTCTGCTAGTCAAGCCGAAAGAGGGTTGCCGCTGGGATGTGGTGAGCCTTGGCGAAGTGATGTTGCGATTCGATCCAGGAGAATTCCGGATCTGGACGACGCGGCAATTTGCAGTGAGCGAAGGGGGCGGCGAATACAACGTCGCGAGGGGGCTGAAGCGCTGCTTTGGAATGGACGCTGCGATTGTCACAGCGTTCGCGAAAAATCCCGTGGGTTCGTTGCTGCAGGATTTGATTTACCAGGGCGGAGTGGATTCGTCACTGATCCAGTGGGTGGACTACGACGGAGTGGGGAGAACGGTACGCAACGGACTGAACTTTACCGAACGCGGGTTCGGAGTGCGCGCGGCGCTGGGATGCTCGGACCGCGGGCATACGGCGGCGGCGGCGATGAAGCCGGGGCAAATCGATTGGGAGGAGATTTTCGGCAACAAGGGCGCGCGATGGCTGCACACGGGAGGAATCTTCTGCGCGCTGTCAGAGACAACTCCGGAAGTGGCTATCGAGGCCATGCAATCCGCGCGGAAACATGGCGTGGCGATTTCGTATGACTTGAACTACCGGGATTCGCTGTGGAGATCGATCGGCGGAAAGAAAAGGGCGCAGGAAGTGAACCGGCGGATTGCGGCGTATGTCGACGTGATGCTCGGGAATGAAGAGGACTTCTCCGCGGCGTTGGGGTACGAAGTGGCGGGAACTGACGAACACCTTTCCGCGGTTGACCCAGAGGCATTCAAGCAAATGATTGGCAAAGTGGTGAAGGATTTCCCGTTCAAGGTGGTGGCTACGACGTTGCGCAAGGCTACAACGGCAACGAAAAACGATTGGGGAGCAGTGTGCTACTGCGATGGGAATTTCTATGAGGCGCCGAAACGGGAGAACCTGGAGATTTTGGATCGCGTCGGCGGCGGGGATTCCTTTGCGTCGGGCCTCATCTACGGATTTCTGATGGGCAAGGGACCGCAATGGGCGGTGGAGTGCGGTGCGGCGCACGGTGCGCTGGCTATGACTACGCCGGGCGACACGACGATGGCGACTTTTGAGGAAGTGCTGCAGGTAATGAAAGGAGCGGGCGCGCGAATCGCCCGTTGACGGAGAGGCGTTTGGCTTTATGAAGAAAGAGGAAGTACGCGCGCTGATTGAACGAATAGGGATCGTACCGGTGATTCGCGCTTCGTCTGCGGACGAGGCGAGATTTGCGGCGGAGGCGGTGTGGAGCGGCGGAATTCCAATTGTGGAAATCACCATGACAGTTCCGGGCGCTGTGCAAGTGATCGCGGAATTGGTGAAAACGGCGCCGGACGTATTGGTTGGTGCGGGAACGGTTCTGGACGAGGAAGCGGCGCGACAATGCGCGGATGCCGGCGCGCAATTTCTGGCGACGCCGGGATTTGACGCCGAGACGGTGGTGGCGGCCCGCAAAATGGGCTTGCTGATCATAGCGGGAGCGCTAACGCCGGGCGAAGTGATGGCCGCCTGGAAAGCTGGAGCGGATTTCGTGAAAGTGTTTCCGTGCGGAAATCTGGGAGGGCCGAACTACATCAAGGCGCTGAGAGGTCCTTTCCCGCAAGTGCCGCTGGTGCCGACGGGCGGAGTGAATCTGGAAACAGCGGCGGATTACATTCGAGCGGGAGCGGCGGCGCTGGGAGTGGGCGGCGAGTTAGTGCAGAAAGAGGCGCTGCAGTTACGCAACGGCGATCTGATCCGCGGATTTGCCAGAGAATTTGTCGAACTGGTGAAGCGTGCGCGAAATCCGGCGGTGAGCAGTTCCGAGCGGACGGCGCAAGCACGCTAGCATTTGGAGAGGGTTGATGGAACAAGCCAAGGCGATTCCTGATCTCGTGGTAGTGCAACATAAGGATGGCAAAGCGTCCGAACCGGAAGCGGGGCTAAAGCGGCGCGTGCTGGCGTACAACGAGAAACTGTTTTTGGCGGAGCACGAAATGGTGAAAGGGTGGGTGGGAGCTGTGCACAGCCACCCGCACGACCAGATTGTGTATGTCGTGCACGGGCATCTGCGGGTGACCAGCCAGGGAAAGACGTTTGATATTCGAAAGGGAGATACGTTCGTGGTGCGCGGCGACGTAGAGCATGGGGCATCCGCGCTGGAGGATTCGCTGGTGATCGACGTCTTCACGCCATGCCGGGAAGACTATATCCGCTGAGTCGGAGTTGAGTCGGGGCAAGGAGCGTCATTCTTTTTCCATCGTCGAGGCGAAAAATCAATGCATCGAGTCTTCTGTGGACTGCTGTGGTTGCTGCCGGCTCTTTTTGCCAGCTCGGCTGAGGGCAGCCAGCAAATCAAGAACATCAAGATAGTGGTCTCGAACCCAAGTGCAAATGCGCGCTCGGCGGCCAACGTTGTGATTCCGATCGCCGAGATTCGCAAAGTGGCGCCGGACTTCAAGCCGGGAGCGGCGATCGTGACCGCGAGCGACGCGAGTACGTTAGACGAGGAAACGTCGGTTTTGCAGACCGAAGAACTGCCATCACAAATGGACGATCTCGATGGAGACGGCAAGGCGGATGAGCTGGCGTTTCAGGTGGACCTTGGGCCGCGGCAGTCGCGAATCGTCACGATTTCCTACGGCGACGAGAACCGGATTTGGCGGCTGCGAAGCGACTACAAGCAAAGAACAGCGGCGATCTTCAGCCGCAAGATCGAAGGGCTGGGCTGGGAATCCGAGCGCGTGGCGTTTCGCCTGTATTTCGATCCGAGAAATGCGATCGATATCTATGGCAAGAGGCGGCCAACGCTGCAGCTTTCGATGTATGCGTCGCCCGACTATCTCTATCACGACGAATCGCCGGAGGGGCGGGACATTTTCCGAGTGGGCGATGCGATCGGAATTGGCGCAGTGGCTGCGCTAGTGAATGGAAAGCTCGTGAAAGTGCACGACGTACGCGAGCGTAAGTGGCGGGTTCCGGCCAGCGGGCCGGTGCGCTCGATCGTGGAAGCGGAGTACGACGGATGGAATGCCGCGGGAAAGATGGTGCACCTGAAATCGCGAATCACGCAGTGGGCGGGAGAACGCGGTTTCGAGCACGCAATCTCCGCAGATTGCGGGGATGAATTCACATTCGTTACCGGACTTACCGCGCGTGCGGAGATCCCGCCGGAAAGTTCCGCGAAGGATTCCCTGGTGACTTGGGTAGCAACTTGGGGAAAACAGGTGGTCGCGCCCGGCCCCGCAGCTATCGCAATGACGGCGGAACAGAATCTTGGACTCGCGGTGCTGAGCAGCGCAGGGGGAGTACGAATCGAGAGCGACGCGCAAAACCATCTTATTCAGTTCCACTTGAACGGCGGTTCGGCGGCCTGGTATGCGATGGCCGCGTGGGACCAGGAAGGTTCCAATCGCAAGATCGTTTATCAAAACGCAAAGACGGAGGGAGAACGTCAGTCCTTGGTGCTCCCGTCCGATGGCATCGCGGACCGCGACGATTTTCTCAAGGCGGTCAAGGAACGCGCGAGCCGCATGGAACAGCCGACGACGTTTCGTGTTTTGTCGAGTGCGGCCAGTGTGGAGAGCGCGCCAGTGGATTCGGCGGTCTCCCACGGAGCAAGAACCGGGGGACAGGCAATTGCTTTGCTCCAGCAGGCGATCGATCGGACTGCGACAACCTGGGAGCCGGTTCTTCACGCGAATCCTGAGAACGGAAATCCCAAGACTCTACCGGGCTTCTTCACGGAGGCGGACAACACAACCGGTGAATGGCAAAAACAGAACGGGTATTCCTGGACCGGGAGTTTCTGGGTCGGCGAGTTGTGGCAACTGTATGGCAGGACCCACGATGACAAATATAGAAAATGGGCGGAGCTTTGGGGCGCGAAACTGGCAGGCCAGGAATTACAGCAGAATCATGACGCGGGCTTTCTGTACTACTACTCCTCGGCGCTTGGGTTCGATCTGACACATGATGCAGCGCTTCGGTCGAGCGCAGTGCTAGGAGCCCAGCGCCTCGAGCAATTGTTCAATCCCAAAACGCAATTGATCGCGTCCTGGGGCGTGGATGGAGACGACACGATCGTCGACACCATGATGAACCTGCAATTGCTGTGGTGGGTGAGTGACAGAACTGGGGACGAAAGGTGGCGCGAGTTGGCCAAAAGGCATGCGCTGCGCACCGCCGAGTGGTTCGTACGTGCTGACGGGTCCACTTTCCAATCGGTACACTACAACCCGGGAAATGACCGGCAGACCTTTCTACTACACGGCGGCGCAATTCGAGATACGGAACTCAAGCTCGAAAACAGTGCGGCGCCCGGGCAAAGGGTCTTCGCGCACACGCATCAAGGCTACGGCGCAGACACCACCTGGTCGCGAGGACTTGGCTGGGCGCTGTACGGATTTTCTGTTGCTTACGCGGAAACGCGCGAACCTAAGCTCTTGGATGCCGCGGAGCGCATCGCGGATTACGCGCTGGGAAATCTGCCTGATGATTTGGTTCCCTGGTACGACTTTGACGACCAGGGCGTGCATTTTCGCAATCGAGATACTTCCGCAGCCGCGATTATCGCGGGCGGATTGCTGCGGCTCTCGACGATTACCGGCGACGCTTCGCGCGCAAAACATTATCGAGACACCGGAGAGCGCATGGTGCAGTCGCTCATCGAGCGGTACTTGACTCCAGTGGGAGACAACGACCACACGCCGCCTGGAGTCTTGCGCCACGGATGCAGTGTTCGTCCGCACGACGCGATGCTGATCTACGGGCAGTACTACTTACTCGAAGATTTGGTTTGGCTCGAGCAGCACAAACACGCGACGCCGTAGCTGCGTGCAGGGCACATGGAAGTGCGGCGTCTGCAACCGAACGGGAGTCATGACATGCATAGGGCGGTCCTCTCCGCGGCGGGATTAATCGCACTCTTTGTCGCGCTTCTTCTCGGCACACGCAGCGATTCATTCGCGCAAAACCCGCCCCGGACGGACGCCCCCTTGGCCACCACGGGCACTCTCGATGAGCAGATCCGCTACTTCCTTCGGCAGGAAATCGCCGCACATGTTGCCGATATCAGATCCCTTGACCCACCGCCGGATCGCGTCGTAGGAGCACTGACCACCGGCGAATTTTCCTGGGGCACCTTTATGCGCACCTTGGGCGACTATTCTGCGTTCGCCTCGACCAATACCATTGCCGGTCACGACGTCCCGCAAATGATTGGCAGAATGGCCGAGATCGAGCTGAGCCACGGAGGCAAAACCTGGGCACAGCTCTATGCCGCGATGGCGCTGCGGAGCTACGGAAGGGATTTGAACCACAACGTGCTGTGGCAACGCTTATCTCCCGAAGGCAGGGAAACCTATCGCGCGTTGCTCGATCCCGGCAGGTTTTATGACGCAACAACGCACACGTTGATCCATCTGCCAGAAAACTACTTTGGAGTAGCGGCACGAATCGCGGCCATCGACTACGATCTCGGTTTGAGCAAGGACCGCGCTTCGCTCGATGACCTGCTGAACAGGGCCGCGAAGCAGTTCACAGACGGAGCTCTGTTCGCCGACGATTCCCTGCCCACGGGCCGCTACGACCGCTATTCGAATGAGTATGCCCGGGCCATTTATGACGCGGCACAGCTCGCGGGACGCGAAGATCTGGCCAAGGCGGTATCGCCATCGCTTAAAGAGCAAATGAAATTGTGGTGGGATTTGCTCTCACCAGATGGCTACGGTTATCCGTGGGGCCGCAGCCTGGGCGCGATCAGCTACATGGACACGATGGAGATTGTTGGGTTTCTCGGCGTGCATCCGGAATTTCGCCCGGCTCCTTTTCATCAACTTGCCGCAGCGTACGTCGCCGCCTGGACATGGCTACAAAACGACTTCGACGAAACCACGCACCTGCTCTCCATCTTTGCGTTTGGCAAGGGCGACTACGGCTACATCACGAAAGAGCGAGAATGGCAGCAGACCACGACTTTTCTCGCGAAGATCATGGCGGCGCACAAGATGTTCATGCAAGCAGCGGCAAACGAAGGGCTGAAGCAGTTTCCTTTGCGTCCCAGTTTTGGCAACGTGGCGCGTTTCGAGTTTTTCAGCAATGGACCCGGGCGCAAGTTTGGAGTGTGGCTGGTTCGCCAGGGCGACATGCATTTTGCATTGCCACTGGTGACCGGACCGAAGGCCGCGACCACCGACTATCAGCCTATGCCCTATGGATTTTCGAGTCTCGCTGCGCCAGTCGAAAAAATCTATCCGTGCCTGGTTCCTTTTCTGGAGATGGAAGACGGACGCACCATCGCCGCCGTTGACGGCGCGGACGAAATCAGGCCTGCGGCTGACGGAATGAGCGTTACCGCGATCTGGAAGCGTTGGGTGGTCACTGGCGCGAAAGCAGGAGAGCCAATGGAATTGGGGCTGGTCTCAGAAGTAACCTGGACGTTGCAAGGGAGCACCCTTCGGAAGAGGGAAACGCTGAGCGCGAGCCAGCCGTTGGTCATCCGCCGGCTTTGGCTCGCGGTTCCAAGCCGCGGCGGACACCTGGAAACGGCAGCAACGAGCGGAGGCCGAATTGATCGGCTGACCTCCGATACAGGAACAATGGATGTGCAGCTGAAGCACGCAGATTGGCCGGTGGAGATTTCTGCTGTCGCAACGGGCGATAGTCCTTTGGGCAGGAGTGATCGCGGGCATATCCCATTGCAATTGATCCTGGAATCGAAGGGCATCACCCTGTCGCCAGGCGCTCCGAAGAGCTGGGAAATTACGCTTTCGGCGCACGCCAACGAATAGTAGAAGCTCGCGAGTACCCGCCGCCGGGCGCAATCACTGCGGAACGCCAGGCAGTGGATAGCCTGCCGCCGCATCCTCCAGCAAGAAAATCCAATCGTGGTCGCGGCCGCTGGTCGGCGGCGTGTAGGTTGCTACAATATCCGCCAGACAATCGGCGGCCCTCACCTTCGGGTTCCAGAACTCGGGCCAGTCAAACTTTCCCATCCAACCTCTTTCCGCCATACAGACCCACCTGTTCCTGCCTTCGACCGCTGTCTCGTAGCCTTGCCGTCCCAAGACAGCACCAGAATCGTGCAGCCCCAGGCCATGATACTGATCACTTCTTTCCCTCGTGGCCGGCCTCATCCCGAGTGTCCTTTCGCCGGCGGTGCTCGCTGGCTTTTCGTATTTCGCTTAGGTCACCGACTGGACGAATCTCCCAAACGCTGCCGTATTTCAGGGACGGATGCTGGGACACGATCTGGTGGGCGTGATTCATGTCGCGGGCTTCGAGGATGCCGATGCCGCCAAGCTGTTCTTTGGTTTCGACGTAGGGACCGTCCGTCGTGGCGACTTTGCCGTTTTTCCAATAGACGGTCAGGGCGGTTTCGGCGGGCTGGAGGGCTTCGCCAACGGCCCAGTGGCCGTTGGCACGAAGATGATCGTCGTAGGCAAAGCAGGCGTCGAACATCGCTTGTTTCTCGGCCTCAGTCATGGCGTCGTGTTTGCTTTTGTCGTAGTAACCCAAGCAGATGTATTTCATCGTTCCTTCCTACGGATGCGGCCAGCAGTACAGGTGTCGCAGATTTCTTCTGTCATTGTCTCGAGTAATGAAGCCCAACGCATCCTGATTTGAAAAACTTTGACTCAACAAGTTTTAATTGCAATTTCTCCGGCAGGCTAACACCCTCCAACAGCCGTCTCCCCGCTCCTGCAAGGGTTGGCCCAACGACAAAACGATATTCATCCACCAGGCCCAGCTCCATAAGTTGTGAAGGAATGTCTACACCACCAACCAAAATATGTTTGCCTTGTTCTTGCTTCAACTTAAGTATTTCGTCGCGAAGGTTGGTACGAACAATCCTGGTATTTCTATCTTCAGCGGTGGCTAGTGACCGCGAAAAAACAAGTTTGTTAATGGAGTCGAATGCCCGGGCAAATTCGTGATCTGCTTTTGTCTCAGACGGGTTTTTGAGGACGTCAGGCCAATAGGGAACCATCAATTGATAGGTTTTACGCCCGAAGACGAGCAGGTCAGCATCTCGCAAGAGCTGCGCATTGTATGCAAATGCTTCTTCATCGACAAATTGTTTGGTGTGATCGACGCAGCCATCCAGGGTCGTGTTGATCGCGAAGATTAGCTTTCTCATTTGCTTGTCCTTTTACTCCGAGTCGTCGACCTATACGGTCTTCAAAGGCCCGGCGACCTTGTAGGTACTCAGGATGTTGCCGGACGGAAATGGTTTCGTGCTGATGAGCTCAAACGAGCGGGGCGGGGTTCCCTCCGCAAAGAAGCGCTTGCCCGTGCCCAACAAGACCGGATAGACGATCAGCCAGACTTCATCCGCAAGCCCATGTTCGAGCAGCACTGGTGTCAGCGTGGAGCTGCCCCAAAGGATAAGGTCCGGGCCGTCCTGCGACTTGATGCGGCGAATACCGTCGACGATGTCCGGTCCCAGGCTCTCGGCCGGGCCCCATGCGAGACTCTCCGGACGGTGCGTAGCGATATATTTTCTTGCCGCATTGATGCCGTCCGCCATCGGACTGCTCGGCGCCTTTGCCCAATAGCCCGACCAGATATCGTACGTGCGACGGCCAAGCAGCAGATCGAAGCGCTCGCCATGCGCGGCGAGGACTGCGTCTCTGCCGGCGGGGCTCCGATAGGGCGCGGTCCAGTCGCCGTAGGGGAAATCGCCGTCATCGGCGGAGTGCTGGATCACGCCGTCCAGCGAGATGTGTTCCATGATCCTGATCTTTCTCATGACGTCTCCTTTAGCACATTGTTTGCAGCTCCTGCGGGCAGGCGCGGTAGACACTATTCGGATGGACTGTTAGACCGAAAAAACGCGCGCACCTCGCACGCTCCCCGGCCGGCGATGGCGCCCTTGCGTGCCCACACCAGTGCCTCGTCCATGTCAGCGGCAAGCAGTATCGAAAGACCGCCTACGTGCTCCTTGGTCTCCAGATAGGGCCCGTCGGTGATGAGCACCTTGCCGCCGGGCTGTGCGCGCAGGGACTTCGCGTCGCTCGCCGGATGCAACCCGGCAGCCAAGATTGTGACGCCCTTAGCTTCCATCTCGTCGTTGAGCGCGCCCATATCGCGTATCATCGCTTCGGTCACGCTAGACGGGTCAAAGTTCTCCGGCGGGTGACCCGCAGCCAGATACTGCGTCATTCCTTCCTTTAACGGCTTTCGGGCCAGCAGCACAGTGAGGTCACTAGGATAAAGAGCGCGCACCTCAACCGGCGCCCGGCACGCGACCACGGCCTTGCGTCCCCACGCCAGTGCTTCGTCCATGTCCGCGGCTTCCAGTATCCAAAAACCGCCCACGTGCTCCTTGGTCTCCAGGAACGGCCCGTCGGTGGTAAGCACCTTGCCATCAGGCTGCGATCGCAGCGACTTCGCCTCCCTCGCCGGGCGCAGCCCGCCAGCAAAGAGCCGGGCACGCTTAGCCGCCATCTCCTCGTTGAGCACGTCGATATCGCGTTCCATCTCTTTGTCCACGCGGGACGGATCAAAGTCGTCCGGCAAGTGAATCGCCACCAAATATTGAGCCATGACTTCTCCTTTAACGGTCTTCGGGGCCAGCAGCACAGCCTTGCGCTCTGCATCTTCGTCCTATAGTCGCCGCTCAGCGGAAAAATCGACAGCATAAGCGAACTTTTTTTGTAGGATAAACGGGGCCACGTTCCGTCTGTCCCCAGTTTTCCCCAGTTTGTTGCGGAGATTCTGCGCCTGATGTTCGTTTGCAACTTCGGGGAGTTTGGTAGCATCATATTCGCATACCGCGTTAGAGCGCCGAATGGCCCGCTCATTCCAAATATAGGCCAGAGAGTCTCAGGCTCTATAACCTCTGTGAACACGGCAAATACCGCTGTTCGGAGAGAGGTTATCCCCCATGTTAACGATCAACTCGAAAGTAGTTATGGGTCTGGGTGCCGAGCCTTGCACGTCGGATGGCTGCACCCGGCCGCTTTGCCCTGGCGACCGCATCGTGCAAATAGCCGCCGGAAATTGCTACAACGGACACATCACCCCCGCGTGGACGTCGAAGGATCAGATCATTGGTGAATGGCACTACGAGTGTTTTCGAGAATTCCCATTAGATGCGCAAGCCACTCCCTACATTTGTCAGACCTGTGGTCAGCCCATTGCTCACGGCGATGCAGTCCATTGCGCGTTTGTTGGGTACAAAGCACCCAGCGGACAATTCAGACCAGAGTGTCGAGGGCATTACCTCTATATGGTCAGACATGTCAGACACTGATCCTTCCGGACCGTCTGTCCCGGGTTCGGGTCTCAAAACTGGGACGAAAACTGGAAAACTGGGGACAGACGGGACGTTCCCTCGGTTTCCACTCTTTATTTCAACTCCGCAAGCCGCCGGGCAAGAAAACGACGATCCGGTTCCTGCGACGCCAAGGCAAGCGCCTGCTCATACGAAGCACGAGCCTCCGGAATTCGCCCCAATCTGCGGCACAGATCGGCGCGCGCCGAGTGTGCCAGGTGATAGCCGGAAAGCTGCTCGCGCGCCAGCAACTCATCGATCAGACGAAGACCCTGCTCCAGACCTTCGCACATGGCAACGGCCACGGCGCGATTTAGTTCGACAACCGGGGATGGCTGAATCCGCAGCAACTGGTCGTAGAGCAGCGTGATCTGCCGCCAGTCCGTGGATGCCACCGACGAACTCTCGGCGTGAACGGCCGCAATGGCCGCCTGCAGAGTGTACGCACCGAAGCGGCGCGATCGCAGCGCGCTTTCGGTGAGCCGGATGCCTTCGGCGATCTGGTCTTTGTTCCACAATGACCGATCCTGCTGCTCGAGCAGGATCAAGTCTCCGTCGCCCGAGGTTCTCGCGGTGCGGCGCGACTCGTGCAGCAGCATGAGCCCCAACAGTCCCATCACCTCGGGTTCCGCAAGCAAGCCGAGCAGAAGTCTCCCAAGACGGATCGCCTCCCGGCTAAGTTCCGCGCCTGTCGTTTCCGCCGAGAATCCCTTATTGAAGATCAAATACACAACCAGGAGGACGGCTCCCAGCCGCGCCGGCAATTCCTGCGAGGCTGGCACCTGGTAAGGAATGGCCTTATCGCGGATGATCGCCTTCGCGCGCACGACGCGTTGCGCCAGAGTTGCCGGCGAAACCAGAAATGCCCGGGCAATCTCCTCCGTGGTCAGGCCGCAGATTTCGCGCAGCGTGAGCGCAACTTGCCCTTCCGGAGGCAGCGCGGGATGGCAGCAGGTAAAGATCAGACGGAGGCGGTCGTCCTCGATTTCCTCATCCTCGTGAGGCGCCTCCCCGGTGGGCGCTGCGCTGATTTGCGCCTCAAGGTACAGCGCGAGGTCTTTCTGTGCGCTGTCGAAGCGCGCCCGCCGGCGCATTCCGTTTATAGCTTTGAAGCGCGCGGTTGAAATGAGCCAGGGGCGAGGGTTATCCGGTACGCCGGCCTCAGGCCACGTGTCCAAAGCAGCGGCAAAGGCCTCGTGCATCGCCTCCTCGGCAAGATCAAAATCACCGAGCAGGCGAATCAAAGTTGCCAGGATTCGTCCGGAATCCACGCGATAAAGGGAGTCGAGCAATTCGCGTATCTGCGCAGTGGAATGCTCGGACATGGCGACGACCTTAGCAAACCAGCTACCCCGAATCAATTTGGCAAACGGCGGATCGATGGAAGTGCCCGGGTCGCGGCTCTGAAATCTGGGGAACAGAACGCCTCCTCGACTGACTCAAAATCGCCAATGCACTCACTTGAGGTCCATAAGCACAGCGGAGTGTCTCGTTTCGCACAGACGCACAACGATTCGATGCGCTAGTTTATGCAAGGACCCTGATTCGCCGGGGTCTTTGTCTTCCCTTCGAGTCAAAAATGCAAGTCCGAACTAAGTCGCCAGTGGAAGTCTTCTTGGTCATGCTTGCGGCCTCCGCCGCGCTCTTTGCTCAAAGTGCCGGGAGTTCTCCGGACAAGCCGCAAAATCAAGCGCTCGTTCTGGACGCCCGCCAGATCGTGAGCTGGTCGATTGCGGCCTCCGAACGCAGCTGGCAGGCGCGGAACCACTACGCATACATGGAGCGTGATGAGGATCGGCGCCGGGACTCACTCGGCCAGGTGAAATCGGAAACTGTCGACGTCACGAGAACGATTCTTGTCAACGGCGCGCATTTCGGGCAACTCATGCAGCACAATGGGCAGCTTCCATCGGCCATGGAACAAAAGAAAAGCGACGAGGATCTCGAAAAGCTGAAGCACGAAACGCCGGCAGAGCAGATTGCGCGGCTCGGGAAGGATCAAGAAAACAGGTCTTTCCTGCGCGAGTTGCTCGATGCTTTCGACTTCCATCTCATCGGGGAAGAGGTAGTCGGCGGCAGGCCGACCTACGTGCTCCAGGCCACGCCGCATCCGGGTTATCGCGCGCACGGCAAGTACGGCAAGATGTTTTCCAAGGTGGAAGGCAAGCTTTGGATCGACGAGCAGGACTTCGGCTGGATCAAGGTCGACGGCGAGGTGACGCAGTCGTTCTCCATGGGCTTATTCGTGGCCCGCGTGCAGCGTGGTTCACACGTTATCATGGAGCAGGTAAGTGTCGGCGACGCCGTGTGGCTGCCGAAGCGTCTCGAAATGCGAGCCAGCGCCAGAATCCTTTTTCTAAAGAGTCTCGACATTGAGAGGATCCTTACCTATTGGGATTATCGCCGGGCCGCGGAGGGTCCGTACTCCGTGAGCAGATAACGATGTTGCTCTCGACTGACTAGATTTGATCGCTGCGAAGCAGAGGCAGCTCTAACATCCTGCACCCTCCTCGTGGCGCGAAAGATAATTGTATTCTGGAGTTCGCTATGGCCATACGCAGAAGAACCGGGCTGATCGGGGCGGGGATCGCCGCATTACTCTTACTCGCGGTTATCTTCGTCGCACCCGCGCTAATTCGAGTGGATCGCTACCGGCCTCAGGTGATTTCGTATCTCCAAGAGAAAACGGGTAAGCAAGTCGAAATCGGGCGACTCGCACTCACTTTTTTCCCGGTAGCGATTCACATCGATCATTTCGGAGTCAAGAACCCTCCCATATTTCCTCGCGGTTATGTCGTGCAGGTGGCACGGATCGATGCGCAACTTAGCTTCGGAGCGCTCCTGCACCGGCAGGTGGTCATCAAGTCGCTGGTACTTGAGGACCCGATCCTGAATATGACTTCGGACCCCGACGGCCCGTGGAACTTCGAAAATCCGCGGGCGAAGACTTCAGTAGACACGATACCTCTCGGGGTGATTTCGAAGGTGCAAATTAAACGGGGGCAACTGGTGGCGTCAAATCTACTGCCCTCCGACGCGGCGGGTCCCATCTTTTTCGAAGCCCATGAGATCTATTGTGACTTGGAGCAGGTCAACCTCGTAGGAATTATCAATCCTTCGTCTTCCTCGATGGATGGTCAGGGCAACCTGAAGGCGGGTCTACTGCGTTTCGGTTCAGTCGAGATGAGAAACCTGGAATCTAAATTTGCATTGGAGTCGAGACACATTTCTTTTAAGGATGTCAAAGCGGCAGGGTATGGCGGAATTGCCGTGGGTGACCTCGTCTTTGACTTGTCCGGGAAAAACGCGAGCTTTAAGGCCAATGCGCGATTCAACGGAATCAATGTGGCCCAGCTTCTGGCGGCTTTCCCAAACGGCGGCGGAAGGATGACCGGAAAGATGGAAGGAGAGGTCAAGTTAGCGGGCGAGATCGAGCACACGCCCCGTCCGCTGGCAGGAATCCACGGAGCAGGGCGAGTCACGGTGCGCAACGGCCAGGTGCCGAGTCTCAAGCTCAACGCGAATTTGATGAAGTTGGCGCACTTCAACGATCTAGGCCCGGCCCGAAATGATCCTTCCTCATTTAATATGATAACCACGGACCTGGAGTTGGCGAATCAACGGATTTCGAGCAAGGTTATAGACATTGACGGGTACGGAGTTGACGTGGATGGTTCGGGCAGTGTCAGCGTGTCTGGTTCCGACGAATTAAACTATCGCGGGTTGGCGGAGATTACCACCAAGCAGAGCTTCTTCACCAATACCGTCGCGCGGTTGTCCGGAGCAGCGTTGAAAGACGGCAAGCTGCAATTTCCCTTTCGCATCGGCGGTACGATCGATAACCCGGTATTCTCCAAGGGGAAAGGCGATAAGGACGTAGACGCGGTACAGAAACCCCGGTAGTTGACGAAGAGCCTGGTCAAGAAGCGTGCCGGACTCCGGGGGAGTGCCTTTTTCTGAGAATCCAAAGGAGAGTCCATCCGGCCGGGAACGCCACTTTCCCAAATCGGCGCTCTCTTGCAAACTGGCCCGCCGAATTGGGCTATGCACTCGCAAAAAGCTGGCTTGGATACTTCTCGGCATCGCCGCTGGACCGAGCGCATCAGGGGAC
>Ga0207015_1126_pt1 | contig 21851 bp, 13 predicted proteins | sample Alteio_BWMinCont_53_FD_153486 | JGI IMG/M metagenome (GOLD analysis project Ga0207015, IMG submission 153486) | Enriched cells from forest soil in Barre Woods Harvard Forest LTER site, Petersham, Massachusetts, United States -... | ecosystem: Environmental > Terrestrial > Soil > Temperate forest >...
CAAATCGTCGGCGTGCCTTTAATTGCAAACGGAAAGCGCATTGGCTGCTTCGGCATGTATGAAGACATCACCGAACGCCGCCGCGCCGAAGACGCTCAGCATCGCGCGGAAGAAAGACTTCGCATGCTGTTTGAGAACGCGGTGGAGGGAATCTTTCAGACCACGCCGCAGGGCCGCATTCTAAGCTTGAATCCTGCTCTTGCGCGGATGTGCGGATACGCAAGTTGCGCGGAAATGATGCGGGAAGTGAAAAATGTGGACCAGGAGTTATACGTCGAGCGCGACCTCCGCGAAGAGTTCAAGCGCCGCATTGAACAACAAGGCGTGCTGGAACAGTTCGAATATCAACTGCGCCGAAAGGATGGCGCGAAGATTTGGGTTTCCGAAAATGCGCGAGCCATTCGAAATTCGCGAGGGAAAATAGCCTGCTACGAAGGCACAGTTGAAGACATCACCAGCAAAAAGCGCGCCGAGCTAGAGCGCCAGGTTAATTTTGAAATCATTCACGCCGTAAATGCGACCGATAATCTGGACGATTTACTGAAGCTGATTCACATAGCGCTGAAGAGAGTTCTCTACGCTGAAAATTGTTTCGTAGCCCTGTACGAGCCATCCACTCAGATGTTTCATTTTCCGTTCTTCGCGGACCAGTACGACATGGCGCCGCCTCCGCAGCAAGTGGGAAGAAGCTGTACCGCGTATGTCTTTCACAAAGAACACGCGATGTTGATTCCTCAAAAGGCATTCGACAAGCTGGCCGCGCAAGACGAAGTGGAACTGGTCGGCACGCCATCCCCCTCATGGCTGGGTGTGCCGCTTCGAACGCCGGCAGCGACGATCGGCGTCCTGGTAGTCCAGCATTACGAATACGAGAATGCGTACACCGAGCGCGATTTGGAATTCCTGGCTTCAGTCGGCGGTCAGATCGCCATGGCCATCGAGCGAAAACGCTCGGAAGAAAAAATACGAGAGAGCGAAGCGCGCCTGCGCGTATTGGTTCAGCAATTGCCCGCCGTGCTTTGGACTGTCGGGCCCGATCTTCGATTCACTTCGGCGCTGGGAGCGGGACTGACGCGCCTGGGACTAAAACCAAACGAGATCGTTGGGATGTCGCTATGGGAATATTTTGAGTCTTCGGATCAGAGTTTCACTCCCATCGCGGCTCATCGCCGTGCCATCGCCGGCGAGCCCACTACTTTCCATATCGAATGGAAAGGCGGGTCCTACGCCTGCCACGTGGAGCCTCTTCGAGAGGCGAGCGGCCATCTGCAAGGTGCGATTTGCATGGCTTTGGATATCACCGATCGCAAACAGCTCGAAGAACAGCTACGCCAGTCGCAAAAAATGGAAGCCGTGGGACGCCTGGCCGGAGGAATCGCGCACGATTTCAACAATCTTCTGATGGTTATTCAGGGTTACGCCGACTTGCTCGCCGAGCGTCTGCCGGCAGGCGATCCACTGCGCCGCAATGCGGAACAAATTCAAACAGCCTCGCAGCGAGCCACTTCGCTTACGCGGCAGCTCCTTGCTTTCAGCCGCAAACAAATGTTGGCCCCCAAAGTGATCAGCGTTCAAAGCATTTTAGGAGACATGGAACGAATTTTGCGCCGGCTGATCGGCGAAGATATTCAACTCGAAACGTCTTCCGCGCCGGATGTGGGTCTAATCAAAGCAGACCGGAGCCAGATCGAGCAGGTGATCTTAAACCTAGCTGTGAACGCGCGTGACGCCATGCCGCAGGGCGGTCGGCTCACGATAGAAACCGCCAACGTGGACTTGGATGCTTCCTATGCGCGGTCGCCCGTCGTTCTCGCGCCCGGTAAGTACGTGATGCTCGCCGTTACCGACAACGGCTGCGGCATGGACGCGGAAACGCAAACCCACATCTTCGAGCCATTCTTCACCACGAAAGAGAAGGGCAAAGGAACAGGCCTGGGCCTGGCAACGGTGTACGGCATCGTGAAACAAAGCGGCGGCTACGTTTGGGTGTACAGCGAACCCGGCCGCGGAACGAGCTTCAAGATTTATCTGCCGATGGTTGAAAACGTGGAAGAATCAGGACGCGATAATCGCGGCGATCCTCAATCCTCAGGCCGCGGAACCGAAACCATTCTACTGGTGGAAGACGAAAAAGGCGTACGCGAGTTGGCGCGCGAATATCTGGAGATGAGCGGATACACGGTCATTGAAGCCGAAGACGGCCACACAGCTCTGGAACTTGCCGCCATGCACTCCGGAACAATCCACCTGTTGATGACCGACGTGGTGATGCCCGGCATCAGCGGCCGTGAATTGGCAGATCGCGTGAAACGCATTCGTCCAAAGATCCAGGTTCTATATATGTCCGGATACACCGATCAGGCCGTGGTGCATCACGGAATTTTGGACATGGATGCTGTGCTGCTTCAAAAACCATTCACTATGGCAACGCTTTCATCCAAGCTGCGCGAACTTCTCGCCGCCCAAACAGTGGCATAACGACAGCAAAGCCTGTCTTCAAGATTTTTCTTCCGTTCATTCGAACCCGCCTAGTCGGTACAGGTGTCCGCGGGCAAGCGGTTCGATAAAGCGGATCGCCGCAACGCACAAGAATTTCTGTTCGCCAGCGCCGCGGATTTTCAGACGGTGCGTGCGCGAGCCGGAGTGGAGCCGGCGAGTTTTAAAACCAGGCTCCTTAAGCTGGGGAAGATCGTCGAGATGCACAGTATGCTCGCTCCCTTGGTTCCGCCCATCGCTGCCTGAAGTTATCGGTTCGCGCAAGAAACCGCGTTTGCTAGTGGCGAAATAGCGTAGAATTCCTCTTCAAATCATAGCCTGAACTTTGATGAATTCCGCCGTTCGCGACTCCGCTTGCCTCGAGAAAGAACTGCTCGCCTGTTGTGCTCGCACCCGCATCGATCCCGCTTCGACAGAAAAGATCGCCGCGCTATTGAATGGAAACCTTGACTGGGACTATGTTTTCGACCAAGCGGAAGAAAATTCTGTCACTCCGCTGCTTGGCCGCCAATTGCAAGCGCTTCCCGCCCGTGCGGTACCGCCGCCTGTTTTGGAGCGGCTGAAAGATGCTTGCCGCGCAAATACCATACGCTGTCTTTTCCTGACGGCGGAACTCACCAAGATTTTTGATCTTTTGTGTTCGCGCGGAATCCAGGCGATCGCTTACAAAGGTCCGGCGCTGGCGATGCAAGCGTACGGAGACATGACCTTGCGCCAGTTCGAAGACCTGGACATCATTGTCCGCCAGAGCGATTTGCCGAAAGCAAATGAGGTGATGCTGGGGCTGGGATATCGGCCACGATTCGACTGGCTCGTTTCTTCGGGCGTTCCATCTTCTCTGGTCCCCGGTGAATACAATTATCGCGATGAAAAAAGACGCATCATGGTGGAGCTCCACACGGAATTAACACTGAGGCATTTTCCGGAAGTCCCAGACCTGCAAGGTTTTTCAAAACGTCGTACGTTTGTGAAACTCAACGAGCGCGAAATTCCCACGTTTTCGGTGGAAGATGCTCTGATCGTCCTCAGCCTTCACGGAGCCAAGGATTTTTGGGAGCGATTTTCGTGGATTGCAGACATATCCGAGCTGATACAGCGTTATCCCAGCTTGGATTGGGGTGTGACTATCGATCGCGCGAACGCTCTTCGTGCAGAACGGATGTTTCACGTTGCGCTTTTGCTTGCGATGAACCTAATGGAGACGCCGCTTCCTGATGAAATTCTGCTTAGGTTGAAGGCGGATCGCACCGCAAACGATGTCGAATCCGAGATTTTGTCTCGTCTCATGAGCCGAAATTATATTCCGCTGAGCGCAAAGGGCCGGTTCAACTTTCGCCGCCGAATGTTGCCGGGAACTCTGGAGGGTTGGCGCTACGGTGTACGACTTTCCGTGGTTCCCGCCGAAGAAGACTACGAAATGATACGTTTACCGGGCGTGTTGTCGCCTCTCTACATCGTCCTCCGCCCTCTCCGCCTTTTGCGAAAGTACGGCTTTATCACAAGAAAAACGTAAAAACGCCCTCCGTTCCCGACCATTAGTCAAGTTTCCGCAAGGATATTGACAAGTACGAACCTACCGCGCGTATGAGCGTTGACGCGTTGCGCAGTACCGAACGAGACTGCTGTAGGCAGCCCATGTTTCGTGGGCGAATTTGCACAGTTTGGGGGAACTGCGTGGATACCCCCCTATCCCGCAGTAGCAAGCGTAACCGCCAATGCACTTGAGAAAAACGGACGGAGTAGTTCATCCAGTTGAAGCGCTGGATGGTTGTGTGCCGCTGCACATATCCATCGGGAGCGTTCCGCTTTCGCTTTTCATTCGAGAAGAAGCTCTACTCGAACCCGCCATGAGACGTTACCGGGAATTTGCGCACAATTCCGAAAACGGATTTCCGATCGTTCTGAAAAAAAGAGAGAAACAAACGAAAGAGAGCGGGGAATTCTCATACCTGCTCGACGACGCGAAAATTGTTCTGCGATCGCAGGGCGCGGAATTTCATGGCGTGCGCCACGAATACGCGCTGGATTCTTTGCTGCGCATTTTGTTGACCATGGTGCTTCTGCCTCAGCGTGGATTCCTTCTGCACGGCGCAACGGTGGTCCGCGACGGCCGCGCATACATTTTTTTCGGTCGCTCAGGCGCGGGGAAAAGCACGGTCGCTTCGCTGTCTCCCAAAGGCAGCGTGCTTACCGACGAAATTTCGTTAATCCGCTATTCCAACGGTTGTTGGCAGGCCCACGGCACGCCTTTCTGGGGAGAATTCCGGGCGGCGGGCCAAAATCGTTTGGTTCCCGTCGCAGGTTTCTATCTCTTGAAGCAGGCCACCGAAGAACGCCTGGAAATTCTTTCTGTGAAGCAGGCTCTACGCGCTCTGTTGCCTTGCGTTCTATTTTTCGCCAGCGAAAAAAGCGCGCATGAAACTCTGTTACGCACTTTGCTGGGGCTGATTGAAGAAATACCGTGCCACCGGCTTTATTTTCGCCGGAACGCTGAATTCTGGAAGGTGATTGCAGCATGAGCGGAGAAATTACGAGGAACCCAAAACTGGCTTGGCGAGAGGTTGACGGCGCGATGGTGATTATTTCGCCGGAAGATAGCCAGGTCCACGAGTTGAACGAGATAGCCAGCCTCTTTTGGAAACACGCAGAAGGCAAAACGCTGGACCAACTGGTGGAAAGAATCTCCGCGGAATATGAAGTGGCGCGCGAAACCGCGAGGGCTGACCTGGAAGAACTGTTGGCCGCGCTCGGAGAAAAACAACTCATGTTCGTGGCGCCCGAGGAGAAAGGCTAACGCATGCCGAACACTCCCGTAATGGACGGCTTGATTCGCAGAACGGTGCAACGTCAGCTCCCCTGGAGCGTCCACGTTGATCTTACGTACCGTTGCAACGAACGGTGCATCCACTGCTATCTGGATCATGAAGATCACGGCGAGATGAAGACGCAGGAAATCAAGAATGTGTTGGAGCAGTTGGCGCAGACCGGCACATTGTTTCTCACCTTCAGCGGCGGCGAAATCTTTTTGCGTGCAGACCTTTTTGAGCTGCTGGAATTCGCTCGCTCGCTTCATTTCGATATCAGCCTGAAAACCAACGCGCTTCTGATTGACTCTGAACGCGCGCGGAAACTCCGCGAATTGAGCGTCCGAAAGGTTCAGATCAGCATTTACAGCGCGGAGCCCGACGTTCATGACGCGATTACGAAGGTTCGCGGTTCGTTGGAACGAACTTTAGCCGCTATTCGATTTCTACAGGCCGAAGGCTTGCAAGTAAAAATTGCATGTCCCCTGATGAAGCAGAACCTGACGGCATATCGAAACGTGCAAGCGCTCGCGGCGGAACTCGGTGTCCCCTACGTCCTGGACATGACCATTACTCCGAAAATGGACGGAGATATGAGTCTTCTGCAGTTGCGCAGCTCGACCAAAGAATTGTTGCCCATTTTGCAGGATGCGAGCCTGAATCCGCGGGCATGTTCGCCGAGCAGTTTGGAGGGGGAGACCATCTCGATGGGCAGCGCGACGTCCAGCGGCATTGAAAGTCAGGCGTATGAAGATATTCCGTGCAGTGCGGGCCATAACAGCTGCTACATCTCGCCATACGGCGACGTTTTTCCGTGTGTGCAGATGCCCGTGGCCACCGGCAATCTGCGAAAGCAAACATTTGAGGATATTTGGTTTCGATCCGAAGAAATGAATCGAGTGCGCGCAGTTCGCGAATCGCAATTGCCGATCTGTTCGAAATGTTCGATTCGGCAGTACTGCGAGCGTTGCCCAGGCCTGGCCCAGATGGAAGGTGGAGATTTGTTGGGGGCCTATGAGCGTGCATGCGAGTTGGCCGAACTCAATGCGCGGATTGCCGGCGTTGCAAATCCCGTTAGCGCGATGCATGCCGAAAAATCAAATAGTAAGAATTCGCGCTCGATTCCGGCGCCGACCGTCGCGCCGGAAGTTCGGATTGGCAGTAACTGAAGTTACCCCAGGGGAATGATGGAAAGAACGCAAAAAACGTCGAACGCCGACGGAAAAAAATGGAAGAAGAAACGACCTTACGTGAAACCGCAATGTGTTTCCGAACCAATTTACGAAACCTTGGCGCTCGCTTGCGGAAAGCTGCCGGGCCAAGGCGGTGTATGCAACGCCGCGCCGCGGCGCTCGTGACGCGCGCCACGTTTGGCGAAACGTCAGTTGGAGGCAATAGGCCATGTACCAGCAACACTCGATAATTCGACTGGAGCGAACGTCCTGGCGCCGATGGTGCGCTTTAGTGACGGCGCTTCTGATCGCCGCGCCAGTGATCGCGCGCGAGCAGATCGTATTGCAGAAATCAGGTACAGACCCGCAAGCCCGCGGGGAAGACGCCACTCTGAATCAAGCATCCCCGAACAGCAACAATGTGGGAAACACACTTACGGTTTCGGGAATTACTGGCGCAAACGACCGTGCAATTCTTGAGTTTGATCTATCGCGCATTCCCAATGTGGGTGTGAAGTCAGCAACGTTGACGTTGAACGTAGTCACAGCTCCGAGTGCCAGCGTCACCTACGGAGCTTACCCGGTATCTGCTTTTTGGCAGGCGAACGCCGCAACTTGGAAAACGCGTGTGGCCACAACCACCTGGACTACCGCCGGAGGCGACGCCGCGGCTACGGCCACGGGCACAGCGACAGTCAACGCGAGTAGCACGACCGCCGCGTTCACGGTTACGGGGGACGTGCAGAACTGGTACAACGGCAGCGCGAACTACGGATGGCTAATAAAGGATCAAGGTGCGCCGGACACCAGTACCACGGTCTTTGGATCTAAACAAGCTAGTAACGCAACGTCTCCCGAGCTGACTGTACAGTTTGTACAGAACGTGACCGGTTTAACGGCAACGCCCGGGAATGCCAGCGTCACTTTAGGTTGGAAAATACCGGCTCTGATTGGTACTCCGGTAGGCGCCGAGACCTATAAGGGAGTGGTTATCCTTCGCCGCGCTGGTTCTCCGGTGGACAAGAGTTCTTTCCCGACCGATAAGGTCAATCCTACCTTGTGTTCGACATTAGGCACGGGCGTCGTTGTATTCAATGATTCCACAGGACAAACGAGCTTCACGGATAATGTCGCCAACGATACGTGTGGCGCGCCAGCAAATGGCACGACGTATTTCTACAAAGTGTTCTTGCGCGACAGTTCAAATTATTATTCATATCAACCCATCGCGAACGGCTCGACTTACACCGACGAAATTTCCGCAACACCTGCAGCGACCGTTGCCGCCCAGCAGAACACACAGTGGATCGCTGCAACATTCGCGACCGATCTCGCCAGCCCGTCGCTAATACCCGGATTAGTTGCGGCGATGGGATCGCAAACGGATCTGTTATTTTTTATCAATGCTGTAAGCGGAACGCGGCAGTTTGTTCCGATATCCCTGGGCGGCTCCATAGCGTCTCGTTCGCCTTTGATTGACGCTGCATCTTCATCCACCGGACTGGATATCGATTATGTGACGGACCAGGACGGGTTGATCTACGCGATCAATACGGATACCGGCGTGATCGACTGGGTTGTAAATCCAATAACAAGCGGCGCCCTCTCTCTTCAGGGTGGTCCTGCGGTCCAATTGGAATCTGTGGCAGGCGGGTCGAACGACGTGGTTTTCTTTGGTACGCGTAACACGACAACGACTACGGCCAATCAAATCTTCGCTTTGAACGGCAATACCGGCGCAAACCTCTCATGGTCTCCGCTCACCGGCCCGATCATGGTCACAAACAGCATGACCGCACAAAATTTGGACATTATCAACTCGACGCCGCTGGTTGATTACGTTCATGGCGTCATTTGGGTCACCAGCCGAAGCGCCTGCGGCACTGCGCAGCCCAGTCTTTGGCAGATCAATCCGACTACCGGCGCTACAATGGCGATCCCCAACCTTGGCGACATCGATGCCTCGCCCACTCTAACCTACAGCAGTGACGTTTTGTTCGTGGGCACCGTCGGTGATTCAATTGTAGGGACGACCTGCACCGCGGGGAACAGCTCCATATATGCCATCAATCCGACGACGGGCGCCCCATTGGGCCTCCCCTATGTATCCACGGATGGTCCTATCGTCAGTTACCCAGTCGTCCTTAACGCTGCGCCGCCATACTTTGTGATTTTCTCCGGTACTACTGCGGTACATCTGCTCACGTTTTCGGTGAGCCCGCCAGCGTTTACCCCGGTATGGAGCAAGACAATTGCTAATCCTTCCGCACCGATTTCCTACACCGGATCATCCTATGTGTATGTGGGATCCAGCGACGGCACGATCCATCAGCTCCTGCTGACCACCGGAGCCGACATTAAGGATGAGGTTACCAACATTGGAGCGACCAAGGGAACCGTCGGTGATCCCTCAATCGATGAGGTGCTATCACGCATCTATGTCACGACCACCGATCAGCGCGCTTACGGTTTTACTATCCCATTTTAAAATGAGGAAGATATGTTTCGCTTAATACACCCTGCCGCTCGGTCTTATCGAAACTCGATATTTCTCGCCGCCCTTGTGCTTTTCGCGGCCATACAATTTTCCGGTTGCCAGATGACCTCAGCGAACGGCGGAACTCCTCCGCCCGCGGCGCCGAGCGCTACCTTTTCTTTTTGCGACAAGGAAGCTCCCAGTTGTGACAATGAAACAAGTTTCAGCGCCACCGCAACGCGCGATTTGGAAGTGAAAGTTTCATGGCAGAACGTTCCGGCGGGCAGCCATGTTCAAACTCTGGAAATTCTGCTTCCCGGCGGCAGCTTGTATCAACAAACCCAGATGGCTTTTGGCGTATCACAGGGTTCCGATGAACCCCTGGTTGCAATCCAGACTCTCCCTGTGGCTGGCACTTGGATTCAGCAGCGGCACTTGATGGGTGAGTGGACCGCGCGCGTTTCCCTCGACGGCCAGGTAGTCGCAACTCAGACCGTGGAATTGACTCCCTAAAAATGGCCGCCACAGCCGCTGTTTCGCAAATTCGCGTCGCAGAAAAAAAGCGCCCGGTTTCCGTTCCGGCCGATTCCACATCTGAAATCTCAAGGAAAATGCGCTTGCAGGGATCGGTGTGCTTGCGCGTGCTGGGCGGAAGCATGACTCCCTGGATACGCTCGGGAGATTTGGTATTCATCAAGCGCTACGATTTTGAACGAGTGTCCGCCGGCGATGTAGTCCTGTTTGAACGCGCAGGCCGATTTTTTGTGCATCGCATGATGGGCCCTGAGCAAACTGTTCGAGCTGGCGAGAAAGTTGTGCGATTAATCACCAAGGGTGATGCACTGGACGGGCTAGACGCCCCTGTTTCTCCGGAGGAATTCCTGGGACGCGCGACACGCATCCATCGGGGACACCGACACATCGATCTGGAATCGTTCAACCGGATTATCCTAGGCCGTATAGTGGCGCGCTTTTCGAGAATGAGCCCGTTCTTGTATCGTGCGCTTCGCTTCGCTAAGCATCCTTTCTCTCGTTAGGCATCAATTTCAAGTTAAAAGCCGCATTAATGTTTTTGCACCTAGAGCCAATGTAAAGGGTTTGCGCTCCGTATTGAGCCTAAATTCATTTGCGCCGACTCTAAGTATAGGTAGCGCTTGTTTTTCTGCCGCGAGTTGGGATTGCGCCTTGCGAGAGTGACTTCTCTTGCCAGTTGGCTTTACTATTGGACGTTGCCCAATAGCCATTCGCGTCGTAAATTAGAAAGTGCTGAACCTTAGCCTCAGCAAGGATAACCGTCAGCAACCATCGAAAGCCGCATAGCTCTAATAGAATTCACGCGTTAAGGGAGACTTAAGATGAGCACAACCGCTAAACCAACTCCAGCGTCCAGCGAAGGGAAACCAGTTGAAAATCCGCTAAAAGCGTTGCTCGGCTTTGGCCAATCCGTTTGGCTCGATTACATTCGGCGCAGCCTGATTTCTACAGGCGAACTCAAAAGGCTGATCGAAGAAGACGGCCTGCGCGGAGTGACTTCCAATCCTTCCATTTTTGAAAAAGCCATCACCGGCAGCACAGACTACACGCAGACATTGGAAGAACTCGAGAAAAGGAAAGATCTGGATGCCAAGGCGATTTTCGACATCCTAGCGGTGAAAGACATTCAAGAGGCGACCGATACCTTTAAGCAAGTGTACGAAGAAACGAAACGCCGCGACGGTTACGTGAGCCTCGAGGTATCGCCTTATCTCGCGCATAAAACGCAAGAAACTTTGGATGAAGCTCGGCGATTGTGGAAACTGGTGGGCCGCCCTAACACCATGATTAAAGTCCCCGGCACAAAGGAAGGCATACCTGCTTTCCAGCAGCTCATCAGCGAGGGCATCAATATCAACGTCACACTGTTGTTCGCCCAGGATGTCTATGAGCGCGTGGCGGAAGCCTACATCGCGGGCCTGGAAGAGTTTGCCAAAAAGGGCGGCGACTTGAGTCGCATGGCCAGCGTGGCAAGTTTCTTCGTTAGCCGCATCGACACCCTGATCGATAGCCAACTGGAAGACAAAATCAAGAAAACCACAGATCCCGCTCAACAGCAAAAATTGCCCAAGCTGAAGGGCAAAGTGGCTATCGCCAACGCCAAGCTTGCCTATCAGAGTTACAAAAAAATCTTCAGCGGCCCACGCTGGGCCGCACTCGCTGCGCGCGGCGCGCAAACGCAACGCGTTCTGTGGGCCAGCACCAGCACCAAGGATCCCTCCTTTCCTGACACCTATTACGTGGCGGAATTGATCGGCCCGGATACCGTGGATACCATTCCCCCCGCAACTTTTGACGCGTTTCGCGATCATGGAAAACCGCGCGCAAGCTTGGAAGAAGATATCCCCGCCGCGCGTGAAACGATGGAAACCCTCGCGCAAGTGGGCATTTCCATGAAGGAGGCTACTGACAAGCTCACCGAAGACGGCGTGAAGCTGTTTGCAGACGCCTTCGACAAGCTGCTCGCTGCCGTCAGCAAACGTACGCAGAAGGCGGCTCCCTCGGCTGCAAATAATCTCACCTACCAGCTTCCGGAAGATCTTGGCCAGAATGTGAAAGCCACGCTAGAGGACTGGAAAAAAAATAATAAGGTGAAGCGTTTGTGGGCTCGCGACGCCTCCTTGTGGACCAATAAAGACGAAGCCAACTGGCTAGGCTGGCTCGGTATCGTGGAAGAACAAATTGCCCACGATGCTGACTTCAAGAAGATCGCAGGCGAAATCCATAAAGAAGGTTTCACGCATCTGGTTCTGCTTGGCATGGGCGGCTCCAGCCTTTGCGTCGAAGTGTTCGGGAAAACTTTTGGGAAGATCGATGGATATCCCGAGGTTCATATCCTCGACTCAACCGACCCCGCTCAGATCCGCACGCTCGAGAGCAAGATCGACATCGCAAAAACTATTTTCATTGTCGCCAGTAAGTCAGGTACGACGCTCGAACCAAATATCTTCGAACAATATTTCTACGAAAAAGTGAAGCAAGCGGTGGGCCCTGCCGAAGCAGGGAAGCGCTTCATCGCCACCACCGACCCGGGCTCGCAAATGCAGAAAGTTGCCGAAACTCTCAGCTTCCGCCGTGTTTTTTACGGTGTGCCGAACATCGGCGGTCGATATTCCGCGCTGTCGAATTTCGGAATGATTCCTGCGGCTATACAGGGCCTGGACGTTCCAAAGTTTCTCGACCGCGCCGAAGAAATGGTGCACGCCTGCGCTTCGGTAGTCCCCGCGGATGAAAATCCCGGTGTAATTCTTGGCTCAATCCTGGGAACGCTTCAGAAAAGTGGTCGGGACAAGATAACTATTTTTGCTTCGCCTGGCATTTCGGATTTGGGAGCTTGGCTGGAGCAGCTTCTCGCCGAATCCACCGGGAAAGAAGGGAAGGGCTTGATTCCAGTGGATCGCGAATCCATTGGAGCGCCGGAAGTTTACGGCAAAGATCGCGTCTTCGCGTATGTTAGGCTCGAAGACGGCGCTGATCCAAAACAAGATGCCGGAATTTCTGCTCTCGAAAAAGCCGGGCAGCCGGTTGTGCGCATGCAAGTCGCAAACAACTACGAGCTGGGGCAGGAATTCTTCCGCTGGGAAATCGCCACTGCTGTAGCCGGTTCGATCATCGGAATCAATGCGTTTAACCAACCCGATGTGGAAGCCAGCAAGATCGAAACGCGCAAATTAACTGACGAGTACGAGAAAACCGGCTCGCTTCCTCAGGAAACTCCCTTCTACGAAGAAAAAGGCGTCAAGCTCTACTCCGACGACAAAAACGCCGCAGCCCTGAAGCAAGCCGCAGGGAAAGACGCCACGTTGACTGCATACTTGCGTGCACATGTGGATCGCCTCAAGGCAGGCGATTATTTTGCGGTGCTCGCATACATCGAACGAAACGAGCCGAATCGTACCCAGCTGCAATCCATCCGCGAGTCCGTTCGCGATAAAAAGCGCGTGGCCACTTGTCTGGGTTTCGGCCCGCGTTTCCTTCACTCCACCGGTCAGGCTTACAAGGGCGGCCCGAATACCGGCGTGTTCCTACAAATCACCTGCGACGATGCTGCCGACCTTCCGGTTCCGGGAAAGAAATATACATTCGGTATCGTGAAAGCTGCGCAGGCGCGTGGTGATTTCAACGTGTTGACCGAGCGTGGCCGGCGAGCTTTGCGCGTGCACCTTACCGGCGATCTGGCAGCCGGGCTGAAAACTTTGCAGCAAGCAATCCAACAAGCGCTTTCATAATTCGTACAACAAAGACGGCATCGGCGGAGGATAACTTGGCACAGAATTCTGACGGAGCGCAAGTGTCTCAGGAAACTCTTGGCCGGCCGGGGCCTCCCTGCGCCATGGTTATCTTCGGTGCGGGCGGTGATCTCACCAAGCGCAAGCTGTTTCCCGCGCTCTACAATCTGGCAAAAGGCAAATTGCTGCCGCAGGAATTCGCGATTGTCGGCGTTTCCCGCGAACAATTTTCTTCCGATGAATTCCGGCAGAGAACGAGCCAGGAAATTCGCCAATACTTAACCGGGGATGTTGAACAAGACTCGTGGGATCAGTTCGTGAAGCGCCTCTATTACATTCCCGGTGATTTCAAAGATCCCGAACTTTACAAAAAACTCGGCGAAACTTTAGGCCAAGTAGAAAAAGAACAAAACACCCACGGCAATTGCCTTTTTTATTTGGCCACTAGCCCGACTTTTTTCCCAATCGTTGTGAAACTGCTGGGCGCAGCCAAGCTTACCGAAGAACAGAACGGCAAATGGAAGCGCGTGGTGATTGAAAAGCCGTTCGGGCACGATCTCGAATCGGCTGTTTCCTTGAACCACGAAATAGGGCAGGTTTTGCGGGAAGATCAAATTTATCGCATCGACCACTACCTTGGAAAAGAAACGGTCCAGAATATTTTGGCATTCCGTTTCGCCAACGGCATTTTCGAGCCCGTGTGGAATCGCCGCTATGTGGATCACGTGCAAGTCACCGTGGCGGAAGAGCTGGGCGTCGAAATGCGCGGCGATTATTACGAAAACGCCGGAGCGCTTCGCGATATGGTGCCCAACCACATCTTTCAGCTCATCACGCTGACGGCGATGGAGCCGCCAATTTCTTTCGAAGCCCAGGCGGTTCACGATGAACAGACAAAAATTCTGCGCGCCATTCAGCCGTTGAATCCCGAACGAGTGTTGGACCACGCCGTGCGCGGCCAATATGCTGAAGGGGAAATGGACGGCAAGCGTGTCCCGGGATATCGATCGGAGGCTAACGTCAACCCGGCGTCGAGTACGGAAACGTTCGTCGCGCTGGCTCTGAATATTGATAACTGGCGATGGGCGGGCGTGCCGTTTTATCTGCGCACCGGCAAACGCCTGGCCACGCGTTCCACTGAGATCGTGATCCGCTTCCGGCGGCCGCCCTTTGTACTTTTCCGAAAGACTTCCGTGGAAAAAATTGCGCCCAACGAACTGGTAATAAATATTCAGCCGAACGAAGGTATTTCGCTCAGCTTCGAGGCCAAAATTCCCGGTCCCATGGTGCGGCTCGGCGCCGTGAATATGGACTTCCAGTATTCCGATTATTTCGGCAGCAGACCTTCCACCGGCTATGAAACGCTTCTCTACGATTGCATGATGGGCGATCCAACGTTGTTCCAGCGCGCCGATATGGTGGAGGCTTCCTGGACCATCGTCCAACCTATCCTAGACCTTTGGAAAGCGCTCCCGCCCCGCGATTTTCCAAACTATCCTGCGGGGAGCTGGGGTCCGGAGCAATCATTGGAACTACTGCGGCGCGAGGGGCGCGAATGGCACGACTCGACTAAGAAGTTGACCTCGCTGAAAGAAGCGGCCGAAGGGATGTCTGTGCTTGGAACGAAGGCCTGATCGAATTTTGCGGCTTGTTCACAAGGCGGCGGCGTTTTGAGATCAGCCCGCGCGTAGGCCTTTCCGAGATGAGAAGAACGTCAGCCTCGCCACCGCCAAAAATAATCTATGAGTATTGCCCCTTGGTTGTCTTCGTCGTCCGGTTCGAAACAATAGAAGACCCTCCGGAAAATCTCGTCGTATGAAAAGTCGCGAAGAAGCTCTGCGAGCCATGGAAGGACAGAGCTTCGACGTGTGCGTAATCGGCGGCGGCGCCACCGGTTCCGGCTGCGCCCTGGATGCGCAATTGCGTGGCCTAAAGACCCTGCAACTGGAAGCCCAGGATTTCGCCAGCGGCGCCTCCGGCGCATCCACGAAGATGGTCCATGGAGGGGTGCGTTATCTCCAGGATGCCATTCGCAACTTCGATTTCAAGGAATTCCTGGTACTCAAGGAAGCCCTTCGTGAACGCGTTCACATGTTACCGAACGCTCCCTTTCTTACGAACGTCAGACCGTTTCTGGTTCCGTGTTTCAGCTCGATGGATGTCGCGTATTTTTCGGTTGGCTTAAAACTGTACGACTGGATTGCAGGCCGCGACAATCTTGCGCCAAGTGCTTTTATCTCGCGAGAAGAGACGCTTCGGCGCATGCCCGAGCTAGCTTCGAAAGATCTGCGCGGCGCTGTGGTGTATGCCGACGGCCAGTTTGACGATGCGCGTTATAACATCACTTTGGTTAAGACATTTGCTCAGGCAGGCGGCCAAGCGCTGAATTATGCGAGAGCTATGGCATTTGAAAAGGACTCGAACGGAAAGCTGGCTGGCGCAATTGTTGAAGACAAAATCTCGCAACGGACTTTCACCATTCGCGCGCGCTGCTTCTTGAATGCCACCGGCCCATACGCTGACAAGATTCGCACGCTAGCCAAGTCGGACTCTCGTCCGCGCATACGTTGGAGCAAGGGCGTTCACATAGTGCTTCCGCCGGAAAGTCTCGGCAGCAGGGAAGCGCTGCTCATTCCAAAAACCGAAGACGGCCGCGTGCTTTTCGCCATTCCTTGGCAGGGAAGTCTGCTCGTTGGCACAACCGATGAAGAGACTCATTCTCTCGACGATGTGCATCTGCAAGCAAATGAAGTTGACTATCTTTTGCGCCATCTCAATCGCTACCTTGCCAAGCCGGTAACCGCGGAACAAATCCTCGGCGGCTTCGCCGGCGTCAGGCCGCTCCTAACTTCGGGCAAGGCAAAGAACACCAGAAAGCTGGCGCGTAACCACGAAGTGGAGCTCGACTCGCAATCCGGTCTGATCAGCATCATGGGCGGTAAATGGACAACTTACCGCGCCATGGCCCAGGACGCGATTAACGCCGCACAAAAATATCTCGGCGTTCCAGTCTCCGAGTGCCCGACTTTGAACCACCCGCTAATAGGCTCTGCCGGTTTTTCCGCGGATTATTGGCAAACTTTGCATCACCACTACGCACTGCCCGAGCCCATCGCTAAGCAATTGGCTCGACGATACGGCGCCTGCGCGTCGGATGTTATGGAACTAATAAAAAAAGACCACTTCCCTGGCGGCCTTCTGTCCGCTGACACGATGTTGTTGCGCGCAGAAACGCTATTCGCAATCCGCAACGAAATGGCCGTCTCGCTAGAAGACGTGCTGATGCGCAGGCTCGGCATTGGAGCACGCAACTGGAAAGCATCTCTGAGCGCAGTTGCCATTGTGGCGGATGTTTTTGCGCACGAGTTCTCTTGGTCGCCAACAAGAAAACAAGAAGCCCTAACCCAGTACGTTTTGAACATCCGAGATTCGATGCAAAAGGCTGGCCTCGCAAACCGAACCTGACGTCAGTGGTGCGGTCAGAATTGAACAAGATTATTTTTATGGTTTTAGCGTGAATGCATCTGCGAACGCTTGTCCATTCGGCGTTCCCAGACCCGTGACATTGTCCCAGCCAGCATGAATTGTCAACGATGAGTCCGTCCCGAACGTCACGATGTCCCATTCGAAATCAAATGGGCTGTGGTAGATCGCGCTGTAAAAATACTTGGGCGGATTGAGCGGAAAAACTCCGGCTTTTGCCAGTTGCGGTGCCGAGTAATGATGGAAATACGGCGCGTTAGTGTCTTGAATAATTCCAGTTGGGCTGGTCGGCGAAATCACTGGCACGATGTCCGTGATTGTTCCGGCAGGCATTGAGTAAAGGTACGGCGCAGCCTGCCCCAACGGCACGCCTGCTTCTTGATTGGCGATCGCCCACAGGCCGGAGAACATAGGTGTGGCGAGACTCGTGCCGCCGATCACCTCGATGGCTTCGTCTGTTCCGTCAAAAATTACGATTTCCGCTCCGGTAAATGGATCCGCGAGCCAGGAAATGTCGGGCACTTGGCGGACGCTTCCGGGGACCCCTTTTTGAAAGCGTGGCTTGGCGAAGTATCCGCTGGGTCCTCCGCCGGAGCCGAAAGCAAATCCGAAATGGATAGGAGGATCGACGACATATCCACCCAACGACGGCGGTGCGACAATCGCAGTCTCGTTATTCCCCCATCCCGCCTGCCATGCAATCGAATTGTCCGTGTTCAATGCCAGACTGACACCGCCAACTCCAGTCGCGAACGGAAGGTCAGCCGGGGCGCTTACTGTGGGAGGAATACCCAGAGCGATGAAGTCACCGTAATCGCCTGAAGAATAGTTCGTCGAAATCCCCGAGACCGCAGCCAGCTCTGCGATCAAATTCTCCTGGTTGAGAATGACCGGGGAAAGTATGCGTTCCGGCGCACCGAAGCTGCCGGAGATGGTGTTCCCCAGACCATAGGTGATGGCGTAGACAGTCGCATTATCCACATCGGCAAAACTCGGGGACGGTGGAACCAGTAGCACGATGTTTGCACCCGGAGCGATGGCATGTGCCCATTCAACGTCCAGATTGATTTCGGCGCTGACTTCCTGACAATTGCAATTGTAGGGATAGTAGCTGATGTTGAAGTTGGATGGCGTAAGAGGTGGCAGCTTGTTAAGGCTACTGAATAGGTTGGCGTCCTGCGTGACGTGCGTCGAGCCGTACCAGTCCAGGATAACAATGGTTTGCCCTTCGCCGTGGAATCCCTTCGCATACAGCCCGTTCAGATTGTAAGCGGTGTAAATTTCCGCGGGATCGTATCCACAAGGTGGCAGACTTCCTAAGCCTCCCGTCGCTTGCCCAAATGCGTTGCCGCTGTATGTGGCGAAGGGAAGCGTTCCACTGGTGGTGAATGTTTCTGTCTCCGTTCCCGGGAAGCACTGTCCCGAGTAGAAAATTCCGTCGGTTCCGGCTCCATGTAGGCTCTTGGCTGTCCCAGGTTTGCTGCTGAACAAGTCCTTAACTTGCTGGACAGGATGCGAAAATGCGTAGTCATCGAGACCGTACACTGCTGCAACGATGGCGCTGGCAGGTCCTTCGATCGTCGGATCCCCGGTGTTTGACCGGTGAGATTCTGCTCCGACATTGAATTTGTCAATTTTTACCGAGAAGGCTCTCTCGACCTCACTGACGGTTCCCTGCGCAGTCACGGAAAAATTGGCGGGTCCGACGCTAACAACCTTCAAGTTGCGTTCCAAAAGAAATTGTTTCACCGTGTTTACATCTTCCTCGGTCGGCGCGAATTCGGTTTTTAATTCGGCTGGCTTCAGCCAGTGGCGGTAATTAGTCGAATTCGCATCGTAGAGCTCCTTTGCGAGATGATCCAGTGAGCTTTTGTTGTGGGGATGCAGCCAGAGGGTCACGCGGATCGATTTTGACGAGTCTTCCGCACCGACATCCTTTCCCATAGAAACGAATCCCGGCGTATTGCCGGAGATCGTCTGTGACTGGGCGTTTGCATTGCCGGCCGACAAAACTACAACCGCGAGTGCGGCAAGCAGAAGTCCTCGAAACCGGGCGATGCGCGATCCGTACAACCTGCTTGTAGCAAGCCACAAGTTCATCTCGATTTTCCCCGTGTTTCCTTCGCTCCCCTTGAAATGACTTTCGGATTTCTTCTAGGACCGGACGCCCTATCAGCTCGATAAGGTAAGTATTGCGAACTCAACGATACTAGCTCGGGCCGTCTAACGCCGATGCATCGGCCGCACCGGTTCCTGCAGCCATCGAATGAGTGGCTCTACTTTCTCTCTTAGAATGTTGCTCAATTCCGAGATTCGCGGGGACGATTGCGCGCTGTCGCGCATTTTGGGGCTTAGGTGGACGGCCAGGCCTATCGGCTGCGGTTCCTTCAGCCAAAAAATGAATGACGACTTCAACCGCGCAAACCCCGGTGACGCTGAGTTTATTCGCTCGTAAACCAGCGATCCTTGCGCAGCACATTGCCGCGACAATCTCTGTCCATAAGATCGAAGCCAGCTCATGCTAGCGCGAATTCGCGGCACCGCTGTCGCTCTCCAATCTGTTCCAAGGACGGACATCGCCTCCGCCGTTCTAGCGCGCACTTCAGGCATCGCTTGCGTCGCTTTAACACCTATCCCGGCCAGGTCACGTTGGGCGATGGCGGCAGCCGACGGACTCTTTCTGGTCCCCGTCGAATTTATTCGCACAGGCGCACTCGCCGCAACGGAACGCCCAAGTTCAGCAATAATTTGTCCCACGTCGACAAATCCCATATTCGCGGTAGGACCGCGCTGAAAATTCGACGTTGCAGTCTGCGCTGGCATCGCGATGCCAGCTTGCGGCTCCGGCTTTCGCGCAATGCCGGCGACATATCCTCGGCTAAACGATCGTGCCGCTCCCTTCTCAGGCGGATTGTGCCCTCCGCTCTCGCTAGCCGCGAGGCCCGGTACCTTGATATTCTTCGCGTCCTGATGCGGTTCGCCAGACGACCCCGCAGCCGCCGCGAATGCCATCGGCTGTTTGTTCGAGACAGGCTGCATGGAAATCAAATTTGGACGCGGCACAATGACCTGAGTGGCCCTCGCTGGCGTAAGCGGCCGGTCCAAATCAAATTGCAGCTCGCGCGAAGCATCTTCAATCATACCTGCCGGCACTGGACGTACTCCGCTGGCCATCGCCTTCAGAAGCGCATGCTCGCAAAGCAGGTTGATTACCCGAGGAATTCCGCGCGAATAAAAGAACGCAGCCTCCGCGGCTTCGGGTGAAAAAATCAAATCATCCGAAGCTCCAGCCATGCGCAAGCGCTGCTGGATGCAATCGCGCGTCTCCTCCTGTGTTAAAGGTGCTGTCCTGCAACGTATACCGACGCGCTGTTGAATTTGTCGCAATTCCGCGCGCCTGAGCTTGTGCTCGAATTCCGGCTGCCCCGAAAGAATTATCTGGAGCAGTTTGCCCCTTGCCGTCTCCAGATTAAGCAGCAAGCGAATTTCCTCGAGGGTGTGGAAGGGAAGCCCTTGCGCCTCGTCTATAATCAGCACTGCGGTCCGTCCGGTCCGGTGAAGTTCCAGAAGCCAAGCGTTCAGCCGCGCGAATGCGCTGCGGCCCTGTCCCTCGCCCGGAACGCCAAAATCCGCAAGCATCAATTCGAACAGCTCGCTAATTTCCAGATGAGAATTCACAATCAGAGCTTTTGGCACGCCTTCGCGCTGAAGCCACGCAACCAAAGAATTCAGGAGTGTCGTTTTCCCCGTGCCCACGTCGCCGGTAAGCAAAATCAGACCTTGGCGTGACTGTATCCCCGCGACCATATCGCTAAATGCCTTCTGGGTTTGCCGGGTAAGAAATAAACGCCTGGGGTCGGGGCTAACGCTGAAGGGGTTCTCGCGCAGTCCGAAGGATGCAAATAGGGACCTGTCCATATAACGTCCTCAATGCGGGGAGGCCGTAGTCTACTCTGAACAAGTGACGTTCAGCAAGGGCGAAACCCATACGAAGGGCTCACCTGGGCTCCGATACAGGCCGGACCCATGGCCATGCCTTCCCGCTGCTGACGAGTTTGATGTTTATTCGGCTGTGAACGTTACGGTTCTCACTTTGGAAACCGTTCCGCCCGCTTCACCAGCCCACATTTCCAGGCGATAATCGCCCGGTGGAAAGGTGTCCATGGGAACTTTCAACGCCAAGGGGATCACCGGATTTCCTTTTTGCACAAAATTCGCCACTGGAATTCCGCCGGTTGACAGCACTTTCTTTCCCGTCTTCTGATCGATCACTACGTATTCGCATCCTACGTTTGGCGGGTTCGCGTCGACCAGATGCGGATCGTAAATCTGCGCGTAAAGGACCACTCGCTCCGTCTTCTTGAAGTGGTTACTGCCCGACGGTGTCAGTTCCACCCCTTGCACAATCATCGGCAGGCGATCCGCCAACAGGTCTGCATCCAGATCGCTTTCAGTGTCGGAAATACGGCGCATCTGGCTACTCAACGCTACTCCGCTCAGGCTGAACGTCGTCCCATCATACGGTTCAATCACCAGAGGAACTTCGTACTTCCCGAATTTTTGTCCGCCGCCGGAGAGCACTACATCCAGTTTGTACTGTCCCGGAGCAATGGAAAATTGGTTCTGATAGCGCATGGGAGCCTGCGTGAACTTTTGCCATTCGTCTTTTTCGTAATCCATTGAAATTTCGTCGCTGAACCGCGACGCGACCGATCCATCCGTCCGGTACGCAATACCCAGCACATTTACATCCGCATGATATTTTCCCTTTACCTTTTCGAAATCGATGGTCGAGGAGGGAATTTCCATCGCCAGGTTTATGCGCGCTTCGTTTGGCGAGGTGTAAAAGAACGGAGCCTGCAGCGAACCTCCGGACGTCGGCGCCGCGGTAGCCGCGCGGGTCTCAAGATCTCGTACGATCGGCTTTCCAGCCAACGGATCGATTGGTTTTCCGTTACAGTACCCGCTGCGCGCTCTTACGTTTGCCCCGTGGCTTTCCACCTTTACCTTCAGGGTATGACAACTTCCTTCGCCTGAATCGCCCGGGACATAGCCGAGTAGGTAGTATTCATTTTGCTCAGCTGCGATTTTCTGAAGTCCCGCAAACAAATCGTTGGTGTTGAGAATTGGAAATCCGCCGGTCCCCTCTGCGAGTTCA
>Ga0207015_1127_pt1 | contig 21821 bp, 19 predicted proteins | sample Alteio_BWMinCont_53_FD_153486 | JGI IMG/M metagenome (GOLD analysis project Ga0207015, IMG submission 153486) | Enriched cells from forest soil in Barre Woods Harvard Forest LTER site, Petersham, Massachusetts, United States -... | ecosystem: Environmental > Terrestrial > Soil > Temperate forest >...
CAACGGAGAAAGGGAGACGCGCGGTTGCACGCGTGCCGGGGGTGACGCTGCTCAGGCAAGAGTGCCTGAGCTACTGTCAGGCGGCGGCCTCGGCGCGGCTGAAGAAGCGGCCCAGGCGGCGGAGGCCTTCGTCGATACGTTCGATGGAGGTGGCGTAGGAGAGGCGCAGGTAGCCGGGTGCGCCGAAGGCTTCGCCGGCGACTAGCGCGACGTGGGCTTTTTCTAGAAGCAGCGTGGCCAGTTCAGCGCCGTCCTTGGCCAGGGTATTGGGACCGGTGCCGAGACGGGCTGAGACGTTGGGGAAAGCGTAGAACGCGCCGCCGGGATCGCCGCAGGTGATTCCCGGAATGGCGTTGAGTCCATCGACAATGCGGCGGCGGCGCTTGGCGTATTCCGCGAGCATTACAGGAATGCTGTCCATGGGACCGGTCATAGCGGCGAGCGCGGCGTACTGCGCGATGGATGTGGGATTCGAGGTGGACTGGCTTTGCAATTTGACGGTGGCGGTGATGATTTCAGCGGGAGCGAGAGTGTAGCCGAGACGCCAGCCGGTCATGGCGAAAGTTTTGGACATGGAGCCGACGATGATGACGTTGCTCTTCGAGCCGGGAATGCTGGCGATCGAAAAAGGCTTGTGCGGGGCGTAGGTGAAGTGCGAGTAGCATTCGTCGCCCATCAGCCAGATGTTGTGCTTTTTGCAGAGCGCGAGAAGTTGTTCGCATTCTTCCGGAGGAGTGACGCCGCCGGTCGGATTGCTGGGTGAATCGAGGATGACGAGTTTGGTTTTCGGGGTGATGGCTTTTTCGACGGTCGCGGCGCGAACGGCGAAACCGTCTTCAGCCAGTGTTTCGATATAGACCGGAGTGGCGCCGGTGTACTTGACGATGTCCGGATAGCTGACCCAATAAGGAGCGGGAATGATGACTTCGTCGCCGGCCTGCAGGAGGACGCTCATGACGTTGAAGATGGAGTGCTTGCCGCCGACGTTGGTGACGCATTCTTTGGCTTCGTAGCTGGAGTGCAGTTCGCGTTTGTGCCAAGCACAGATGGCGTCGCGGAGGGGCATGACGCCGGGGGTGGGCGTGTACTTGGTCTTATTTTCGTTGATGGCTTTGATGGCGGCTTGCTTGATGTGATCGGGAGTGGGGAAATCCGGTTCGCCGGGGCCGAAATCGGCGATGTCCACGCCTTTGGCTTTGAGTTGATCGGCGGCGGCGATGACCGCGGCGGTGGGAGAGATTTGAATGCGGTTGATGCGGTCGGTAAGTTGCACGGAATCGTGTCCTTTGACTGCTGCACTTGGCGGCAGGATGGTCTCAACAAATCTTACGGTTGAAAATCGAAAGTTGAAAGTTGAAAAATGCCTAGCGAGAAACCCAATTTGGCCAATCGAAAGAATTGATGCTGGGTGTCTCAGCTGGCGCAGCATGCTGCGCCACTACAACGGAGATCCGGTCGCGACAAATTTAGGAGACTTTGGCGCGGAGACGTTGCTCGACTATGTCGGGGACGAAACCCTTTAGTGGGCCGCCGAATTGGGCGATTTCGCGGACGAGTTTGGCGCTGAGATAGCTGTATGGTTCGCCGGGAAGCATGAAGACGGTTTCCAGGCGCGGCTCGAGTTTGCGGTTCATGAGGGCCATCTGTAGTTCGTATTCGTAGTCAGAAACGGCGCGGATGCCGCGGAGGATCACGCCGGCGCCACGTTTGCGCGCGTAATCGACGAGCAAGCCGTCGAAGACATCGACTTCGACGCCGGACCATTGTTTGGTGACTTCACGAAGCATGTCCACGCGTTCCGGGACGGTGAAGAGCGGGGATTTTTCGGCGTTACGGAGAACCGCAACGATGAGCAGGTCGAACATTTTTTCGCCGCGCTCGATGAGGTCGAGGTGTCCGTTGGTGACGGGATCGAATGAGCCAGGATAGATGGCGATGGAGGTCTTCATGAGCGGGACAAGAATGCCCTATTTTGAGCGCGGCGGGAAGAGCGCCAAGAGGCCGCCAAAGCTTATTGGGGCGGCTTGTTGTGGCAGGTGCCGGAGCCGGAATCGTGGAAAGCCCCGTCGGCGGCGGGAATGAATTCCCAGGTGTATTGGCCGGGGGCGAGAGCCAGCTTGAGGACGCCGTAGGAAGACCAGTCGCGGAGTTCGCTGTTGGGAAGCGGAATGCCGAGGAGGTCGTGGCTGCGGCCGCCGGTGCCAACAACGATTTCGCGGATGCCGTTTTGCGGATCGGAGCGGCCGTCGGGGTCCTGCGGGGCGAAACGCTCGTAGGAGTGCTCGTGCCCGGCAAGAATCAGGTCCGCGTGTGCGGCGTAGAGGTCCTGCCAGAGAACTTTAAGCTCGGGATGAACGGCGTGGCTTTTGAAAATGCCGCTGCTGAACAGGGCGTGATGGCCGTAGGCGAGCAGGCAGACGTTGGGATGGGCGGCGAGGTCTTCCTTGAGCCAGGTCTCTTGCGGCGAGCCAGCGGCGCAGCCACCGACGCCCTCGGCGGCGCAGTTAGTGTTGAGCGCGATGATGTGCCAGGCGCCGAGATCGTAGCTGTAATAACCTTTGCCGGCCTGGCCGGCCTGGCTTCCCCAATACCGGAAATAGGCGTTGGCGGGGCCCGGCAAGCCGTACTCGTGATTGCCGAGAGTGGGGCGGGTGCGGTCCTTGAAGCGGCCCCAGGTGGGACCGTAGCAGTTCTGAAACTCGGCGGGAGTGCCTTTTTCGTAGGCCAGATCGCCGGCGGCAAAGACGGTGCCGGGGATTTTGTCGATCAGCGCGGCGGTGGCGCGAGCGCCTTCGAGGTTTCTGCAGCTGGCAATGTCGCCGGCGCCGACCAGGGTGACGGTCTCAGGAGACTTGGCTGGGAGCGGTTTGCGTTTGCCGGACTTAGGTGGGTTAGCGAGCGGCTTGGATTGTGCTGCCGCCTGCGGGGAATAGAGAACCAATAGTAGAACGAGGGCTGCTGCCGATTTTAGGAACGAGAGCATCGCGATAAGTTGGTAATGACCGGGGCCGAACTGGCCAACGAAGATAGCGTAACACGCGGCGAGTGATTCGCCGGAATGACCTTTCGTCTGCAGAATCCTGCCATTGGCTGCAACCAGCGACCGTTGTCGGGAATCTATTAGGCTGTAAGACTAGATTGGTCGCAATATAAGCCTAAGGAAATAAGGGACTTGTCGGATTGAGGACATCGGTTGGAAGTTTGACTTTCTGACCCGAGATGGGATAGACTGAATTGCGACTGAATCAGTCCCATATGGCTTTAGGGTCTGGCAGGGCGTTTGGGGAATACGAGTTACCACGACGATGTTCAAGCTTTCCAAGAAGGCGGACTACGGCCTAATTGCGGTGAAACATTTGGCGGCACATCGGCAGGAGCATGCGTGCAGCGCCAATGAAATTGCCGAAGAGTACGGGATTTCGGTGACGTTGATGGCCAAGGTGCTGCAAAAGTTGGCGCGGCAGGGCATGGTGGCAGCCAAGCACGGTTCGAGCGGGGGCTACCAGTTGGCGAAAGAGCCGGGGCAAATCAGCGCACTGGACGTGATTACGGCCATTGACGGGCCGGTGTTGATTACCTCTTGCGTGACCAGTCACGGGAATTGCGACGCGACGGAAAAATGCTCGGTGCGCGAGCCGCTGCGGCGGGTTAACGAAAGTATTTTGCAGGTTTTGGGCACGGTAACGATTTCGCAGATGAGCGAAGAGCCGCAAGAGCGGACACTCGTTGGAATCAGTGGTTAGGGGTTAGGAGACCGAAATGGCTGTAAAACTGCCGATCTACATGGACAATCACGCGACCACGCCGGTGGACCCGCGCGTCCTGCAAGCGATGCTGCCCTATTTCGGGGAGAAGTTCGGCAACGCTGCGAGCCGCAACCATTCCTTTGGCTGGGCCGGTGAAGAAGCGGTGGAAACAGCGCGGCAGCAAGTGGCTTCGCTGATTAACGCCACGCCGAAAGAGATTATTTTCACCAGCGGCGCGACGGAATCCGACAACCTGATGATCAAGGGCATCGCGGAGATGTTCCGCGAAAAAGGCAACCACATCATCACGCAAGCGATCGAGCACAAAGCGGTGCTGGATACCTGCAAGCGCCTGGAAAAAGAGGGATTTGAGGTCACCTATCTGCCGGTGCAGCGCGATGGGCGCGTCAGCATGGATGATTTGAAGGCGGCCATCAAGCCGACCACGATTTTGATCACCATTATGTACGCCAACAACGAAGTTGGCGTAATCAATCCGATGGCGGAAATCGGCAAACTGGCCAAGGAACGCGGGATTTTCTTCGCAGTGGACGGCGTGCAGGCGGTGGGCAAGATTCCCGTCGATGTGCAGAAGGACAACATCGACATGCTGGCCATCAGCGGGCACAAGATTTACGGGCCGAAGGGCGTAGGCGCTTTGTATGTTCGCCGGCGCAATCCGCGCGTGCAGCTTTCCGCGATTATCGATGGCGGCGGGCACGAGCGCGGGATGCGTTCCGGAACGCTGAACGTGCCTGGAATCGTCGGGCTGGGCAAAGCATGCGAAATTGCGCAGCAGGAAATGCCGGAAGAATCGAAGCGCATGCTGGAGCTGCGCACTAGACTCCAGAAAGGCCTGGAAGCCAAGCTGGATGAGGTGTTCATCAACGGCTCGATGGAGCACCGGCTGCCGAATAACCTGAATATGAGCTTCGCCTACGTGGAAGGCGAATCGCTTTTGATGGGAATTAACGATATTGCGGTTTCGAGCGGTTCCGCCTGTACGTCAGCAACCCTCGAGCCCAGTTATGTACTCAAAGCTTTAGGGGTGGGCGAAGACCTGGCCCACACCTCGATCCGCTTCGGCCTCGGCCGGTTCAACACGCCGGAAGAAGTCGACTACGTGGTCGACAAGATGGTGCAGGTCGTGAGCAAACTGCGAGATTTGTCGCCGCTGTACGAAATGGCCAAAGAGGGAATCGACATTTCCAAGGTCAAGTGGCAGACGGCGTAAAGCTCAGACAACAGCCCGGAAAGGCAAAGGGAAGCGAACATGGCAAGCAGCACAACAACCAATGAAGGAACTATCCAGATTCACCGCTCGATCGGCGGGACCGGCGCGGCGTTCCGCGTGGCATTCGTGCCGTACGCGGACGGCGACGACACCAAGCCGGCGGGGCACCGCTCGTTTCATCATCTGCAGGAAGTACGCGCGTTTCTGAAGGTGTTGGGATTGGGCACGGATTTCATCAAGGACGCGTTGCGGCAACTGACCGCGGGGCGCTCGGCGTGGGTGCCGAACGTTTCGATTTCGGAAAAGGCCATGCGCAATGCGGGCTTCGTGAACATGAACAATCTGGCGCGGAGCAACAGCTAGCAATAGCTGCCGCGCAACAAGTTTTGCGGTAAAAGGTTCAGCAACAAGCTTCGAGTTACAAGCTTAAGGAGCAGCGATGGCTTACAGCGATAAAGTCGTAGATCACTACAATAATCCGCGCAACGTGGGGAGCTTGTCTAAGGAAGATCCCAACGTGGGCACTGGCTTGGTGGGCGCGCCGGAATGCGGCGACGTGATGAAGCTGCAGATGAAAATCAATCCCGAGACGCAGGTCATCGAAGAAGCCAAGTTCAAGACGTTTGGCTGCGGCTCGGCAATTGCCAGCTCTTCGCTGGCAACCGAATGGGTGAAGGGCAAGACTGTTTCCGAGGCCCTGTCCATCAAGAACACGGACATCGTGCGGGAGTTGTCGCTGCCTCCGGTTAAGATCCACTGTTCCGTGCTCGCGGAAGACGCCATCAAGGCGGCTATCGGCGATTGGAAGAAAAAGCACGGCGTGGAAGTGCCGGTAGCGGAGAAAGCTGCGCACTAAGGGCTGCATCGCATGGCAACGATCACCACAGGTCCGAGTATTGCAACGATTCACCTGACCGAGCGTGCGGCGAAGAAGATTCGCTTGCTGCTTGAAAAGGATGGCGTATCGCCGGAAGTAGGCGGTCTGCGCGTCGGCGTGCAGGGCGGCGGCTGCTCGGGCTTATCGTACGCCATGCGGCTGGATACCCAGGCGCGGGACCGCGACAAAGTGTTCGAGGAATTTGGCGCGCGCATTTTTGTCGATCCCAAGAGCTTGCTGTATCTGAACGGCACGACTTTGGAATATGAAGAAACGTTGATGCGCCAGGGCTTCGTGTTTCAGAATCCGAATTCGGCGCGCAGTTGCGGTTGCGGCAGTTCGTTTACTGCGTAGGGCAGGGCGTAACGGTATTCCCGCGGTGTGATGGACAAGTGGTTGGCAGCCGCATCCGCCAGCCATTTTTTTGTTTGTGGGCGATTTCCCGGTGAGGGCAGAGTTTGCAGGCGAGCACACAACGATCCGACTATTTCGCGCTGTTTGGAATGCCGCGGAAGCTGTGGATCGAAATGAGCGCGCTGGAGCAGAAATTCCTGCAGTTGAGCTGGAAGCTGCATCCGGACAATTTCGTGAACGCCAGCGAGGAAGAGCGCGAAGCATCGCTCAAGCGTAGTTCGGAGCTCAACGACGCTTATCGCACGCTGCGCGATCCGGTGGGACGCGTGGAATATCTGTTGGCCATTGAGGGTGAACGCCAGGAAGGCGAGAAGAAGCAGCAAGCGCCGCCGGAATTGCTGGAAGAAGCTTTTGAGCTGAATGAATCGCTTGATGAATGGCGGGAAGCGCGGGCGGCGGGCGAGGAGCTCGGCGCATTGAAAGTACGGCTCGCAGCCGCGGAAAAGAATTTTGGCGAAAAACTAAGCGAAGTCGATCAGCAGTTGCAGCGAATCGCGCGGGAGTGGGACGCGGCGGTCGATGCGAATGCCGATGCGGCTGCATGCAAGGCTTTGCTGACGCGGATGAACGAATGCCTTAACCGGCGTTCGTACATACGGAACCTGGTTGCGGGCGTGGCGAAAGAATTGGGAGAGATTTGATTCAAGCATGGGACGCATAGTCGGCATCGATCTGGGAACGACGAACAGCTTGGTGGCATACACCGAGGCGGATGGCACGCCGAAGTGTATTCCGGGGCCGTCGGGCTCGACGCTTTGCCCCTCCGTCGTCAGCCTGGATGCGGATGGCAGCCTAGCGGTCGGAGAACCGGCGCGCCGGCGCTTGCTCACACAGCCGGAGCGCACGATTTATTCGGTCAAGCGGCTGATGGGACGCGGGACTGCCGACGTAAAGGATGAACTAAAGCTCTTTCCGTTCCGCATCGATCCGGACAGCAAGAACGTCATTCGTGTGAAGCTCGGTGACAAGATATTCACGCCGCCGGAAATCTCGGCGTTCATTCTTCGCGAACTGAAGAATTGGGCGGAAGCGTCTTTTGGCGAGCCGGTCGACCGCGCTGTGATTACCGTGCCGGCGTATTTCAATGACGCACAGCGCCAAGCCACAAAGGACGCCGGTAGGATCGCCGGCCTGGAAGTTCTGCGGCTAGTCAACGAGCCCACGGCAGCAGCTCTCGCTTATGGCCTGCACGAAAAGCAGCGTGGCCACGTAGCGGTTTACGACCTCGGCGGCGGCACGTTCGACATCTCGATCCTCAAACTGATCTCCACGAGTGACGGCGACATCTATCAAGTGCTCTCCACGAACGGCGACACGCATCTGGGTGGCGACGACATTGACAATCTGCTCCAGGCGTTCGTGCACGAAAAAATCCTGCAGCAACACAAACTCGATTTGTCGCGGAACCCCGAGCTCACTCAGGAATTGCGCAAGGCGCTGATCGACATCAAGCACAAACTTTCCGCCGCCGAGAACGCGACGTTGCGTTTCCCGCTTCCCAATGGCGCCGTATTCGCTCACGAGTTCACGCGCGAGTCTTTCGAGGCGCTAATTCTGCCGATTATCAACCGCACCATGGCACCGGTGAAGCAAGCTCTGAGCGACGCGCATCTGAAGCCCAGCGATATCGAGGAAGTTGTGCTGGTGGGCGGAACGACGCGAACGCCGCTGGTTCGCCGCATGGTACGAGAATGGTTTGGACGCGAGCCGCACGTCGAGCTGAATCCCGACGAAGTAGTAGCGCTGGGCGCTGCGGTGCAAGCCAATATTCTCGATCACGGCGTGAAGGACATGCTGCTGCTGGACGTCACTCCGCTTTCCCTGGGCATCGAAACTTACGGTGGCGCCGTGGCGAAAATTATTCCGCGCAATTCCACGATTCCGGCGAGCGCGCAGGAACTGTACACCACCGGCGTGGACAATCAGACCGGCATCGACATTCACGTGCTGCAAGGCGAACGCGAGTTGGCGAAAGATTGCCGCTCGTTGGCGCGCTTCACGCTGCGCGTTCCGCCAGCGCCAGCCGGCTTGCCGCGCATCGAGGTGAAATTCCTCATCGACGCGAATGGCATCCTGCAAGTCGCTGCCAAAGATATGCGCACCAACGAGCAGCATTCCATCGAAGTGCAGCCCAGCTATGGCATCAACGATTCTGAAATCGAGCGCATGCTGGAAGAATCCATCGAATATGCAGAGCAGGATTTCGCGGAGCGCCAGGTGATCGAAGCGCGTACCGAGTCCGAAGCGATTCTCAGCGCTACCCACAAAGCGCTGGCCAACGCACAAGCCAGCGACCTGCCAGCCGTCGAGCGTGCCGGGATTGAATCCGCCGTGGCGGCTCTGCAAGAATCAGTGGCAGGCACCGACTACAAAGTGATTCGCCAGCGCATCGACGAATTGAATCACGCGACCGAGCACCTGGCCGAACTGGTGATGAACAGCGCGATTTCCAGCGCGCTCGAAGGCCGCAAGGTCGCGGAAGTTTAGAACCAGCAGTAGGGGCGCAGCATTGCCGCGCCCCAGTTGAGCAGACGTAAGCGGAGAGAAAAAATGGGCGGCAGCAATCCATACATCGACGAAGTGAAATACACGCCGGCCACGAAGAAATATAAAGTGACGTTTCTTCCCAGCGGCAAGACTATCGAAGTCGATCCGGCGCAGATTCCTTATGGCCATAACGGCCTGCCCGGAAGCATTCTGGATATTTCCGAGGGCCTCAAGGCCGGCCTCGATCATGCGTGCGGCGGAGTGTGCGCGTGCTCGACCTGCCACGTCATCGTGAAAGAAGGCCTGGAATCCTGCAACGAAGCGACTGACGCGGAGCTCGACGAGCTGGACATGGCCCCGGGCATCACGCCGAAATCGCGCCTCGGCTGCCAGACCGTTCCTGACGGCACCACCGACATCGTCGTGGAAATTCCCGAGTGGAACAAGAACTACGCCAAAGAACACGACCACTGATCAGGAGTGCTGCACAAATGCCCCCAAGTTTTGACTGGGACAATCTGGAAGACATTGCCATCGGGTTGGCCGACAAGTATCCGGACACCGATCCGCTCACGGTGCGCTTCACCGACATGCACAAATGGATCACTGAACTCCCGGGTTTCACGGGCGATCCGATGAAATCCAACGAATCCAAGCTCGAAGCCATCCAAATGGCCTGGCACGAGGAATTTCAAGACCGGCAAAGCTGAGAGGTTCGGGCGTACGGCGCGCGCTTTCGCGCCCAAGCAGTTTCCCGTATAATTAGAGTTTGCAGTTGTTGTCGCTGTGCCGCTATGGTGCAACGGTTAGCACGCGGCCCTTTCAAGGCCGAAATACGGGTTCGATTCCCGTTAGCGGTACCAAGTTTTTGTGCCCTCCCCGGAGGTTATCGATGGCCCTGTTCCGAACTTCCAATCCAGCGCTGAACGAGGAAGCCTTCCGAACCCGCGCTGCTTTCGGCGAGGCGATGACGGTGCAAGGCACGGTGAACAAGACCGGCTTGTTGTTGCTGTGTGTGGTGGCCACCGCGGCCTGGACCTGGGGTCTCGCGCATTCGGAAACGCCGGAAGCCGTATACCCGTGGATGATTGGCGGGGTCATCGGCGGGCTGGTCATGGCGCTGGTAACCATTTTCAAGAAAGAATGGGCCCCGTTCACAGCTCCGCTTTACGCCCTGCTCGAGGGCTTGGTGCTCGGCGGCATCTCCGCCATCTTCGAGCGTTCTTATCACGGCATCGCCAGTCAGGCGGTGGGATTAACGTTCGGCGTCCTGTTCGTCATGCTGGTGGCTTACAAAACGGGCGTCATTCGTGCCACCGAGAAATTCAAGATTGGCGTGATCGCCGCCACTGGAGCGATTGCGTTGCTGTATGCAGTGCAGATGATCCTGGGCATTTTCTTTCACATCCAGGTTCCTATGATTCATGAAAGCACTCCCATCGGCATTGCTTTCAGCGTGTTTGTGGTGATTATCGCGGCGCTGAATCTGGTCCTGGACTTCGACCTAATCGAGACTGGAGCGCAAATGGGCGCTCCGAAATACATGGAATGGTATGGCGCCTTCGCCCTGATGGTTACGCTAATCTGGCTGTACCTGGAGATTCTGCGGCTGTTGAGCAAAGCGCGCCGGCGCTGAGGAATTGTCCCGCTCAAAAACTGAGGCGCAACCCCGCTGACACGCTGCGTGCCGGAGCAACCGCTGTACCCGAAAACAGGCTTTGGAAATTGAGCAGGTTCACGCGATCCGCGAGATTCGCCACCGTCACTTGCAGAGTCGCGCTGCGCCGCTCTTTGTGATAAAGCTCCGCACCAGCCGATGCGTCCAGTGAGAAATTCGGCCGCACCCTTCCCTTGGCGAAATCGACCTGATTGACGATGGCCGCGCCGAATTGCGACCGCAAGAAATTCAGGTCAACCACATTGCCCTGCAGTTCTACCGGCAGCCCGCTGCCGAATGTTTCTGCCAACGCCAGCCGGATCTTGTGCGACGCCTGGCAGCGCACCTGCGCGCGCAGCGTGTTTCTCTGGTCCTGCGACGCCGCAAACTTACTGGTGTCCGCGAGCGCGCTGGACGCGTCGTCACCCAGAAAAAGGCCGCCAGTGACCGGGCCGCGACCGATGGCCGACTGATTGGCATAGCTTAAGTATCCGGAAAAAGCGCCCCAATGCGGCACTTCAAGCTTTACTTCCTCGCCGAAGATGCGTCCTTTGGCGAAGGCAATCGGAAAACTCACGCCGGTGTCGAGCAAGACGTCATCATCCGAATAATTTCGGAAGTCGCGGCGAAACACGTTGGCGTCCAGCCGCAGCTTGCCGAGAAAAGCTTTCGTCAGTCCGCCTTCATAGTAGTTTGCCCGCGCGGGGCGAACCGGCAGGCGCAGCACCGTTCCGTCAACCACATCGAGATCCGAGGAACTTGCCAACAACAGATTTTCGACGGCGGGCGTCTGAAAGACGCGGTCGTAGGAAGCATGCAGCAGCAGGCCCAAGGATGAAAGGTAGCGTGAGATGCCGAGCCGCGGGCTCCACGCCGACTCATGCACCACGAAGTGATAGTGATCGAAGCGCAGCCCGGCGCTGACATTCCAATTGCCGATGTGCACCTGGTCCTGAACGTAGACCGCGGGCTCGATATCCCACTTGCGGTGATAAGGAAACGTGAACTGCAGCAGCGTTCCGGCGTCGAACTGCGTGGGATCCGTGATCGAGTAGTGCAGTTGCTCGTGAACCGGGCTGAAGATGCTGTCCACGCCGATTTTCCAATCGTGACGCCCGTAGTGTCCTGCGAGGTCCGCGCGCACATAACCTTCGCGGTAGCCGCGGTCCTGCGAGACAATGACTGGTGTAGCCAACGGATTCGAGTGCAGAGTGGCGCTGGCGTCTCGCACACTTCCGTTGACGCTAAGCAGCAAGTTCGGCGAAAAGGTGTGTTGCCAATAGATGCTTCCGCTGGTCTCAGTGTTCGCAATATCCTGCCGCTGGCCGGCCACTTGCTGGATCAACTCGTTGGGGACGAGAAAGCGTACGACGTTGCGCACCAAGGTAATCCGCAACCGGTCGCGGTCAGAGACCTCGCGCTCGTACGAGGCTGAGACGCCGGCGGCATTCCCGCGGTTCGTGAAGTTTTCGAGCGTCGGGGGATCCACGTACCGGTCGGTGTGAAAGCCATAGCCGCTGATCGAGAAGCGGTCGGCCTTGCGCGCGTACGAAAGCGCCGCCGAGCCGCTGGCGCTTGAAAAGCTTCCGCCTTGCGCGTCCAGTTGGCCATGCCAACCTCCCGGCGCGTCTTTCTGGGTGGTTACTTCCACGATGCCGCCGAGTTTGCGGCCGTATTCCGCGGGGAAGCTGGCCGTGAGGACGCGTAGCGACTCGACATCGTCCGCGTCCATCGCCGGTGCAAACGCGGGTGAGCGGTTTTGCGTCAACGGCAGGCCGTCAACCACGTACTGCACGTCGTACTCGGCACCCCGGGGGTGCAGAACTCCGTTGGCTTCGTACAGCCATCCCGGTTGCTCGTTGACCAGATCGGAAAGCGTGCGGCCCGGCTGGGCGGGAAGGTGTTCCGTGATGCTTTGCTTCCCGATGGGAAAAACCGAACCGGTGCGTGACGGGTCCACTAGCGTCGCTTCATCGCTTACTTGCACCTGCGTGGTAACCGGCGCAACGCCCAGCGTCGCGGAAACTCGAATCGGCACCTCGGATCGCACTTCCACCAGCTTGCTCCACGGCGCAAACCCCTCGGCGTTCAGGGTCAGGCGGTAGACGCCGAAAGGCAGGTCCTGAGCGTTGTACCGGCCATCTGTTCCGACCAGGAATCCCCGTCGAAACTGGTTGCCTTCGCTCAGCAATTCCGCGCTCACCGCCACCGCAGCCCCCTGCGAGTCGCGCACCTCGAGACGAATCTCCCCGCGCTCGCGTTGCGCTGCGCTGAACCGCGGGCAAACGCTCGCCAACATCAGGATCACCAGGAGTTTTCGGCCGAGATGCAGGGTGCTGCCCAAACTTGCTGCCTTTCTTTGATCCTTCGCGGTTTTGCGTCGGGTGCCGTCGTTTTTTCGTGTAGCCAAGGCCTTCCCATACGCTAGCACACCTGTTCGGCAAGCCCTTCGCCGGCGAGCCGCGACGAGCCGTGAAGCTAACGGCGGCCTAGCAGCAGTCCCGGTCTAAAAGGATGGCCCCAGCCCCCGCTTGAACGCCAGCTGGCTGCCGAGTTTGTTTCGTTTCTACCCATCCCCCCAACCCGGCACGCACCGGCCTCTCTTTTACTACCACGTATCTCATTCATTGTATTAGGCTTACTGCTCCGAGCAGCTTGGCTATGCCGTTGCACCTTTGCCTGTCGCTTGAGGGCTCGCTCTCTGAGCAGGAATGGTGACCACGTCATGAAGAAGAGCACCCCAAAAGGGTTCAGCTTACTGGAGTTAATGGCGGTGATGGCGGCTATTGCAGTCATGCTCGCCTTCTCATTTATCTCCGCATCCAACATCGTCCCCTCCTTTCGTGCGACGTCCGGCATGAACCAGGTGATGGGAGTGATTCGCCGCGCGCGTCACGCCGCGCTTTCCGATCGCCGCACCGTCGCGGTCAACTTCATTGGAAACAATCAGATTCAACTTTTGACGATTCCCCCAGGGGGCGGCGTCGGCACGCCGCTGGACAAACTCGCACCGATAACGATCGAAGGGGGCGTCCAATTCCTCTACTTTCCAGCGACCGGCGACACGCCTATGGGTTTCGGCTCTTGCCCAGCAGGGACCTGCTTTACCAATCCTGCCAATCCTGGTGGCGGCCTGCCGGCGACCACCTTTCTGGCTGACGGGACGTTTGGCGCGGGCATCGGCGTCCCCGTCAACGGCACCATTTTTCTGGGCATCCCGAACAAGCCAACCACCGCTCGGGCCATCACCATTCTAGGCGCCACAGGCCGCATCCGGACCTACTACTGGGACGGACACGTTTGGCAGGAGTGAGGACGCTATGAGAACCCGCCATGCTATGAAAAACCGCGCGCAGTCCGGCTTCAGCTTGCTGGAGACCATGATTGCCATTGTCATCTTGTCCTTCGGCATTCTCTCTCTGGCCGTGGTTTTCTCCGAGGGCCTGCTTTTTTCCCAGGCCACGCAAATGGACTACATTGCGCAGAAAAAAGCGGAAGAAGCGGTGGAGTCCATTTTCACCGCCCGCGATACCCAAGAGACCTCTTGGCTGCAGATTCAGAACGTCGCGCAGGGTGGCATTTTCCTTGACGGTCCGCAGCCCCTTTACGCTCCTGGCCTGAACAACGGTTTGGTGGGCACCGCCGGCGACGACACCACGCATCCCGATGTCATTATTACCGGCCCCGGTCCCGACGGAATCCTCGGAACTGCCGACGATGTGGTCACCCCGCTGACCTTTATGACGCGGACCATCCAGATCGCCAACGTGGTCGATGCCGCTGGAAACATCGAGCCCAACGTGCGGCAAATCACCATCACCATGAACTACCCGGTCGGGAGATTGCACCGCAACTACACATTGATCAGCTACATTTCGTCGTTCTCGTGATCGGGGATTGAGGAGTCATTCGATGAGAAAACAAGCCGGCTTTACGATGATCGAGTTCATGATCGCCATGGGCGTGACGCTCGTGGTGCTGGGCGCCGCCGTTGCCGCCTTCATGGATACCTCGCGCACCAACCAGCGGGTCAGCGCGGCTGCGGATATGAACGACAATATGCGCGCCGCCTTGAACTTGGTCCGTCAGGATATCGTGGTCGCCGGCGAAGGCATTCCCACCGGCGGGATCTCCATTCCTTCTGGGGCGGGCATCACCATCAGCCGTCCTGGCCCTACGGCCCTCACCTTTCCTCAGCCCTTTCTCCCGGCCATTACCCTGGGCACCGCTCTTGGCCCCAAGGTCGCCGTGCTGATCAACTCGACCAGCCCAACGACCGCCACTTCTCCCACCGACGAGATTACATTGGCGTATGCCGACAATACCTTGGGTCTCGATCAAGCCCCCGTCAATCTTCCGGCCGGGCCCGGCGTTCCCACCCCGTGTGCCGGATCCATCAAAGCCGACACCAGCAGCCTGACCTTTGACGCCTCTGCCGGATGCCTCAATTTGGCCTCTCCCACAACCACTTTCACGCTCAACCCCGGCGACCTCATCATGCTCAGCAACATCAATGGCACGGCCATTCAGACGGTCACCAGCGTTGCCGGCCAGGTGGTTAACTTCGCCAAGAATGTGTCCATCGACAAATTCGGCTTGAACCAGACCGGCGCGGCCTCCGGGACCCTCAAGCAAATGCAGAATAAGGTCCCGGGCTCCAGTCCCGTGGCTTACGACGGCACTTATCCCCCGACTACCGCCACGCGCATCTGGATGGTCAGCTATTATCTGGACACGGTCACTGATCCCAAGCACATTCGCCTGGTCCGCCAGATCAACTTTAACCCCGCACAACCCGTTGCCGAGATTATCGAAGCGCTGACCTTTCGCTACAACTTCGTGGATCAGATTATCCCACCGACTTTCTATTCCAATTCCGCGGTCGTGCCCCCAGGCCTGACCGAGAACAACATTCGCTCCGTCAATCTCTTTCTTGGAGCCCGCGCCAGTATGGGCTCGCCCAGCAGCTATCAACGCGACAACATGCAGACACAGATCAGTGTTCGCAGCTTGAACTACTACAACAAGTACAAGTAACCGAGGACATGCATATGCGATTTCCCAAAAAACAACGCATCAACCAATCCGGTATCGCTCTTTTGACTACCTTGCTGCTGATGCTGCTCATCTTCAGCCTGGCTGCAGGGTTCCTGTTCCTGGTGACCAGCGGCCAGCAGCTCTCCGGCCTGTCTAACGGCCAGACCCGCGCCTTCTACGGTGCGGAAGCTGGTATGGAAAAGCTTACGGCGGACCTGGGCACGCTGTTCGACAACACCTATTCGCCTTCCGCGGCTCAGTTGAATCAGATTCCGCAAAATCCGCCGCAGCTCCCCGGCATCAATTTTCTGGCGACCGATGGCACCGCAGGATACAAGCTGGACTATCCCAAGGACGCCCAGGGCAAGCCGGTGGCTACCAATCAAACCATCAAAGCCGGAGCGTTCAATGGCATGGTCGGATTGGTTACGCCATACACCTTGACGGTCACCGCTCGCACCGCTAGCGGCAATGAGGTCATGCTGCGCCGCACCACGCAAACCGTGGCTATTCCGGCGTTTCAGTTTGGCGTCTTTTGCGACACTGACTGCGCCTTCCACGCCGGTCCCAATTTCAATTTCGGCGGCCGCGTCCATACCAACCAAAACTTGTGGTTGGCCCAGGGTGCCGGCACCACTCTCACCATGAGCGACAAGGTTACCGCCTACGGTGAGGTCATCCGTACCAACCTTACCAATGGACAGCCGCTGGCCGCTGGCAGCTGGACCGGCACCGTGAGTATTTCCACGGGTTCCGGCTTGCCTCAGCGCAGCCTGGCAACTACCGAAGGCAGCGTCACCGGTGGCACTCCCACCTCTACCCAGAACCCCAACTGGCCGAGCATCTCGCAAACCTCCTACAACTCCAACCTGATCAACCACCGGACCGGCGTGTTGCAGAAATTGCAGTTGCCGATCGAAATCGTTTCCGGCGGCAAGGCTTCTCCCATCGACATTCTCCGCCGCCCGATTCAGGCCGACACTCCGGATGTCCTGGGTGAGCGTTATTTCGCCCAGGCCAGCATGAAGATCCTGCTCTCCGATCAACTTAACGACATCATGCAGCTTCCTTGCATCGATCCCACCGTTCCGGCGGTCGACCTGACCACCCTCGCCGTTGATACTACAAACGCCGTGGCGGCGAAGGCGCTCGGCTATCAGAACTATCAGAATTTGGTGCTGCCAGCTTGGTACACCCTGGGCAATTTGAATGCTGTGCCCCTGGCTACCTCCATCGCTACCAGCCCAACGGTCGGCACGAGCGGAATGCTTAACCCGCCTGGCGCAAACTACGCCACCGGCACCCCCAACGGCTACTGGATGCCCAGATATGAACCGGTCATCCGCGGCTTCCTCAAAATTGAGATCCAGATCGGCTATCTGAGCCCCTGCGGAAAGTGGCAGGACGTCACTCAGGAAATCCTCAAGCTGGGTGTGGCCGGCGGCAATCAGAACCCAGGCTTGGTCATCACCAATACCACCAAGTATCCTAACGTTCCGCCCCTCCCTGCTGCCGAAACGTATATCCCTCCGTCTGGTGATGTTGCTGGGATCGGGTGCGCGCCTGCCAATCCTAATGCGGTGATCCGTCTGGAGCATATTCGCGACAATCCTTCCAACGCCGCCGTGGCCGGGTTCGGCATCTGCGGAATTAATACAACAACAGGCGTGCCCACCACTCTCTCCACCGACTACTGGCCCTATGTTCTCTTCGATACCCGCGAGGGTACCCTGCGCGACGCTTGCCCCAACAGCTCCAGCCCCTGCACCTACAATCAGGTGATGGCTGGCGGCGTCATCCATTACGTCGAACTCGACGTCAAGAATCTCGCCAAGTGGTTCACTGGGACCATCGGCACCAACGGTCCCGGCGCCCTGGACCCGCAGAATGCTCCTTACAACTTCGTAGTGTATTTCTCGGACCGCCGCGGCAACTACGTCGCGCCCAGCAGCAATTCTCCGGCGTGGCCTCCGTTGTCTCCCACCAAGAATGAAACCGGCGAATACGGTTTCAGCGACTTCGTCAACTCTTCCAGCGCTGCCAATGGCTGCCCCAACGGCGTGCTCGATACCGGCGAAGACGTTGCCGGAAGCAACACCTACTACAACTACGGGCAAAGCATTCCGCCTTCAAGTGTTCTGTTCGGTGTGCAGAGCCGATTGTTCACCGACGCCATCGCCAACGCCTTGGCCGTCAACCCCAAGTGCTCCACTCCCGCGACTCCCTGGCCGGGCTTCGTCGTCAAAAACGCCCAGGAAGCTCGCATCAACCCCCCGATGTTCTTCCGCCGCGCTCTCAAGCTCGTCAACGGCAAGGACATCAACACACCGATGAGTGCGCTGCCTTGCCCCGGCGGCGGAGTCTGCGGCTTGACCATCGCTTCTGAGAATCCTGTGTACGTCCAGGGCGACTACAACGCCAACTCGGCGAACGGCGGCTTCAACGATCCACACGTCGCCACCTCCATCTTGGCCGATGCGGTCACGCTGCTTTCCAACAGCTGGAACGACGTGAATTCCTTCGCCACGCCCTACGATCCCAACGGTCGCTCCGCCAAGACCACTTGGTATCGCACCGCGGTCCTCGCCGGAAAGGCTCTGCCGTACCCCTGGCTCACCGGCACCAACGTCGATACCGGCAGCGACGGCGGCGTGCACAACTTCCTGCGCTACCTCGAGAATTGGGGCGGCAACCCGCTGGACTCCAGCCCGGTCATCAACTACCGCGGCTCGCTGGTCAGCATGTTCTACAACCGCCAAGCCGTCGGCACCTTCAAGTGCTGCGTCACCGTGTACTCGCCTCCGGGCCGCGGCTATAACTTTGACACTGAGTTCTTGCAGCCTTCGCTGCTTCCGCCGCGTACTCCGGCGTTCCGCGACGTGAACACCACCGGGTTTACGCAACTCATTTACCCCGAGCAAAAGTAGCGGCTTGGGTTTCTGTTCTCCGAAGACGCCCCGGTTCATCCGGGGCGTTTTCTTTTTGCATTACGGCGCAGGCCGCGTCCGCGTTGTGAAACTCGTCATCGGCTCCGGCACCGCGCATCCTTGCAGCGGCGGCCATCCCGGATCGCTCACCGGATTGCGGCACAGCGAAGCGATCGCATTGCTCACCTGCGCTGGACTCACCGCCCCATTCATCGGCTCCGCATAAACCAGATAGTTGTGCCCCGTCGCCAGCCGCTCGATCGCATAACTCCCGTCGAACTGCGCCGGTCCCGCACCCTGGCAACTCCATCCGCCAATCGTCGCGCCAATCACGTTTCCGTTTGCGGCATCCACGGCCACCACGTGCGCTCCGAAAACTCCCGTCACTCCCGGCGGCGCCGCCGGCAACGACAGCGGATTCGCCGGCAGAATTCTTCCCTGAATCGATCCCGTATGCGTCGTGTCCGCCGGGTCCGCATACAAAACCCGCAATCCCGTGCGGTCATCATCCGCAAGCTGCGCGTCGGGCTGCCCCGCTGTCGGCCGCGTTCCCGTGAACGTTCCCGTCGCCGGCGCAAATGGCCACATCATTGCCCGCCACACCGCCGAGTGACTGAAACCCAGAAAATGTCCCAGTTCGTGGGTCATCAGCGACGCCAAGTCGTATGCCGTAAGCGTTCCCGGCAGCGCCGTTGGCGTCGCAAACGTCGTCCGTGAATCGCTGGCATTGAAATATATATCCGCATCCAGAATCTGGCCCACCTGCGTCGCTGCCGTGCCGCTGCCAATCTGCGCTCCGATGCGGTCCGCCGTCACCACTCGCGTGAACGCCAGAACTCCCGGGGTAAACGCTCCGTCCGCCTGGTCAAAGCAGATCGAATTGAGGCCGTCCACGCCGCAGGCGTTCTGTGTGTTCGTGCGCGCCAGTGGCGCTAACGCCGCGGCGGTTAGCATCGTTCCGCTCACTCCGATCCACGCTTGCAGGGATTGCTGAACTACCTGTTCGATTTCATTCAGCCGTCCAACCGCCGTCTGGTCCGTGGTCACAATCGTCACAGGATTAGTGCCCAGCGCCGTGCTCCAGCGCACCGCAATGGCTCCCGCCCCGCTCAATTGATGCGACCGCACCGGACACGCCGACCCTCCCGAAAGATTCGCCGGCTGCCGCACATCCGGCACCAGTTCGTTGAACGAATACGCCGCCGCCATCGGTGCCGCCCATCCCGCGTAAAACACCGCCAACCCTATTGCCCAGATTTTCTTTCGCATCGTTCCAGCTCTCATCGCCGCCTCCCGCTAAAAGTCGTAGGGGCGCAGCACTGCTGCGCCCCATCTTGGCATCGCTGTCGGTGCCGGAATCCTGGGCAAGCCGGTCACTCCATGCGTTAGCCGCAGGCCTATCTGCCGTTGTCCTCACGGTGCTCCCGCCGCCAGCACTGCCCGCAGCTTCGCCTCAAACCTCGCCATGCTCATCTCTCGAATCCCTGCGTGGCGAAATGCCTGCGTCGCCGGATCAAATACCGCGGCGCCCGCCGAATCTTGCGTCACGCTCTCCGCTCCGCTCTTCGCATCCCGCCGGATCCGGAATGTTCCTTGCGTCCATCCCAGCACTTGATACCTTCCGTCCTCCCCACCCCACAAAAACAAATACAACTCCTCGCCGGAACGAAATTCCGGAACGCTATCCACATGCGACCGCAATCCATCGGCGTGCCCGCCCGGCATGCGCACCGTCACCAGCCCCGCCAGCAATCCCTTTGCGCTCTTCACCACCTCGAACTGCGTCTCCGTCCAGATCTCTCCGTGTTCCGTAAAACTCCGCGCGCTTAGGGAACGCACTCGCGCCACCGCCGTGGCCCGCTCGGTCATTTCTTCAAAGCGCAGCGCCACCAACGTCGTTCCGTTCGCCGCCACCGCTGCCGGCAATCCGATTCCCGCCAAAAACAAGATCCACAAGAATCTCCGCCGTTTTGCGCTAGCCGCGGTCTTGTCCAAATTCGTGTTTTGAATGAACAGCGTGCGCGCTCCCGGCGTGGCACTGGCCGCGATTTGCAGCGTCAGGTGAATGATGCCCAGCCCCGCAGGCTGCTTCGTAATTACCGTTACGTCGCCTGCCCCGGACACCGTGTACGTCATGCTGGTGTCGAATCCGCTCTGCGAAAAAAGACACACATCCGCGCTGGCCACGCCGCTCGCCGGACGCGTCAGCGCCACCGGATTTCCCGTCAGCGCGCACGAATTGTTGCCAGTGGAAAACGCCCCCACCGCCGCCACGTTCAAATCCAAATCGTTTCCCGGTACGGAAATTCCCGCTGTCGTCGGATCCACCACCACAATGTCTTTTCCGCTAGCCGCCTGCGCCCCGCTCGTCAAGGCAATCGCTTCGTCCCCGGCATTCGGCGCCGCTACTACCAGTGACACCACGTTTGAGCTCGTCCCATTAGGGTTGCGAACTTGTACGCTTACAGTTCCCGCGGTGAGCACATCGTTCGCGGTCACCGGTGCCGTACATTCCCCGGCCGAACTGCAAGTCGTCGTTCGCGCCGTCCCGCCAATCACCAGTGCCGCTCCCGGCCCCGGAGCGCTTGCCGCAAATCCGCTCCCCGCGACTCGCAGCGTGAACCCGTTCGCTGCTCCCGCATACACGCTCGCCGGATGCAGCGCCGCAATATTCGCGCCCGTGGAAATCGTCACGTTCGCCGCGCCGGATTGCGCCGCATCGTCCGAACTCACCGCCACCACTTGCAGCGTATTCGGTGCAGGCGGCGCCGCTGGCGCCGTGTAAATTCCGTTTGTGCTCACCGTGCCGCAAGCGCTGGCGGCCGCGCATCCCGCTCCCTGCACTTGCCAGATCACGCTTTGATTGCCCGATCCCAGCACGCTCGCCGTAAACGCCTGCACTCCCAGCGGCGACAGCGTCAAGCTCCCCGGGAGCACGCTCACCAACACGTGATTGATCACGGTAATTTGCGCCAAGCCGCTCTTGCTGAGGTCCGCTGCACTCGTCGCTTGTACCGTCACCGGATTCGGCGCGGGTATCCCTCCCGGCGCCACGTAATCCGCCTGCAGCGCATTTCCGCCGGTCACCACCTGGCACGGACTCGAGCCCACCACGCACACCTGCCCCAACGCCGCGCTTCCTCCACTAACTCCGTTCACGCTCCACGTCACTGCACTATTCGCTGTTCCGTTCACCGCCGCCGTCAGCGTCACCCGATGATTCGCCGCAACCGTCGCCGTCCCCGGCGTCACGCTGACGCTCACTCCCGGCTGCACGGCAATTGCTGCCTGCTTTTGTTTCGCGGTATCCGCCACCGGTGTCGCCGTAATCGTCACCGTGTTCGGACTCGGCGGCTGCGGCGGCGCCGTGTACGTTGCCGAATCCGCCGTAGTGTTTGCTCCCGCCGATTGCGTCGTTACTGTAGTCAGCGTCCCGCAGGAT
>Ga0207015_1045_pt2 | contig 21520 bp, 18 predicted proteins | sample Alteio_BWMinCont_53_FD_153486 | JGI IMG/M metagenome (GOLD analysis project Ga0207015, IMG submission 153486) | Enriched cells from forest soil in Barre Woods Harvard Forest LTER site, Petersham, Massachusetts, United States -... | ecosystem: Environmental > Terrestrial > Soil > Temperate forest >...
GACACCACCCTGGCTGGCGGAAACAAGAGCGGCTATACGTACGTCGAGACCGGCGTTCCGAACGGTGCTGTTCCTCCGGTGAACGACACGTTCACTGTCAAGGCGACACCGGCTGTGCTGGGAACGAGCGGTAACCGCCAATTCTGCTCCAGCCAGACGAACGTGATTTACTTCGATCCGGCCGGCAATGCTTGCAAGTCGGATGCTGTCGCTGCCGGCGTAACGACTGCTGGCGGACCGAACGTTCTGCAGTAAAGTATAGCGTATCGGCTAATTAGACGCGCGCAAGGCACGGGGCCTCGGTCCCGTGCCTTGTCTTTTTTCCCGCACGAGTTCTCATGCCAAGCTTTCGATTGCCCCGCCTCTCCTGTAGCATCAAAGAGTGGCATTTGCCTCGAATATCCTCGTCGCTGTCTGCTTTTTTGCACAACTTTCCCCTGAGCCTGCAGCTTCCGTTCGGCAGTTCGAGGCCCGCTATCGCTCGGCAACCACGCTGGAAACCACCTTCATCGAGCAGTACAGGGACAACGGGCGCGTCGTGCGAGCATCCGCGGGCGTCGCCTCCTTCCGCCGCCCGGGCAAAATGCGCTGGGAATACCACGCTCCCGAAGATAGCCTCTTCCTGGTGGACGGAAAGTCCGCGTGGTTCTACGTACCCGCCGACCACACGGTGACCAGAGTCCCTGCAAAGGAGAGCAGCGACTGGCGCACTCCTTTGGCCCTGCTCGTCGGCGGGTCCAAGCTCTCGCGAGTATGCTCCGCCGTCTACCAGGCGACCACGGAAGCACCTCAGAAAAATGGCGATGTGGTGCTTTTTTGCGCGGTCAAAGGTGCGGAAAGCAGCAAAGGCCATCCCTCCAATCGCGAAGCCGCCGCGGAGGCGCAAGGGGACGCGGCTTTTCTCGAGATCGACCCCGCGACCGGAATCCTCGATCGTGTGCTCATCAAGCAACCAGGCGGCGTGGCCATCGAATTCAAATTCACTAACTGGAGATTCAACCAACCTTTGCCAGAATCGCTCTTTCATTTCGCCCCGGCGCCGGGTACGGCCATTGTCAATGGAGAATTACCCTCTGGCGAAAGTCATATAAATCGATAAGATGAGGGGCGTTCCCCTAGTGTTTCCGAAAAGATACGGCCAACCATCGTCCTCCCAGCCGCATATTACTTGTTTGAGGTAAACTGAAGGTCTATGGGGGAGTTCGTTTGCCGCGTGGCGGATGCCAACGGACGGGTTTTCTCGCACGTCGAGGCAGCCGGCACATTGGACGAAGCGCGCCAGAAGATGGCGGACCGGGGCCTCTACGTGTATTCCGTGGAAGCTCGCAGCAGCCTGATGGCCGGTATCGGCCGCCGCAGTGAACGCAAGGTCGGCGGCTCGGAATTCCTGATTCTCAACCAGCAGTTCAACACGCTTATTAAGGCGGGCTTGCCCATCCTGCGCGCCTTGGACCTGCTGGCCACCCGCGCGGCCTCGCCCAAGCTGCGGCCCATCGTTGCGCAGATCCGCGACCGCGTCCGCGAAGGCAAGTCGCTTTCGGAAGCTGTCGACGAAGCCGGCGTTTTCTCCAAGGTTTATTCCACGGCGATCCTTGCGGGCGAGAAGAGCGGCAATCTCTCGGGCGTCCTGGACTATTACATCGCCTACCAGCGGGTCAGCACCGGCGTACGCAAAAAAATCTTGGCTACCCTCGTTTACCCCGTGCTGCTGATCAGCGTGGCCGCGATTATCGTGACTTATCTCGTCACGGCAGTGATTCCCAAATTTGCCTTGCTCTATCGCGATCTCAACGCCGATCTGCCTACCCCCACCAGGGTGCTCATCGCGATCACGGTCGACTATCGCTTCTATATCCTCGGCGTTATCGCCGCCGCTTTTCTTGCGGCCGTCCTGGTGTATTTTTGGTCGCGCAGTGAAGAAGGCGGCGCAGCTTTCGATCGCTTGAAATTCAAGACTCCGGTCATCGGAGACACGCTCCTGAAGTTCCAAGTCGCGCAATTCTCGCGTACCCTGGCCACGCTGCTGACCGGCGGTACTCCTCTGGTCGCCGCATTGGCCACCGCCTCTGATGCCATCACCAGTAAACTGGTCAAAGCTACCGTGACCCAGGCCACCCAGAGTGTCCGCGAGGGAGAGTCCTTGCACAGCGCCCTGGCCTCCCGGTCCGTCATGCCCGAGCTTGCTCTGGACATGATTGAAGTTGGTGAATCTTCCGGCGCGCTGGCCCCTATGCTCACCAGCGTCGCCGAATTCTACGAAGAAGAAGTAAACCTCCGCCTCTCCGCGATGGTTGCTCTAATCGAACCGGTCATTCTCGTTTTCATGGGATTGCTGGTTGCCTTTATCTTGATCTCGCTCTACCTGCCGATCTTTTCGTTCGCAGGTGCTGCTGCAAAGTAGGGACCCATGGCTACCACTGAACATCTTCCGCCGCCGCACGGCCTTCCTCCGGGAGGAGACGAACAGAACGAGCGCGATCACGCTCGCAAGCTGGCCGAGCGCTACCGGCTGATTTTTATTGATCTGCGCGAGCAGCGTATCGATCCGGAATTGTTTCGCACTATCCCTGCGGATCTGATGTTCCGCTACAACTTCGTGCCACTCGAGCTGCAGGACAACTTGCTGTCCATTGCGGTAGCCGACCCCAGCGTGCAGATGAGCGATGAACTTCCGCTCCTACTTGGCAAAAAACTGGCTATTCGTGTAGCCACTGCTCGCCAGATCGGCGACCTACTCAAGCGCACCGAGCAATCCCAGCGCGTTCTCGAGCAGGCCACTGAAGCTTTCACCCTGCAAGTCTCCAAAGACGATGCCGAAAGCGACGAGACCATCTCCGGCGACCGCCTTACCCGCGACACCACCGCCAGTCCCGTCGTGCGCCTGGTCGAAACCGTCATCTTCACCGCGCTAGAACGCCGCGCTTCGGACATTCACATCGAAGCTCGCGACTCCGAAGTCGCCGTAAAGTACCGCATCGACGGTGTGTTGCAGCACGCCATGCAGCCGATCGCCAAGGAATGGCACTCCACAGTTCTTTCGCGCATCAAGGTGCTGAGCGATCTGGATATCGCCGAGCGTCGCGTTCCACAGGACGGCCGTTTCCGGGTCAAGTACAAAGGCCGCTTCATCGATCTGCGCGTTTCCATCATGCCCGCGAGCCACGGTGAAGATGCCGTGCTCCGCGTGCTCGACAAAGAAACGCTCTCCGAAAAATTCCAGAGCCTCAGTCTCGATGTCGTCGGGTTCTCCCAGGAAGAAATGCGCCGCTTCCGGCGCTACATTCGCGAGCCTTATGGCATGGTTCTGGTCACCGGGCCCACCGGTTCTGGTAAGACCACCACGCTGTACGCCGCCATCAACGAAATCAAGACCGACGAAGACAAAATCATCACCATCGAAGACCCCGTCGAGTACCAGCTTCGCGGCATCACGCAGATTCCCGTCAACGAAAAGAAGGGCCTCACCTTTGCCCGCGGCTTGCGTTCCATCCTGCGTCACGACCCCGACAAAATCATGGTCGGCGAAATCCGCGACCAGGAAACCGCGCAGATTGCCATTCAGTCGGCGCTCACTGGCCACTTGGTTTTCACCACAGTTCACGCCAATAACGTCACCGATGTGATCGGCCGGTTCATCAACATGGGTGTCGAGCCCTACAATTTCGTTTCCGCTCTCAATTGCATCATGGCGCAGCGCCTCGTTCGCATCATCTGCCCTAATTGCAAAAAGCAGAAGAACCACACGCCCAAGGAACTCACTGACGCTGGTCTGGATCCCGCTGTTTGGGGCAACATCATGCTGGCGGAAGGCGCCGGTTGCCTGGAATGTTCCGGCACCGGCTATCACGGGCGTACCGCCATTTGCGAATTGCTCGACCTCACTGACCGCATCCGCGAAATGATTGTCGATCGCCGGCCCACTTCGGAAATCAAGCGAGTGGCCCGCGAAGAAGGCATGATTACCTTGCGCGAAAGCGGCTTGGCCAAGATTCGCGCAGGCATCACCACTTTGAAGGAAATCAACAAGGTGACTTTCGTTGAATAGTGTCGCCACATTTCGCCAGGGCATTTACAAGAGCGAGGTTGTTCGCCGGGTGGCCCGCTGGCTGGACGCCATGCCGCATCCGCCGATCGCCATCGAGATTGCTCCCGACCGTGTTGCCGCAGTGCGCTGGACCCGCACGGGTTCCGTGGACGCTTTCGCCGTTGAAGCCATTGCCCCCGGTGCTTTGATTCCATCCGCGGTCGAGACCAATATCGTCAACTTGCCCGTTGTTCGCGGCGCCGTTGCCGCAGTGGTCGATCGTCTGCGCGCCAAGGACGACGACGCTGCCCTCCTCCTTCCCGATCCGGTCATTCGTGTTTTCGTACAGCACTTCGAGCAGTTCCCGCGTTCCGCCCAGGAAGCCATACCCATGCTTCGCTGGAAGCTCAAGAAGAGCGTGCCGTTTGAGGCCGATGAAACGCTGATCTCCTACATGCGCCAGGCTCCTCGCGAAGATGGCGTCGATGTGGTCACCGCCCTTGCTCGCCTGCGGATCATCCGCGAATACGAAGCGCTGGCCGAAAATGTCGGTTTGTATCCCGGCGTGGTGCTGAGCTCTTCCCTCGCCGCCGTCGCTCTCCTGGAGAACGAAAAGCCCACGCTGCTCGCCCGGGTCTCCGGTTCTGCTCTTACTACTTCCATCGTTCGCGAGGGCGTGCTCTGCGGTTACCGTTGCACGGAACTCCCGGCTCACGGCGCAACACTCACTCCGCAAATGCTGCTGGAAGAGATTTTTCCCGTAGCCGCCTATTACCAGGACACGTGGGGCGAGGGCATCAACTCCGTGCGGGTTGCCGGACTCGGTGTGCGCACCGCCGAGTTTGTCCGTCCGTTGGAGGAAGAGTTTCACTGCGACGTGCACTCGCTGTTGCATACCGCGGTCTCCGAAGGTCGGATTCCGGCGGATGCACGCCCTCTTGCCGATCGTGAACTCGAGGGACTGGTGGGCTGGATGCTGAATCGCGGCTGAGACTAGCAACGCGCTGCGGCAAAGTTGGTTTTTGAGAAACGCTGGGATCAATGGGAAGGGAACTGTCGTCAACGATTTCATGAGAGCAAGGCTCAATCTCGCGACCAAAGCTCTGGAAACGCATCGCCGTTTTCTGGTCGGCTCCGGCGCCATCGCCGGCGTGGCCGGCATCGTCTTCCTCGCTCTCGGCTGGCACGTACACGCCGCTCGCAGGGCCGAGACCGAATTTCGCGACCGCGCTGAGCAGATTCGCCGCCAGACCGCCAATCTGGAGGATCAGCGCGACGGCCTGCAGCGCTATTTCGCTCTGCCGGAAAACGCCAAAGTCCACGACCGCGCCGTGTTCATCAACGGCATCATCGATGCCCGCAGCTTTAACTGGACGCAAATGTTCATGGATCTCGAACGCGTCCTGCCCGGCGGCGTTCATGTGGTCAGCATCGAGCCCAAACAAGTCAAAGGCCGCGTCGAAGTGAAGCTGCGCGTCGGCGCCTCCAGCGAAGAAGCCAAAATCAAGTTTCTCCGCGCTCTGGAAGCTTCCCGGGAATTCACCCGCATCACTCTCGGCAAAGACGGTGGGGTGCTTCCCGGGACCGGCACAGACGTCAGCGTGCTGGAATTGACCGCAGTGTATTCGAGGATTTGATGGCCAGAGACTTCAAATTGCAGAAACGCTCGATCATAGCCGCACTAGCGCTGCTCATTGCCGCTGATCTCGCCCTGGCTGCCTACACCTGGCAAGCAAGCTCCACCCCGCGCAGCGAAAAGCAGGATCTTGCCGATCAAACCAAGCAGCTAAAAGTCTTGCAAGCTGATGTGGAACACGCCAAGGACATCCAACACAAAATGCCGTACATCCAAGCCGACTGCGACCGCTTCGAGCACACCCTCTTTTCCGCCAGCACTGGTTATTCCTCTGCCACAGCCGACCTCGATGGCATCGCTAAAAAATCCGGCGCCCAGGTTCAGGATCTGAGCTTCAAGCAACAGGAGATTCCCGCCCGAGGACTCACCAACGTAGAAATCACCGCCACTATCAGTGGAAATTATTCCAGCGTGGTCCATTTCGTGAACGGTCTGCAGCGCTCCGACAACACCTACATTCTCGAAGGCCTTTCTCTTAGCGGCGAAAACCAGAATCCCGGCGCCAACGCTCTGATCAAAGTTACCCTGCACCTGCAAACCTACTTCCGGACCGCCGCATGAAGCAGAAAAACCAACTCGCGCTGCTTGCTGTCTTACTGGTCGTCGCTGGCTCGGTGTGGTATTTCTTTTATTTCCGCACCAGCAAACCTTCCAATGGCACGGGCAACGTCGCCGCGGTTCGTACCTACCAGTTGCTCGGAATCGACAATCCAGAATTGCACCGGGCCGAGCTCGATGCCGCCCACAAAGCCGAGTACAAAACCAACGGCCGCAATCCTTTCAGCCCAGAAGCTCCCTTGCCCACAGCCGTCGTCGCGACCAATGAGCCTTCTCATCCTCGACAGACGGTACCGTTGCCCCCAGTCATACCCCCGCCTACTCTGCCCGGCAATCTGAAATTCTTCGGCTACGGGACCGTACCCAACGGCACCGCCCGCCGCGCCTTTTTCAGTGACGGCGAAGATGTTTTCATCGTCGCCGAAGGCGAAATGCTCCTGGGCCGCTATCGCATCGTCAAAGTCAACAACACCAATCTGGAATTCGAGGAAGTCGCCACCGGCCGGCACAACACCGCTCCTTTGGTCGAAGAGCAGAGCACCGGACAGCCGTCCACGTGAAACACGCCGCCACCATTCGCCGCCACCATTCCGCCGGGCAACGCGGGTACGCCATCCTGTTGGTGGTTTTTCTCGCCGCCGTCATGCTCGTCGCCGCCACGGGCGCTTCCATGAGCGTAGTCACCGACGGCAAACGCGAAAAAGAAAAAGAAATGATTTGGCGCGGCAAGCAGTATGTCCGCGGCGTAAAGCTCTTCTATCGCAAGAACGGACGCTTTCCCGCTGAAGTCGACGATTTGTCCAAAGCCAAAACCGGCTCCCTCCGCTTTCTCCGCCAAGCCTACAAAGATCCCATGAACAAAGCAGACGGCACCTGGCGCCTGATTTACGTTGGTCCTTCCGGCCAACTCATCGGCAGCCTGAAGCCGCATCCCCTCTTGCAGTTGCCCACCCCGGCTACCCCCGGTGGCACAGCCGGTGCCCCAGCTGGCGGCACGCCAGCCCCGGCCACCACTGGCGCGACTGGCGCCGCCACGGGCAGCGGTCAACCGGGCGCTACGGGCGCTCCTGGGAGCGCTACCGCCCCAGCTGGTGGCACGCAGGGCAGCGATTCGTCAGGCAGCCAGCCAGGGCAAAACGCCACCGGTACGCCCGATTTGCCGCCCGGGAATGTCGATTCTCCCACCGTCTTTGGCGGCAAGATTATCGGTGTGGGCAGTAAAATCGACGGGCGCTCGCTCATCATTTACGACAAGGCCAAGAACTACCGTCTATTCGAGTTTTACTGGGATCCCTCGAAGGACACTGGAGGGGCCAACCAGCCGCTGCAGTCCATCCCCGGAGGCAGCGTCCCCGGCCAGCCGGCATCCGGTCAGTCTGGCTTCGGGCAAACGCCGACGCCGCCACCCACTCCGACTCCTCCGCCGCAGAACTAGGTCGCTACGCGCTGCGTCGCGTCAACGCGCCGCGCCATCCCCAACATCGAACTGGAGCAATACCTCACTGCGCTGTGGTTGCGCTGGTCGAACTCGCCGTTGCTGGTGGCTTGTCGTTAGTCGCGGGCGCGCCGTTCGCGGGTGTTGCCACGCTGGTCTTGCGCGGCGGAGTCTGGCTTTGCTCCGCCCGGCTCTGGCCGGATTTGCGTTGATCCATGTTCCGCTTGACGCGCACGACATAGTTTCGCGTTTCGCGGATAGCGGGAACTCGCGCGACTACGCGCTCCGGGCCGGCATTGTACGCGGCCAGCGCCAGGATCAAATCGTTGTTGTAGCGTTGCAACAAATCCCGGAGATAGTGCGTCCCGCCGTCGATATTTTCCTTGGGATCGAAAATGTTCCGCACGCCCAGCTGCGCGGCGGTTTGCGGCATCAGCTGCATCAGGCCGCGGGCGTTGCGCCGCGAGATAGCTTTTGGATCGAAATTCGATTCGGTGGCCATCACGCTGGTGATCAGGTCTGCATCCACGCCGTATTTTGCGGCGGCGGCTTGCACAAATTCATGGTACGGGCCCGCCGCCGCAGGCTCAGCTTTTTTTGGCTCGGACTCGAAGAGCAATTGTGGCTCGATGGTTTCCACTTCGGCCACCGGCACCTCCACGAACCCTCCCGACAGTTGCAAGCGATATTTCTCGCCGATCAGCTCATAGCCGGTGATCGTAATTCGCAAACCGTTCCGCAGCACGACGGTTTCCGCGCGCAGAGCCGGTGCAACGAGCAGAAGCAGCCCCAAAGCAACGGTAGAACAGGCGCTCCTGCCGGTTCCAATTGAGCGCAGGCAAGCAAGCGCACGTGGCCGCCCGGGATTCTGCTGACCAGCCGCGCACCCGCCTCGCCGATCGGCCTGAACGGGCAAGAGTGCCTGCGCCACTACAAGCCTCAGGCGCACGAAGCCGCCTCTCGCAGCGCAAACTTTTCGATGGCTGCGGCCACGCCACTGTCGTCATTGCTAAGTGTTTCGTGCCAGCCGAATGTTTTCAATTCCGGAACACTGTTGCGCATGACCACCGGAATCCCTGCGAAATTCAGCATTTCCAAATCGTTGTGATTGTCGCCGATAGCCATTACTTCGCCGCGCGCATAACCACGCGTTGCCGCCCATTCCGCGAGCGCGAATCCCTTGGACACGGCCGGATTGATTACGTCGATCATGGCGAAGTCTTTTGCTTCATAAAGCGTCACGGCCAGGGAGTAGTGCTCCGCAAAGCCTTCCCGGCGTAGAACCGCTTCTGCTTCGCGCATCGGCGCCACCCGGCCGGAAAACATCACCTGGATGGGGTCTTCCGTCAAGCAGGTTTCGAGTGGCTTGGCGAACCCGATGTATTGCTGATTGCGTGAGTAGTACGCGTAGCGCAGGGTGTCGTCCGGGTCCAGTGATTCGAGCATCAGCTGGTTTTCGCACGGCCGGTCAAAGATGACGGCAGCGCCGTCGCGCCACGGCTGAGTGCGCTGCAGAACGTCGAGCGCGGTGTCTTGCGTGAGCAGGTGCCGCAGCCGCGTTGTGCCGTCGGAGGTGCGGATCAGCGCTCCATTGTTCACGATCATGGTGACCGGGCAACGCAGCATGGTGGCCACCGGCATGGCGAAGTCGTACCGCCGCCCGGTAACCAGCGCCACCTCAATACCCCGCCGAGTGGCTTCGAGGATCGCCGCCCGGTTGGCCTCCGGAAGCTGCCACCGGCTGTCCAACAGCGTCCCATCGATATCCAAGGCAATCAGCCGCACCTTGTGGCCAAGTGTCATGCCTCCATTCTACCGTGGAATGGCTTAGGCCATCCTGAACCAAAGTCCAGGCGTGTCGAGGTGGAGAGTGGAGGCCTCAACGAAGGTCGCGGTCGCTACGCTTCTGAAAAAAGGCCTGTGTGCTAAAATCTTAAATTCATGACCAACGTAACGAAGCTGGAGTGCTCCAACTGCAATAAGCAATACGACGCCGCTACCGAACAGCACCTGTGCACCTGTGGCAAGCCGCTGCTGGCACGCTATGACCTGCAACGCGCCGCCAAAACACTGACCTTGGCGGCCCTCAAATCACGGCCGCAAAACCTCTGGCGTTACGCTGAAGTGTTGCCCGACGATCCGCCGGTAACTCTCGGCGAAGGCATGACTGCGCTCATCCACGCCGTCCGGCTTGGCCAATCCATGGGCGTCCCCAAGCTATATGTTAAAGACGAGGGCCTCAACCCAACCGGCTCCTTCAAGGCGCGCGGAATGACCGCAGCAGTCTCGCGGGCCAAGCAGCTTGGTGCCAAAGCGCTTGCGGCTCCAACGGCCGGAAACGCCGGCGGCGCGCTCGCGGCTTATGCTGCGGCCGCCGGAATTCCCGCCGTGATCGTGATGCCCGCGGACACTCCTTCGGCCAACGTGATGGAATGCCAGGCGTTCGGTGCGCAAGTCGTCAAGCTCAACGGCCTGATCTCCGATTGCGGGAAATATGTCGCCGAACGCAAAGACCGCGAAGGCTGGTACGACGTCTCCACGCTGAAAGAGCCGTATCGCGTCGAAGGCAAGAAGACCATGGGCTATGAACTGTGGGAGCAATTTGCCGGGCGTCTGCCCGACGTAATTCTCTATCCCACCGGCGGCGGCGTGGGATTGATCGGCATGTGCAAGGCGTTTGACGAAATGCAAGAGATGGGTTGGATCGGCCCCGAACGGCCGCGCATGGTAGCCGTCCAGGCCGAAGGCTGCGCTCCGATTGTGAAAGCCTGGGACGCCCATCGCGAATCCGCCGAATTTTTCGCCAACGCTGCCACCATTGCTTCCGGATTGCGCGTGCCCGGCCCGCTGGGCGACCTGATGATTATCAAAATGCTGCACCAGACCAACGGCACTGCTTTGACCGTCACCGACAACGAAATGCTCGAAGCTGGAAGGGAACTGGCGCGTACCGAAGGTATCTTCGCGGCTCCGGAAGGAGCTGCCACCGTGATCGCCGCTCGCAAACTCGCCGCATCCAACTGGATTCGCCCCACTGACACTGTCGTGCTTTTCAACACCGGCACCGGCTACAAATACTCCGAAGCCTGGCAACGAGCCCTTCAATCGTGACGCCATGACCACCCGCCGCCTCTATTACGACGACTCTTTCCAGCGCGATTTCGCCGCCGAGATTGTCGGCTGCGAACCCGCTCCCGTCGGCGTTTCTGGTCGCACCGCCCCGGCCTGGGGCGTTCTGCTTGACGCTACCGCCTTTTACCCGACCTCCGGCGGCCAGCCGCACGATCTGGGTTGCCTCGACGAAGCAAAAGTCCTCGACGTCATCGACGAAGGCGACACCGTTCTACACATCATCGACCGCCCGCTCTGCAAAGGCCGCGTCGAAGGCCATCTCGACTGGCCCCGCCGCTTCGATCACATGCAGCAACACACCGGCCAGCATTTGCTCTCCGCGGTGTTTCAGGAGCGTTTCGGATTGCCGACGGTGTCTTTTCACCTGGGCGCCGAAATCTGCACCATTGATTTGCGTGGTCCTGAGCCAACCGAAGAGGCGCTCGACGGTGCGCAACGTGCCGCCAACCAGATTGTCTATGAAGACCGCGCCATCAATGTCCGCTACGGCACCGCCGAGCAACTGGCCGAGCGGGGCGTGCGCAAAGAAGTCGAGCGTTCCGGCATCCTCCGCGCCATCGAGATTGAAGGCATCGATCTGCAACCTTGCGGCGGAACGCATGTCAAGCGCACCGGCCAGATCGGTACCCTGCTGGTCCGCCGCTGCACCAAGGTGCGCCAGGATTGGCGCGTGGAATTCGTTTGTGGCGCCCGCGCTGCGAAAGTGGCGCGTCGCGATTTCCTGCTGTTGCGTCAAGCATCGGACACGCTGACCTGTGCTCCGGACGATTTAGCTGCCGCCACCCAGCGCGTGGCTGGCGAACGCGATGCCCATTTCAAGGCCGCGCGCGACTTCCTGGAACGCTTTGCCGCCGCAGAGGCTGCTCTCGCGGCCGGCCAGACCCAGACAACCGCCAACGGTCTGCGCATCGTCTCGCGCGTTCTGCAGGAAATCCCCGAATTCCTCGCGGCGTTCGCTTCGGAGCTCGCCAAACTCGAAAACACCATCGCCCTGCTCGCACAGGAAGAAACCGGCCAGTTGTTTTTCGCCGCCCACGCCTCGACCGGCAGGGACATGAACGCGCTGCTCAAAAAAGTCTTGGAGCAAACCGGCGGCAAGGGCGGCGGCTCTCCGGAATCCGCCCGCGGCAAGCTCAACGAACCCGGTAAAGCGCAGCAATCCATTGACGAGGCTCTGCGCCTCCTGGCCCAGTAACAGCCATCAGTAACAGCCATCAGTGTCGAAGGGATTTGCAGCTAGAAGAACCGAGTGCGCACGCGCTCCGGCATGCCTTCCAAGTCCATAAACGTCAGAAAATCGATAGTCTTGAATTCCCGGTCAATCGCCGGCGGACCGCACAGCCGTGCCGAGATTTCCAGATACGCGCGAAACAGCCGCGGCGGGCGCGGCGCCTCAATTGGCGTCGGACTCGCCACGCAGCGATAAGCTGGTTTGGGCTGGACACGCAGCGGCGCATCGACCAAATATTTATCGCGCAGCTTTTCGTACAAGGCCATGCCTTCGTACTCGTTCTGCGAAGTCAGCGAACTGCATCCTATGATGTAGCGCGCCTGGCAGCGCTCGGCATACCGCGCTATGCCTTTCCACAGCATGTGCAGCACGTTGGTGTTGCGATAGTCCGCGTGGACGCAAGCCCGCCCCACTTCCAGCACCTCGCCGCGAATGGGCTCAAAAGGCGCCAGATCGAAGAGCGACTCGCTGTAGTACCCCAGGTTCCCTTTGGCCCGGAACCCTGTCTGCAGCCGGTAGGTGCCCACCAATTGGCTGGTAGCCGCGTCCTGCACCATCAAATGGTCGCAGATCAGGTCAAAGGGGTCTCGGTCCAGCCCGGAAGCGTCCGAAGACGCCAAACCCTCGCCTAGCTCGCAGTTAAAGACGAGATAGCGCAGACGTTGGCAATGCACCAAATCCTGCATATTGCGGGCAAGACCAACGCGAAGAAGACTAGTAGACGCTAAAGGGGACCCGCAGTCTTCCACTAGCACAGCGGTAGTAGGCATGTGAATACTCTGAGACACATTATATTACAGAAGTATTTCGCTTCTGTAATTTACAGATTTCAGCCAGGTAACTGTTACGTAGCATCCCCGACCGCGAGGAAACGGCCCACCTTGTTCGAGAAAAGGTCCAAGAAATTGGTGGACGAGACCGGGATCGAACCGGCGACCTCCTCGTTGCGAACGAGGCGCTCTCCCAGCTGAGCTACTCGCCCACGAGCAGCAACGTGAATTTTAGCAAACGCTTGTGAGGTTGCCAACTGTGCCGCGAATTCGCGCTGGCCCAACTGCTCGCGAACCGCCTACGGCTGTTCCACCGCGGCTCCGGAGCGCTGCGCGATGATCTTCTTCACGTTCTGATACAACGCACGCGCTTGCGGGATCGCATCCACCGCCGCCCGGACTTGCGGGTCCGCTTCCAGCAATACTTTAAAGCCTTCCTGCTGGCCAAATGCGGACATGAACACTTCTTGTTTGATCTTGCGCTTGATCCATTCCTGGTTTTCGGCCATCTCCGGTTCGGTGTAGTGGACGTTGTGCTTGTTCAGGAACTCCCGCAGCGTGCGCATCAAATTGTCGTCGACTTCGAAATCTTTCGTAATCGTCGGCTTGGTCCCCAGGTAAAACCGAGTGAATCCGCCCACACCGGTTTCCGCCGGGAACAGCACATCGCTCTGCAGCAGCAATTGCTGGAACTTGTTCAGTTTGGGCGATGGCACCACGATGTCCGGCGTAATCCCGCCGCCACCGGTTACCTGCCGTCCGCTGTCGGTCAGCTTGACCTCCGTCGGGTGCTCGGGCACTTTGCGCTCGTAGTGATATTCGTATAGCGAAACCGATTTGTAGTCGCGTTGAATCAGGCGTCCGCTCGGCGTGTAATAGCGCGCCGTGGTCAAGGCCAATCCGGTGTTCTCGCTCAGTGGCGTAACTGTTTGCACCAAGCCCTTGCCGAACGTGGTTTCTCCCACGATCATCCCGCGATCGTGATCCTGCACCGCGCCGGAAACAATCTCCGTCGCCGACGCCGAATTGTTATTCACCAGCACCACCAGCGGCACAGTCACGCCCTGATTCCCGCGCACCGCGTAGTAACGCCGCTCCGGCGAAGTCCGCCCATGATGCGACACGATCAGTTGATTCTTGTCCAGGAACATGTCGCCAACCGCGACCGCTTCGTTCAGCAGCCCGCCCGGATTGCCGCGCATATCTAGAATCAGCCCATCCAGATTCGGCGCATTCAGTTTCTTCAACGCATCCGCGATTTCGCGATCCGTCGTCTCATTGAATCCGGAGAGCCGTACATACCCAATTCCCGGCTTCAGCATGAACGTGATGTCCACCGAATGCCGCGGAATCTCGTCGCGCGTAACGCTGAACACCAGCGGCTCGTTATACCCCTCGCGCGTCACCGCGATCTTCACTACTGTGCCCTTCGGCCCTTTCAGCATGTCCGCGACTTCGCTGGTCGTCAGCCCGTCCGTGCTCTTGTCGTCCACACGCGAAATCACGTCGCCCGGCCGCAAGCCTGCGTTGTAAGCCGGTGAGCCCACGTACGGCGCCATTACCACCGTATGGTTCTCCCGCGGCGCCACCACCATGCCCACGCCGTAATACTTTCCGCGCTGGTCTTCGCGCAGTAGCGCAAATTGCTTGGCATCAAAGAAATTGGAATGCGGATCGAGCACCCGCAGCATCCCCGGTATCGCGCCGTCGTACACCGCTTTGTCGACGTCCACCGTCTCGGCGTAGTTCGACTGCACCACGTCCAGGACCTTGGTGAACTGCCGCACCGAATCTTGGAAGTTGTCCGCCGAGGCGGCTGTCGCCTTGGCGTTGGGGCCGTAAACCCAGCCCAGGGAAGCAGATACCACTAGGACTACACCAACTAATACCAGTCCACGACGCTCCGGTCTCATTCTTTACCTCGCGTGGCCACTCGATTCACCCAGTATATCACAGCGTTTGCCAATCGCCGCTCAGCACTCGCCAAAGCACACGTTTGACACTGCCGCGAGCCCTTTCTATGATGCCTGTGGGGTTCCAAACGGTCACCTCAGCGCCCGGCGCACAGAGCCATGTTCAGCATCCCGCATATGATCGTGATTTTCGTCGTGGTCCTGATCGTTTTCGGGCCGCAAAAGCTCCCCGAACTCGCTCGCGGGCTCGGCAAACTCATGGCTGAGTTTCGCAAAGCCTCCGGCGACTTCAAAAGCGCCTTCGAACAGGAAATGCGCGACATGGAGCGCCAAGCCATGCTCGCCGAGCGCAAAAAACAGGCCGAAGCCGCCGCCACCGCCGCCGCGCCCGCACCTGCGGAACCGGCAACCCAGGGCACTCCGCCAGGCTCAGAAACCCCCGCCACCGAATACACCGCGGACGGCGTCCCGTTCGACACCCGCCAGACCGAAGCCTCCGTCGTTACCGAACCCGCCGTCACCGGCCCAGTCATCACCCCGGTCGCAGAATCCGTCCCGCGCTCCGCGCAAGATGCAGCGCTCGCTCACGCTTCACCGGAACCCGCTTCCGAGACATCCCCCACCGCCTCGCACGATGCCCACTCATGAGCGACCAGCCCACACAGCCGCTGGACACGTCTGATCCCGTGGTCCCTCCCCCCGCCGAGTCCCCCATCGAGCCTGCCGCCACCGCCCGGCGTGAAGAGCCCGGCGGCTCCATGACTTTCTTCGAGCACCTCACCGAACTCCGCAAGCGCATCATCAATTCGCTCATCGCCATTGTTATCGGCGCGTTCATCGGTTTCTATCTCTCGAGCTATCTGATCGACTTCGTCATCGCCCCCATGCTCAAAGCGCTGCGCCAGGCGCACCTCGACGAAAAACTCATCTACACCCATCCCGCCGCCTACCTGAATTTGATGATCTCCTTCGGCATTTACATGGGTATCGCGCTGGCCTCGCCTTACGTGCTCTATCAAATCTGGCTCTTCGTCGCCCCCGCGCTTTATAAACACGAACGCGGCGCCATCACTGGTTTTCTCTTCTCCGCCGTCTTTCTGTTTTTCGCGGGAGTTTCGTTCGGCTATTTCATCGCCCTTCCTCGAGTCCTGCTGTTCCTAGTCAGCTTTCAGGGCATGCCGCTGCCGTTCCTCGGCCACGCCAAGCCCAACGGTGTCGTCCCCATGATCAGCATTTCCGAGTATTTCGATCTCACTCTCACCATCCTGCTCGTCCTCGGCTTGCTCTTCGAACTCCCCGTGCTGATTTTCTTCCTCTCGCTCTTCGGCATCGTCACGCCCAAATTCCTGATCAAGAATTTCCGCTACGCCATGCTCGTCATCACCGTGGTAGCGGCCTTGGTCACGCCCACCCCCGATGCCATGACCATGCTGCTTTTCATGTCCCCAATGGTCGCGCTGTATTTCGTCAGTATTGGCGTCTCTGCTCTGGTAGTCCGCAGACGCGAACGCCGCCTGGCAGCAGAAACCGCGGAGGCCCGCTAAATGCCTACTCTCTTTAGTGGTACAGCCATTTCTGGCTGTGCGCTGTTGCTGTTATCAGTGCTGTCGTCTGCCGGCTGCAAAGCCAACGGCTCTGCCGACTCCGCCAAGCCTCCTTTCATGAGCACCGTCGCCGCTCCGCCAGCCGCCATCGCGCAAATCCCCGACAACGCTCCGCTCCCGGAAAAAACCTCCGGCTTCGACGGCAAGCACGCCTACGAACTCGTCGCCAAACAAGTCGGCTTCGGCCCACGTGCCTCCGGTTCCCAAGCCATTGCCCAGTTGCAGGACTTTCTCGATTCCGAACTCAAAAGCTACGGCTGCACCGTCGAAGCCGACTCCTTCAGTTCCGACACCCCCGCCGGCCGCCTGCCCATGAAAAATCTCCTGGTAAAAATTCCCGGCGAAAAGCCCGGCGTCATTCTTCTCGGCACGCACTACGACACCAAGCGCCTCGACAATTTCGTCGGCGCCGACGATGCCGGCTCTTCCACCGCTGTCATGCTCGAACTTGCCCGCCAGCTCTGCACCAAGCGCGGCCGCTACTCCGTGTGGATTGCCTTCTTCGACGGCGAGGAAGCCGTCCGCAAAGACTGGGAGGATCCCGATAATCGCTACGGCAGCCGCCAAATGGCCGCCCGCCTGGCCACCAGCGGCGACCTCAAAAAAATCCGCGCTTTCCTCCTCGCCGATATCGTCGGCGGCCGCAACCTCCGCTTCAAGCGCGAATCCGATTCCACCAAGGACCTCACCGACCTCATCTGGTCCACCGCCGCCCGCCTCGGCTACTCCAGCATTTTCGTCAACGAATCCGAAACCATGTCCGACGATCACGATTCCTTCCTCAAACGCGGTGTTCCCTCCGTCGACGTCATCGCTTTCGATTCCGCCGCCGGCTACTGGCACACCCCCCAGGACGCCATGGACAAAATCTCCGCCAAAAGCCTGGCCATCGTCGGGCATGTCTTTCTCGAATCCCTCAAACAACTCCAGTCCCGCTAGCGCTCGTGGAGTGCGGCAGCCCAGCTGCCGCTTTTCCGCCGGCCACCCAACAATCCGATAGGCGGGCGTTGAGGGGGCGGGTTTGTTTTTTTCTTGCCGTCGTAGGGTCCGCCTTCCGAAGCGGGCCGCTCTTCGATCTCGACGCCACCCCGATCACAGCCGCCGCAATTGCCCATCCCCACACCCTGCGGTAAACTCCATGCCCTGTGACAGACGCCGCTTCCATCGCTGGCCGCACCATCTCTCATTACAACGTCTTGGAAAAACTCGGCGGCGGCGGCATGGGCGTCGTCTACAAAGCCAAAGACACCCGCCTCGGCCGCAACGTCGCCCTCAAATTTCTTCCCGACGACATTTCCCAGGATTCGCAAGCCATCGAACGCTTCCGCCGCGAAGCCCGCGCGGCCTCCTCGCTCAATCACCCCAATATCTGCACCGTCTACGATATCGGCGAGTTCGAGGGCCGCCCGTTCATCGCCATGGAGCTCCTGGAAGGCCAGACCCTCAAGCATCGCATCGCGGAAAAACCCATCGCCGTAGCCGACATCCTCGATTTTGGCATTCAAATCGCCGACGGCCTGGATGCTGCCCACTCCAAGGGCATCGTCCATCGCGACATCAAGCCTGCCAACATTTTTCTCGTCAATCGCGGCCCGGCAAAAATTCTCGATTTTGGCCTGGCCAAACTGGCCACCCAATCGCACAGCGCGGACTCCTCGCGTGAATCGGCTCACACGCAGACCCGTTTCATGGACCAGACCCTGCTCACCAGTCCCGGCAGTTCCGTCGGCACCGTGGTTTACATGTCCCCGGAGCAAGCCCGCGGCGAAGAGCTCGACCCGCGTTCCGATCTTTTTTCCCTCGGCGTAGTTCTCTACGAAATGTCCACCGGCGTCGTCCCATTCTCCGGCTCCACCGTCGCCTTGATCTTCGACGGTATCCTGCATTCTCCCGCCGCTCCAGCCACAAAACTCAATCCCCGCCTGCCTTTCGCCATGGAGAACATCTTCGCGAAAGCCCTGGAAAAAGATACCGACCTCCGTTATCAGACCGCCGCCGAACTGCGCGCCGACCTCAAGCGCCTCAAACGTGACCTCGATTCCGGCCGCCGTCCCGGAGCCGAAAAGACCGATTCTTCCGGCTCGCAGCCCACCGCCGCGAAAGCCGCCCCCACCAAAAAATCCGTGGCCGTCCTCTACTTCGAAAATCAAAGCGGTGGCAAAGAAGACGAATATTTCCGCGATGGCATGACTGAAGACATCATCACCGAGCTTTCCAAAATCGCTCAGCTGCAAATCTTCCCGCGTTCGGAAATGCTCGCTTTTCGCGATAAGCAAGTCGCCGCTCCCCAGGTTGGCCAGCAACTTGGCGCCACGTTCGTCTTAGAAGGCACCATTCGCCGCTCCGGAAACCGCCTGCGCATTACCGCTCAACTCGTCGAGAGTTCCACTCGCCATTCCGTGTGGGCCGAACGTTATGATCGCCAGCTCGAGGACGTCTTCGCCATTCAGGACGAAATCGCCCGCAGCATCGCGCAAGCCCTGCGCATCACCCTTACTCCCCAGGAAGAAAAAATCATCGGCGTCAAACCCACCGAAAATACCCAGGCTTACGATTTCTTTTTGCGTGGCCGCAGCTACACCCGCCGCGAGAATATGGATTACGCCCTCCAGATGTTCGAGCAAGCCATTCAGCTCGACGCAAATTTTGCGCTGGCCCACGCTGGCATCGCGCATCTGTGCGGTTTGATCTACGAAATCCGCGAGCAAAGCGACGAGTGGATCTCCCGCGGTCTGGCCGCTTGCGACCGCGCCATGGCCCTCGCTCCAGACCAGCCCGAAGTCTTGGTCGCCCGCTCTCGTCTCTTCTACGCGCAAAAGAAATATCTCGAATCCGAACTCATGGCCAAACGCGCCATCGAGCGTAAGCCGGATTGTGACGGCTCCTGGAACATTCTTGGCCGCGCGCTCTTATCCGGCGGCAAGTACGAGGAGGCCGCGCAGCTCACCGAACGCGCCCTCGAATGCAATGGCGATGACTACAATACCTACGTTCCCTACCACCTCTGCCTGGAACGCCTCGGACGCAAAAAGGAATCCGAGCAGGTCCGCGTCCGCATGAACGTGGTCCTCCGCAAGCAGCTGGAATTGGTGCCGGAAGACGTGCGCGCCCGCATCTTGTTGGCTGGCAACCTGGCTTGGCTTGGCGAAACCGACGAAAGTATCCGCCACCTGCAAACCGCCGTAGCCCTGCGTCCCAATGACGGCAACACCCTGTACAACGCCGCCTGCACCTACGGAATCCTCAACCGAAGAGCCGAAGCTCTCGACACTCTGAAGAAAGCCTTCGCCGCCGGATACGGCAACCTCAATTGGGCCGCCCGCGACTCCGACCTCGACTGTCTCCACGACAACCCCGAATTCCAAAAACTAGTAGGCCTGGACGCAGCCCAGTAGCACAGAGCCTGCCCTGAGCCTCGAAGGGCACTCCTGCCTGTGCAGCGTTAGCCCCGCCGAGCACTCAGCAATGTAGAGGCCATCCCCTTTACGGCGGCCTCGTTTTGTAGTCTCGTGAAAGACCTTCGCAGAAATCGAAGCTGAATCCATCGCCAAAACCGCAGTAGGCTACTCCTCTTTGCGCGGCTTCGCCGGTCGGTACTCGCGGCAACTACACCCCGGATAATTACACTTCCCGTGCCGTATCTCGCGACCTTTGCTCTCGAGATGATGAATCGTCTGCCCATGTGAGCAAACACAAGCCATCTTTTTGTGGTCTTTGGGCACAGCTAGCTCGTCCTCAGCGCCAGACCCGGCTAAGTCCAGGCCGCTCGCGAATTGCGACTGCTACGTCACGCACAACCACTTCCAATCCGGATTCACCGGGAGTGTAGCACGGGTAGCACAGGCACTCTTGCCTGTGCAGAGTAAGCTCTGGCGTGCGTTCAACCGCACCGGCAAGAGTGCCCGTGCTACCTCTTCGCTCCTGCCAAATACGCCTTCCCCTGCGCCTCCACAATCTCCAGCAAATTCCCGAGTGCCACATTCACATCAATCAAGTGCAATCCCCATTCGTGGCGCACCTGCCCGCCCGCCACGACATCACCGGTGATGTCGCTCGTTCGAGGCCCCGCCGGATCGCCACGTACCGTAACTGCAAGATACGACCCGCTGTCATTGCTGACGCACTCCCCGGTCAACATCCCCGGCACACTCACAAACGGCGTCGTAACCGCCGGACCATTCTTCACCCAGGGCCCCGGCGTAGCCTCCGACGACCCTACAATCCCGTTGGCCATCGCCCGCAGATACGCATGCAGCTCTCCGCTAGCACCGCCGAGCGCCGCTGGATTGGTGCACGCCGCAATCATGCCCTCGTCCGCCACCTTGCCAAACAGCGAGCCAGCCGGAGGCGGGTCTGTCGCGCGAAACGTCACGTACGTAATCACGCAGCCTGTTTGCGCAGCCGCATGGCACAACGGCACATGCTGAAACGCGCCGCCCACATCCTTCCCCTGGGGCACCGCCAGATTCGTCCCCAGCAGCAGCGCCGAAACGATGCGCGACTGCACCGGCTTGCCGTCAATCTCGTACTTGATCAGCGCCGTCAGCACGCTTGCGCCCTGCGAATGCCCGATCAGCACCACGCCGCGCCCATGGTTGTCATGCTCCAGGTAGTAGTTCCAGGCGTCCAGCACATCGCCGTACGCCAGCGCCCGGTCCACAGGAATCGGTGAACCGCTGACCGCGGCGCGTAGCGCTGTCAGCGTCACCTGCCGGTACAGCGGCGCATACGGCCGGCACTTCGCCGCAAACCGCGCAAACTGCGCCCGGATCACCGCAAACTCTTCCGGCCCGGGATTCATGTCGCTGTTCCCACCCGCATCCCGGGACACCGTGGGATAAACATAGAAGCAATCAATCCCAGCTTTCGGATCCGCCGCCCAGTTCTCCGGCGTGAGCTTGCCATCCGCCGAGACCACGGTCGTCGTCAGGTCCACCGCACAAGCATCTTGCCTGCCAGGACGGCACAGCCAGGTATCACCGTTGCCGTAGTCATTCTTCGTAGGCAGCGGAGGGGCCTTGGGCGCTTCCTGCGCCCCAGTCGCCGGAGTTTGAGTCGCAGGCGTAGCCGGGGCAGTCTGCCCAAAACTGGCAACCCCGCACCCCCACACCAGAATCAAACTTGAAAACGCGCGTCGCATCACTCGAATCGTCAACTGTCGCAGCGTGATTTGCAGCATCATTTGCAGCGTCAAGGGTTTCCTATCTCCTGGGTTCC
>Ga0207015_1128_pt1 | contig 21497 bp, 18 predicted proteins | sample Alteio_BWMinCont_53_FD_153486 | JGI IMG/M metagenome (GOLD analysis project Ga0207015, IMG submission 153486) | Enriched cells from forest soil in Barre Woods Harvard Forest LTER site, Petersham, Massachusetts, United States -... | ecosystem: Environmental > Terrestrial > Soil > Temperate forest >...
GCATGTTCTGCACCGCCGGGAAGATCGACGCGCCCGACCCGCGCGGCCCGGAAAGGCACGGCACAATCCACACCGGTGCCTCATGGAAATGTTCCGCCAGATACTCCGCCGCATCCAGCATTCGGGCGAAACGTTCCGGCGTTGTCCCCGGCGCCGGTCCTCCCGACCGATACCGAGGCCCAACGACCTCCCGCCACGCCTTCGTGTAAAATGCCCCCGCCGCCGCCTTGATCGCCGCATCGCGAATCACCAGGAACCGCCAGGACTGCATGTTGCCGCCATTGGCCGCGAACGTCCCGGCCTCCAACACCTGATTTAGCAGCGCATCCGGCACCGGGTCTGGTTTCAACCGGCGCATCGAGCGGGTCGTACGCATGATCTCGAACAGGTCGTGCATCAGATAATCCCCTTCTCCCGCAACGCCGCGCGCGCCGCCGTGTCGAAACCCAATGTCCCCAGAACCTCATCGGTGTGCTGGCCCAACACCGGTGGCGCCAACCGGTAGTCGGCCGGTGATTCGGACAATTTCACCGGATTGGCGATCATCTTCATTGTGGTGCCCGACGCGTGCTCCATTTCCATCACCATGCCGCGCGCGACGACATGCGGATCTGCGAATACCTCCGACAACCGGTTGATCGGACCACAGCCGATCTTCAACGCCTCCAACTTGTCCACCCACCACGTCGTCGTGTGCTTTTGCATTACCGGAGTCAGCGTGTCCGTCACGAACACCCGGTTCCGCACCCGCGCGGCGTTGGTGGCGAAGCGCTCATCCTCCAGCAGATGGGTCAGAGCGAACGCCTCACAAAACCGTTTGAACGTCGGATCGTTACCGATCGACAACACCATATAGCCGTCCTCGGTCGGGAACACCTGATACGGCACGATGTTTGGATGCTGGTTGCCAAGCCGCGGCGGATTTTCCCCGGTGGCGAGGTAATTCATGCCCTGATTGGCCAACCAGGCCACATGCGTATCCAACATCGAGATATCGATCTGCTGTCCCACGCCGGTCAGATCGCGATGCCGGATCGCCGCCAGAATGCCGATGCAGCCGTACAGCCCGGCGAACAAATCGGCCACCGGTACACCGACCTTTTGCGGCTGGCCGTCCGGCTCACCGGTCAGGCTCATCACGCCGCCCATGCCCTGGATCAGGCTGTCGTACCCGGGTCTCGGCGCATATGGGCCGGATTGCCCGAAACCGGTGATCGAGCAATACACCAGGCGGGGAAACTTCGCGTGCAACTGCTCGTACGCAAGTCCGTACTGCGCCAGCGAACCCAGTTTGAAGTTCTCGACCAGAATGTCGGAGTCCGCGATCAACTTCATCGCGATCTCCTGCCCTTCCGGCTTCGCGATATCCAACGTCACCGACATTTTGTTACGGTTCACGCCAACGAAATAGGCGCTCTCTTCCGTGCCCGGCATGAATGGCGGCGCGAAGCCGCGGGTGTCGTCGCCGGCGCCAGGACGCTCGATTTTAATGATATCGGCACCCAGATCGCCCAGCATTTGCGCGCAGGTGGGACCGGCGAGGACTCGGGTGAGGTCGAAAACGCGCAGACCCTTCAAGGGGCCGGTTGAGTTGGTCATCGGGTTCTCCAGCTTGCCGGTCGGCCGGCCTGGCGCCTACCCTAACATCCGAGGCGGCCGGCTGGAAATTCCACGCAGAGAGCATGCCGCCAGGGGAAGCGACGCCATGGCCAATGCAGCCGGCTATGACTACATCATCGTCGGCGCCGGTTCGGCGGGCTGCGTGCTGGCCAACCGCCTGACCGAGGACGCCGGCGCGAGCGTGCTGTTGCTCGAGGCCGGCGGAGATGACCGGCACCCCTACATCCAGATCCCCCTTGGGCTTGGCAAGTTGCAGCAACATAAGATGTTCGACTGGGGCTATCAGACCGAGCCCGAGCCGTACCTGAACGGCCGCCGGTTGCACATATTCCGCGGCAAGGTGTTAGGCGGATCATCCTCGATCAATGTCATGGCCTACACCCGCGGCCATCGCGGCGACTTCGATCGCTGGGCGCGCGAGGGCGCGACGGGTTGGTCCTATGCCGACGCCCTGCCCTACTTCAAACGCAGCGAAAGCTGGGAGGATGGCGAAGATCCCTGGCGTGGCGGCACCGGCCCTCTGGGCACGCAATGGAGCCGCATGCGCGATCCGATCGTCGACGCGTGGCGCGAGTCCGGGCGGCTTGCCGGATGGCCGGTCTCGGCCGATCTCAACGGAGCGGACGGTGTTGGGTTCGGACGCAACCAGTTAACGATCCGCGGCGGACGCCGTGAGTCAGCGTCGAACGCTTATCTACGACCGGTTTTGCAACGATCTAGCCTCACGTTGCGCACGGACGTGCGCGTGTCGCGTGTGACGATGCGCGGCACCACGGCCTCCGGTGTCGACTTCATCCGCGACGGCCAAACCGAACACGCCGAAGCGAGCCGGGAAGTCATCCTTTGTGGCGGCGTGTTCAATTCGCCGCAGTTGCTGATGCTGTCAGGCATTGGGCCAGCGGACCATCTGCGCGAGCACGGCATCGCACCGCTGATCGATCTGCCAGTCGGACGCAATTTACGCGACCACCTCGCCGTCGCGCTGGTCTGGAACCGGCGTGAGCCCGGAGAGTTCCATCGTGCGTTGCGGCTCGATCGTGCCGCGATCAACATGGCGCGAGCGATGCTGTTCCGTAACGGCCCAGCGACGACGCTGCCGACGGGCCAGATCGCGTTCGTGAAGAGCGATCCGGATTTGGAAGCACCGGATATCGAGTTTCTGTTGGGCGGCCGAGTGTTGGATGCGCGTCCCTGGTTTCCCGGTTGGCAGGCGGCGTTCCAGGATACCATGGGGATACGGCCGGTGCTGCTTCACCCGCGCAGCCAGGGTAGGGTGACGTTGCGTTCCGCCGATCCCACCGCGCCGGTGCGAATTGAATGCAACTTCCTGTCGGAGCCCGCGGACATCGCCGCGTTGCGCGCCGCCTGGCACCTCGCGCGCGATGTCGCATTGCAAAAGCCGCTGGATCCGTTTCGCGGCGAGCAGATCGATCCCGGCCCGACCGTTACGACTGACGGCGAGTTGGATGAGTGGATCAGGAACACGGTCATCACGGTCAATCATCCTTTGGGCACTTGCGCGATTGGTGCGCGCGCCGTGCTGGATCCCGAACTGAAGGTTCACGGTGTCGAAGGGCTGCGCGTGATCGACGCATCCGCTCTGCCCGACATGCCGTCGGCGCACATCAACGCGATTGTAATGATGTTGGCGGAACGGGCATCCGATCTGGTTCGCGGCCGTTCGCCTCTGGCGCCGGCGAACGTCTGAGATCAAGCGGCGAAATGGATGACATACGGTGCGACGATAATTCTGAGCCCCGGAGCATGATTGATTGAGATTGACGCGAACCCGTTCGCGGCACGTTCGCCGTTACCGTCATGGCCTGGCCCATTCGGGTCACCTGCACCAGCACCCCGCCGCGTCAGGCGGCCCGGGCGAGCCGGCCATAACGGCAAAAAAATCTGACGCCTTCTCAACCCGAAGATATCATGCGCTAACCCCTGGCTGCCTTTCCGGCGGCACGCGCGATGAGTGCCCCAACCGGCGCGAGCACCAGAATGCCCGTTATCCACAAAAGGAGGTTTGGGGCTTTGAGACCTTCAGTCAGATTGGCGCCGGCGGTCGCTATCCAAAGGGATGGGCTGAAAAACAGATAGTTGACCGCGGAAATCGCGACAACCGCGATCGTCAACGGAGTCTCTCCGGCGATCGCCGCGATCGCGACGAACACCAGCGCCGCCCACCCGGTGAATATCCCCACGACCGGAATGAATATCGAGATGATCGCGATGACAAGACCGGCTATTCCCAACCCTTTTCCCACGTTTCTCTCCCTTTATATCAATATTTGACTTAATCTACCTAAGCAAAATGAAAAATCCATCACCGTAATGTTAGCAAAACCAAATGATTCCATAGCTTTGTCGCTGTCAATTGTCAACGCTCAGCGCGTAACGACAACGGTTCTCATTTTAGCGGGTTGTACTAACCCGCATTGACCTCGACTCTCTACCATTCGTCATGGCCCTGTTTGACCAGGCCATCAGTCAAAACCATCACGCATTTACAGATGGCCCGGTCAAGCCGGGCCATGACGGTGAGGGGTCGGGCCATGACGGTGAGGGGTCGGGCCATGACGGTGAGGGGTCGGGCCACGACGACCTGGCGTGGCGTACGTCAATACCTAAGCGCGTCGGTATTACTACCTTCTCGACGCCATGCTCCGGTTTGACCCGGCCATCCATGGCCGCACTCAGGCCAGCAAGAATGAGCCTACCAGCGACGTGCGGGAAGCTATGGATGCTCGGGTCAGGCCGGGGCTGACGGTGCGAGGGCAATGGGATAACGATGGCGAGCTCGCCTTCCCTTCACACCGGCTTGCCCGTGCCAATCGGATCGCCCAGCCAACGGCGGTACAGATATTTCAGCGGACGTTTGATACCTAACCGTTCCGACAACGTCCGGAACCATGGCAATATGATCTGATCCCATTCGATCTGTGCCCGGTACGTTATCATTCCGGCCGGATTGCGCCGGAAATACCGCAGCAGGAAGCGATAATACTCTCTACTGGTATAAACCTTCGCGTTGCCGCCGATTTTCGCCACCAGCGGCGTGAACCTGGGATACAGTTTGGTATTAACCAACCGGACCTTCATGAAATTGCCGATCAGAAGATCGTCGAGATAGCCGTATTCGACCGTGATCATCAACGACTGCTTCGGAACGATGAACACGACTCCTCGGGCGTCGCGATCATCGGCGCGTGTGTTGAGCGAAATACGGCGCGTTTCGCCGCCCACCTGGAATTCGACGAAGTCGACATACCGCCTGATCAGCTCGAACCTGGTCATGAACGCGTCGACCCGGTCCCACTCCGCTTCCGTCAGCCGGCTGGTCCAATGGTCGTCACCCGTCGTCGCGGTGATCTGGCTTTCATCGGAAACCTGTCGCGGATGATTCCGGACATAATCGCTGGTGGAAAGCTCGACGGTCACGAACGGCTCGATGAGTCTGACCTCGGGGCGTGACCAATACCGCGTCATGTCGGCCCAACCGATGCGGTGCGGGTTGGCCCAGATCGAGTCCGCGCGCACGTAAATGTGCTGCGAGGAGGAGCAACAGAAATTGCCAACGCCCAACTGTGCCGCGGTCCGCGCGACGGTCCAGACCGCGCCGGGTTTGCGTTCCTCGGGCGGTCCCACGAGCGACGCACCGGTGTCATCGACGAAATTGAACATGTCCGCGTCAACCGAGCACAAAGCCAGGAGGTACGTTTTCTCACGCGGATATTTCCGGATCAGCGCGCGCAGGAAATTGAATTCTCCGCACAGCGGTGAATCGTTTAGATCGATGATCAGCGAGCCATCGGCCTCGATAACCAGGATGGCGTCCTGATTGATGTTGTCTATGCACATCACCTGGATGCCGGGAGTCAGCCTGTGCCAGGTCCGATAAGGCAGGATCGTGACATCGAAACCCCGGCCGCGCAGGTTCGCCGAAATATCGCCATCATAATGATCCGGCAGCAGGAACTTTTTCCCCGCCGGCATCATGTTCAATGATTCATCGTGCAGATGGTCGGGATGCCCATGCGAAATCCAGATCCACCCGGCATCCTTGATGTTCTGGATCTGCTGCTGGGACAGCGGATGATCCAGCGCCCAACTGCCGAAATAGCAGGTCCCGGTCAACCATGGATCGGTCGCCAGGACCGGCCGCGTATCCTCAAACACGACAACACTCGCATTACCGAGAGTTTCGAATTGCGCGCCCATGAGACTGGTCCAGCCAATTAATTCATTAAGGATCGTGTACTGAGATGACTGGCCATTTGCAAGATCGAATTCAGCTTCGGCCGACCAGCCAGACACCCAACACGATCGCCGCGATTCCGGCGATGCGCTGGGATGACAGAGCGTCGTTGAACAGGACCGCACCGAAAATCGCGGTCAGCACGAAGCTCAGCCCGACGAACGGATAGGCCTGCGACAACTCCACGCGCGACAGCACGCCCAGCCAAAGCACTGTCCCCAACCCGTACAGGCCTAAACCCCCCAGCACTCCCGGGCTCAGCGCCACCGCGCGGACCATCGCCGCCCCCGACCCCGCGTCCTTCACCACCGGCGCCGACATCCCCAGTTTGAACAGCACCTGGGCCACCGCGCTCATGCAGATGCTGGTCAGCGCCAGCACCAGAATCGTCCCGCGCATGCTACCTCCCTGGCCGCGATCATCCTGGACCCGATTATCCCGGTAGCGGCATGCCGGCGCGTGCGGCCAGCACGACCAGCACCATGGCGCCGACGATGGCCCATGACACCCAATCGCGCGCGGCATACATGATCGGGTCGTGGTGCATGTAACCCCGGGCGGTGGACAGCCACATGCGGCAGTTCCACAGCAGCACCAGCGGCACGATGCACCACAGCAGCGCGGGCGACTCGAAACGTCCGCTGGTGGTCTCGTACTGCACGTATAGCGCCAGCACCAGGCTGGACGCGAAGGTCGAGCAGACCCCGAACAGTTCCAGGATCACCAGGTCATCCAGCCCGTAGCCACGCCCGGACACCCGGTTGGTGGAACGGGTGGCGCTGTCCATCACCTCCGCCACTCGCTTGACCAGTGCCAGGCTCAGGAACAGGAAACTGGCGAACGCCAGCAGCCACAACGACAATGAGTGTCCGGTCGCCTCGCCGCCGCCGATCAGCCGCACGGTGTACAGCGCCGCCAGCGCGAATACATCGACCAGCGGCTGGCGTTTGAGCCACAGCGAATAGCCCAGGGATATCGCCGCGTAGGCGAGCGCCACGATCAGGATGCCGCCCTCCCAGGCGAATGCGGCGCCAGCGAGAAGCAGAATCAGCGACAACCCTACTCCCGCCGGCAAGGACGCGGTACCGGCGGCGAATGGACGGCGGCGCTTGTGCGGATGCTCCCGGTCGGCGGCCAGATCGAGCAGGTCGTTCACCAGATAGATCGATGATGCGACGGCGCAAAACGCCAGGAAAGCAAGGATGCCGCCCCGCCAACTCCGCCAGCTTCCCATCGCGTCGGCGGTGAAGATGGGGATGAACACCAGCAGGTTCTTCACCCACTGGTGCGGCCGCATGGCGCGCAGCAAGGCCGCCGCCGCCGGTGGCCGATCGTTGATGACGTGTTCCACCGGGACACGCACCCTGCCGGCGACCCCGCGCCTCACGTTGACCAGCACCGAGGCGGCCGCCTCGCGCCAGACCGGCAGATCAGCGCCCGCGTCGCCCGCGTAGACAAAGCCGCCGGCGCCGAACCGCGCCACCAGTGCCTCGGCTTTCGCGGCGCCCTTGAGGTTGTGTGTCGCCGTTGAGGCGATCACGTCGTCGAACAAACCCAGGTGCGCGGCGATCCGCGTGGCGATGGTTTCATTCGCGGCGGTGGTGAGGACGATGCGCCGTCCCTTCGCCCGCTCGGCCCGGATGTAATCCAGCATCGTGTCGTTATATGGCAACAGCGCCGGATCGAGCGGCGCCAGCGTCGCCACGCGCGCCTTTAGCGCCGCCGCGCCCGCGATGAGCCCGCCAAGCACAGAACCCAGACGCAACTGGCCGAGCAGCACGATCAGCCCTTCCAGCAGCGTGTCGGTGCGGATGAGTGTGCCGTCGAGATCGACGCACAGCGGCTTCAGCTGTGCGGACTGCTCGTGTGACGTGGCGGCGCCACGCGACAGGTTGGCTCCGGCCACGTCGGTCTGGTCCGCTTGCATCGTCCCGCCATTGCCGTTGGACACCATGTGGCGCCGATTGACATCACGGCTCACCGCGGTTGTAAAGCGCCGCGGACACCGTGTGGGGCCAATGCGATCTGAGACCGCCGCGCCGATTCCTTCTCGCGATGACTCCGGCTGGCACGGGATCGATATCGCCCTGGCCGTGGTACTGGGCTGCGTCGCGCTGGCGCTGTACGTGGTACTGGGCTTGCGCCTGGCACGAGGCCAGTATCTCGACTATTACAACCTCGCGTTCGACTTCGATCCGGCTCGGTACGTCAGCACCTTCGCCCAGTCGCCGCCGGATCCGGGCGGGTTCAAGCATCCGCTGATCCTGTTGCTGCGGCCTCTGGCGCTGCCGTTCCTGGCCGTTGGCTTTGACGCCAAACAGGCCTCGGCGCTGGTGATGACGGGGTTTGGCGGCGCCACCGTCGCGGTTTGCTTTCTGTTCCTGCGGACGATCCGTATCGGCCGGACCGAGGCGGTGGCGCTGACCGCTCTGTTCGCGATCACCGGCACGCAGTTGTTCACCTCAATCATCGTCGAGGCTTACGGTCCGGCGGGGTTCGGCCTGACGGCGCTGTGGCTGCTGACGGCGGCGCGGCTTGCCGACGGGAAGGAGCGAGTTTGGCAACGGTACGCCATCGCGGTGTTCAGCTTCGGCGTGACGTTGACGAACGTGATGCAGGTGTTTGTCGCTGAATTGCTGGTTTCGCTGAGGACCGTGGGTCTGTTCCAGGCGGTGCGTCGGGCGATCGTGTTCGGGCTGGTGCTGGCCGGCATCCTTGCCGTGCTGGCCATCGCCGTCTGGCATCAGGAACTGACCGCGATGCTGTCCGATCCCGTGCTGGCGCTGAAGCAGATCTACTGGCTGCGCACCAAGGGCGTCCGCACCGATGCCCTCCAGGTGGTGAAGACCTTTCTGGGGTATTCGTTCGTTTCGCCGGATTACGACTATCTGCATCTGCCCGAGGGGATCGATATGCGCGATTTCCGCGGCTGGCGATTCTCGCCCGTTGGCGAGGTGGCGATATGGGTTTGGCTGGCGTTCCTGGCGACCGGCGCGATTGGTGCGCTGACGCATCCGCGGACGCGTTGGCTGGCGGGCGGGATGGCGACGGCGTTGGTGTTGAATATTCTGTTTCACCTCGATTTTCAGTTCCGCGGCAGCGTGTATATCTACGCGTCGCACATGCATTTCCTGGTCTTCGCGCTGGCGTGCGGACTGGCACCCTGGGTGCGGGATATGCGCCTGGTGCGATGGACCTATGTCGGATTGGTGCTGGTGGTGGGAGGGCTGATCGCGGCCGATAACCTGCCCATTGTTGACGCGTTCACGCGTAGTTTCGATCATGTCGTGATCGATTGTCCGGCACCATGCACGGAGGCTCCGTCATAATGTGATACCGTTCCTTCCGCGTCATGACGTCGCCTCCGGCCTGAACCGAACGCCCTTCCGTGCCAACCCGCCGCCGACACCGACAGGCGTTCCGTCGGCACGCCAGCAGGCGGCGCCTTCCATCATGCCGTCGCCGGCGAAACGAATCGCGCTCATGCCGCCGGCGACGTTGCCGACGGTCACGACGGGATGGCCACGATCCGCCAGCGCCTGGAACACGGACTTCGGGAATGATGCCTCAAGTTCCAGCGCGTGGCCTTGCGTCCAGATGCGCGGGGCCTCCACCGCTTCCTGCACGCTCATTCCGTGATCGATCAGATTGGACAGCGCCTGCATCACTGACGGGAATATCCGCAGCCCGCCCGGCAAGCCCAGAGCGTAGACCGGCTTGCCGTCGCGCAGCACGATGACCGGCGACATCGATGACGTGATCCGCTTGCCCGGCGCGATCGAATTGGCGAGGCCCGGCCGCGGATCGAATACGAACATGTAGTTGTTCGGAATCATGCCCGTACCCGGAACGATATAACGCGCGCCGAACAGGCTGTTGATGGTCTGCGTGCTGGCGACGATGTTGCCCATCCCGTCGGCCGCGGTCAGATGCGTGGTGTGGGAGCCGCCATCGCCCGGCGCCACCTCGGCGCTCCAACTCTGAGCCTTTCGCATGTCGATGCGGCCGCGGCGATCGGCGGCGTAGGCCTTGTCGAGCAGCTTCGCCACCGGAACATCGACGAACGCCGGATCGGCGGTGGCGGCGGCGCGGTCGGCGAAGGCGATCTTCAACGCCTCGGCCAGCAAATGCACGGTGTCGGGCGATCCGAATCCGAGTGCTCCGATGTCGTAACCTTCCAAAATGTTGAGCATTTGCACAATGTGCAACGGCCCTGATGACGGCGGCGGCGGGCCGGTGATCTCAAAGCCGCGATAGGTGCCGCGCAGTGCCTCGCGCGTGACGGTGCGGTAGCGCGTGAGGTCGTCCGCCGTGATGTAGCCGCCGGATTTTGCCATATGGTCGATGTAGTGGCGGCCCAGAGAGCCGGTGTACAGGATCGCCGGCCCCTCGCGCGCGATGGAGCGCAAGGTTTCCGCGTAATCGCCGGTAACGAGCCGCGCTCCCGCGGCGATCGGCGCGCCGCCGGGCAACCAGAGCCGCGCGATCTCCGGGTCGCGCGCCATGTCGGCGGCGCAGTCGGACACGCATTCATGCAGATACGGCGTGACCCGGAAGCCGCGCGAGGCGTGGCGGATCGCCGGCTCCGTCACGTCGGCGAGGGAAAATGTGCCGAACCGTTCCAGGGCTTCGCACCAGCCCATCAGATTGCCCGGTGTGGCGACGGCGGTGGGGCCCAGGGCGTTTGCGCGGCCGATGCTGTCCATGTTGCCGGGGGCGGCTTTCGGGTCGGGCGTATAGGTCCTGGGACCGGTGGCGAGCGGCGCCATGCTTTGGTTGTCGATGACCACGTGAGTGCCGTCGGCAAGGCGGATGTGCGCCATGCCGCCACCCAACACGCCGGTCATCATCAGCTCGACGACCGAGAGCGTGAAGAACGCTGCTATGGCGGCGTCGATGGCGTTGCCTCCGGCGGCGATCATTTCGGCGCCGGCGGCGGAGGCGAGTGGGTGATTGGTCACGACCATGCCGCGGTGGGCGGTGGCGGGCTGCTTTTCGGTCAGGAACGTCGTGCCGGCGCGGGCGCGCCAGTCGGGTTGCGTCATGGTGGCATGGATCCTTGGTCGTCGGGCGGTGAACATCGCGCGAGCCGGGGGTGTTGGGAAGACCGTCCGGGCAAGGTGCGGCATCGAAGGTCGTAAACCGGGCTTTTGGTTTGCTCGAATAACGAACTCGGACGGCGGCCACTTAGTTGACGCTACACCCCAGCCGGCATGTTGATACTATGTTGTCGGCCGGGAACGATTCCCTGCCGATTACCGGCACGGCGGCGATACATTCCTCGGGAATTCGCCTTCGACATTCCCTGGCGGCGCGTAGCGGCAAACCCAGTAGATGTCGACGCCGCACCGCGCCACGCCGCACCCGAGTTGCCGGCTGTCGCGCCAAATGACCTGCGTGAAGTGGCCGGCCGGCCCGAACCCGGGTGCGGCATAGTTGTATTCGCGGATTTCATCGTACCACAGGCCAAACGCTTCCCGCGCCGACAGTTCGGTGCCCCAGGCGAGGTTTTCACCGTTCGGGTTATTCCGGTCATGGTTGAAAGCGCAACGATTGGCCCATGTCTGCGCGGCCGCGGCGAGCGCGGGTGACCAGGACATCGGCGGTGCACAATGCCTGGCACGCGCCGCGTTGTGCGCGTCAAGCATCGTCTGCATGACGTTCTGAGCGAACGCTGGCACGGCGATCAACAACGTCGCGCCCAGGGTGAGGCGAGCGGCGATCAGGTGCCGATTCCGCCCAGTGCCAGGTATTTTACCTCAAGGTAGTCCTCGATGCCGTATTTGGATCCTTCGCGTCCGAGTCCGGATTGTTTGACGCCGCCGAACGGCGCCTCGGCGGTGGAGATGATGCCTTCGTTGATGCCGACGATGCCGTATTCCAACGCCTCGGCCACGCGGAAGATGCGACCCATGTCGCGGGCGTAAAAATAGGAGGCCAGACCGAAGTCGGTATCGTTGGCGAGCGCGATCGCTTCTGCTTCAGTCTTGAAGCGGAACAATGGCGCGACCGGACCGAAGGTTTCCTCACGGAAGATCAGAGCGTCCGCCGGCACATTCGCCAGGATCGTCGGTTCGAAGAAATTACCGCCCAGAGCGTGACGATGCCCTCCCGTCACGATCGAGGCACCGCGGCCGACCGCGTCGCTGATGTGTTCCTGCACCTTGGCCAGCGCGTCGGCGTTGATCAGCGGTCCCTGGCTGACGCCGGTTTCCATGCCGTTGCCGACTTTCATCGCCTCCACCGCGGTTTTCAATTTTCCGGCGAATGCGTCGTAGACTCCGTCCTGCACCAGGATCCGGTTGGCGCAAACGCACGTCTGGCCGGTGTTGCGGTATTTACTGAGCATGGCGCCTTGCACCGCGGCGTCCAGATCGGCGTCGTCGAATACGATGAACGGCGCGTTGCCGCCCAGTTCCATCGACGTCTTCTTGATCGTCGCGGCGCACTGGGCGAGCAGTTTCGCGCCGACCTCGGTCGATCCCGTAAAGGACAATTTACGCACAAGCTTGTTGCCGGTGAGTTCCGCACCCATCGGACCGGAGGGGCCGGTCAACACATTGCACACGCCGGGTGGCATGCCGGCTCGTTCGGCCAGCACCGCCAACGCGAGCGCGGAGAAGGGAGTCTGGCTGGCCGGCCTGATCACACCGGTGCAGCCGGCGGCCCAGCCGGGGCCGGCTTTGCGGGTGATCATGGCGGAGGGGAAGTTCCACGGCGTGATGGCGGCGAATACGCCGATCGGTTCCTTCAACACCAGGATGCGGCGGCCTTTGGCGTTCTGCGGGATGGTGTCGCCGTAGATGCGCAACGCCTCATCCGCGAACCACTCGATGAAGCTGGCGGCGTAGGCGATTTCGCCTTTGGATTCGGACAGCGGCTTGCCTTGCTCGGCGGTCATGATGACGCCGAGGTCGTCGGTGTTGGCCAGCATCAGGTCGGAGAGTTTGCGCAGGATCGCTCGGCGTTCCTTGGCGAGCATGGCGCGCCAGGCGGGGAACGCCCGGTTGGCGGCCTCGATGGCGCGGCGAGTTTCGGCGGCGCCCATGGCGGGGACTTCGCCGATCGCCTCGAACGTGGCGGGGTTTTTGACGACGATGGTCTTGCCGTCATCGGCTTCGACCCATTTGCCGTCGAGGTAATTGGCCTGGCGGAAAAGCGTCGGATCCGTCAGCGGCAGCGGGGAGAGAGGGTTCAACATGGCGATTTCCTCCTGGGCCGTGGGGTTGGGGGGAAGATAGGCGGTCGTGGGGCGTTTGTCAGGGTTGGCTGGTCGGGTCGTGTTCCCGATGGCGGCGAGTGCGAGTAACGTCGTCCTTGGTTCCAACCCGAGGAATGGCACGATGGTATCTGGCGAGACTCGCCTTCTGACCCGCAATCCATGGGTGACGAGGCGCCCGCTGACCGTAGCTGAGTTCCACCGCATGGGTGAGGTTGGGATTCTGACGGAGGACGACCGCGTCGAACTCATCGAGGGAGAGCTGATCGCCCCGTTTCCGGTCAGTAGTGAGCATGCGGGGACCAGAAATGTATTGTCCCGTATGCTGGTTCGGGCGGTCGGTGAGAGAGCTGTCGTCGCGGTCGGCAATCCGGTTCAGCTCGACGATTTCAGCGAACCGCAACCAGACTTCTCGGTGTTGAAGCCCAGGGATGATGATTATCGGGGGGCGAACCCCCGGCCGGAAGACGTGTTGCTGATCGTCGAGGTCGCCGATAGCAGCCTGGCATATGACCGCAATGTTAAGCGGGCACTGTACGCGCGGCATGGCATCCCGGAGTTCTGGATCGTCAACCTCGTGGCAAGCGAGGTGGAAGCTTGCTGCGGGCCACGGGGTGAACAATATACATCGATTTCTCGGGTTGGGCGCGAGTCTGTGCTGGAGCCTGAACTCCTGCCCGGCGCACTGATTCCAGTTGTGGCGCTGTTAGGGTGAAGCCTTCGGCTCCTGCCAATACTGGGTGGCTCGCGGTCCAGGGTACTTTGGCGCGGCAGGCGGGGCACGAGCAGTTGGTGGCTTCGATTGTTTGACCGGTTGCAAAGGTGCCGACAGCCGGGTCCTCGCCGATAACCTCTGATGTGATGGGGTTCGTCACGACGATTATATCGCCGTTGTCAGCCTCAACCAGCTTGCGGTGTGGGCGGCCCGTCTGGCAATACCGCGCAGGTTGATCGCGGGCGCGGGAATTGGGGGAGAGGGTTTACGTACGTTGAGTAAGTGTTGATAATGGAAAGCTCGGCGGGCCAGCCACCGCGCCTGGAGGTCAAAACTAGTGCTAACGTGAACCAAATCTCACAGTTCGTGTGGCGGTAATATCGGCTTGGCTGTGTGAACAATGATCCGGCGGTATAATGGCACGTGACATGTCAAGGCAAGCGACTCCGAATGTCGACAATTCCCATTCGGGTTTAGACGAAACTCGGAGCGCGGAAGGCATTTCGGGGGATCACTGTGACACCGCCGACGAGGCGAGCCTTCGTGCGGTCAAGACTCAATTGGAAATCGACAAGATCAGACTTGAAATTGATAAAGGGTCGCTGGAAAAGCAGTCGCTTTCCCGGCAGCTCTCCTGGCAGAGCGTTGCTCTCGAATGGACCAAGGCCGGGACTGTTTTCGTCGCGGTCATAGGAATCGGCGTTACCCTTTGGGTTGGGCAGCAACAAGCGAGAATTTCTCGGGTCGCGGCTGACGAGCAAAGTTCGAACGCTGCAGAGAGTCGGGCGGATGACCGATTCGATAAAGCTCTCACGAGGTTGGCTGATCGAGACAACGCGGGTGCGCGTTTGTCCGGAGTGGCGGGCCTCAGATTATTCCTCGTAGATAAGAATACCACGCACCAGAAAGAGGCACTACATTATCTGGTCACCGTGATCGCGGAGGAAAAATCCCCGGAGGTTCGTCGCGTAATTCTTGACGCCTTCGCTGACGCTGGTAAGTTCGATCAAACCGCAAAGGATAACGCCCTTCGAACCGCTATAGAAATAGATAGAAGCCTTACGGAAGTCGTTCTCAATGAACTCGCTGAGCGGAAGTATGATGCTGAACGGACCCTGTTGGCCAGGTTTCTTCAGAAGAAAAAGGAAGACATAGCGCAATCAGATATCACGCTAACAATGGCGGGCCAGGCCGTGAACGGACTGACCTTTGTGCAGGTTATGGAAGTCAGGAGCATAAGATTCCAGAGGCTGTTCTATGATCCAAACGTTACCGGACTGCCGCCCCAACCGGAGGCAAAAATCTTAGATGACTATGTTTCGCTTATAAATTTGCTATTGTCCGGGGGGGCCAGGAACGTAAACGGCGACTGGAGGGGTATTTATTGTCAAAAATGCAAGTTCCCGGCGTCCGCCGACATGAGTCACGCCAATTTTGACGGGGCCTTTCTGAGTGGAGCAGATTTTAGTCACGTGACCCTTCGAGGCGCGACATTCCGGAATGCCGACCTTGGCGACACCGATTTCTTTTCCAGTGATCTGACTGGTGCTGATTTAAGTTGGGGAAATTCCGATATAGCCTATCATGCCGTGCAAAGTGCGACACGCTGGAGGCCTTTTACAACCTTTCCATATCTGGAGTGTGCCACTTTAATCGGGGCCAATCTGAACTCGTTGCCACTCATGCGGATATCACAGTCGTTCTTCGGACCGAGTCCGGACCAGGCCGGTGGGAATTTGGGTGTGACCGTTCCGAGTATGACCGCGGTGCGATTTGATGATACGACGATATTGAAGTATGTCGGGTTTCATGCGGAGTGGGATGCCGCCTGGTCGTATTATGACACGTTGCCTACGGATCGTAAGGGGCCTTTCGAGAAATCGGTTACTGGCTATCGGTTCAGCCCCCCCGTCCCTTACTTAAACTTTTCAGTAGGCGGCTTCAATGATGGACAGATATCGACCGCCGCCGGCGACAAGGATCTTAAGTTTGATTTTGTCAGAAGTAATGAATATAGTTCACTGGACGACCTGAAATCTATTTCCGAATGGGCCAGGCCGATCTTCACCATGGCACTGGCCTCGCCGTTCTGGCGAGCCATGGCGTTCGCCAAGGGAGAGACTCTGGCATCGGAAGAGCCCAGCGATTCGGCCAAACAGGTCGAGGCCGTCCCAGCTGCGCCAAAGAAGGTCGACTGCTCGAAATCGTCTTCGGACACGACACTGGAATTCCACTATTCTGAAAAATTGCCACACTGATCGCCGATCGCGTCAAGCACCCGTCATCGCTCCCGAAAGCGGGCGGCACCCTAACAGCAACCTTACGATGTCCCTTTTTGTGGTAACCGTCCATCTTGCCGCACTTCCGCGCATATACTGGAGACGGTGCCAGAAACGCGTCTCCGCTTCCGAAAATAGCGGCCCCACCGTCGTTTTGGACGCCCTGACTGCTGGCGGCGTCTCGACGTGACGCAGGTGAAAAAAGAACGCTGAAGCCGCTATGTTGACCGCGCCACCACCCCGCCCCCTAGCCGCTCAAACCGGAACGGCGCCGGATCGACCACCGGAGCCGCCCCCGTCACCAGTTCCGCCATCAGCCGTCCCGCTCCTGGCCCAATCCCAAACCCATGCCCGGAGAACCCGCTCATCAGGAAAAACCCCGGCACCGCCTGAACTGGCCCGATCACCGGCACCGCGTCCGGAGTCGAATCGATCAACCCACCCCACGCCTGCGCGATCCGCGCCTGCGCGAACGCCGGAAACGCGCGCACCAAATTCCGCCGGCTCTCCTCCACGATCGCCGGATTGGGTTCCGGGTCCAGCATGCGCGTCGCCTCGAACGGGCTGGCCTCGTCCATCGCCCACCGCCTGGGGATCCGCGCTTCCTCGCGGAACCGGCCGAACAGACGCAGCCGGTATTCGTGCCGCGTGCGGATCGCCGCGCCGAAAAACTCAGGCAGCAGGCGGAAACTATCCGGCACCACGAACGCCTCGTACTTATTCCGCCGAGCCACCGTGTATCCGCCATCCCGGCGCTTGCGAAACGCGAAGTCCGGACCCGCGACGGCCAGTTCCGGCGGCCCGCTTAACGGCTCCGTCCGCATCACCGAGCCGAGCACTTTCAACTGCGGAAAATCGATCCCCATGTTGCCGCAAAACAGCCGCGACCACGCGCCGCCCGCCAGCACCACCGAACCGCACGCGATCGTTCCGCGTTCCGTCACCACACCGCTGATCCGTCCCGCGGTCGTCTCGAACCCGCGCGCCGCGCATCCCGTCACCACCACGCCACCCAGCCGACGCGCCGCCTGGGCCATCAGCGGCACGGCGAGTTGCGGCTCCGCTCGTCCGTCATTGTCGGTATACAGCGCGCCCGCCCAGCGACGGGAGGAGCCAGGGACGAGCCTGTCCACCTCGTCCGGCCCAATCACCTGGCTGCGCACCTGCCACTGTCGAGCCGTCTCCAGCCAGGCCTCGTAAGCGGCGATTTCCCGGGGTGTCTCGCACAAATACAGCGCGCCGGCGCGGGTAAAGCCGACCTCGCCGCCGACCCGTCCCGCCATGTTGTCCCACTGACGCAGACTTTCGATCGCCAGTGGCACCTCGGCGATGTCACGACCCTGGGTCCGGCAAAAACCCCAGTTGCGCGAAGACTGTTCGCCCGCCAGCCGGCCTTTCTCGACCAACACCGCGGCCACGCCTCGTTCCGTGAGCGCAAGCAGTGTGCTGACCCCGGCGATGCCGCCGCCAATAATCACGACATCCGTGCGTGGAGGTAGCACCTCGTCGGCTTCCACCGCGATCAGTTCCGGTCCCATGCCGCCTCCTTGGCGCGAAGGGTGCAACGATGCCATGCTATCGCCGTCAGGACAAAGGACCGTGCCGATGCGTCGCGACATAACGAAATCCGTGCCCGCGATCCTTTTCTCCGTCGCGACGCTTCTTCTGACCGGCGCCCAGGCACTCGCGCAGGGCAGCGGTTCGCCGACACTCGACGCGGTGCGTGCCCGCGGTCAGTTGCTGTGCGGCACCGGCGGCGAGATCCCCGGCTTTTCGATGATCGACAGCGGCGGTGTGATGCGAGGCCTCGACGCCGATTATTGCCGCGCCATCGCCGCGGCAACTTTGGGCGACGCGAACAAGGTGAAATGGGTGCCGGTAACCTCGCAAACCCGGTTCACCGCGTTGCAATCCGGCGAAATCGACGTCCTGGTGCGCAACACCGGCTGGTCGCTGACCCGCGAAGCGAGCCTCGGCCTGCTGTTCGCCGGCGTGAATTTCTGGGACGGCACCAGCATCATCGTGAAGACCGCGTCAGGTGTGAATTCCGTGAAGCAGCTTGGCGGCGCGACCATTTGCGTACTGCCGGGCACCACGACCGAGCTCGACCTCGCCGATTGGGCGCGGGCGGAAAACATCAAATACACGCCGGTGTTGATCGGTAGCCTGAGCGAAATCCGCCAGGCCTTCCTGTCGGGACGGTGCGATGGGTACACTACCGACAGCTCGCAGGTCGCCGGCTTCCGCTACATGCAAGGCGCCAAGGCCAGCGAACTGACCATCCTACCCGAACCGATCGGCCTGGGGCCGAGCGGAGCCATGGTGCGCAAAGGCGACGATAAGTGGTACGACATCGTGCGCTGGACCCATTTCGCCACGCTGGTCGCTGAGTCTCTGGGTGTAACCAGCAAGAATGTCGACAGTTTCGCCGATACGAAGATCCCGGACATTCGCCGGTTGTTAGGGCAAGAAAGCAATCTCGGCGGCCAAATGGGCCTGGATAACGCCTGGGCCGGGAACATCATCCGCCAGGTCGGCAATTATGGCGAGTTGTACGATCGGGACATCGCGCCATTGGGCCTTGACCGAGGCAAGAACGCACTGTGGACCAAGGGCGGCCTGCAGTACGCGCCGCAATTACGGTAGCGTGACGAAGTGCCGCGTCAGCGGGTTGCGAGATCCTGGTCTGAGCGCCATCGCATCGCGCGCAGCAGTGGCGCCTCTGGCGGATCGCAGACCCAGTCCGACGGGTCGCCGCCGGTTTGGGGCGCCTCAAGGGGTCTGACGGCCCGGTACACAATCGGATGCGGCCGTGCCATGACCTGAAGCGTCGATGGGCAGCCTGGAAACAGGGGACGCCAGACCGCGAATTGCCCCGACGCGGCTCCCAGAGGCAGCGCCGCCTCCGGATCGGGATCGCCACAAAGGGTCGGCGCCGGGCAGTCGTCCGAACCACGCGCGGCCTGCCCGCCACCTGTTTGGCAACCGCACAGGGCGAGGGAGGTTACAACCAAGATCGGCCATCGAGTCATGATAGCTCCTGGCTTTGCCCGGAGGGATGCGGCGGTCGGTGCTCCGGGTTGACGTCGGTAAGGATTATCCATACTTAAGCTCGAGGTCAAATGGGGCACCGAATGATCACCAGTAAGCTAACCAGCAAGGCGCAGACGACGATCCCACAGGCGGTTCGTGGGGCGCTGGGGGTGCATCCCGGCGATGAGATCGCTTACGTGATCGAGGACGGCCGCGTGCTGTTGACCAAGGCCGTGCCGAGGCCACCACGACGCGGCACGCCGTTTGAGGATCCGTTCGCGTCATTCTGGGAATGGGACACACCCGAAGACGACAAGGCTTTCGGCAATCTATAGCCGATGGATGCCGCAGCGCCCAGGGCCGGAAGCATCGCGGTATGGGATGTCGTGCGCATCGATTTCCCGTTCGCCGACGACGCAAGGACCCGGCGCCGGCCGGGTCTGGTTGTTGCAATTCCGGAGGTATCGGGAAGCTTCGCGGTGCTGTGGGTGGCGATGATTACCAGTGCGCCCACCGGGATGTGGCCACAGGACGTCCCGATCTCCGATCTTCGTCTGGGCGGTCTGGACCACACCTGCGTCGTGCGCATTAGCAAAGTTACCGTTCTGGACGTGCGGCTGGCGGTTCGCATTGGGGAGCTGGCCGACGCGGACCGGGTCAAAGTCCGGAATGGCCTGCGGTCCGTGCTGAAGGATGCATTGGCAGAATAATACCAATCGCGTCACCATTGCCTTTTAAGTTCTCGTCATGCCCAGATCCGGCGTTCCATTCGCCGCACCATTATCTTTATGCCGATGGAATGCCAGGCCCGGGCCATGACATTCAACGGACAGTGCGACCGTTCGATCGTCGGGTCGGGCGATATAATACGAACCGACCTAACCACTGACCGATGGCACCACCTCTTAGAGCACGATTGCTTCAGATTGACCCGGCGTCAGCTTTTTACCGTCATGGCCCGGCTCGTCCGGGCCACCTGGCGCGGCACGGTGCTGGTACTGGTGGCCCGGACGAGCCGGGCCGTGACGGAAATAGCGAACGTGCCGCGAAACGTGTGCGCGTCAATCTCAAACAATCATGCTCTAAACGTCATGGCCCGGCTCGACCGGGCCATCTGTAAATGCGTGATGGCTTTGAGTGATGGCCCGGTCAGGCCTGCCCCTGCGAAGGCGGGGGCCGGGCCATGACGTTGTGATGACGAGTCAACCTTTCGGTCGCCTGGTATAAGTCTCGATAGCGACCTGTTCAGCGGCATTCGTGCGGCCACCTTCGGGTCCTATCTCCCAAACACCCCCCACCCCCCGCTCCAGATCATCTGCACCGCCACGTGCAGCACGATCAGCAGCCCGATCCAGCCAACCCAGCGAAACCGGTCCAGCAGCCGGGCGATCGCCGCCGCCGCCGCGCCCATCAGCACTACCGAGAACAGCAGTCCAGCAACCAGCACCCACGGATGCCCATGCGCCGCCCCGGCCACGGCAAGCACATTGTCCAGACTCATTGACAGATCGGCCACGATGATCTGCCACATTGCCTGGCGTAACGTTTTCTCCGCCCCCGCGCCGCCGTGTCCGGGTGGCGATCCACGCAGCTCACGATACATGCGCCAGCAGACCCACAGCAGCAGCAGCCCGCCGGCGAGGGTCAGCCCGATGATGTCCAGCAGCCGCAGAGCCACGGCGCCCAGAAGGATGCGCAACAGGGTCGCTCCGCCAATGCCCAGTAGGATCGCGGGCCGGCGCCGGTGCGGGGACAGGCCGGCGACCGCCAACCCCACCACGACAGCGTTGTCGCCCGCCAGCGCGACGTCGATCATCACCACCTGGGCCAGCACCGTCAGATCGGCCGGCCATCCCACGAAATCCACCCGATCCTCGACACTGATGCGGTGTCCGTGTTACCTTACAGGCATCAAAATAACACCCCTGGGGCCGCATGGTACCGCGTTACAGCCGCCCGGAAATGGCCGCAATCTGGACTCCGGAAAACCGCTACCGGATCTGGTTTGAGATTGAGGCGCTGGCCGCCGAAGGCATGGCCCGCGTAGGCGCCATCCCGGTCACCGCCGCTCAGACCATCCGTGAAAAAGGCGGGGCGAAGCTCGCCGCCATCGGTCCCGCCGACCTCGCGCGCATCGACGCGATCGAGAACGAGACCCGGCACGACGTCCTCGCCTTTCTGACCTGGCTCGCCGAGTCGATTGGTCCGGACAGCCGCTTCGTGCATCTCGGCATGGCGAGTTCCGACGTGCTGGACACTTGCCTGTCGGTGCAATTGACCCAGGCCGCCGATCTGCTGCTGAAAGATCTGGAGGCCGTCCTGACCGCCCTGAAGAAGCGGGCGTTCGAGCACAAATACACCCTTACGATTGGCCGC
>Ga0207015_1129_pt1 | contig 21234 bp, 20 predicted proteins | sample Alteio_BWMinCont_53_FD_153486 | JGI IMG/M metagenome (GOLD analysis project Ga0207015, IMG submission 153486) | Enriched cells from forest soil in Barre Woods Harvard Forest LTER site, Petersham, Massachusetts, United States -... | ecosystem: Environmental > Terrestrial > Soil > Temperate forest >...
AAACCGAGGGCGTCAAGTTGAACATTACGGAAGACGCGGTGGAAGCGATTGCGAAGTTTGCGACCAGCGTGAACGAACAGACCGAGAATATCGGAGCCCGGCGGCTGCACACCATTCTGGAGAAAGTGCTGGACGAACTTTCCTTTGAAGCGCCGGACCTGAAAAAGAAAAATGTGAAGGTGGACGCCGCATACGTAACCAAGCAGCTTGCGGACATTGTGAAGAATCAGGATTTGAGCCGCTACATTCTGTGATCTCCGGCCATTGAAATGGAAACTACCAACGGGTTGAACCGCACCAGCGCGACCAAATCCGTTCCGCGATGCGCTGCTTTTTTTGCTGTGGCTTGCGCGGCGGCGGCGTTTTTGTCCGGATGCGGGGCGCCCGGCGAGCCCACGCCACCTGCGCCAGTGATTCCCTCGACGGTCACGGACCTTTCGGCACATCAGAGCGGTGATGGCGTGCTGCTCACCTTCACGTTGCCGAGGAAAAGCACCACCGGAGACCGGCTGACGGACACTCCGGCGATCGAGGTGTTGCGCGGGACAGCCAAAGAGGATGGCGCACCCGAGATGAAGTCGCTGCGGGTGGTGGCGACCATACCAGGCGAACTGGTGGTCAAAGATTTGAAGGAAGAACGTGTCGAGGTGACTGACCCGATTTCTCCGGAAGATATCAAGGCGCATCCGGGAATGCGCGTGGCATACGAAGTGCGAACGCGGGTCTCCAAGAAGCGGGCTTCCGCGAGTTCGAGTGTTATCGTCCTCAGGCTGTATCGGGTGGCAGAGCGGATCACGACGCTGCAAGCACGCGTAACCGAGACCAGCATCGAGTTAAGCTGGGCTGCTCCGGCGAAGACCTCGGGTGGCGAACCGTTGCCAGGCCCGATCAGCTATCGCGTGTACCGCGGCGAGATCGAACCAGCCTCGGCCGAAGCAACAGCAAAAGATCCCGCGCAGGCGCAGTGGCGGGCCAAACCAACCTTGCTCGGTCCGGCGGATAACACCAGCTACCGCGATTCGGGCTTCGAATTCGGGAAGACTTACGTGTACCTGGTGCGCAGCGCGGTGCCGGCCGCGGATGAAGCCATCGAGTCGAGCGACTCGACCCCGGCGGTGGTTACGCCCTTGGACACCTTCCCGCCAGCAGCGCCTACGGGTGTGGTGGCGGCGGCGCTGCCGGGAGCCAACCCCGGTTCTGCACAGGTCGATCTGTCGTGGTCCATCAATAGTGAAACCGATCTTGCGGGTTACCGCGTCTATAGAAGTGAGCAGGAAGGCAGCAGAGGGGCGCTGCTCGCGCCGGAACTGTTGCCCACGCCTGCGGTTCGTGATAACTCTGTGCAGCCGGGACATCGTTACTGGTACACCGTGACCGCCGTCGACCGCGCCGGAAATGAAAGCGCGCCGAGCCAGCAGGTCGCAGTGGAAATCGCGCAACCATCCTCGTGATTCCGGGTTGAACAGCATCGGAAGACTTTCGCTAGCAAGGGAGCCAGCCCCCTATGCCGGTTCGCCCGCATTTGCCGGGTTACAGAAAGCTGTCGATTTTTCAAAGCGCGGGAGTGCGCACCGGCGTCTACGTAGGCTTGTGTCTATCGCTGATATTCACAGCGTGGCTGATTGTGGCCAACCGCATGCCGTTGCTGGAACGTTTTGCGCTCGAGCGCAATGCCGCTGCGGCAGCAGCAATGGGTGTTGTCGCGCTGATTCCCATCGTGCGATTTCTCCGCATGCCTGGCCGGTTGTGGGCCTCCGGTGGGATTGCGTGGGGCATTCTAAGCACCAGCTACCGGCTGCTGGGACTTTTCTTTCCGGGGCTGGAGGAGCGCTACGGCGCACTGCACGTGTTCATGGCCGGTGCGGTGTTGTACACGATCATCGCAACCATCTGCTGGATCGGCACGGTTGTGTGGCGGATGTCCGGACCGCAAACGCCCGCAGGTACATTGCCACATGCTCCCGCGCCTACATCCAATCAACGCATGACCTGAGGGCTCGATGAAATTTTGCCGATTCCATCTTCGCGGTGCCGCAGAGGTGTCAGCCGGGCCGTTGTACGGCTTGCTGGAAGGCGGCGAAGTGCGGGAGATCACCGGGCGGCCTTGGGAAACGTGGTCGGCGGGCTCACGCAAATGGAGCGAGCAGCAAGTGCGGCTCACCGCGCCGGTCGAGCCGAGCAAGATTGTATGCGTGGGCCGCAATTACGCTGCGCACGCGGCGGAACTCGGCAACGAAATACCCAAGGAACCGCTGATCTTTCTCAAACCGCCGTCGTCCATTGTAGGACCCGATGAACCCGTAGTGCTGACTCCGCTTTCGCAGCGCGTGGAGCATGAAGGCGAGCTGGCTCTGGTCGTGGGCCGCCGATGCTCGCAATTGAAAGATGACGCCGATGCGCTTTCCTACATCGCCGGCTACACCTGCTTGAACGACGTGACCGCGCGCGACATTCAGAAGAGCGATGTACAGTTCACTCGCGGCAAGAGCTTCGACACATTCTGCCCGATTGGGCCGCACATCGAAACACAGCTCAACCCCGAGGATGTGCTCGTTGAATTGCGCGTAAACGCAGCGCTACGGCAATCGGGGCGCACCTCGCTGATGATCTATCCCGTGGCTTTTCTGGTGCGGTGGATCTCCCGCATGATGACGCTGGTTCCCGGCGACGTGATCGCCACGGGAACACCGGCGGGCGTGGGTCCGCTGGTGGCCGGCGATGTAGCCGAAGTCAGCGTGGAAGGCGTAGGCGTGTTGCGCAATCCGGTGCACGGGGCACAATCGTAGGTTTTCGCGCGGCGCGCCTGCCGGTAGAATAAGTTGCAGTGGGCGGCCCATTTCTTGACCACAGGAATCGGATCATCGCCTTCCCTGATAATCGCATGGCTGAACTGGAGTATTCCCGTTGAAAGCATTGCTGGCCGACTGGAAATTGGCGCTCGCGATGGCCGGAGCGGCGGTCGCCGCCGTAGCCATGATCGCCTACGCATTCTTCCGTCCCACCGAGGACCAGGAAGGAGCCGAGCGCAGGCGGCGGCTACATCTGAATCAGATCGGACGAATCGCCGAAGGGCAAATCGTCGAGCTGGCGGAACATCCACCGTTAGTGCAAGAACAGCGCAAGAAGCTTCTTGGCGGGGCTCGTCCTTTGCCGGACATGCGGGCGCGGCACCTGGTTTCTTACAGCTACGCAATTTCCGGTGTGACCTATCACACCGCGCAGGACATCACCGGCCTAGAAGGACAGATTCGCTTCGAGCGCCTGGTGGCCGGCCAGCCGGCCAGCGTGAAATACGATCCGGCGAATCCCAGCGACTCGATTCTGGTGGCCGACGATTGGTCCGGGCTGCGCTGAGTCCCTACCCCGTGTGGAGTGGCCTTCCCGATTCTGATTTGCGCGGGCTTGCGCTATGCTTTCGTGCGCGGGCCCATCAGGGCTCGCCTGCTGTTCCATGAAAACTGTTCTTGCATCCATTGTGACGACTGTGCTGATCGTGGCCATGACCCTCTCGGCCATGTTCATTCTGGTGGAAGCCACCGTGCGGGTGACCTCCATTGCATCGCCGCTGCAGCGTGCGCTGGCGGTTTGCGCGGAAATGGTGCTGGGCGTGGTGCTGTTGCTGGGAACGGTATGGATGGCTACGCACCTGGCTGTGCGCATTTTCGCTCCCAAAAAACCGACTCCGGGAGGACCGCTTGGCTGACCGGCCACTGGCAGCAGCTTCGGCAAGGAAACATCACCATCGCATGGAAGAGCTGCGCCGGCTCTCTGCCGAAGCCGAGGCGGGCGGAGGCGCCGAGCGCCGGGAACGCGAGCACAAAGCCGGCAAGCTGACCGCGCGCGAGCGCATTCACCTGTTGCTTGACGAGGGCAGCTTCGAGGAAATCGACAAGTTCGTGCGGCACCGCTCCACGGATTTCGGCATGGCCGAGCAACGCCCAGCCGGTGACGGCTTTGTTACCGGGTTTGGGCGCATCGATGGCCGGCTGGTTTACGCATTTGCGCAGGACTTCACCGTGTTTGGCGGCTCGCTTTCCGAGGCCAACGCGCAAAAGATTTGCAAGATCATGGATTTGGCGATGAAGGTGGGCGCGCCGGTGATTGGCTTGAACGATTCGGGCGGCACGCGCATTCAAGAAGGCGTCGCTTCGCTGGCCGGCTGCCGATATTTTTCTGCGCAATACGCTGGCTAGCGGGGTGATCCCGCAGATTAGCGCCATCATGGGGCCGTGCGCGGGCGGCGCGGTTTATTCTCCGGCGATTACCGACTTTATTTTCATGACCCGCGAAACCTCTTACATGTTTGTGACCGGTCCGGACGTGATCAAAACGGTGACCCATGAAGAAGTGACCAAGCAAGAGCTTGGTGGCGCGATGACGCACAACGAAAAGAGCGGCGTGGCGCACTTCGTTGCGCCTGACGACGCTGACTGTCTGGCGATGATCCGCGAACTGCTCAGCTTTCTGCCGGCGAACAACCTGGAAGATCCGCCGCGCAAGGCCACTTCCGATCCGGCAACCCGCCGCGATGAATCGCTGAACGCGCTGGTTCCAGACCAGGCGCAAAAGCCTTACGACATCAAGGATGTCATTCATTCGGTGGCCGACGACGGCTATTTTTTCGAGGTCCACGAACACTTCGCGAAGAATATGGTGGTGGGTTTCGCGCGGCTGGCTGGCCGTCCGGTCGGCATGGTGGCAAATCAGCCGGCGTATCTCGCCGGCGTGCTGGACATCAATGCTTCGGTAAAAGGCGCGCGCTTCGTCAGATTTTGCGATGCCTTCAACATTCCGCTGATCACTTTCGAGGACGTGCCGGGCTTTCTGCCGGGCACGCAGCAGGAATTTGGCGGCATCATCAAGCATGGCGCGAAACTGCTGTTTGCGTTTGCCGAAGCCACCGTTCCGAAAATAACGGTAATTACGCGCAAAGCGTACGGCGGGGCGTATTGCGTCATGGCTTCGAAGCATATTCGCACCGATGCGAATTTCGCCTGGCCTACCGCGGAAGTTGCAGTGATGGGACCCGAGGGCGCGGTGAATATCGTTTACAAGCGCGAGATTGATAAGGCGCCGGAATCCGAACGGGAAGAGCTGCGCAACGAGAAGATCGAGGAGTTTCGCGAGCGGTTCGCTAATCCCTTTGTGGCGGCGGAGCGCGGCTACGTGGACGCGGTAATCGAGCCGGCCGAGACCCGAACCCGGATCATCACCGCATTGCGCGCATTGGAAAACAAGAAAGATACCAACCCGAGGAAAAAGCACGGCAACATCCCGCTGTAGGTCAGTCGATAGGGCGACAATGCAAGCCCTCTGATTGAGAGAGGCCAAGGTGCCAGCGGCGTGCTAAGATTCTGACATTGATATGACGATGAGCCGCGAATTCACTGCAGTCTTCGAGAAACACGGGCGCTGGTACATCGGCTATGTGGAAGAGATTCCTGGTGTCAACACTCAGGGCCGGACAGTCGCAGAGGCCCGCAAGAATCTGAAGGAAGCCTGGAGCTGATTCTGGAAGAGAATCGGCGCAATTTCAGCCCGGAGTTGTCCATATGCCGATTCTAGATCTTGTTTTTTTAGCGACACTGTCTCGCCAACGTCTTGACGATGGCCGGACCCTTTCGTAGTCTGAAGAGACCCTCCCTCCGGCTGTGACCGAAGCCCCCATCTTGCTCTTGGATGCCAAGGAGCTGTTATGGCCACGCCTGCAACGCAGTTTTCTCTCGACCATCATCTGCTGGAGCGCCTCAAATTCAGCGGAATTGAGAAAGAGAATCTCGCTGACCTCGTCAGTATTGTAGTGAGCCTGCGCAATAAGTACGGGATTACGCCGGTGGGTGTTTCGCAACGCGGCATGCCGGTCCCAGACAGTGTGGTGGCCCGCTATCTGATCGAGCCGCTCACTCTCAACAAGCTGACCAACATCCTGCTGGACACCCCGCGGCTCAGCAGCCTGACGGTGCTGCCGCATGGGCTTCCGCAGCCCGCCAGGTTCGAAGTCAACATCACCATCGGTGGGTAGCGCCCCGGCGGCTGGGCATGGGTTTTTGCGACCGCGAATGGTTTGGTCACGCCAGGTCAACACAGCGCTTTTCGCGGTCCCAGCGCGTGCTAAACTCCGGTTGCACACCAACCCAGCATGTTCAGAAAAATTCTGATCGCCAATCGCGGTGAGATTGCCGTGCGCATCGTGCGCGCCTGCCGCGAGTTGGGCATTCGCTCGGTAACAGTGTTCAGCGACGTGGACCGCAAATCGCTGCACGTGCGACTGGCGGATGAGGCTTATCCGGTTGGCCCGGCGCCTTCGCGCGAGAGTTATTTGCGCATCGACAAATTGATGGACATCGCCCGCCGCTCGGGTTGCGATGCACTGCATCCGGGCTACGGGTTTCTGGCTGAAAACGCGGCGTTACCCCGCGCCTGCAGCCAAGCAGGCGTAACGTTCATCGGCCCGCCCGCCGAAGCTATGGAAGCGCTCGGCTCGAAAACCGCCGGCCGCCAACTCGCGCGCCGCGCCGAGGTGCCCACGGTGCCCGGCACGAACGATCCCATCGAGAATCCCTCCGAAGCTCACGCGCTGGCGCAGAGCATGGGGTATCCCGTGCTGCTCAAAGCGGTGGCCGGCGGCGGTGGCAAGGGCATGCGCCTGGTTGAAGCCGATGCGGCATTTCTGGGAGCGTTTCGCGACGCCTCCTCGGAAGCCCTGAACGCTTTCGGCGACCCGCGTGTGTACCTGGAAAAATATCTGATCAAGCCGCGTCATATTGAAATTCAGATCCTCGCGGATGCTCACGGCCGCGTGGTTTCGCTCGGCGAGCGCGAATGCTCCGTGCAGCGCCGCCACCAGAAGGTGGTGGAAGAAGCGCCGTCGCCCATCGTCACGCCGGACCTGCGCAAGAAAATGGGTGATGCGGCGGTGCGTCTGGCGCGCGCTGGCGGCTATGTGAATGCTGGTACTGTGGAATTCCTGGTTGACGCCAATCTCGATTTTTATTTTCTCGAGGTGAATACCCGGCTGCAGGTCGAGCATCCGGTCACGGAACAGGTTACTGGACTAGATCTGGTAAAACTCCAAATCGCCATCGCCGCCGGCCACCGCTTGCCGTTTGCTTGGGAAACCATCACCCCGCGCGGCCACGCGATGGAAGTTCGCTTGTACGCGGAAGATCCCGACAACAATTTCTTCCCGTCGCCAGGCAAGATCCTGTCGCTGCATTCCCCCAGCGGCGCTGGGATTCGCCTCGACGATGGTGTCTACGAAGGCTGGACTGTTCCTAACGACTACGATCCGTTGCTGAGCAAGCTGATCGCCTGGGGCAACAGCCGCGAAGAAACCATCGCGCGATTGCGGCGGGCTCTGGAAGAGTACGCCGTCACCGGTATCAAGACGAATGCCGGTCTGTTCCGGCGAATTCTGGCGGACCCGGATTTTCTGCGCTCCGAAATTCATACCACCTGGCTCGACGAAATGCTGCGGAAAACCGTGCCGAGCGCCGCGCCGGGCGCTGCCGCAAATGACAGGGCGGACGCTGCGGCGATTGCGGCCGCTGTGTGGCACGCAACACAAAGCACTGAGACTGCTGAGGGGACTACGCATGACCCAGCTTCGCGCTGGAAACTCGAAGGCCGCCGCCAGCAACTGGACCGCACGCCGTGAAATTCCACGTACAACTCTCAGGCGCAAGCGGCTCGGCCAAGCGCGTCGTCGAACTCGAACGCTCGGAGAATGGCTGGCGCATTTCCGTGGACGGCCAACTGCTCGAGGACGCCGACGTCACCGAGGTCGCTCCCTATACGCTTTCGATTCTGCTGCGCGGCCAGGTGTACGAAGTCCGCGTTGCGCCTGCCCCCAATGGCACGCTGCAAATCCAAGTCGGCTTGCAAGCGTTCATCGCTGAAGTTGCTGACCCGCGCGCATGGCGCGGCCGGCGTCACGGCGGCGTGGAAGCGCAAGGCCGGCAGCAGGTAGCCGCGCCGATGCCGGGAAAAGTGGTCCGCGTGCTGGTTAAGGCCGGCGACACGGTGGAAGCGGGTCAGGGACTCGTGGTAGTCGAAGCAATGAAGATGCAGAATGAAATTCGCTCGCCAAAGAGCGGCACCGTCGTGCGTGTGCTCGCCAGCGAGGGCCAAGCCGTGAATAACGGCGATGTGCTGATTTGGGTGGACTAGAGAAGTGTTGCCCGCTTACGGCTTGACCGCCGCCGGCGCAGCCGGCGCCACAGGTTTGCTCGCGCCCGAAAGCTTCCCGGAAGTCTCGATCACCTGCGCGGCCAGGTAATTCGTGATGCGCGCTTCATCGCGCGCCATGGTCAGGTATGCCACGCGCAGCAGCTGCTCTTTCTGATTTCGCAGCGTGTCGCGAATCGATTGCTGCACCTGCGGATCAGAGAGCCCGCGTAATCCCGGCGACTCCCGCGTAATCAGCTTCAAAATATGGATGCCGTCTTTCGACACCAGCGGCTCGCTCACTTGTCCCGGCTTCAGCGCCAAAACCGCCTTCTTCAGCGCCGGATCCACCTGCGGCGGATTCAGCCCGGATTCTGGAACGTAGCCCAGGTCTCCCCCGGTCGCGGCCGTGCTCACGTCTTCCGAATAATCCATGGCTAGTTGCGAAAAATCCGCCCCGCTATTCAGCCGGTCCATCAGCATCTTCACCTTGCGCTGTGCTTCCGCTTCGGTCGTGGCGTCGTCGTTCTTGCGGTTGCGGATTTGCTGCTCTTTGCGCGGCGTCACCAGAATCTGCGCGATGTGATACCGCGGCTCGGCCACGTTGAACTGTGCCTGATTGGCCCGGTAGAAATCGTTGATATCCGAGTCGGTGATGGCTATCTTCGCCACCACTTCCCGGTTCATCAGCTTCTGGATCGAAAGCTGCCGCCGCAAATCGTGCTTCAGATCATCGGTGGAGAGTCCGCCGCTCTTTAAGCGCTTCTGAAATTCTTCTTCCGTGTACGGGCTCTTCACTTCGGTGAACTTGTCTTCCACTTCGCCGTCGCTGGCTTCCAGATTCAGCTTCTTGGCTCGTTCGATCAGGATTTCGTTGTTGATCAGCTCGTCCAGCACGTTGAGCTTGAGCGACAGCGATTCTTCCTGTGAGGGCTCCGGCCCTTCCGGATTCACCCGGGTCCGGTAATACTTCTCCACATCGTCCCGCTTGATCTCTTTCCCGTTCACCACCGCCCACACGTCGGGCGCCGGCTGGCTGTTCTGTTTGCAGCCCGCCGCCAGAGCCAGCAACATCGCCGCCGCCGGCAGCAATGCGGCCACGCGCGGCATGCCTACAGCTTGCAAAAGGGAAAAGGGGAGTTTCAAGGGAGAGCTCAGGCTGCTTTCTTTACGCGGCCCAGCCGGATGCACCCGGTGCACACCCGCACGTGCTTTCGAGCGCCATTGACCACCGCTCGTACCGTTCGCAGGTTCGGATTCCAGCGCCGTCGCCGGGTATTGTTCGCGTGGCTGACCACGTTTCCGTAGTGCGGCCCTTTGCCGCAGAATTCGCACTTCATTGCCATAGTTTGCCCTGCATCTTTCGAAAAATTGTCGCTTGTCGAGACCGTTCATTTTACCAGACCTGCCACCCCCCGCAAAGCAAGATGCGCGGGCACTTCCAGGCCGGGTTCGCTGGCAAGCGGCTCAGTCACAAGACCGCTTGAGTTCCACGGTAAACAGCCGGATTTCACCCTTTCCTACATTTTCCACCGAATGCGGGAGAATGGGCTCCAACCACTGGGCTGGCGGCGCGCCTCCAGATCCCGTCCCTTGGCGCGAATCGAAAAGCACCTTGCCTTCGCCGTCCCGCCGTACGAAGTCACTGGTGCTCTCCGTTCGCACGATACTTGGCCACCGGTGCGTGTGTACCGGAACGGTCTGCGCCGGCCCGATCCGCACTTCCAGCACTCGCACATGTTCGTTCTCGAAGAGCAGCCGGTGGAATTCGCCCGCAGCCCGGAGTGCATCCAACTCATCCGGCCACGGCCATCCAGGTTTGCCGTTCTCTTCGCTCTTCATCCCGACTCTCCGTTTTCGGCATGACACCGGACGGCGGAATAGTCCCTACCGCCCGGCCCAGCTTCCGCGGATCATCCCGGCATAATCAGCGGCTTATCCTTGGGCATCGCGTCCAGCGTTGCCTTGCCGAGACGCAAATGCGCATCCACTAGCTGCGGCGGCGTGTGCGACAGCCACTCGGAAAGCGCCAGATCCTGGTAGTAGTTGGTTTTGAACATTTCCAGAAACTTCAAGTCCGTCGTGCCGGTGTTCTCCACGTAGTGCGGCAACGTCTTCAGCACGTACCCCACATCGCCTGTCTCAAAGTCCATTGTCCGCGCGCGTCCTCCGGTGGCAAACACCGTCATGCGCCCTTTGCCCGCATAAAAGTATTGCCACTCATCCGCATTCGGATGCCAGTGCAGTTCGCGCACGCACCCTGGCTTCACGGTAACAATCGCCGCCGCCGTGGTGGTCACCTTGAAGTTGCTCGCATCGATAATGCGCACTTCTCCGTTTTTGCTGCGCATCGTTGGAGGCCCCTGGTTTGTGCGAAACGCGAAATCGATCGGCGAAGGTCCCAAGGCTCCCGCCGCGATGCGCTTCTCTTCTTCCAGCGAACCCGGAAGGTCCGCCTGAAAGATGAACAATTCGTGCTTGGGCATGTTCGCCAGCGCTTCCCGCTTCACGCCAAAGTTTTTCGCCACCACATCCGGCGGCGTGTGCGTCATCCAGTCCGAGAGCAACACCGTTTCGTACTCTGAGAAATTCCCGTCGTCGAAAACCAGCAGGAACTCGCAGCCATCCGGCCCCAGTCCCTGAATCGAGTGCGGAATTCCCGGCGGGAAAAACCACAGCTCTTCTTCTTTCACGTCGGTCACGAAACTCTTTCCGTTCGAATCGATGCAGGTGATTCGCGCCGTGCCGTATAGCATGAACGCCCATTCCGCGGCGGTGTGCCAATGCAGTTCCCGCACGCCTCCCGCCGTTAGCCGCATGTTCACTCCGGCCAGGGTCTTGGAAACCGCCAGCTCCCGCTGCGTCACCTCCCGCGACCATCCGCCTTCATGCTGCCGCTTGTGCGAAATGGAAAATGGATACTTGAACGTCTGCACTCCGCCCGCATCCGTACTCGGCGGAATGTACGAATCCATGTTTGTCGCGTCCATCGCAGGATTCGTCGGTCCCGGATCGCTGGCCACTTTTCCGCCTTTGGCCTTAGTGTCCTGTCCCCCCGCGCTTTCCACCGACATCATCCCCGCAGCCGCCAGCGCCGCCGAGCTAACGCCTAAAAATCCCCTGCGCGTGAATACGTCCTTCTCTGCTTCCTTGCTCATGCCACTCACCTCTCCGAATCGAAATGGGATTCTCCGTCGCAAACTAGACAGCAGACCTGGTGTTGGATTCTGCGATGACCACACTCATCGCAGAGATATGAGGAGGCATGTCCCTTGGGCAAAACAAGCAGCCTCAGTAACTCCACAGTGCAGCGGATTCTACACCACTCGCTTCGCCAGGCAGGAGTCAAGAATCAACAAACGCGCAGCTCCCGTGGCATGCGCGGGCCAGCGTCTCGCTCTTCTTCCGCGACCATCGCATCGAGTTCGCGGCGGCTACCGACTGCGACCAGCGGAATTCGCACTCCAAGAGAGTGTGTGTCGGCATTTGCCTTTTCTTCGCTGTACTACCGTTATTCAAGAGGGCCAGGAAATCCTGCACCAAATGTTCTCTTGTGGGCCAGTTTCTTTTCGTTGTTATTCGGAGCTACCCTTCGCGCCTCCAGCCGCCGCATCGCAACGCAGTTTTTGGTTTTGCTCCGAGGAGCGGAGCGGTATGAGAGGGCTTCAACAAAGCGCATAGGCAGGACGAGCACGCTCGAAGGTAGTTCCCGCCTCGGCGTTCCTCCTTACCGATTCGACCAAGTTCTGCATCGTTGAGCAACAAAAGGAGAAACAATATGGGTCGGAAAAACGATGGGCAAGACGGCATTTGGTTGTCTCCAAACGCTGATAAGCGGCGGTTGAGGGACGCAGAAAACGCACGTAGGAACCGAGCGGAGATCACGAAGGCGTTATCGCACGGCCAGATCTCGCGGCGTGACCTGGTGAGAATGGGTTTGTTCACGACCGGCGGCACCATTATCGGAATAGGTGGCCTGAGTCCTTTCGTGAGGGCGCAAACCATCGGTTCTTCGTCCAGCTTCGGCGGCGGGAGCTGTGGCCAAATTCCTACCGGGCTGCCGCCCAGTCCAACGTTTGGGGTTCAACCGTTTACCCAGCCGATGCCGCGCTTTGATGTTCTGCAGCGGAATGCGGTCGCCACACTGAGCCCCGCGCCTACGGCGCAGGCCAACACCACGCAGCAGCCCGTTGATCCGGCCCTTGTGGGAGGCCGAACCGGGCTGACCGGACCGATCGAAGGACGACCACCGGGAGCCAATTGGGCCCACCAGGGGTTTGCCCAGTTCCCACCCCAGGTCGCGGTAGAGATCACCACCAAGCCCGCGACAACCAACAACGCTTACAATCCCGGAGTCACTTCGGACCTCAACTCAGGGATCAATCCGGCGACGCCCATCCCGCCAACGTTTCACCCAAATTTCCCAGTGCAAAACTCAAACAGGGTATGGACGTTCAACGGCACGTTTCCTCCTAAGCTGCTTCAGGTACGCTATGGTGAGCCGGTCCTCTTGCGCCACCATAACGGTTTGACGACGGACATCACCAACAACGGCGGCTTTGGAAGATTCACTCTCACCACGCACGAGCACAACGCGCACCACGGCGCGGAGAACGACGGCTTCACCGGTGCCTATTTCTGGCCGAACCAGTTCTACGATTATCACTACCCCTGGGTGCTCGCGGGATTCAGAAGCATCAACACCGGCGCCACCGATCGGCGCGCCGGCGCTCCCGATGGAAATGGCGGCATCCACAATGTCCCAGGTGACTGGCGGGAGACCATGAGCACACACTGGTTCCACGACCACATGTTCACGTTCACTGACCAGAACGTATACAAGGGCAACGCCGGCATGAACAACATCTACAGCTCGCTCGATCGCGGGAATGAAGCACTGAATGATGGCGTCAACCTGCGGCTACCCAGTGGCACGGAAAAAGACTACGGCAACCTGGATTTTGACGTAAATCTCATGCTTGCCGACAAAGCATGGGACGCCAATGGCCAACTCACTATGGACACCCTGCAATTTGACGGTTTCCTGGGCGACCAGATGACAGTCAATTTTGCCTGGAAGCCTTTTTTCAATGTCTATGCCCGGCGGTACCGGCTGCGCATTCTGAACGCCAGCGTCTCTCGATTCTTTGCTCTGGCGTTGAGCGATAGCTCGCCTTTTACCCAGATCGCCAATGACGGCAATCTGCTGCCGTTCACCGTGCCGGGTTTGCAACAGACGGACCAACTAGGCATCGCGGAACGCTTTGACATCGTGATCGACTTTTCCCGTTACTCAGCCGGCCAAACCGTCGACCTGGTGAACCTGCAACAGATGGCAAACGGCAAGTTGCCGGGTCCGATCCTGACCGTGGGGCAGGCCGTGGGCGGCCAATCGTGCGACCCGGCCGTGGGCTCGTTCCTGCGCTTCAAGGTTTTGGGGCCTCCGCCGCAACAAGATCAGAGCGTCAATACTGACAACGCCCCCGTTGCCTTGATCCCGAATCCGGTTCTGCCTACCGTCGTCCGACAACGCACTTTTGTCTTTGACGATCGCGCTTCGCAGGACCAGAACGATCCCATCACCAGTTACACCGGTAACGGCCAATGGGGGATTGCTACGGAGAACACGGGTGGCACCAGCCGGCACCGGGGAGGTTCGGCGCTTTTGGCGGATTACGGCCGAATTTCGTCGCAACCTGGATACGGCACGTGTGAACAATGGACTCTACAAGGGGGTCGTGACTGGGATCACCCCATCCACATCCACTTCGAGGAAGGCCAGATCATTTCCAGGAACGGACAGGCTCCTTCGCCGGCAGAGTCAGGCCGAAAGGACGTCTATCGTTTGCGTCCCAACGGGACCGTAGTCATCAGGATGCAGTTCCGCGATTGGGGCGGTATGTACATGGAGCACTGCCACAACACCATGCACGAAGACAATGCCATGTTGCTGCGGTGGGACTTGGACAGCGGAACTCCTTTCTTGAGTCCGCTTCCGACTCCGATCTCGAAGCCGACCGGCGTCACGTTCCAGGCGCCGGACGAGATTCTGCCCAACGCGTAGTTCAACTCCCGGCGCTTGCCGAGCAGCGAGCGCCGGGACTTCGCTTCAAGAAGGCGTAGCTCTAATCGGCCGGGCCCGTTCTCGGCTTGGATGACCCGAGCGGATTCCTGTTGGGTTCCGGATTCCAGTTGGAAATGGCAAACTGTGTTCCGGAGTGCGCAGGTTTTGGGCCGCAACGGATCAAAGGAAGTGTCAGCATGTCGGCGAAAAGGTGGGTGCGGGTAGCAGGAGTTTCCGCGGTGTCCATCGCGGTTACAGCATTTCTCTTGTTGTTCGAACGGCCCCTGACTGCCGATGGCACGGACAAAAGCCATTTCCCCAACGTCGAACTCATCACCCAGGACGGGAAAAAGGTTCACTTTTACGATGATCTGATCCAAGGCAAGATCGTGGCCATCGACATGATCTACACCACGTGCCAGTATGCCTGCCCGCTGGAAACTGCGCGTCTGGCGCAGGTGCAGAAAAAGCTGGGCGACCGTGTGGGCAAGGACATCTTTTTTTATTCCGTCAGCATTGATCCCGAACACGATACGCCGGAGGTGCTGAAGGCCTACATGGCAAAGTTCCACGTCGGCCCCGGCTGGACGTTTCTGACCGGCAGGAAAGAGGTCATTGATTTTCTGAGCAAAAGACTTGGCTTATATTCCGACCCTTCTCTAAATGCAGACGGGCACATGCCTCACCTATTGATTGGCAATGAGGCTACAGGCCAGTGGATACGAGCTTCCGCCATGGACAACCCATCGTTTCAAGCGCGCATGATCGGCGACTTCCTGGACAATTTCAAGCACTTGAAGCCCACGGAAGAGCAGAGCTCCGCCGATGGCAGTCCGCTGAAGTTCGACCGTGGACAGTATCTTTTCGGGCGAGACTGCATTGCCTGCCACACTATCGGCCATGGCGACGGAGTTGGTCCCGACCTGCTCGGCGTGACCCGCACGCGCGACCGCAAGTGGCTTTCCCGTATGATCCAGACACCCAACGATTTGCTTAACGAAAAAGATCCGCTCGTCACCGCGCTCCTGAAAAAATACAACAACGTGCGCATGCCCAACACAGGCATCGGCGATCTGGAGACAGACCTCGTCCTTGCCTACATCGAAGCGCAAACTGCTGCTCGAGACAAAGAAGCTGCCGCGGGTGCCAGCGCGCATGCAAACAAGCCGGCGGAAGCGGGCGCCGGACAGCCCCGGCCTGATCGATAGCGGCATGTTGTATTGGCCTGAATTCGATTTCGATTTCCGTCTTGATATTCATAGACTGTTGCCGCACATCGCGGCTATTCAGGCTTACCAGGAAGCGGCGGCAAACCGGGTGCGGCCGCCACAGTGGCGAGAGCAGTCGCTGCCGGACGAGACGGAAATTCCTCCTCCCGATCTCCTGGCGCAAGATCGGCTCCAGGAAGCACCGATTGAGATAAGGAAGCAGCAGGTGCTCATAAGGAACGCAAGCCTGACCCAAGCTTGGGTACGCGAGCGCTTTGCCCCAGGAAGCGCCCCTTTTTCCCTGGCCGATATTTTCAATATGCACCGGATGGTCGCGGATGAATCCGGCGTTCGCTACAAAAGCGAAGGTCTTCTGAGAACCTCCGGCGTCCAAGTCGGAAGAAGGGAGGTAGGCGGGCTTCACGCGGGAGCGCCACCAGATAGGCTACCGCGCTTGATGGACCGGTACGTTCGATTCATCAACGGCAACCACCTGCGAAGTTTGCCTCCCGTGATCCACGGCCTTGTGGCCCACTTTTTCTTTACCACCATACATCCCTTCGACGATGGCAATGGCAGACTGTGCCGCCTGGTCTCGGCTGCAATTCTTTTTCAGCGCGGATACAGTGGGCACGGTTTTTACGCGCTTTCAAATTATTTCTACGACAACCAGATCAAGTACCACAGCCTTCTTCACCGATGCTGGCAACAACCTCTCCCTTTCGATTTGACCCCGTTTGCGGCTTTCGGTATGGAGGGGATGACGCTCGAGCTCCAGGGCATCAACAGTTTTATCAAGATGAAATTGAATCGCAGCGTGGACAGGGAAACGTCGGCTGCGGCCCGCAAGAGGAGACGGAATTTGCGCCGGCTAGCGGCCTTGGGCAGGCTTCATCCGGGCAGCGAGGCCCTGTACTCGAAAGGCCCTTAAGTTGTGCCTGCCATTTTCCAAGTGTAGGCTGTTTCGGGAGTTTTAAGCTTGTGATTCTGAATCGCGTGCGAGCCCTTTTCCTCGTCTTCGTGCTGGCGCTACCCCCGGCAGGGATGGTCGACCAGGCTGCAAAAGAAGCTGATATCACGGCGGCACTTTCCCCCGCCGACCCCATAGTGGGCGCGACCAAAGTCAGTATCAAGGGGGTGGCGAGTGCCGGAGCAACGGTATCCGACACTTCTACCTATCCCGACGGGACTGTCCACATATTCTCATTCAAGGCCGAAAGCGACGGTACATACACTGACGGTCCGTTCGTGTTGCAACAACTCGGTACCTTCCATGATGTTCTGCAGGATCGCGCCACGGGCGCTTCGACTACCATCTCGTATACAGGACTGGGGGACTTCATCGTGGCCGTCGACCCGACCAGCCGTAAAGTTGGCAAAGGGCAGACAGCGACTTACACCGTGACGTTCACGGGCATATTGGGCTTTGAGGGAACTGTTGTCCCGGGGCCGCTGAACGGCCTACACATCCCTGGAGCAACGGCATGGTGGGCCCAGCCATTAGTGACCATTCCGCAAAAGAGCTCGGGCATAGCTACACTCATGATCCGCACTTCGTCGAGCACACCGTCTGGAACGTACAGGAACATCACGTTACGGGGTGCCAACGGGTCCGTAATTCACGCATCTCCATCAAAGATCAGCTTGACAGTTCACTAGCCCGTTTCATTTGTGAAGATAAAATAGACCTCGGTCCCTCTGCAGATCACAGTCGCGGAATGCCTCTGAGAGGTTCTCGAGCAGGTCGGTAGCCAGCACGGTGTTTTCATGGAGCATATCGCGGACAAGGTCTGCTACCAGTCCATGTAGGTACACCGCTGCTGCCACTCTTATGTCCATAAGGAACGCAGACGCCGTGCCGGAATTCCGCTGAAGGTGCTGGGCCAGAACGCCCTCCACTAGAGAAGCCGATTCCGGTGCGCCGGCTGCCTCTCGGACGGGGAGTAGACTTTCTGTGTGTCTGGCCAGCGCCGCGCCGATCATGCCGCAAAGCACTTCACCAGAGCCGGCTTTGGCCAGCGCGGCATTCCCTATCAAGTTAAGCCACGTCTCGCCGGAAGCGCCTGCAACGATCGTTCTCCATCCTTTCAGCACAACGCAGGAGCCGGTCTCATTGGAGATACGCCGCGCCACTTCCAGCCTGTCCGACTGGATGTCGTCGGTCGAAACGCCAATCAGCCGCGCCGCTTCTCCAGGATTAAGAGTAAGGATGCGGAACGGGGTAACTTCGCGGTGACGCTTTAGCTCATGGTAGTGCCCCTCAAATGCATTCAGGCCGTCAGCGTCCAGAACCAATGGCTGCAGACAGCGCGCCGCCAGCCACCGCACCATTGTTGTCGTCTCTGCATTGCGGGAGAGTCCCGGCCCAAGAACAACTACATCTTTTCCCGACAGCAGTGACTCCAGTTGATCGCTGGCCTTCATCGAAATGGTGCCTTCTTCTGTTTCCTTGAGACCCTCCGTCATCAGCTCGGGAATAAAGCCCGCTACCGTGGCCTGGATTGACTTTGGACAAGCAACGGTCACCAGGCCCGCTCCGGCGCGTAACGCCGCCATTCCCGCAAGACCCGCGGCTCCAGCTTTGCCCAGCGACCCTGCGATTACCAGCACATGGCCGAATTGGCCTTCGTGAACGCCGGGCAATCGCGGAGGAAAAGTGATTCCGACTTCCTGGCCGGTCATGACTGACAAGCCGGTACTGTTGGGAACCAGAGCGGGTTGCACGCCGATCTCGCTGACGGCAATGGGGCCGGAAGTAAGCTCTCCGAAAACATGGGCTGGTTTCGGGGCAATGAAGGTGATGATCCCGTGCGCAAAAACCGCGTCATCGCCGCTTTCGTGCGCGGGGGCGCCGCTGTCCGCTTCAACGCCGGAAGGCACGTCCACGGAGACGATTGTTCCGAAAGCATCATTGACGGCTTCCACCGCTTTCTTGGCCAGACCTTCGAGCGGAGGTTTAAAATCGGCGCCGGCAATTGCATCAACGATCAGGTCTGCCCGTAGCGCGTCTCGGACCTCAGGGCTTTCCAATACCGTTTCGTTTGAAACCCAAATTGGATTGACGGTGAGTCTAGAACACATGGCTGCAGACTCTTCACTGAGCTCGCTTGCCTCCTTGGCCAGGATCAGGACCGACACTTTCGCCGCCATTTCACGCAGGGATTCAGCCGCGGCCATGCCGTCCCCGCCGTTGCTGTCCCGGCCGCAGACTACACAGACGGAGCTGAACTTGAAGTGCGACAGGCAGAATTGGGCCACCGCGTGACCGGCTCGCTGCATGAGCACCAACGCGGACATTCCCGCCCGGCTCGTGGCTTCGCCCTCGGCGTGGTGCACTTCAGCATAGGTGAGGATTCTCATGGAGTAGCGTTCAATTCTAAAACAAAAAACAATCCGGACAAGGCACGAGGCTCAACACCTCCTGCAGGCAGAGACCGTTTTCACTAGGATGTTCCCGCTCAGAGGAATAGCCGCAATACAGTCGCGAAACGAGACCCTGCTCCCAGTACCTGGTAACTGGAAAAGTGTGAATTGGGGCGTAGAAACGAACTGTGGGGATTCAGGTCGAAAACCAGACACCTGCTCAGCTTGCTCGCTGCTGCGCTGCCACCGCGTACGGGCTTCCTGCCCGGTAGCGCTTCTCAAACTCTTCCCGTGTGCACAGCGTGCGCATATCCGTAATTCGGTCCACGGCGAGAATCCCATCCAGATGATCGGTCTCATGTTGCAATAGCTCCGACAAATCCCGCTCTTCCGTCGCCCGCACCTCGTGCCAGGCTCCCTGCAGATCCTGGTACCGCACCGTAATCGCTTGATGCCGCGACACTTGCATGAAAATCGATAGGAAGCTCAAGCACGCGTCCCACACCACAATCTTTTCCGCGCTACGCTCAATGATCTCCGGATTCACCAGCGGCCAGGGCTCTTCGCCCGGCAACTGCAGAAAAATCACCCGCAGCCCCACGCCGAGTTGCGGCGCCGCAATCCCCCGCCCGTAACCGGTCTCCTTCCGCCAATGAGCCAGGGTATCCTTCAAATCCTCCACCAGCGCCCGGACATCCGCCGCGGCAGGATCGTCCACCCGCGCCGCCACCTCTCGCAGCTTCGGATTTCCCAGTTGCAGTACAGCTCGTACGGACAAATCTTCTCCCGGCGGGCCCTTACCCCAAAACAAAGCGCCCGCACACAGTGAACTTAAGTCCTTTAGAATCCGCACTTACAAAAATCGCGCCCGTAACCCCTTTACAATCCGCACTTACAAAATCGCCCTATCTTAAGTCCTTTAGAATCCGCACTTACGAAAATGCCGGGGGGTGGGGGTGCATTATGTCAACCAGCCGTCCGCCGCCGACGGCGAGCCCGTTCCGCCTCGCCCCCGCCGGCCGAGCCTAGCGCTTTGCCACGGCCTGCGCTTTTCGCCGCAGTCCAGCCACCGCGGCGTCATCCGCTGGCACAAAATACCCCACCACAATTCCCATCGCCCCGTCCCGCAACACTTTCCCGGTAGTGTTGTCATAGCTGGCGGTCATCTTCAGTTCATCCCCAGCGGCCAGCTTGTAGCCGCCCTCCTCGTAAAACGTCTTCACCGGCATCCCCACCAGGTGTCCCTGCTCATCGACCTTCGCGTCCAGCGTCGCCACCGTCGCCTTTTGCGTGGCGTCCTCCAGCACGATCCGCTTCGCGTAGTCATGCATATGCCCGCCCACCCCGAGGAGCACTCCGCTGTACTTCAGCCGCACTTCGCCGCTTTTCTCGCTTTCCCACGCGGGCAAGTCGTAGCCGGAATTGCCGCACGCCGTGACATCCATCCATGCCGGATAGACATTCTTCACCGGCGTTCCATTCGCATCGCGGTACGGAATGGCCACTTCCAGATACGCCTGGGGGTACGCAGTGTCCGTCGGGTTGTGCACCATCGTCTCCACGCGGATCTTGTCGCCCTGTTCCACGCGGTAGCCGAATCCCGGCATTTCCGCCCAGTCCGTCAACTCGCCGCCTGCTCCGAAAATATGTTCCTCTTTATTCGCGCAAAGAAAGTCCGGCCGGTTCTCGTTCCAGAAGGCCACATGATGCAGCACGATTCCGGGCACCGTGTTCCCGCCCGCATCCACCAGCTTGGGGTGGTACGCCAGCAGCCATCCGCTGATCGGAATCTTCCAGATCAAATCAGCCGGCTGCGGCATCTTCATGTGACTGGTGTGCGCCGGAAGGTTCAGTGGGCCGATGCGCAGCGTAATCGTTTGCCCGTCGTCGCTTTGCTGCAGGAGCACGCCTTTGGCCACCGCGTGATGCATTCCGCCTTGCATGAATCCGTCATGCGAGTGCTGCATGTGCTCCATATCGTGCGGTTTCGCGGCAGGTTTTTCCTGTGCGGCCGCGACTCCCGTCGCCAGCACGCTTATCCACAGCACTCTAACTATTTTCATGGGCCTGCCCTGCGCAGCCGCCCTTCGCAAGCCGCTGCTGATACCTCAATCATAGCGCCGATTGCGCTGCGGTTTTGTCGGCGTGGCGGATTTGCAAAAGGCATGTTGTCCCTTATCCAAACCAGCTAGAATCTGGCGCATGCTCAACCATCGCTTCTCTCTCATTCGTTGCTCGGTCTTCACTTTTCTTGTTTTCGCGTTTCTCGTCACACCGCTCCGGGCGCAAACGGCTTCGCCCGACGACCTCCTCGTTCTCAATAACGTCAGTGTCGTGGACGTGCGCACCGGCGCCATCCTGCCGGACCAAACCGTCATCCTCGAGAAAAACAAAATCGCTTCCATCGGCCCCAGCAAATTGGCCAAGTATTCC
>Ga0207015_1131_pt1 | contig 21218 bp, 22 predicted proteins | sample Alteio_BWMinCont_53_FD_153486 | JGI IMG/M metagenome (GOLD analysis project Ga0207015, IMG submission 153486) | Enriched cells from forest soil in Barre Woods Harvard Forest LTER site, Petersham, Massachusetts, United States -... | ecosystem: Environmental > Terrestrial > Soil > Temperate forest >...
GCCGAGTGGCTTTGCAAGGAAATGTTGACCCGCACATCCTGCTCGGCACCGAATCCGATATTCAACAGGCTGCGCGTGACGCGGTTCAGAAAACGGGAGGCTTGGGCCACATTCTGAATCTAGGCCACGGAATCTTGCCGAGGACGCCTGTAGCCAACGCGAAAGCATTTGTGGAAGCCGGACAGGCCGTGCCGATAATGGCGCCAGCACAAACCGGCAGCGCGAACTAACAATGGCCAAGGACGCGACCAAATCCGCCGAAACATCTCTCCACCCTCACGAGATCGCCCAGATTTCCGACGTTTTCCTGGAAAAATATAATCGCCCCGGCCCGCGCTACACCAGTTATCCAACCGCGCCTGTATGGAAAGAGGACTTCGGCCCCGACGATTTGGAGAAATATTATGCCCGCGCTGAAGAGCTGGCCACTCCGCTTTCGCTCTACATGCACATTCCGTTTTGCGAAAACCTCTGCCTGTTCTGCGCCTGCACCGTTTCCATTCAAAAAGACAAGAAAGTCGCCATTCCCTACCTCGATGCTCTAAAGCGCGAGATTAATCACGTCGGAACAAAAGTTTCGCGCAAACGTCCGGTTATCCAGTTTCACTGGGGCGGCGGCACGCCGACGTATTTGTCTGTCGCACAAATGGAAGATCTTTTCCAATACACGCACGACCGCTTTTCTTTTGCGCCCGATGCCGAAATTGGCATTGAAGTGGACCCGCGCGTCACCAGCCGTGCTCAACTGGAATCGTTGCGCCGCCTGGGCTTCAATCGCCTCAGCATGGGCATCCAGGATTTCCAGCCGAAAGTCCAGGAAACCATCCATCGCGTCCAGCCCTACGAAATGACGCGCGACCTGATCGTCGCCGCTCGCGAAATTGGATATCAGAGCATCAACATCGATCTGATTTATGGCCTTCCCTATCAGACCGCCGATAGCTTCCGCGCCACCATCGATCAAGCTCTCACGCTTCGTCCCGATCGCGTCGCCATGTTCAGCTATGCGCACGTCCCCTGGCTAAAAAAACAGCAAGGCTCCTTCGAAGCTCATTTGCCGGAAGGAATGGAAAAATTCCGCATTTTCCGCGCCGGCCTCGAAAAATTCCTGAGCGCAGGATACCTGTACATCGGCATGGACCATTTCGCGCTGCCGCAGGATGAATTATCCGTCGCGCAGCAAAACCGCACTCTGCACAGAAATTTTCAGGGCTACACCACGAAAGCTGGCGCAGATTTGTACGGAATGGGCGTCAGCGCCATCAGCTCGGTCGGCGAAGCCTACGCGCAAAATCGCCGCGAAGTCCCCGCTTATGAAGCAGCCGTAGGCACCCGAGGCCTCGCCACCATGCGCGGCTACCGCCTTTCGCCTGACGACGTATTGCGCCGCGCCGTAATCGGCCGTCTGCTATGCCACACCATAATCCCCAAACACGAAGTCGAGGCGAAATTCGGCATCGCCTTCGACGAATACTTCGCGACGGAACTATCTCGCCTCGAAACCGCGCGCGAAGAAGGTCTCGTCGTTCTGTCGCGCGACGACATCCGCGTAACACCCCTCGGTCGCATTTTCATCCGCAACATTGCCATGACTTTCGACTGCTACCTTCACGAGCAGCAAATGGACCAGCGTCCCCTCTTCTCAAAGACGCTGTAATCAACAAACGATGCCCGGTTCCCAACACGTCATTGTAATCGGCGCGGGGATTTCGGGCCTGTCTTGCGCGCACCGCCTGAACCAATTAGGAGCTGAAGTAAGCCTACTTGAATCTACTGATCGGCCAGGCGGTCTGATCGGCGTCATTCGTAAAGAAGGTTTTCTGTTCGAATCCGGGCCACAGAGTTTCCAAACCACCGACCTGATTCTCAGCCTCATTCGCGAACTCGGCATCGAGGCCGACCTGCAAACAGCCGATTCCCGCGCCGCCCGTTACATTTTGCTGCACGGCAAGCTCCAAAGGATTCCCACATCGCCGCAAGCAATGCTGACCAGTTCCTTGCTGGGGGTCGGCTCGCGCTGGAAAATCCTTTCGGAGCCTTTTCGCAAAAGCCGCCCGCCCGACGGCGAAGAATCCGTAGCGAAATTCGCGCGCAGAAAATTCGGCGATGAAATTCTGGAATATCTGGTCGGCCCCTTCGTCTCCGGCGTTTATGCAGGCGACCCCGAGAAGCTCAGTCTTAGAGCAGCCTTCCCCTCTCTAGAGGAATGGGAACGCGAGTACGGCAGCGTCCTCCGCGGCGCAAAAAAATCCCGCAAAGCCCCAGGCGCAACCCCCTCCTCACTCTGTTCGTTTCGCCAGGGTGTAGTCCGGCTTCCCAACGCAATTGCGGAAAAACTCGCCAGCCGCGTGCAAACCGGAATCACCGCAAAATCACTAAATCATCTCGGCCCGAATGGAAACGCCATTTTCGAACTCCACACCGAGCGCGCCGGCGAATCAACAACGATGCAAGCTTCCGCCATCGTGTTCGCAACGCCCGCCTACGTTTCCGCTCACCTGATCGCGCCTATCTCAGAGGCACTAACTCATACGCTCTCAGGAATCGCGTACGCGCCCGTAGCGGTCATCGCCGCTGGCTATTACCGCCAACAGGCCGGCGAACCGATGGAAGGTTTCGGTTTTCTCGTGCCCCGCAGAGAAAAGCTACACACCCTCGGCACAGTTTGGAATTCCTCGCTCTTCCCCGGCCGCGCCCCCGATGGAGCAGTCGCTCTCACGAGTTTCACCGGGGGCGCCACAAATCCCGAAATCGTAAGTGAGCCCGAAGATCAAATCGCCAAGATCATTCAGAGCGAGAACGAACACATTTTGAAAATCGTCGGCTCGCCTGTCACCTCGTCGGTTTGGAAGTACCCGCGAGCCTTGCCGCAATATAATTTAGGCCACGGACACATAGTAGAAACCATTCGCTACGCCGAACGCCAGCTCCCCGGAATTTTTTTCGCTGGAAATTATCTGGAAGGACCTTCTGTCGGTAAGTGCATCGAAAATGGTTTTCAAACCGCGGAAGCCGTGCAGAATTATTTGCAAACGAAGGCCTGATGTGTCGCGCCGCCGCGAATAATCAGCGACCCATGAGTTAAGCGTCCGATAGCGGCCTCTTATGCCGCATGTTCAAGCGCACCCGCCGCCGCTCCCCAGCCTCGCGAAACCGCCTTCGGTCATCCTCCGTTTCCAAAATCAGCGGCGGAACCTCATGCGGCTGGCGATTCAAATCGATCGCCACAAACGTAACGTATGCGCTGCTAGTATGTTTGCGCTCCCCAGTAAGAATATTTTCGGAAAATACTTTCACGCCCACTTCCATCGAAGTACGAAACACCCGGTTCACGCTCGATTTCAATACGATGAACTCGCCCACGCTGATCGGAAATCTAAAATCGAGATAATCCACAGATGCCGTCACCACGTGGCTATTGGAATGGCGATGCGCAGCCAGCGCGCCCGCAATATCGATCAGATGCATCACGCGTCCGCCCAGCATGTTCCCCAATGAATTCACGTCATTCGGCAGCACCGCTTCCACCATTTCAGATTTCGACGCGCTAACAGGCTTCCCCGGAAGTTCCGTTGCCGCCGCTGGCTTTTCCGTCTTGGGCCTGTTCCGTTTATCCAACTTGGCCATCCGCAAATTTGCTCCCGCTTCTCGCGCGGCTGAATGCTTGGCGCACGTCTACAAGCTCGCTATAATACGCGCATTCAACCCATGACCCAAACACAGAAGTCTCGCCGCGAAGTCCTGGAAAAATTTGTCGCTGAAAAACCCACCGACGCGTTCGCGCGCTACGGCTTGGCTCTCGAGTGCGCCAAGCTCGGTGACGACGCAGCCGCCACCGAGAATTTCAAGAAGCTCCTTGAAACCAATCCCGGCTACGTCGCCGGGTATTTTCAATTTGGCCAATTTTTGGCGCGAATAGGCCGGCTCGAAGAAGCTCGCAAACTGCTTTCAGACGGCGTAGTCGCCGCTCAAAATGCCGGTGACATGCACGCACGAGATGAAATGCAATCCGCGCTCTCCGCATTGCGCTGAGCGCGCAAGGCTGTTAGTTCCGCATCATGAGACCCACGCGCATTCCGTTGTTCCCTCTTGAAGTGGTGCTGTTCCCTGGCATGCCGCTCCCGTTGCACATTTTCGAGCCGCGTTACCGAGTGATGGTCGCGCGATGCGTGAACGAAAATCTCGAGATAGGCATAATTCTGGCCGCTGAAGCCGGAATCGTAAAAGTCGGTTGCACGGCTGAGATCGTAGAAAAGCTGAAGGAATATCCCGACGGCCGCACCGACATTTTGTGCGAAGGCCGCGCTCTATTTCGCGTAATCGAAATCCTGAATGTGAGGGAATACCAGGAAGCCGTCGCCGAATATTTGGTAGAAGAGGTCCTCTCACAAGACTCCGAAAAAGAAATTCATCTGATAGAACGCTTTCAGGTCTGCCACGCTCTGGTTTTCGGCCAGCCCTGGATAGCCTCCAGCCGCGACGAAGAAATTTCTCTAGCTTTCCAAATGGCCGCCCGGCTCCCGCTGGAACTGGAAGCCAAACAGACCTTACTCGAAATCCCCGAGGAGAGCGCGCGGCGGGCTTTTCTGCTTCAGAAAATCAACGAACTCCTTCCCCAACTGGCGCAAAGGCAGCGTTTGCGGCAAGTCGCTGGCGGCAACGGCCACGGCCTTAATTAGCCTCCGCCAAACGAAATTATGCTCGCGACTCGCCTTCCACTATAATGACCTCTAGCGCCGTTTCCCTGGCGCGTCTTGTTTGAGAAAGATGGGGCCTTCATGACTTCGATGCCAAAGACTCTTGGCGAACTTCGCCGAAGCAATTGGTCGGGAGAACAAATCGCGCGCCGCTCGGTACGCCAGGAACTTCGCGAAAATCTGCTGGGAAAAATGGAGAAAGGGGAGCCGCTCTTTTCCGGCCTCCACGGTTACGACGATACCGTCATCCCGCAAATCATCAACGCCATACTCTCGCGCCATCATTTTATTCTGCTGGGCTTGCGCGGACAGGCCAAGTCGCGAATTTTGCGCGGCCTATCCGGCTTCATGGATGCCCAGGTTCCATTCGTCGAAGGATGCGAGATTCACGACAATCCCTATGCTCCGCTCTGCCGCGTTTGCCGTGAACGAATTGCTTCCGAAGGTGACGCCACACCCATCGCTTGGCTCGCTCGCGAGCACCGTTACGTGGAAAAACTGGCCACGCCTGATGTAACTATCGCCGACATGATTGGCGACGTTGATCCCATCAAAGCAGCTCGCGGTGGTCGCAATCTTTCCGACGAGTTGACCATTCACTATGGCCTGCTCCCTCGCGCGAATCGCGGCATATTTGCGATTAACGAATTGCCCGACCTCTCGGGAAAAATTCAAGTGGGACTTTTCAACATCATGCAGGAAGGCGATGTCCAGATTAAAGGATATCCCGTTCGCATGGCTCTGGACGTTCTTCTCGTCTTCACCGCCAATCCCGAAGATTACACCGCGCGTGGAAAAATCATCACTCCGCTGAAAGACCGCATCGGCTCAGAAATTCGCACGCACTACCCCGCCACGCTCGCCGAAGGCATGTCCATCACTTCGCAAGAATCGTGGACCAAGCGCGACGGAAAACGCGGCGCCGAGTTGCCCGACTACATCCGAGAAGTCGTGGAAGAAATTGCATTTCAGGCTCGCGAAGACAAGCGCGTCGACCGCCGCTCCGGTGTAAGCCAGCGCCTTCCCATCAGCACACTCGAAAACGTCATGAGCAGCGCTGAACAACGCTCCATCAGGACTCATGATTCCAAAGTTGTCGCGCGCGTTTCCGACGTGTACGCCGCCATTCCCGCCATGACCGGCAAGTTCGAGTTGGAATACGAAGGCGAACTCCGCGGTGCCGAAAATATCGCGCGCGAATTAATCCGCGCGGCCGTGGGAAAAACTTTCACAAAATATTTCACCGGTGCGAATTTTCAACCCGTCGTGCAATGGTTCGAACTTGGCGGCGAACTGAAAGTGCCCGCAAATGCGTCGAGCGTGGAATTGATGGCGCAACTGAAGAAAATCCAGGGACTCTTTGACAACCTGCCCGCGCTCGATGTGGGAGCCAAGGACGATCCAGCAGTCGTCACCAGCGCAGCCGAATTTATTCTCGAAGGTCTTTGGGCGCACAAACGCATTAACCGTAGCGAAGAGCGTGGTTATTTTGCGGAAGCTCGCAAGACTCCTGAGCCGCGCGATCCGCGCGAGCCATCGGGACGCATGCCGCGGCGCCAGTTCAATTAGCGTAGCGGCGAATTGCCATGAAATACATTAAGTACTCAAAATACGCTCCCGGCGCTGCAGATGATATCGATCTGCAGGAATTGATGAGCCGCCTTTCGGATTATCTGCTTCAGAGCGGCTTTGAATCTCAGTACGGGATCTACGAGCTCGACAACGAGCGTTCACGCGAGCAAATTATGGACGACCTGCGCGAAGCCATACTCCGCGCGCTTGAGGAAGGCGACCTCGTCCCGCCCGAGATGATGGAGCAAATGCTCCAGAATCCCGACTTGTCGCAGAACCAGGAACTGCGCGACCTGATCGAGCAAATCATCCGGCGTATGGAAGCGGAAGGTTACATTTCGCAGCCAAATCAGACGGCGCAGGTTACCCCGCCTCCCACCCAAACCCCTGGCGGACAAGTTGGCGAACCGCAGCCTCACACCGAGGCGCGATTTGAGATCACCGACAAAGCCCTCGATTTTCTCGGATTCAAAACGCTGAAAGACCTGCTCGCGTCGCTGGGCAAGAGCAGTTTTGGGCGTCACGACACGCGCGACCTCGCCACTGGCGTGGAATCCGGTGGCGCCTCCAAACAATACGAATTCGGCGACACGTTGAATATGGACATCAGCGGAACGCTTTTCAACGCCGTCCAACGCAATGGCGCGCGCATCCCCATCGAACTCGATTATCCCGACCTGATGGTCCATCAGTGCGAATATCAAAGCTCCTGCGCCACCGTTCTGCTGCTCGATTGCAGCCACAGTATGATTTTGTACGGTGAAGATCGCTTCACTCCGGCAAAACGCGTTGCACTCGCCCTTTCGCACTTGATCCGCACGCAATATCCCGGCGACTCGCTACACTGCGTTCTGTTTCACGATAGCGCCGAAGAAATCCCTCTCGGCAAGCTGGCCCGCGTGCAAGTTGGCCCCTACCACACCAACACGCGCGAAGGCTTGCGCCTGGCCCAAAGAATTCTCTCGCGCCAGAAGAAAGACATGCGGCAGATCATCATGATTACCGACGGCAAGCCTTCCGCTCTCACGCTGGAAGACGGCCGCATTTACAAAAACGCCTTCGGCCTCGATCCTCTGGTCGTCACGCAGACCCTCGAAGAAGTTGCCAAATGCAGGCGCGCCGGCATCCTAATCAATACTTTCATGCTCGCCAGTGACTACAGCCTCGTCCACTTTGTGCAGAAAATTACCGAGCTTTGCCGCGGCAAAGCCTATTTCACCACTCCCTACACGCTTGGGCAGTACCTGCTGATGGATTACGTCGGGAAGAAGACCCGTAACATTCATTAAGCTCGCTTGTCCGCTTCCCCATTTGGCACACCCAGCTTCCGCCCAGATTGACGCTAAGAATTCCGCAGCCTAATATAACTCCGCAAAGTTCACCGGAGACACACGCATGAAGATTGGCCGCCTGGCTCTGATTCTCATTTTCTCGCTCACCGTATTCGCCTCCGATTCTCCCGACACCCGTGAAATCACTGACCCGCAATCTCTCAGCTCGCTCGCCGAACCCGGCGCGGCTCCTGTACCAATTGACGATCTTTTCTATACTCGGTCTGTGACCGGCGGAGCTTGGTCGCCCAACGGCAGGGAAATCGTCTTCACCACGAATTTAACCGGCCGCTTCAATCTTTGGAAAGTAAACGCAGAGGGCGGCTGGCCCGTCCAGCTTAGCCAGTCCGACGACCGCCAATACGGCGGCACTTGGTCGCCCGACGGAAAATGGATCGTGTTTGAATCCGACAAAGGCGGAGGCGAGATCTACGATCTCTTCGCCATCCCCAGCAACGGCGGCGAAACCATCAACCTCACTAACACTCCCGATATTTCCGAAAACGGCGCTGTTTGGTCGCCCGATGGCTCGCGCATGGCTATCTCGTATAAGCCCAAGACAGCCTCCGCCATCGACGTCGCCATCCTCGATTGGAAAACGCGCGAAGTTCACAACCTAACTCAGGAAAAAACCAAAGATCACGTCTGGGGCGGCGCGTTCTGGAGTCCGGATGGCAAATACATTTATGCCACCCGTGCGGATGCAGGTTTCAACAACTCCGACGTCTATCGCGTTGACGTCGCAACCGGAGCATCGGAAAACCTGACCCCACATCAAGGCCAAAATCGCAGCAGTGTAAGTGCCGTCTCGCCCGATGGTCGCACGCTACTAATAACTTCGGACAAACCGGGCGGTTATCCGAACGTCGGGTTCCTCGATATCGCCACCCCAAAAATCACCTGGGCCACGGATACGAAATGGGAAGCGCAGTCCGGAGATTTCTCGCCCGACGGAAAACAGTTCACCTACCTCGTCAACGAAGACGGTCGCTCGGATGCCTACTTGGGCGATGTTTCCACACATCACAGCGCAAAGATCAATTTTCCCGCCGGGCTTAACACTTACGCAGGCAGCCCAAGTTCCTTTTCGCCCAGAGGAGGACGTCTTCTCGTCGACCATCAAAGTTCCACTCAACCGGGCGATCTGTGGGTGTACGACATTTCAAAGCAAGCCCCGCAACAGCTCACCATCTCCGCAGTCGCAAGCCTGGCCTCTGCGAAAATTCCTCCGTCTGTCCTAGTTCATTACAAAAGTTTCGACGGCAAGATCATCAGCGCATTCGCATGGATTCCCTATAATCTGAAGCGCGACGGCTCGAATCCAGCAATCGTCCTCCCGCACGGCGGTCCCACTGGTCAGACCACCGATTATTTCAGCCGCACCACCATCGCCTTAGTGTCTCGCGGCTACATTTGCATCGCACCCAACGTTCGCGGATCCACCGGCTATGGCATGGATTTTCAGAAGGCCAATAACAAGGACCTCGGCGGCGGAGATTTGCAGGACGAAGTGTATGCCGTAAAATTTCTGGAAGCTTCTGGCTACGCCGATCCCAAGAAAATCGGCATCACCGGCGGATCGTACGGCGGCTTCATGACCCTGATGGCCATCGGCAAGACGCCCGATATTTGGGCCGCCGCGGTCGAGGAATACGGCATCATCAACTGGCTAACCATGATGAAAAATGAAGACCCTTTCCTCCAGGAGTATGAGAAATCCATTTTGGGAGATCCCGAGAAGGACCGCGCCATTTACGAAGCCGATTCCCCGCTCGCATACATTCGCAACACCAAAGCCCCGCTCCTCGTTTTGCAGGGCGATAACGATATTCGCGTTCCCAAAGAAGAAGCCGAGCAGGTGGTTGAAATCCTGAAGCAAAACGGCAAAACTGTAGATGTCCATTATTACGCGGCCGAAGGCCACGGTTTTACCAAGCGTGAAAATCAAATCGATGCTATGCGCCGCATGATCGATTGGTTCGACCGCTATTTGAAAAACACGCGGTCCAACTGAGATTCGATCGTGGAATTGTTCGGCGTTTCAACGGAGCATACATGAGCGTGAAGAGTCACCTGCGGAGCTTTCTTGGCGGGAAAAAGTTGCGAGCACTGCCGTCCGGCGAAACCGCTCCGCCGATTACTTTAGCCGATACCAGCGGAAAGAAACGCTCGCTCGCCGAAGCGTTGCAGAATGGCCCAGTCCTCGCCGCTTTTTTCAAAGTAGGCTGCCCCACCTGCCAGTTCACCATGCCATTCCTTTCGCGCTTGCATCAGCGTTACGGCGGCCCGGAATTCAGCCTGCTGGGAATTTCGCAAGACGATGCGCGAGATACTCGTGAGTTCTGCGAAGAATACGGCCTGCAGTTCCCCGCCCTGATTGATGAGCACGGCTTCCCGGTTTCCAACGAATATGGCCTCACGAATGTCCCGACCATGTTTTGGATCAACACCGCCGGCCAGATTCAGCTGACCACCGTAGGATTTTCAAAGTCCGACCTGGAAAAAATGGCGGCTCAAGCGGCACAAGTTACAGGCAAGCCGCCCGCGCCTCTCTTCAAACCCGGCGAAGTCGTCCCCGAAACAAAACCGGGTTGAGGATCCAAAAATTAGGTTCCGGGGGAACCGACAAACTATATCCGGAGTGCTTTAGTTGCAGTCCTGTAATAAGTTAGGTAGCCATAAGAAACGCTTGAATGCCCCATTAGGTTTTATGAGGTTAGTGACGAAATAAACGTCTTTCCAAATGCATCGACTCCAAATCCATCCAACGACGGTGTCGCGTGGTGGGGCGCGATACTTTCCTCAATCGTGTTTTTGTGGGACATCTACAAATACCGTCACGCAGGACCAGGGCTGCGTGTCGGGGTCAATCCGGGAATGATTCTAATGCCCTCGGCGGACAAAAAGACCTTTGTAGTAACGGAGGTAGTCAACACAGGCGATCGCTCAACCTCACTTACGAATCTAGGTCTCGCTTACTTCGTGTAACTTCCCCCAGTGCAGCCTTCCCCGTGGGAATTGAAAGCGGGCGGTTTGTGGCGAGGTATGACGGAGCAAACGGCTGAGTTAGAGGAGTGGGCGCGGAGAGATATTTTATATTTTGATCTTTATCACTCGCACGGAAAGAAACCCCTGCGGAGACGAGTCAGGATTAAATGAATGGCGCGTTATGGCCTTTACCAAGATCTTGGAATTCGGACAATTTGACTTCGAACTAGATGAAAGAGGACAGAAATCAGCGCTGGATAGAAGAACCAACCATTTCTCCGTCAACAAAGTTAAGAGTTACCAGAGGCCCCTTCTGCACATTCAAAACTAACGGAGGACGAAAGCAAACGATGCAAACCCCGCCCTTGTGGCGCACACTTGGATAGACAATCCCTGCTGAGCCGCTAGTTAACAAACGGAATCCGAGTGCTTGTGAGGCACCATAACTATTCGGATCTAAGCAGTCCACAAAGTCTGAATCTCCCCGGATATCATGAAATTCGTGTCTGAAGTCAGCCAGGTAATCGATGTATTGGGAATCCTCTTTTTGTTTCCATCCTACTTCTCTAAGCTCGACGGTTCTATAAAAGGCTACTTCAGTTTGTGAAGTTTGAATTTCGAAGGCCGCATACCAAGCTCCGCGCTCTTCTTTATTGAACCTTCCTCCATTCGGACGAGGATGTGTAAATGACGCGTTCACTATATGTGCAAACGGGAAACCGGAAACCAGTTCCATCACGGTTATGCCAAGTAGTTTACCGCTCTCGCCCAGTAACCTATCATTCGTCGCACCCTCTAACTCTGTGAGGTCACTAAGAAGTTGATCGTCGTTTTGGGCCAGAAGATTGACGATAGGCTTACCGCCGTCGCTATAGTGAGACGGGATTAGACGATGAGTTTTATCCTGTTCGATCTTAGTTTGCTTTGGAAACTTCATCTACCGCCGCGACGAGCGTCCAACAATTGACGAACTCTCATAAGAGCCGGTATGCCACCGTTTTTCACATAATTTAATGGCGTGTCGCCGCCAAAAATTGGATTCGTATTTGGCAAAGTCATCCAAGCATCCGCGAGCTTCTGGCTGTAAAGTATGTTCAGCGCCTTGTATATCCCAATTAAAAGAGAAACCCGCGTAAGTTGGTCCGCGTTCAGCACCACTGTTCTCTTCTTTAATGCGTCGTAGAAAGTACCGTGGGACATTCCGCCGAGCAAATCCCGAGTATTCTCCTCTGATAGATCCCAGTGTGATGCGATCCGGCGAAGGCCCTTGATCGCAGCCGGGCTGAGTCGTGCTTGGTTTTCCCTGCTGGACAAATCGACGGCTATGTCCCATGTGAAGCCGACTACAGGCTGTTGCAAGGTTGCCATAGCAAACTCCATTTATGACTATATTATACTCCAACTCTGACAGAATGCAAGAGGTTCTAGAGTATTTCAATTAACCAGTTTAGAATCAGATAATTATGCATGCCATGCAATCTACTGAGCCGGATAGAGGGCACCGATCACCGCTGGACTTTCCTCGCAATCCGTTACAATTTGAACAAAGGATCTGAAACCCCTTCGGATAATTGTTCCGCTTGATCCATCTCCAAAGCTTGAGGTCCATAGCGACGGCCGGTCGTGCCAACGCGCACCACAGAAAAGTATTATTCCCCGTGGGTAAAGGTCCGTCAGGACGCCCTCGATCGTGGGATTGTGGCCGCTCGGGACGCTTTTATTCAGGAACAAAACCGGAACAATTCTTAGCCTACCTTCGAAAACCAGCGTTTTTATTGGCTATTCAGCGACATTTAAGGTTCCGGGGGAACCTACTTTTCACAAAACGAAGAAATTCAGAATTACGCTGGACTCGGATCCAAAAATGACTTTTTGTGCTTGGGAGGTTTCAACCGCTTGTCCGGAATCAGTCTCTCAGCAGGAGGCATCCCAATTCCCGCCCGCGCTCGTCGTCGCGTTTCTTTCGAAATGTTTATTCTCTTCTTCTTTTTCCGCATACAAGGGGAGCTTGATCCGAGTGGTCGGCCTAGTCCCAATCTACATCCTAATATAAGCTATCGCCCAAGACGCATCTGCAGAAGAAATACTGGAGCTTAAGCCTCGCTCTGCCTAAAATTCCCAAAGCCTCGTCAAACGTGCGAGTCGCCAGCCACAGAGCTTCACTCATAACAACATGAAGAAAGCCTTTCGCGCCGCCACGACTTCGCTTTGGCTAATCCTCCTCGTTGCCCTGCTGCTGCGCGTGGGTTTTCTCTGGCAATATCAACACGACCACCCTCGGCAAGCCGTCAGCGTCGTCCCATTTTTGTTCGAGTCCGGAAACATCGCCCATTCACTCGCCATCGGACAAGGTTTCGCTTCGCCCTTCCGCGTGAACACTGGCCCCACGGCCTGGATGCCCCCGGTTTATCCCGTGCTTCTCGCCGCCATCTTCCAAATCTTCGGACCTTACACCTTCAACTCGTTCCTCGCCGCCGCTCTCGTCAATATTTTTTGTGCGACGCTCGCCTGCATCCCAATTTTTTTTGCCGGCAAACGTATCGCCGGTCTCAGCGCGGCTTCGACAGCCGCATGGCTCTGGGCCATTTTTCCCAACGCGATCCTCATCCCCGTCGAAAGCATGTGGGACGCCTCGCTCTCCGCCCTCTTAGTCGCCACCATATTCTGGGCCACCATCGCGCTCGCCAAATCACAGCGCTTTCGCAATTGGGCCGCCTACGGATTCCTCTGGGGCTTCACTCTCCTCACCAACGCTACGCTGATGGCGCTACTTCCGCTTCTACTAGCCTGGCTTGCTTATAGCGCTCACAAACAAAATCGCAAGTGCCTCGGCAATCTCGCACTTTCAGTCGCCATCGTACTTTTGTGCTGCGCCCCCTGGACCATCCGCAACTACAAAGTCTTCCACACCTTCGTTCCCCTGCGCTCAGGCTTGGGCCTCCAGTTGTGGCTCGGCAACAACGACAACACGCAGGACATCTTCCGCGCCGAGCGCCACCCGATCTACGACGCCGCCGAACGCGCGCAATACATCCAGACGGGCGAAGTCGCCTACATGCACGAAAAACAAACAACAGCCGTTCACTACATGCTGTCGCATCCCGCAAGAGAAACGCATTTAGTTACTCGCAGAATTATTTCTTTCTGGTCCGGAGGCACTCCCACTCCGCTGAAGGATTTCCTGAACGTGGATTCAACGTGGTTTCGCTTCGTGCTTCTTTTCAACTTGCTTGCGGCGTCCGGCGCGCTCCTCGGAGCTATATTTCTGATTCGCCGCGGCAGTCCCTTCTGGTTCCCCGCCGCAATTTTCCCGCTGGTTTTTCCCTGGGCTTACTACCTCAGCCTCGTCTTGCCCCGCTATCGCCTCCCCATCGATCCGGTTATACTTCTACTCACCGCGATCGCACTAGAGAGTTTATTCCGTGGCAAACATGTCGTTCGTCTCAACAACGCTTAATCTAAATTTCGAATTACGATTTCCCCTCAAGACTCTTCCTCAAATCCGGCCCCATACGCTCCACAATCGATTCCTCCGGATCGTCTCCCACATATTGCTGAATCACCGCACCGTCCCTGCCAATTAAGACGTACGTCGGCAGCGCGCTAGCTCCATACTGACGCATGATCTGATGATTTGAATCCAGCTTCTGCGTCCAGTTCATTCCGTTTTGCGCCACAAAAGAGCTCCACGCCCCTTCGTCTTCATCTTCGCTGATACTCACCACCTCCACTTGATCGCTGCCATAGGTCGCCTGCAACTGTTTCAACCCCGGCAAAGCGTGTCGACACGGCCCGCACCACGTCGCCCAAAAATCCAGAATGGTCACCTTGCCGCCCGACGATGACCCTCCGCCCTGCCCCGAAAAATCCGGAGCCTTCTGCCCCGCGCTGATGGGAGCCCGCGGCATATTCTCATCGTCAAATATTTTTACCGATTTTGCCTGGCTGCTCTTCTGCGCGCGCGCTCGTCGCGCCAGTTCCCCCAGCGAAACCGTCTCATCCTGTTGCGTCCAATTGTTTTGAGCGACGTTCTGTGAACTTTGCGAAGTTGTCGCGCTGCCCGGCTTCTGAGTGCTCTTCGTCGTTGACGCTGCGGACCCGGCCGAAGTCACCGACGCCGCTAGTTCGCTCGCGCCCGGCGACGCCGTCTGCCCCGCCGCGACCCCGGCAAATACCCACGAGCTTGCAATTAACATGAATGAACCAGCAAAGAACTTTCCGCGCATGATGACCTCCTGGCAGAACCACTTCGTCTTTTTCTAGTATGCGTGCAAGTCAGGCGGGAGAATCTACGTCGACAGATTCAGTGGCCAATTGAAAACTGTCCGAAAGGACAGGCGCTGTGCTCACGTCAGTTGCATGCTTGGCAGATTCTGCTTTTTCCCGCACATGCAGGACGTTGAAATGCTTTTTCCAGGAAGCCTGCAACCCTGGATTCATAAAGCCGTGGATTCGTTGAATCTGCCGTGACTATAGCCGCCGCGCTCACCACGCTCATCACCCTGATTTTAAAAGCCGGTCAACCCGCGGCCCTGGCGACCACTCTGCTCGTTTCACTTGGGTCGATGCAAACGCGTCGCGGCGCCGTGGTCATCGTCGCCGGCGTCCTACCAATTGCCGCCATCGGGGAGCCTATCGCCGGTTTCGTCTTATACACACCGAGATTCGCCCAGCCGCAGGAAAAATATGATTGCGTTCCGTCCTATTGACTCTGAACGTCTTGGACCGCCCCTCTGTTTAGTATGTGTTGGTACGGCCTAATCCGGGGTAAATCCAGCCAACACCATGGCATTGGCAGCTTCAGGATTTTGCATGAACGTCCGCCACACCAACCCCGTCCGCTGATTTTCCGCCATCAACGCCATGATTCCTACATCAATGCCCACCACGTCACTGTCGTACCAGCCCGTCAGCGGATTGAACCCATCCACAAATCCGTACAGTTGCCACGCAGCAGGATAACTTCCTCGAATGGTTCGCAACACCTGTATGCAATCGGAATAAAGAAATGGCAGCGACCCGCAACTCGCGCACGGCACAATCGACCCATCAATCGGACCCATCGCCGGCGGGCCGCCCCAGGAAATATACCCGTTCACCGAATCCGACGAAGTGATTCCCCACAAATTGCTCGAGTAATCCGCGAACTGCGAAGCCATATCGATGCAGAACAACCGGTGCGCCGTGGTCGCTGTAATCGAATTCTGGAAATAATCAGCGAATGCGTCCTTTTTGTTTCGGAAATCAAACCACGCATGCGAATACTGATGAATGAATAGCGGCGGGCTCCCGGAAATATAGGTTAGCCCATCATAAGTAATCGTCGGCCTGGCCCAGGCAGCCCAGCTCGCCGGTGACACTGGATTCGTCGTGGAACCAATCGCCAGCAGATACAGCATCATCAGTTCGCTGTAAGTATCCCAACGCGTAGTGAGAAATCCGCTTTCCGGCGTCCATCCCTGTGAAAAAGTCGCGCCGCCATTCAGCATCCATGGCCAGATCACGCGTTCGTAGATTTGCGTCGTCATGCTGACAATGTCCGGATCGGTGAAATGTTGCCGGCAAGTCAGCACACCGCAAAGCAATATGGCGCTGTCGATCGACGACACTTCAGACGTGTACGCCCGCGCGCCCGTGGACAAGTCCACAAAATGATAAAAAAATCCGTTCACGTTTTGGATTTCGTTCAGCAGAAAATTCAGCGTGGTCTTCACCAGCGCCACGATGTCAGCAGTCTGCCCATACCCGCGGCTGTCGCCTATGCAAAGTGTCGTCAGCCCAAATCCCGTAGACGCAATACTGGAAATCGTGCTGGCATCATTCCCCGCGGCCAGGCTCCGGTCTTTCATCAAGCCCGTGTTCGGATCCGCACCTTGCCAGAAAAAGTTATAGGCCACACGTTCGATATCGTCCATCAATTGATCGTCCGTGCCGGTATATCCGCCACCACCACCGCCGCCCGGTCCCGTGCCGCCGCTCTCGCCACCGCCTCCGCAGCCAACGTCCAACAACACGCTGCCCAGTAAAGGAGACAAAACCGCAGTCTTGCCGAGCGCAGCCAGAATTTCGCGTCGCGTAGGTTTGTGAATCATCAAAATTTCCGCCATTCGCCCAGCACCAATAGGTTCGTCATGAAGTTGCGAACGATGTCGCCTGAGGCATAACTGATTATATCAATCGCAGAAAACACCCAGCGAAGCTAAACCGAAATCGCGTCCTGCGGCGCAAAGCAATTGTTCAAGTTGGAACTGGCCCTTACGCCTGATTTTCCGGACTGGCTGGCCATCTGGGCAAGGCGTCAGGTCCCTACTTCAGTGCAAAAAGCTTCTCGAAAAGCTCTTTCGAAAGCCGAGCACCTTCCTCGGTCAATGCGACAGATTTGGCTTTGGTGGCCGGATTCGAGATGTAGTCTTTCTCGTGCAAGGAATCCATGATTTGCCAATCATGGCCCTTCCACGACCGCAATCCGAATCTGTCCCTGAAAGAAGTAAGATAGAGTAGCGCCAACACCGTTTGTTCCACTTTTTCCTGATCAATGTCCATCGAGCGCCTCGGCATTCTCCAGGATGCGGAAAACAAGAATTTATGAGAGCTGATCCCAATTCTTGCCAACTCCCTGAAGACTTCATACACCCTCGCCACGCTGGAGTCTAGAACTTGAAGGAATAATCGAATGGCGCCATCTCATGGCCTGCCGTTGGGAGGCGGCGACCATGAAGAGGAAGGTAAAAGGAGGGAAATCAAATCGGCAGAAAACCACGCTCGGGCTTCCTGCCCTTGAACACGCCAAAACCGCAGTTCTCGATAGCTTACGATCTCCAGAATCGCAACGTAGCTACCGCCGCTCAATGGATGATTTTGTCCGCTGGTATTGTATTGTTCTGAGCCTCGACTATCTTTCAATAAGACGGTTGTCACCCGCTATCGAATTCATCTTGAAGATCACCAACTGGCTCCGGGCACCGTAAATGTGCGGTTGGCGGTGGTGCGCGGACTGGAGATGGCCAAACACAAGGACTTCACCGTAGCTACGGATGCGCAGGTCTACTTCTGCGATCCGCAGAGTCCCTGGCAGCGCGGCTCGAACGAAAACACCAATCTGCCGTTACGACAATACTTCCCTCGAGGCACGGACCTGTCTGGCTATTCGCAAGCGGATCTGGACAAGGTGGTGCTGCGCTTGAATCAACGTCCCAGAAAGACCTTAGGATTCCAGACTCCTGCGAGTAAACTTCACGCGAGTGTTGCGTCGACCGTCTGAGCTGGCAGCGTGGATCAGGCATTCGTGTGGTGAATTGGCTGGGTAGCACAAAAAGCTGCTTTATTGGGGAAATTGGTCGAACTTGTCCGGCTAGTTTAAACCCTATGGTGTGCTCGACTTGTGAAGCGCACGCGTCAAAAAATAAATTACTTTCATTACTGTGTCGCTATTCCATTGACAATCGAACCGCATGCGCACAGTGTGATTGCGGACCTAGGATTCTTCAGTTCACTGCACGCGACGGAAGTTACCTGAACCACCCTCGGTTACACCAAACCGCAACATGTTTAAGGAGATCGATGACTACAATCACGCACAGGGACCAATTACGTGGGCTCACGCTACAGAACGAAGTCAATCGTCTATTCGACGACAGTTTTATTCGCGACCGCTCGGCTCATGCTGACCTAGCAACGTGGGCGCCGGCCGTGGACATTTACGAAACCGAGAATGAATTGGTCGTAAAGGCTGAACTGCCGGATTTTCAAGAAAAAGACATCGACGTTCGCATTACAAACAACACTTTGACTATCCGCGGCGAGCGCAAGTTCGAGACGGGCGTCAAGGAAGACCATTTCCTCCGCATCGAACGCGCATATGGTTCATTCATGCGGAGCTTTTCGCTGCCGAACACAATCAACGCGGAAAACATTCGAGCTGATTATCGCAACGGGATTTTGACCTTGCATATGGCCAAGCGTGAAGAGTCCAAACCGAAGCAGATCAAAGTCAGCGTCGCAACAAACGGCAAGTAATTCCACGCAGTTCACATGTGTTGGGCCGAGGTTCGTTCCTCGCGCCGACAACCAAGGAGGTTGCCATGATCGAAAACAAAGAACTATCGAAACAAGATATCGCGCACCGAGCGTACGAGCTTTATGTACGACGGGGCAGTGAGCCCGGAAAAGATGTTGAGGACTGGGTCAGAGCAGAAAAAGAGCTGACTGGCGAAGTTGGTGTAGCGCCAGCAAAGACTATGACCGCACAAGCCGGTCGCAACCAAAATTAATTGACGCTCCAAGCGTCAAAACCCTGGTCGTTTGGAAGGGGCGGATTTCCCGCCCCTTCCCACTCCTCCACTTAGTTGGCCATCTTGCGCAACCCCTCGACGACCCGTTAAGTCCATCTGGTTAGTTCTGATATCCGCTTTCCCGATTAGAAGCCTTCTCAGGAGTTGAGGGCAAGCTGGCAAGGCTTACTTTCTCAGGTCCGCGAGCCACTGATCTAGAACTTCCTGCTTCTTTGGCTCGATCGTGATGAAGGTGATTCCCATCCCCGAGTTGGGCCGCGAATAAGCTACTTTTCCTATCGCAATGAAGTTCACGCCCCCATGCGAGATTTGCAGTCTGACCTTGGTGCCCTTCGGGAACGGCGTCACCGTTTCGACAAAGCATCCCAACAAGTTCAGGTTCTCAATATGCGCCGCAAGCTGCTTCTCAGACTGTAGGTCGGTGAGATGGATGCCGGCCACGAACGAATGACGGGGCGCGCGATGGCGTTTGGATTCAATCGGAGGAACCTTCATAAATGGCTACGCTCCAGCCTGAAAAGATACCGCGTTAGACCTATACAACAAGTTCGGGCACCTCCATCTCACCGGCGGTGAAGGCGGTGTTGAATGCCCGGACGACAACAGGATCGAACTGGCTACCGGCGCTTTTCATGATGATTTCTTTGGCTTCGAATGGCGACGTGGCTTTGCGGTACGGACGGTCGCTAGTGAGCGCATCATAAGCATCAGCGACGGAAATGATGCGCGCCTCCAGCGGGATGTCCTCTCCTCGAGTCGGATGGTGTCCCGAACCATCAAAGTTGTCGTGGTGCGCAAGGACGATCGGAAGGATTCGATGGAGCGCGCCGCCGACGGGGTGCAGGATTTCTCCTCCTTTTTCAACGTGCGCCTTAACTTGCTCGGTTTCTTCGCTGGTCAGGCGCGCAGCCTTATAAAGAAGATCGCGGCTGATATCGAGCTTGCCGATGTCATGGAGGAGTGCCGCGGCGCGGACGTCTTCGATGCGTTCCTCCTTGAATCTAAGCGCTGAAGCAATCTTTGCGGCATATATCGAAACTCGATAGGAGTGGTTCTGCGTGTATTTGTCCTTGGAGATGAACTGGCGGAGAATGAGAAGAACGCCGTGATAGGTTTGGCGCAACTCCCGAAGCTTCGCTTGGTTGCGGTCATAGAGAGTGCCCATCGCGTAGGCGGTTACCATTAGCGTCGCGCCCCAAAGAGCGATGTCAAACCATTTGCTGTCAGCCAGCGTTTGCCCGCCATGAGAAGCGAATAAACCCGGGTTGAAATAGGTCAGCGAAACGACCAGGGCAAAGCTCAGCAGCGCGGTCATCGTGGCGTGTCGGCGACCGTAGAAGTACGCCGAGAAGATTGTCGGGAAGAAATAAAAGCCAAGCACAGCACGGTGCATACTGACCATATAATTCAGCAACATCGCGATCAGAAACAGAGAGAGGATCAGCCAGAGCTCGCCGTTGATTTCGCTCAGGCGGCGCAACCAAGGAGACTTCATGATTTATTCCTCCATCGACGCTGGCCTTGGTTCTGGCTAAGAAAGTTACTTGATCCGAGATGGCCGACCGAGTAAACAATATCGAACCATGATTCACGAAGTCGTATTGGAAGCTTGAGAAGCCGAACACTCATCAGACAACCCCTGAATGATAATCGTATGGAAAACCGCAGCCGACAATATTCCTGATGTGAACGATGTCGTCATGGTAACGCGTGAGGGTGTTTGAAGCTCCGCTCTCCCCCCGAGGTCCGTGATTCGGCAGACCAGCCGGGCAAGAATTTTTCGTGTTCGGTGAGGGTGCTGCCCCGGCACGCTGATCTAACGTCTACCGTCCAGCGGGACTCCGCGCGGCTCGTGCTACCCACCGTTTGGCGGATTTTGTTGGGTCACAAGAGCATCCGGGTCACCGAACGGCGTTACAGCCGCTGGATAAAGACTAGGCAGGACATGCCAGATCGTGAGGTTTTGAAGGTTATTTCAAATCGAGGGCGGGAACAAAACAGGAACATTGCGTAGTGACACGATTTAAATGACCAATAAAACATTGGCTAAGTTATGGCGGAAGCGAGTGGGAGTCGAACCCACCTTCGAAGCCCGCGAAGGGCTCGAACGGCAGCTTTGAAGGCTGCGAGGACCACCGGGCCCCATGCGCCTCCGGACTTAATCATAGACGTGGAATTATAAGTGTGCAGCGTGAAGCGTTCAACTTTTCGCGGGAACAGCGGCAAACTTTTTGCGAGCGAGGTCCAGCAGTTTCGGGTCTGTACAGACTTCATAGTACGCGCGCGTTCCTTGCGCTCCGATTTTCGCGCCTGGCAACAACTGGCGCACGAATCCTTTG
>Ga0207015_1123_pt1 | contig 21097 bp, 13 predicted proteins | sample Alteio_BWMinCont_53_FD_153486 | JGI IMG/M metagenome (GOLD analysis project Ga0207015, IMG submission 153486) | Enriched cells from forest soil in Barre Woods Harvard Forest LTER site, Petersham, Massachusetts, United States -... | ecosystem: Environmental > Terrestrial > Soil > Temperate forest >...
TTTTTGCAGCGTCTGGACGGTGGAACGTTCAAAAGCGCCCAGGAGATAAATCGAGAAATCGATGCCTTCGTCGAGGTCCAGCTGCCAGGTGAATCCGCCTCGGCGCACCGCGGCTTGGTCTTTCCTTCCGGCCAGACGGCGGCCCGCTGCGATGAACCGGTAGGCCAAGCCCGCCAGAGACACTTTGGTTTTCGTAGAGAGAATCATCAAGCCGGAGATTTCATGCGAGGCTCATTTTCGTCTTGTCGGGGATCGCATGGCAAGGACCTGCCGCACCGGCAATGAAACTCAGCAGTGAAACTCGGCAGTGGCCGCGCAACGTCTAATATACATGGATAGGTGTGCTCGGACGGCTGGCGATTTCTGGCGAATACGCGCGTTCCTGTTTGCTTGCGCGGTTGTACTTTGTTTGGGCGCAAGCGCGGCGACCGGCCTTTGCGGACAAAACGGCACGGCGGCTGGCGCACAGAGCAACTCCGCAGTGGCTCGCCAGTCGGGAACTGTGAAGGCGATTTCCGGGAATAGTATTACGCTGGCCGCGGATTCCGGCGCGGAGTTCGCCGTCGTGGTGCAAGAGGGTGCCAAAGTGGTACGCGTGGCGCCCGGTCAAAAAGACCTGAAGGATGCCAAAGCCATTCTACTGAGCGACATTCAGCCCGGGGATCGCATTCTGGTGCGGGGCGCGGCTGGCGCGTTGGCCAATTCCATTGCGGCTTCCTCAGTGATCGTGATGGCGCAATCGGATATTGCGGCCAAGCAGGCGCGGGACCGGGAAGAGTGGCAAAAGCGCGGAATCGGCGGGCTGGTTACGGCCGTGGACAGCGCTAGCGGAGCCATCTCGGTGACCACAGCGGCGATTGCGGACAAGAAGAGCGTGACGGTGCATGTGACGCCGGAGACCACGCTGCGACGCTACGCGCCGGACTCGGTGAAATTCGATGACGCCAAGCCCGCGGCGATTGCGGCGGTGAAGCCTGGCGATCAGTTGCGCGCGCGCGGGTCGCGAAGCGAAGACGGCAGCGAAATCAAGGCGGACGAAATCGTCTCCGGAACTTTTCGCAATATCGCGGGGACGGTGATTTCGGGTGATGCGGCGAGCGGTTTGCTGACGCTGCAAGATCTGGCGACGAAAAAGCCGGTGACGCTGAAAGTTACGGCGGAATCGCAGCTGCGCAAGCTGCCGGCTCCCATCGCCCAGCGGATCGCCGCGCGATTGAAGGGCGGAACTCCCGATACTACCGGGGCAGACAGTTCGGCGTCGGCGAATGGAGGCAGCGCTGCCCCAAACAGTGATGCACCGCGTGGACGTTCTACGGGTGCGGGGCCTGGTTCCGGCACCGGAATGGGCCGGGTGGGAGGAGCAGCGGACTTCCAGCAAATTATCAGCCGGATGCCGGCAGCGACGCTTGGCGATTTGCAAAAGGGCGACGCCGTGATACTGGTGGCTACTGAAGGCACGGCGACCAGTCCATCGACGGTGATCACGCTGCTTGGCGGAGTCGAGGCGATCTTGCAAGCTTCGCCGAACGGCACCGCGTCCACGATTCTCTCGCCGTGGAGCCTCAGCGGCTCGCCTGCGGAGGGAGGCACAACGCCTTGAGGTTGCGTACCCATCCAATCGCCAGCTCGAAGGAAATCTCATGACTTGCCCGGCGTTGCGCAAGCTGGTTTTTGTGTTGGTCGTTGCCTTGCTGCTGCCGACGTCCGCGCTCCGCGCACAGAACACCGGTGTGCTGCGCGGGCAAGTGACCGATCCTTCGGGAGGAGTGATGGCCGGAGCGACGGTGCTGCTGACCACTCCGTCCGGTGCTTCGGTGGACGTGCCGGCGAACAAAGAGGGCATCTACGAGTTTCGCGGGCTGGCGCCGGGAACGTACACCGTCAAGGCGGTTGCGCCTGGGTTTGCGCTGTTCACGCAGGAAGGCGTGGTGATTACCGCCGGGCAGACGCAAAAGCTGGACGTCCGAATGAAGATTGAAGTGAGTGAGGAGAAAGTCCAGGTCTCCGGTTCACCTACGCAACTGGACGTGAATCCCGCGGCTAACGCCGGTGCGATCATCCTGACCGGCAAAGACCTGGAAGCGCTCTCGGACGATCCGGATGACATGGCGGCGGAGTTGCAAGCGCTGGCCGGGCCTTCCGCAGGACCGAACGGCGGACAGATTTATATCGATGGATTTACCGCCGGGCAACTGCCGCCGAAGGCTTCGATTCGGGAGATTCGCATCAATCAGAATCCGTTTTCCGCGGAGTACGACAAGCTGGGGTACGGGCGCATCGAGATTTTCACGAAACCGGGGACGGACAAGTTTCACGGCCAGGCGTCCATCAGCGGAAATACCGCGGGATTCAATTCGCGCAGTCCGTTTGAAAGAGTGCCGGCGGGGCAGGCATTTCCGGGGTATGACTCGACGCAGTTCAGCGCCAGCGTGAGCGGTCCGATCAACAGGAAGGCTTCGTTTTTCTTCAACGTCGAGCGGCGCAACACCAACAATCTGAGCATTGTGGACACGCCGTTCGTCGATCCCACGAGTTTTCAGGTGGTGCAGTTCAACGATTCGGTAGGCAACAACAGTACGCGCACCAACCTGGGCCCGCGGCTGGATTGGCAGCTGACCCCCAGTAACACGCTTACAGCGCGGTATCAGTTTTTCCGGAATACCGGGGATAACGAAGGCATCAGCGAATTCAGTTTGCCTTCACTCGGTTACAGCACGCGTTCGACGGAACACACGCTGCAAATCAGCGACACGCAGATCATCAATCCCAAGGTCATCAACGAGACGCGCTTCCAGTTCATCCATGAATCGAGCGATCAATTGCCGATCGATTTTTCGCCGAGTATTTCGGTGCAGGGTGCTTTTTCGTCCGGGGGCAACAGCGGCGGGACCGTGACGGACGTCTTGAAGCGGTACGAATTCCAGAATTATACGTCGATGAATGTGGGCAAGCACTTTTTGAAGTTTGGGGCGCGGTTGCGCGCCAATCTAGACACCAATTTCTCCAATGGCAATTTCAACGGAACGTTCGTGTTCGGTTCGCGGCCGAATCCCAACTGTCCCGCGGTGCCTCCGCCGAATACGCCGCCGTGCGCGCCGATTACCGGGATCCAGGCCTACCAAATCACCTTGCAAGGACTGGGCGCTCCGACACCTCTGACGATCAATCAAATCATCGCGCAAGGCGGTGGAGCTAGCCAGTATTTGGTGGGCGCAGGAAGTGGAAAAGCGGAAGTGAGCTATTTTGATGCGGGTTTGTACATTCAAGATGATTGGCGGGTTCGGCAGAATCTGACCATCAGCGCGGGATTGCGCTTTGAGAGCCAGAATAATATCGGCGATCACGCGGACTACGCGCCACGCATCGGGCTGGCTTGGGGTATCGGGGGGAATGCCAAGAACCCGCCGAAGATGGTGCTGCGCGCGGGTTACGGATTGTTTTACGATCGCTTGAGCTATAACTCGATTCTGACGCAAGAACGGCTGAACGGGTTGATTCAGCAGCAGTTTGTGGCGACCAATCCGCACTTCTTTTTGAGCGATACGCCAAGCATCGCGCAATTGAAAGCGGCAGGCTCAGCGGTGGCGCCCACGGTGTACCAGCCGAATGCGAATCTGCGAACGCCGTACTTGATGCAAACGGGCTTGACGCTGGAACGCCAGCTCACCAAGTTCGCGAACCTCTCGCTGACGTATTTGAATTCGCGCGGCGTGCATCAGTTTTTCACAGAGAATATCAACGCGCCGATATGCACGACGCTGCCCTGCGACCCGACGAATACGGCAGCCAATCCGCGGCCGATTCCCAACGCCGGGAATATTTATCAATACCAGTCGGAAGGAATCTTCAAGCAGAACCAGCTCATCATCAACACCAGCGTGCGCATGGGAGCGAAGGTCTCGCTCTTCGGGTATTACACGCTTAACTTTGCGAACAGCGATGCGGCGGGTTTGGGGACGTTTCCGTCGGTGAACAATGACATCAGCCTGGACTACGGGCGGGCGGCATTCGATGTGCGGCATCGGGTGTTTTTCGGCGGCACGGTGGGCCTTAAGTACGGATTCCGGTTGAGTCCGTTTCTCATTGCCAGTTCGGGCAGCCCGTTCAACGTGGTCAGCGGCCAAGACGTGAATGTCTTTTGCGAGCAGCCAGTCGCTGCCCGCGAATGTGGTGAACACGAAATTTGGGGCGTTCGACACTGTTGCGCAGCCGGGAGAAAGGCTGGTTCCGGTGAATCTGCTGACTGGGCCGAATCACTTTTCGCTGAATCTGCGAGTCAGCAAGACATTTGGCTTTGGCAAGAAGATCGAGGCGATCAACACGGGATCTGGCGGAGGCCCCGCCAGCGGGCCGTTCGGACGCGGAGGACCGGGCGGCGCGCGGGGTGGTGGCGGAGGAGGACGCGGCGGACGTGGGGGAGGCGGTGGAGACGAGTCCACCGGGCATCGCTACAACCTAACGTTGTCGGTTTCCGGACGCAACATTTTCAACAATGTGAACCTGGCGAATCCTGTCGGCAATCTGAGTTCGCCGCTGTTCGGAACCTCCAATGCGCTGGCTGGCGGAGGATTCTCGTTTGCGGGCGGAGGGTCTGGGTCGCCGGCGATGAATCGGCGAATCGATTTGCAAGCTACGTTTACGTTTTGATTGGCAACGCCCGCATTCGGGAACGCCGCGGCTGGTTTGCCCTTGTAAGTTGGTTTTATTGAGCTAAGCTCTTTGCAGCAGCTATCCAGTGCCCGAAGCGGATTCGCTGGCTTCGGGAAAATATCCGGGAGAAAGAATTGAAGAATGCCCCGCGTGACCACGAATTGGGGATGCACAGGTGTGTCTCGCGCCGGGATTTCCTGAACGGCTTTGCTTTGGCGGCGGGAGCGGCGATCGCGGTTCCGGAGAGCGCCTGGGCCGAGGCGTTTGGCTTGCCGGGAGCGGACATGCGAGCCGGCGATGCGGCCTACTATCCGCCGGCAAAGACGGGATTGCGCGGGAGCCACGACGGTTCGTGGGAGGTGGCCCACGCTCTGCGCGACGGCAAGCATTGGCCGGATGCGCAGCGGGATTCCGACACGTATGACTTGATTGTCGTCGGCGCGGGGATTAGCGGCTTGGCTGCGGCTTATTTTTATCGCAAGAACGCTGGATCTAAAGCGCGCATTCTGATTCTGGACAATCACGATGATTTCGGCGGGCACGCCAAGCGCAATGAATTCCAGGCGCACGGCCGTTTGTTGCTGGGGTACGGCGGGACGCAGTCGATTGCCGGGCCGCGGCTGTACAGCGCGGAGGCGCTGAGTCTGCTGAAGGAACTCGGTATCGAGCTGCGTAAGTTCAGCCAGTATTTCGATCGGACGTTTTTCTCTTCGCGCGGGTTGGGGCACGCTGTTTTCTTCGACAGAGAAACCTTTGGGGCGGATCGCCTGGTTGCTGGATTGGGCGAAGCGCCTGGAGGGGAGTCACTCGCGCGCACGCCGCTCTCCTCGCAAGCGCAAAAGGATCTGGCCCGACTCTTCACCGAGAAGGTGGACTACTTGCCGGAGTTGAACCGCGAACAGAAGAAAGCGTATCTCTCGCGCACGAGTTACAAAGACTTCCTCTTAAAAAATGCCAAGGTCCATCCCGACGTCATCCCATTTTTTCAGAGTTCGACGTACGGGCTCTACGGAGTGGGCATTGATGCGGTTCCGGCCGGCGATTTATCGAAACTCGGGCAGCATCCGGGATTTGATGGCATGGATCTCTCTGGGCCGCCGGGTCCCGGGATGGGACTGGAAGTGACGCGGCAGAACCGCGAGGCGTACATCTATCATTTCCCGGACGGCGGTGCATCCATCGCGCGATTGCTGGTGCGCACGCTGATTCCTGCGAGCGCGCCGGGAAATTCGATGGAAGATATCGTACTGGCGGCGATGGATTATTCGAAGCTGGATGAAGTGGGATCGCCGGTGCGCATCCGGCTGAATTCGACGGCGGTGCACGCGCAGAATGTTGCCGCTGGAAGCTCCGGCAAAGAAGTCGAAGTAACGTATGTGCGCGACGGCCAAGTCCACAGCGTGCGGGCGGCGAAGTGCGTGCTGGCTTGCTGGAACGGAGTGATTCCGTACCTGTGCCCGGAAATGCCGGAAAAGCAAAGAGAAGCGTTGGCTTACGGCGTTAAGGTGCCGCTGGTCTATGCCAACGTGCAACTGCGCAACTGGAGTGCGTTCGACAAATTGAAAATCCACGAAGCTTCTTGCCCAGGAAGTTTCTTCAGTGAGGTGGCGCTGGACTATCCGGTGAGCCTGGGCGGGTACGCCTATCCGGGCAAACCGGGAGATCCTTGCGTGATTCACATGGAACACACACCGTGTTCGCCGGGGCTCCCGGCACGGGATCAGCAACGGGCCGGGCGCATGAAACTATACGTGATGAAGTTCGAGGAATTCGAACGCAATATCCGCGACCAACTCGGCAGAATGCTGGCTGGCGGCGGCTTCGATCCGGCGCGGGATATCGAGGGCATCACGGTGAACCGCTGGCCGCATGGATATGCGTACGAATACAACTCGCTGTACGATCCGCAGTGGCCTGCGGGGCAATCGCCATGCGAAATCGGGCGGCGGGCCTTTGGCGGGATTCACATCGCGAATTCGGACGCGGGCGCGTTTGCGTACACCAACGAAGCGATCGACCAGGCCTGGAGAGCGGTGCAGGAGATCGCGGCGAAAAAGGCGAGTTGAAATGAAGAAGCAGCGGAAGAAGACGCTGGACAAGGGCACGGAAGCGCGACGCGCGGCTCGCAACTCCGGGATCAAGCCGGGAGCGACGCGGGTGATCGTCGATAAGCGCAAGCGGCCCGCGAAGCACAAAAAAGATTTGCTGACGGACGAGCTTTAGTTCGAGTTCGGTCTTGCGCGATAGGTCCGACCGGACCTAGTTCTTCGAACCTCAACCAGGCTTATAGGCGGGAACGTTTTCGTTTGCGGCGAAGAGCGGCGCGAGCGCGATCTTGCGGCGCTCCGCCAAATCCTCGGCAATTGTTTCCAAATCCTCTTTTCCGAAGCCCGCGCAGCTTACTTTGACGGCGCCCTCGGATTCGATCAGAAAAATCGTGGGGACGCTGGTCAGCCCGTAAGCGTTGGAGACCGGGTAGCCTTTTTCGTCCAGCAAAATTGGGAAGGTGACGCCGAACTTGCGGGCGAAGTCTTTGCTGTCAGCGGCGTTGTCCTGGGAAATGCCGAGGAAAGTGACGTCATCGCTGCCGTAGCGTTTGTACAGGCGCTCGAGAAAGGGAAACGTGAATTGGCAGACCGGGCAGGAGACTTTAAAGAAGGCGGCGACCACCGGGCCGCGTTGCATAAGCTTACCGAGTGAATATTCCTTGCCGTCGAGAGCTTTGAGGGAAAAACCTGGAGCGATACCTCCAGCCGCAATATTGGTCATGCCGTCCCTAGCTCCCATCCAGCGCGAAAGCCGCCGAAGAAGTCCCATGCATAGACAGTTTATCGCAGGGTTGTGAGTGGCTGCAAAGAGGTCGGTGTGGTGGACTGACGGAGCAGTTAAGGGACTGCGACCCGATGAAGGACGATCCATCGAAACGCTCGGAGGATTCGCGCTGATGGGCTACGCCTGGGTGCGTGAGGCGCAGCAGTGCTGCGCCCCTACGATTCAGTGCCGAAAGCTGGCTAGTAGTTGAGGTTGAAGTTGAGCAGGTGCCAGTGCCAGATGAAAAAGAAAAAGAAGACGCAGCCGGCTGCCAGCAGCGTGTTCCAGAGTTTGTACCAGAACCATTGGGTCTGGTCGCCCCAGGATTTCAGGGCGGCGATGATGGCGACGATGCAGCCGAGTCCTCCGAGCAAGCCGATGAATTGCAGTAGATGGATCTTGGTGGCTTTGTCGGAGTTGAGGCCACCGACGAGATCGGCGCCGCTGACAATGCTGATCAGGCCGATGAGATAGAGGACGTCCACAACGCAGACGATGCGAACGTAGCGGCGCCATTTGAGGGCGCTGGAATCGAGTGCCAGGGGCTTGGCGTAGTGCTTGCGCAGTGCCCAGGCGACCGGCCAGAGCAAAATGTTGAGCACGATGACGGCGATGCCGAAGCAAATTAGAAAATAGTTGAAGCGCTGGTTGTTGAGCGCGCTGTCGACCGGCATGAAGGGCATGAACGGGTAGTCGATGTTGGCGACGCGCTGGCCGTTGTTTTCGCTGAAGATGATGTTGTCTTTACCGTCGACGTTTTTGAAGACCATGGGAGCGACTTCGCGGTAGTGCCTGGGCTTGCCGTTTTCGCCTTTGAGCGCTTCGATGAAGATGGTGTTGTCCTTGGGGTCGACCTGGATTTTGGCTTGTCCGAGCAAAGAGGTGATGGCGAGGAGGTTGGTTTCGAAGCGGCGGCTGCTGACGTAAGCCCCGGCGACGGAAGCGGCGTCTGCGGCGGCGCTGGCGATGGCCGGTTCAGCAGCGGCAGGCGGGGCGGGGAAGTAGCGGTCGATGAAAGCGTCCCACAGCATGCCGCGCGGATCGCCTTTGCCCGGGGCACCGGCGCTGTTGTAGGAGACGAAGAGTCCGACGCCTTCATTCAGCAGCAGATGCATGTTGCTGTGGAAGGCCTCGGTGTCGCCGCCGTGGCCGATGGCGCGATGGCCGTTGGCGGTCTGCTCGTAAAAGCCCAAGCACATGGCGTTGCTGCCGTCGGGCCAGCCTTTCTGGCGCGAGTGCATGGCGATGGCGGTTTCTGGCTTGAGGATTTGCGCGTCGCCGAATTTGCCGTTCTGCAGGTGCGCGATCATCCAGTGGGTCATGGCGTCGGCGGAAATGGAGGCCGAGCCGGCGGGCGCGACTTCAACCCACTCAAAGCCTTTGGCTTTTTCCGAGCCGCGGCCGTAGCCGCTGGACATGTACGGCTTGAGATTTTCGGGAAGCGGCTGGCGGAACGTGGCCTGCTTCATGGCCAGGGGCTTGAAGATGTGATTGTCCAGGTAGTCGTCGAAGTTTTCGCCGGAGACCCGTTGCACGATGTAGGCGGCGACGGTAGTGGCGTAATTGGAGTAAGCGGAGATGGTGCCCGGCGGATAAATCTGGTGCGGCGTGTGCGTCGGCAGATATTGCGCCATCGGGGTGAGATCCTTCTCGGAGGCGACGAAAAGATCGCGGATGGTTTCTTCGAAGCCGCCGCGATGGGTCATGATGTCGCGCAGCGTGGTGGGCTTGCCGAAGTTGGCGGGAAGTTTGAAGTCGAGATAGTCGTTGACGTCGCGGTCGAGGTCGAGTTTGCCGAGCTCGACTTGCTGCATCACGGCGGTCCAGGTAAATGTTTTGGAGATGGAGCCGGGACGGAACAGCGTGTCCTGCGGCGAGACCGGCTTTTTGGTTGCGACGTCGGAGTAGCCGTAGCCCTTTTCGAAGATGGGCTTGCCGTCCTTGACCACGGCGATCACCGCGCCGGCGATGTCGCCTTTTTCGATTTGCTGCGGCAAGAAGCCGTCGAAGAAGCCTTCGACATCGGCGGCGGTGAGTTCGTGGCCGACGCTGGCGCTGGCGGGCGCTGACTCAGACTTGGCCGTCGCGGCCTTGGGAGCCAGAGCATTCGGCGCCGCTTTCGGCGTTTGCGCCAAAGCGATACCGCAACTGACTCCGATAAGACATAGGCCGAGAGCAAACGTTAAGCGCTTGGGCTGAAGCACGAGTTAATCCTCCTGGAAGACAATAGATATACGCACGGCGAGCCACCAAGACTCAATTATTTTGTGGCCGAAAGCGTTTCTACGAACAAAAACTCGGAGTCGCGAGCACCTCGCGGCTCCGAGTTGCATATCGGACTTCTAGAATTCGAGTTTCAGGCCAATCTGGCCTTCCCGGCCGGGGAGCCTTTGTGAAATTGTTCCAAAGATAGGTTCCGTCGGTTGCGGTGGCGTGCGATTTTGCTTGATGTTCACCGCGGCTGCATTGCCGTTGTTAAGGAGATTGAAGAACTCGAAAAGTCCTTGGATGCGGATGTGTTCGCGGACGACCCAGGTCTTAGCCACGCGCAGGTCCATGTTAACGAAGGCAGGGCCAGTGAATGCATTGCGCCCGGTCGAGAGGTCGCGGATGCCGAAGTTCCCGTTCCCGTCTTGATCGATGGGCTTAAGGGCGCTCTGCGAATAGTGAAAACCGCTTTGCGCGCGGAAAAGGCTGCTGAACTGAATCCTCCACGGCAATTGCACGAGGCCATGCATCTCGAAGGTATGCCGGAGGGCAAAGTCAGACGGACCGTTGTCGAGCGAGGACCCATTGTAGAATTTGTTGGCTTGCGGGACGAAATTGCCATTGCACGCAAAGAAGGAAGCTGTCGCATTCGTACCCCCGCAAGGCTTCCCGCTCGCATTCACGCCGGTCGCGACGCTGACTACGGGCACCACTCCGCGAAAACTGTCCGTTGGGAAGGGGTTGCCGCCGCCTTCGGCACCGGTATCCAGATTGGAGCCGAGCGCATCGTCGTTCTCAGAGACATAGCTGTAGCTGCCACCAACCGTAAAATGATGCGACAGGCGCTTATCGAAAGCGAGAACGCCCGCGTCGTATTTTCCGGTGTACCACGGCCCGAAACCGTTAATGAACTTGACGGTGGATTGGTTGTTGAGGCGCGCCGCGAACGGAAGATTGGTCTGGCGGACGCCGAGAAGATTTTCAATGTCCTTGTGATAGTAATCGACAGAGACTACGAAATCGCTGGCCACCTGTCGCTGTACGCCGAGAGTGTAGCTACGGCTGTAGGGAGTGGCGAAGCCAGGATCAATGGTGACCGGGAAATTGCTGGCCTGGATCGGCAGTTCGGAAAGAGTCCCGAATGGACCCCAGAAAAAGAAATTGGACTGTAAGCTGGGAGGCAGCGAACCGGCGATGGCAGCATCGGCGCCGGCCAGGAAGGCATCCGGAGTCAAACCGGACAGCTGCTGGACGTTGGCCAGATTGACCACGGAGTTGGTGGGAATGGGAGCGTGTCCGGCGGCAACTACTTTGTTGAGATGGTCGATGCCGTAGTAGGGCAGCGGGCCGAACGGGCATGGGACGCCGGCCAATTGCGCGTCCGTCTTGGTGGTCGAGACACATAGCGGTGGCGGTAGAGCGATGGGAGCAAGAGTGGGAACGCCGGAGAACAGACGCGGATAGGAAACCGGCTGAATTTGAAATAGATTTGCGCCGCCGAACCCGGGAATGTCGCGGACCAATCCCAGCCGGAAGTGGTCATAGAACAAGCCAAAACTGCCGCGCACAACGGTTTTGGGATTGACCGACCACGCAAATCCGATGCGCGGCGAGACGTTATCTTTCTTCTTGAACGCAGAGTCGTAATCCCAACGGATGCCGGCGTTGATGGTCAGGTTCTTGGCGATCTTCCAGTCGTCTTGAATCCACACCCCATCAAAGTTGTTACGCAGTTTGATCTGGTTGTCTTGCGGAGTAAGACCGCCTCGCGTAAATAAGAGGAAGAATCCGGAATTAACGGGACCGAATTGCAGGTAGTCTGCCTCGGTGGCGAAAAGCTGATCTTGTTGCGCATTAGCCTCGGTACCGTCGACATGCGTGCGCTCGAAGTCCCAGCCAAACTTAATGGTATGACGATTGAAGTTTTTGGCGAGACTTGCGCCAAAGGTGCCGTACTTCTGATCGAGGTTGGAAGGTGTAAAGAGCGAGCCATAGACGAATTGTCCGAGATCTCCGAACAGTCCGTTGGTAGTGAAACTACTAAACAGGTTGAAGATCGTATCTGGGCCGGCGTCCGGGTGTGCGGCACTGGCTAGCGAAGGTTCCCTGCGGTACTGACCGCGCAGGCTAAGGATGAACGGATTCCCGGACCCGCCAAAGGTCACCGTATCGGTAAAGCCGAGAAGCAGGTTGCGGTCGCCGAGGTTCGTGCGTGTGGAAGGTAGAGAAGTCGCCGCCGAGAGCGGATTGGTGCTGTTGATGTGGGTGTTAGTGTAGTTCAGCAATTCGGTGAGATGGTGGCTGGCGAAAACCTGGTCCAGCTTGGCAAAGGCCCGAACCTCGCGGTCGGTCGTGGGTTCGTTAAATGAGCGCTCCCGATCCGTTAGAAACTGTGGGGTGTTAGGTGGTGTAGCGAAGTTCAGCTGGCGGTTCTCATGGATGCCTTCTGCGGAGGCGAACCAGAAAGCTCTGTCCCGCAGCATGGCGCCCCCGGCGGCGGCGTCATAGTCCCAGCGCAACAGGTAAGGCACATTGCTCTGGCCCGGGATATCGTTGCTGTCAAAGGCGCTATTGCGATGATAAGCAGAAGCCAGGCCATGAAGATCATTGCTGCCCGACTTCGTTATTACGTTCACGACGCCACCCGAGGCGTGGCCGAACTCGGCTTTGTAACCGGTAGTAATGACTTGAAACTCAGCGATAGTATCCTGGTTAAATTGCGCCGCGGCGCCGCCGCCAAGCTCATTCTGGTTAGGCAGTCCGTCGATCAAGAATCCCGTGTTGTTGGCGCGCTCGCCGAGGACCGGAGTGGCGTTATCGCTGCCGGCATCCGCTTGACGAAAAATCGCCACCCCAGGGACCAACTGCAGGAGGTCGAGATAGTTGCGGCCATTGATGGGCATGTTCGCGATATCTTGGGGAAGAATCGTCGCACCCTGCGAGGAGGACGACGTTTCGAGCTGAGGAATCTCGGCGTTTACATCGACGCGTTGCTGCACTTGCCCGACTTCGAGCTGGACATTGAACGTCACTGTTTTGTTGAGCGTGACTTCCAGCCCGCTAAGCACACGCGTGGCGAAGCCGTCGTGCGATACGGTGAGCCTATACGTGCCGGCCGGAACGGCGGAGAATTGATAGGCGCCGAGCGAGTCGGTCTTGGTCTCGCGACTCGTAGCGACCGTGTCGCCGACCAGCTTCAGGTCCGCGCTGGTGATGGCGAGGCCTTGGTGGTCGGTGACGGTGCCTAAGATCGTGGAAGTCGTCTGCGCCCCGGCGGGACAGACCAAGCCCGCGCCTCCAATTAGCAAAGTGAACGCAAGTGCTAGCCTGGCGGCGAGAACCATGCTCCGGGCCATGGATGGCTCGGTAGCTGCCGAATATACACGGCGGAGAAGCGATTTCATAAAGCCTCCTGCTGAAGGCAGTTCGATGTGAATTTGTGGGACGTACCCGGCCCCTGCAGAAGCGCCTCGACGACTGTACCCGTTCTGCAACAACTGGTGCATTGTTTCACTCGCTGCACGATTGCCGCACACTCTAGGACGCCAGAATGTGGCTGTCAAGCAGTTTTTACAGGCATTTATGGCTCTACTGGAAATGACAACAAGTGTTGCATTCTAAGAAAGCTGTTAGTCTATTTCTAAGAACCAGTCTTTCCTGTGTTGACAATTGCGTTCCGTCAGAGTACTTGTGGTGCCCATGAGCCGCAAGAATGGCGCTTCCCCCGGCAAGCCACCCAACCTTGCCGAGACCTTTGCCTCCCTTACCAGGAAGCGCCAGGAGCTGTTCCGGCCGGTCTTCGAGAATCCGCGCGAATTTGTGCTGCTCAATGTACGCGAACTGGCCAAGCGCTTGCGCGTTGACCCGGCGACCGCCGTGCGCGTCATCCTGAAGATGGGCTTCGGCAGTTACCGCGAATTCCAGCACTACTTGCACGAACTGTCGGTGTCGCGAGCCACTTCGATGGACACCATGCAGACCAGCAGAACCAAAGGCTCGAGCCTGGCCGAACACATTCGCGAAGCGGTGGATCGCGACGTGGAGAATCTGCAGCGCTTTCGCAATACACTTGATCCCGACCGGCTGGCCGCGCTGGCCAAGAGAATTCACAAGGCGTCACGCATCATTGTGCTGGGCGGAGACTTGGCCGCGAATCTGGTCGGCTATTTTCACTATCACCTGATTTTGCTTGGGCTGCCTTCTATCAGCGCGGTCACTTCGGGTGAAGCGGTTCACCTGACGCGCTCGGTGGGCAAAGACGATCTGGTGCTCGCGCTCAGTTTTCGCCGCGGCTTGCGGCAGACGGTGGAAGGATTGCAGCAAGCCCGCGCCAATGGCGCGTACTGCGTAGGAATTGCCGACACGCTGGTCTCGCCGATCGCGCGCTTTGCCGACGAGTGTTTCGTCACGCTGGTGGAAACGCCGTCCTTCGGCGCCTCTTACGCCGCTCCGATGAGCCTGCTGAACTGCATTCTCGCCGCCTGTGGGCATCTCGACCCGCAGAAAAATCTTGACCTGCTCAAAAAAGCCGCCGAAGAACAGCGCCACGGCTTCCGCTGGTATCGCGAGTAGCCCACAACTCTTGCAAAGGCACGATGCGCGCTTCGTTGACACGATGCGGCGCGTCCGCTACGCTTTTTTGTTTACGAGCGGCGATCCTTCCTCGCTGAGAATGGACAATTGGTACATGGCTGAAGAGAAGCTCCCGACGAGGGCCGAAGACTTTTCCGAGTGGTACAACCAACTGGTGCTGCGCGCGCAGCTCGCGGACTACGCGCCGGTGCGCGGCTGCATGGTCGTCCGCCCTTACGGCTGGGCGCTCTGGGAAAATATCCAGCAAGGTCTGGACCGCCGCTTCAAAGCCACCGGCCACCAGAACGTCGCGTTCCCGCTGCTCATTCCGCGCAGCTTCATCGACAAGGAGAAGCATCACGTCGAAGGCTTCTCGCCCGAACTCGCGGTGGTCACCATCGGCGGCGGCGAAGAATTAGCCGAGCCACTGGTCATACGCCCCACCTCCGAAACCATCATCGGCCATATGTGGTCGAAGTGGATTCAGTCTTACCGCGATTTGCCCGTGCTCATGAATCAGTGGAACAGCGTGGTCCGCTGGGAGCTGCGCACCAAATTATTCCTGCGCACCCTCGAGTTTTACTGGCAGGAAGGCCACACCGCGCACGCCACCCAGCAGGAAGCCATGGACGAAACGCGCCAGATGCTCGACGTGTACACCGACTTCGCCGTCAACGACGCCGCTATCCCGGTCATCCCCGGGAGAAAATCCGACGCCGAGAAATTCGCCGGCGCCGATATTACCTATTCCATCGAAGCCATGATGGGCGACGGCAAAGCCCTGCAATCCGGCACATCGCATTATCTGGGGCAGAATTTTGCGCAAGCGTTCGAAGTCCGCTACCTGGATCAAGGCGGCCAACTCCAGCATTGCTGGACTACTTCCTGGGGTCTCTCCACGCGCGTCATCGGCGCAATCATCATGGTCCACGGCGACGATCAAGGCCTGGTGCTTCCGCCCAAGCTCGCGCCTTATCAAGCCGTCATCGTCCCTATCTTCAAGACCGACGAAGAAAAAGCCTCCGTTCTGGCCGCCGCAAAGCAACTCAAAGTCGAACTTGCCAAAGCCGAAATCCGCGTCACCCTTGACGAACGCGAAGGCCAAAGCCCCGGCTGGAAATTCAACGACTGGGAAATGCGCGGCGTTCCCGTGCGCGTTGAGCTCGGCCCCAAGGACGTAGCCAAGCAAGCCGCCGTGCTCGCTCGCCGCGATCGCCCCGGCAAAGAAGGTAAAATCAGCTCGCCTTTAGCCGACCTGCCCTCGACTATCCAGCGGCTTCTCGGCGAGATCCACCAATCCATGCACGACAAAGCCCTGGCCTTCCGCAAAAGCAACACGCACGACGCTAAAGACTACGAAGAGCTAAAGAAAGCCGTTGAAACCGGTTTCGCCTTCGCCTTCTGGTGCGGCAACGCCGACTGCGAAGCCAAAATCAAGGACGAAACCCGCGCCACCATGCGCTGCATCCCGCTCGAACAGCCCGGCGGCACCGGCCAGTGCGTTTATTGTGGCCAATCCGCCGGCGAACGCGCCATTTTCGGCCGCGCCTACTAGCCCAATCTCCAACAAAAACCCTTGTTCCCATTGCTTTTCTGGAACACCCGGCGCGCGTTACCGTCGACACCGCTGCTCCGCGATGCTACGTTTTCTTATCGGTTCATTGCACCGGCTCTTCGGTAGGCGGCCGGCGCCAGACTGGTATTTCCGGGAGACTTTCGTGCTCGAAGCCGATCATCGGCGTAGCTGGAGTCGTGTGAGCCTGCGCGGTCAGCGTGGTGAAGGCAAGGTCAAAGCCATCCTGTACACCGCCGTACTGCTGGCGGCGATCTTCGCCACCGTCAAGCTCCTCCCCCCGTACATCTCCAATTACCAACTGTCCGACAAGATTCAGGAGATTGCCCGCTTCGCCATCGTCAATCGCTATAACCAGGAGCAGATTCGCGACGAAGTCTTCAAGACCGTCAAGGACTTGGACATCCCGCTCAAGCGCGAGGACATCAAAGTATCTGTCGACCGCTCCGTGGTCACAATTTCCATGGACTACACGGTCCCAGTGGATCTGTTGGTCTACCAGGTGGAGCTCCACTTCACGCCCAGCAGCGAGGGCAAGTCGATCATTTAGCGCCAGCGCTTCAGTGCTGCTCCCGAACGCCAGCTTTCCTAGCGGTGCATGATGCGAGAGAATAGATAGTCCGCCCACGGGGAGCCACTCTTTGCGCATTCGCATTCAAAAAGGTTTCTTCACCTCTATCATCGGCCTGACCATCCTGGGCGTTCTTGCTGCGCTGTTCCTCACTGCCGCCTCGGTGTTCACCTATTACTACGTCAAATATTCCCGCATGATCGACGCCCGCCTCTCCGGGCACGTACTGCAGAACACCACACAAATTTTCTCCGCGCCCGAGCGCATTTCCGTCGGGCAAACCTGGTCGCCGCAGGACCTGGTCACTTATCTGACCCGCGTCGGTTACCGCCCGACCAGCGATCCCAGCGCCCTCGGCCAATTCAAACTCGAAGGCAACACCGTGGACGTCCGTCCTTCCAAGCTTTCCTACTTCGGCGGTTCCAACGCGTACTCCGTGCAGTTTGCCTCGAAAACGATTCGCTCCATTCGCCCGCTGTCCGGCGGAGCCGCGCTGGACTCCGCCGAAATTGAGCCCGAGCTCATCACCAATCTCTTTGACAGCGCCCGCGAAAAACGCCGCCCAGTGCGTTACGAAGACCTGCCCCCGAACCTGGTGCACGCCATTCTGTCCGCCGAAGACAAGCGCTTCTTCGAGCACGGCGGCTTTGATTTTGTGCGTATCGCCGGCGCCGCTTGGGCGGATCTGCGCCACTCCAGCCAGCATTATCAAGGCGCCAGCACCATCACCATGCAAGTTGCGCGCACCTTCTTTTTCTCGAACGAACGCACCTGGCGCCGCAAACTTGCCGAAGCCATGGTGTCGCTCGAACTGGAAAAGCGCTTTTCCAAGCAACAGATTTTCGAGCTGTATGCCAACGAAGTCTATCTCGGCAATCGCGGCAGCTTTGGCATCCGCGGATTTTCCGAGGCCAGCGTCGCGTACTTCGGTAAAGACATGCGCCAGCTTTCCGTGGCGGAATGCGCTTTCCTTGGGGGCATCATCCGTGCGCCCAACTACTACTCTTCCGCCGACCGCCGCCCGGAGCGCGCCGCGCAGGCGCGCGATCGCGTGCTTACCCAGATGCTGGACAACAAATACATCACTGAAGCCGATGTGCAGAACGCCAAACATGCCCCGCTGAAACTCGTCCGCACCTCCATCTCCGGCAGCGAAGCCCCTTATTTCGTGGACATGGTCAAAGACCATCTCCTCGATAAATATTCCGAAAACGAATTGCTCAGCGAGAATTTCCGCGTGTACACCACGCTCGACCCCGCTCTGCAGCACGCCGCGGCGGTTGCCGTCGATGCCGGAATGAAAAATGTCGACTTGCTGCTGGCCAAGCGCTACGACAAGTGGAAAAAGGAAAATGCCAAAAAAGGTTCCACCGAGCCGATTCCGCAAGTGCAAGTTGCGCTGGTGGCCCTGGATCCCCGCACCGGTGAAATTAAAGCGGTCATCGGCGGCCGCGACTATGGCCAGAGCCAGCTCAACCACGCCTTGGCGCATCGCCAGCCCGGTTCCGTATTCAAGCCTTTCGTCTACGCCGCCGCTTTTGAGAATGCCGTCGATGGCGTGCAACCAGTCATCACCCCCGCCACTACCATCGACGACGAGCCCACCACCTTCCAGTTCGACGGCAAGGAATACACTCCGAACAATTACGGCGAAAGATTCCTCGGCCGCGTTACCGTCCGCGACGCCCTCACCAACTCGCTCAACGTCGCCACGGTAAAAGTCGCCGAGCTCATCGGCTATGGTCGCGTCGTCCAGGTCGCCAAGCAGATGGGCTTGACCAACAATATCCAGGCCACTCCCGCCGTTGCTCTTGGCGCTTATGAAATGACCGCCGTCGACGTTGCCGCGGGCTACACCACCTTCGCCACCGTGGGCACGCGCGCCGAACCCGAGTTTCTGCACTCGGTCGTTGGCGCCGACGGCAGCACGCTCGAGAAACTCACTCCCCAGACCCGCAGAGTTCTCGACCCCCGCGTGGCCTTCCTCGTGGACAGCCTGCTCAAGGACGTTCTGAATCGCGGCACCGGCGCATCCGTGCGTGCCCGCGGCTTCGAACTCCCCGCCGCCGGTAAAACCGGAACTTCGCGCGACGGCTGGTTCGCCGGCTTCACCTCCAATCTCGTCTGCGTCATCTGGATCGGCTTCGACGACAATCGCGACCTCGGCCTCGCCGGTGGCTCGACTGCGGCCCCCATCTTCGCTGACTTCATGAAAGCCGCCACGTCCTTCGCCGCCTATCGGGACGTCAAGGACTTCGACATGCCCGAGGGTGTCCAGTCTGTGCTCATCGACCCCGAAAGCCTCGAACTGGCCACTGCCAATTGCCCGACCACTCGCTCCGAGATCTACGTTGCCGGCTCCGCCCCCACGCAGTACTGCGAGTTGCACGGCGGCCGCAATTTGCTTTCCACCAGCGGTTCCTGGCTTTCCCACGTCTTTGGAGGCGGCGACAAGAAACCGGACCAGCCTGGCGCCGACGGCCAGCCCGCCAAATCCTATGATCCTAACCGGCCCCCGGATGCCACCGGCCAGGGTGCCCAGCCCGGTGACTTAACCAAGGCCGGCGAAAAGAAAAAGAATCCTTTACAGAAGATATTTGGTATCTTTGGAGGCAAGAAGAAGGACTCCGACAAGGATAAGCCTACGCCAAAGCCGGAGTAAGGGTGATTCGCCATGTCCAGGTATTCGGTGGCGCTTCCAGTTGGTATTCTCCTCTTTGCGATTTCGATTCCTTCCGCGGGCCAGTCCAACCGCTCATCATTTGACGATACTGCTCTGGCGCCGTATATCGCGCCGCGCGGCGCGCAGTCCGGCGGGCCGCCGCAATCGCCTGCTTCGGTCGATCCCTCGGTCATTGTCGTGAAGCCGCAGCTCACTAACGAGCAGCTCGCTGACCTCTATATGGTCCGCAAGGAATTCCGCGAAGCTGCTGGACTGTACAAGCAGCTGGCGGATCAGGAGCCCCGCAACGCGGTGTATCTCAATAAGCTCGGCATCGCCCTGCATCAGCAAACTGCGCTGAATTTGGCTCTCAAGTATTACGAGCGCGCTTCCAAGATGGATCCCATGTACGCCGACGCTCAGAACAACATCGGCACCATTTGGTACCAGCGCAAGAAGTACAGCAAAGCCATCCGCGCCTATCAAAAAGCGTTGACCATCCGTACCGACATGGCCGTGCTCTACAGCAACCTCGGCTACGCATATTTCGGCGACAAGAAATACGAGCAGTCCATCGCCGCGTTTCGCCAGGCCTTGGCTCTTGACCCCAAACTCTTCGAATCCAATGGCTCGCGCGCAGGATCGCTCCTGCAAGACCGTTCCGTCACCGATCGCGGCCGCTTCTATTTCTTGCTGGCCAAATCGTTTGCCGAAGCGGGTGACCTGGAGCGCTGCATGCACTATCTGCGCAAGGCCAAAGATGAGGGCTACACGTCTATCGCCACGGTCAAGACCGATCCAGCGTTCTCAGCCGTGCTCAAAGATCCGGGGATGCAGGAAATCCTCGCTCCCAAGCCGGTCGACGCGCCCCAGTAGCCCAGAGCTTGCCCTGAGCTTTCGAAGGGCCTGTGCGGTTTCAGCGTCAACCACCAGCGCGCCGCATTAGCTCCGCTAATACCCAGCTCCGGCTTTTATCTTCTCTTGCTCATGCCTCTGTTACAATGACCTCAGCATGGAATCGCTGGCCGCTGTGTTTCGCACGCGTGTTTTAGCGGGCGCCCGTGGGGCGCTTTTGCTGGTGCTCTTGGCGGCGCTTCTCGCGACCGCCCCTTCCGCCCGTCCGCATCCCCAGCAAGCTGGAACCTCGCAACATGGTGTTTATCTCGTTTTCCCTTTTGAGAATCGCGGCGCATCCCAGCACCTCGATTGGCTCGGCGAAGGCCTCGCTGAGCTGGCCATTCAGCGCCTCTCCGCCGCCGGTGAGTCTGTCTATTCCCACTCCGGCCGCATGAACGAGCTCGAACGCTATGGCTTGCCAGCCTCCGCCAAGCTCAGCCGCGCCACCATGCTGCGCATCGCCGAAGATCTGGACGCCGACTACGTCGTTCTGGGCAGCTTTGCCTCGGATGGAACTTCTCTTTCGGTCGAAGCCCGGGTCTTGCGGGTCGCCGCCACCCGGCTGCTTGCGCCCATTCGCGAGACTGGGCCCCTCGACTCCCTCATGGATGTCGTCAACAAACTCGCCTGGCGCACCGTTTCCACCAACGGCCGCTCCTATCCGCTAAGCCTCGCCGAATTCTCGAAAAAGCAGCGCGCCGTTCGTCTAGATGCTTTCGAGCATTACATTCGCGGACTCATTGCCGCCGATGATGACGCCAAGCTGCGCAATCTCCGCGAAGCCGCTCGCCTCGAGCCGGACTGGCCCGATCCCGATTTTGCACTCGGTGAAGTGTATTTCGCTCGGCGCGACTGCTCGGGCGCCTTGCCGTGGTACGCCCGGGTTCCCAAGAACCACGATCGCTCCGTCGAAGCCCTGTTCTCGACCGGCGTCTGCCAGTTGCTTTCCAAACAGCCCGATAAAGCCGAAGAAACGTTCATCGCCATTCAGCAGAATCTGCACAAAGAGGGCCTTGCCGGCGCGGACCTCCCCGAAATCCTGAACAATCTGGCCCTGGCTCGTGCCGAAGCCGGCAAAGTCCCCGACGCCCAGATCGACCTTCGCAAAGCCACCGAAATGGACCCCGACGAAGACGACTATCCTTTCAATCAA
>Ga0207015_1133_pt1 | contig 21034 bp, 18 predicted proteins | sample Alteio_BWMinCont_53_FD_153486 | JGI IMG/M metagenome (GOLD analysis project Ga0207015, IMG submission 153486) | Enriched cells from forest soil in Barre Woods Harvard Forest LTER site, Petersham, Massachusetts, United States -... | ecosystem: Environmental > Terrestrial > Soil > Temperate forest >...
CGCGGAAAATAGCCGACATAGGGATTGCGCCAAACGGCCCCGGCCGCCGCGTGACTGTGTCCCTCGACAAAGCCTGGCACGATCACGTTGCCGGCGAATCGGTCATCGACCGTCACCGGGCCTGTCGCGTCGACGAGTTCCGGACCGCCGACGCCGAGGATGCGTCCGTCGCGTACCGCGACGTGCGTGGCCTGTGGCAGGCTCGCATTCATCGTTACGATTCGGTTAGCTTTGAAAATACGGGTTTCCGAGGGCAGCGGCGACTCCATCAACTGGGTAGGTTACATATCGTCCCCCCGTGTGTGATTTCGGGCAACCCGCGATGATACGCAGGCGTCGCGACTCGGTTTTTTCGCTTGAGATTTCTCAATTTTCGGCCGTTCCCGGGTGCAACTGTGACCTGGGTCACAGATGCCTCCGACCTTCGCATGTTAGGCAGCGACACCCGATCGTCGCGGCCCCAACACTTGCGACGGCCGGGTGGGCCATTCGTTGGCCCAGGTCAACCCGGACCTAACTTTGACCCAGTTTCCGGAAGGAGGCTGGGTCGCCTTTTGCTGAGGTGATTTGTTCCGCCCAGGGCCGGGCCAGCCTTGAGCCAATCGCCATACCGGGGAGACCAATGCAATCCGCGATCGGCGCGAGGCCTTGACAGCGGCCGTCCCATGCGGCGCTTTGGCTGTGGGCTCGGAATCCGCTCACGTGCGCTCTGGGTTGTGCGAGTCATCTCGTCAAAACGAAAACACGGGGGGTATCGGGGATGAGCTATTCCGCCACGGCCGCGGCGCCAGGTGAGACGCCAGGGCTGCTCGATCTCGCGCGGATCGTCGCGCGGCCAGGCTTCAATCGTTGGCTGGTTCCCCCGGCGGCGCTCGCGATCCATCTTTGCATCGGCATGGCGTATGGGTTCAGCGTGTTCTGGCTACCGTTGGGTCAGGCGATCGGGATCACCGCGCCGGTCAAATGCGCCGCCGACTCTACATTATTGGATGCGCTGGTCACCACGACCTGCGATTGGCGGGTCGCGGATCTGGGCTGGATGTTCACGCTGTTCTTCGTTGTCCTCGGTTCGTCGGCGGCCATCTGGGGCGGCTGGCTGGAGCGTTCGGGTCCCCGCAAGGCCGGCTTCGTCGCCGCACTGTGCTGGTGCGGCGGACTGTGCATTTCCGCGGTTGGCGTCTATATTCATCAGTTGTGGTTGATGTGGCTGGGGTCCGGCATCATCGGTGGCGTCGGTCTCGGACTGGGTTATATCTCGCCTGTATCGACGCTGATCAAATGGTTTCCCGATCATCGCGGCATGGCCACGGGCATGGCGATCATGGGCTTCGGGGGTGGGGCGATGATCGGGTCGCCTTTGGCTGACATTCTGATGAACCAGTTCCGCACCGCGCATTCGGTCGGCGTGTGGCAAACGTTCGTGGCGATGGCGGCGATTTATTTCGTGTTCATGACGGCGGGAGCGTTTGGCTATCGCGTGCCGCCCGCGAACTGGCGTCCAGCGGGCTGGCAGCCGGCGCCACGCGGGACGGCATCGATGATCACGCACGGCAACGTGGCTTTGCAAAACGCACACAAGACTCCGCAGTTCTGGTTGGTCTGGGCTGTGCTTTGCCTCAATGTCAGCGCGGGCATCGGGGTGATCGGCATGACTTCGCCGATGCTGCAGGAAATCTTCGCCGGCGACCTGATTGGCAAGCCGGAACTCGCGTTTGGAGCGCTCGACCCTGGTCAGAGGAAGGCCATTGCGACAATCGCGGCGGCATTCATCGGCTTGCTGTCGCTGTTCAACATCGCGGGCCGATTCTTCTGGGCTTCGTTGTCCGATAAGATCGGCAGGAAGATGACGTATTTCATCTTCTTTGGGCTTGGGATCGTGCTTTACGCCTCCACCCCGGCGTTTGGTCACGCCGGTTATTTGTTCCTGTTCGTGTCGGCGTTTTGCATCATTCTGTCGATGTATGGCGGCGGTTTCGCGACGGTGCCGGCTTATCTCGCCGATCTGTTCGGGACCCAGATGGTGGGCGCGATCCACGGCCGGCTGCTGACCGCGTGGTCGACCGCCGGGATCATCGGGCCGGTCGTCGTCAACTATATTCGGGAGGCGCAAATTGACGCCGGCGTGCCGCGAGCACTGGTTTACGACCGCACGCTGTACATCCTGGCGGGGATGCTGGTGGCGGGCTTTATCTGCAACCTGATGGTGCGGCCTGTGAACGCGAAGTGGTTCATGGAGCAGTCCGAAGCGGCGCCGCCTCCTGCCCGGGAGGTCGGAAACGACGGTGGTGTCGATGCTGGCCACTTCACGTTGACGGCAGTGCTCGCATGGGCCGGTGTTGGTATACCGATCGCCTGGGGTGTGTGGATTACCTTGTCGAAGGTGACGGTGTTGTTCAGCTAGCGCCTCAGGAGAATCGGGAGAAGTCCGGCGCGCGTTTTTCCATGAACGCGGCGAATGCCTCGGCCGCTTCGGGTGAGGCGACGCGTTCGCGGAACAGTTCCAGTTCTTCGCTGATGCGGCCTGCCAGGCTGGGCTGGCCGCGACGCATGAGGCGCTTGGTTTGGCGGATCGCCTGGGGCGGCAGAGCGGCGACGCGCGCGGCCAGGGCTCGCGCCGCGGTCATGAGTTCGGCGTCATCGACGACCTGGTAGACGAAGCCGGCGGCGAGCGCCGCCTCGGCGTCCAGGGCGTCGCCGAGTAGCAGCATCGCGCTGGCTTTTTGGTGGCCGAGGAGTTGCGGAAACAGCAGCGAACTGCCCGCCTCCGGCACCAGGCCCAGGCGGGTGAAGGGCATGACGAAGCGGGCCGAGCGGGCGGCGACGATCAGGTCGCAGTGTGCCAACATCGTCGTGCCGACGCCGATCGCGGCGCCATTGACGGCGGCGATCAGGGGTTTGTTCAGGGTTGAAAGGGCGGTGAGGAAGGGCGATGCCGCGGACGTGTTGCTGGTCGCGCGTTGCTGGAAGTCTTTGATGTCGTTGCCGGAAGTGAACGTGTCGCCGGTGCCGGTCAACATGATCACGCGGATGGCTGGGTCGGCTTCCGCGGATTCGAACGCGGTGACGACGCCGTCGTACATGGCACGGGTGAGGGCGTTCTTCTTCTCTGGGCGGTTAAAGCGGATTTCCATTACGCTGCCGGAGCGGGTGACGATGAGTTCTTCGGTCATAAGGGATTCCACTGCGGGACGGAGAGTCGGGGGATCATGCATCTACGAGCAGTCTTTCGAGGCGGTTCGCGAGGTTCCCGAAGTCTTCAGGGCATTTTTGCCGGATAGCACGGACCCGTCTTGAAGCTCTTTCCCCCAATGCGCGCCGACCACCTCCCGGCCCATCCGAGACACCCAGTCGTCGTGCTAGCGGTAGGAAATACTGTTCTTTGACCGATATTTCCGCGCGAACTTTGGACCAGAGCCAATCAGACGGAAGGTCGAGACCGGCGAGTGTCCAGGTTTCGATTTCCTCCCAGGCATTTTCGGCGACAAATATCCGTGGATTAGTCAACTCCTTTTCGATCTCATCAAGCCGAGTACGCCGGCCAATAACTCCGTCACGGTCGACGCATAGAATAATGATATCGACCATGGGGTACATCGCGACTATTTCTCGAAGTCGTTCTATGTTTAATGCCTCTTGAACCCCACGCAATCGTGGATTCTGGCAAACCCGGACTGTCTGAGGTCGCCCAAAATCGGCAAACAGACGTTCAAAAAGCGGTTTGAGCAGGTATTGATCGCTACGAAAATCCTCGGGGATGATAAGTATGTTCATTCGGTTGTAGCGGGCTCAGCATCTGCGTTGAAGGCCAGAACATCCTCCAACCAGCCTGACGCATGAAGGCGTCCAAGCCCCTGTTCTTCTCGCAATCGGGAGGCGCTCGGTAGATTGGTTACCGGGCGGATAACGGAATGATCGGCCTTCTCTGGTCGAAAAACGACGGAGGTGTTTTGGAATGTCGAGTCTCCAATCATCGATAGGAGATCAGGCGAGTGGGTGGTCGTTATAACCTGCACGCCGCTTTTCGCGGTTTGTCCTTCAATCAGATCGAGCAGAAGCTTCAGTCGCGATGGGTGGATGCCATTGTCAATTTCTTCAAAGAAATAGAGCTTAGCCGGGTTTTTCCCCAGCAATGCCGCGAGCATAGCCAAAAATCGAAGTGTCCCGTCAGATGCGCTATATGCGGAGACTGGATGACCGTCGCGTTGCTTCAATGCGAGTTGTACGAGGCCAGTGACTGGGTCACGGGGGAATTCAAAGTCGACAACATCGATCGGAGTGAGCTCCTTAATCCACTGAAGTAGAACGTCCTTTCGGCCGTCGTCCTGACAAATCTCCTGCAATACCGTTGGGAGGTTTTCACCGCTGTCACCGAGTACGAGTTGGCCGGGAAATGCCGGCTTGCGCATCAATTCTGGAACCAAGTCGAGGAACCGAATTCCCGCAAAAATGTCTATAACTTCTTGAGCTCGGCCCTTGTGGTGACGGACGATAGTACGAAATTCCCCTATCTGTGACAACGCGGGTTGATCCGCGAGTGCCGTAACCTTGGTGCCAAACTTTTTTTGCGAACCGGTCTTCGCCATCCGAATTTGTAGATGGGCTTCATCGTCCTGAGCTTCCATGGGGTCATCGGCGCCGGGATGGCTCGTGTAAATTGTTTCCCAGTCAACCTTGAGCTGTTCAAAGTACACTCGGAATCCTCCGCGTCCGTGGTCAGTCTTTTCGACCTGGATAGAGTACTCCGCAGTCGATGGTAATGTTTGTTCGGGAAATTCCTTCGCAACCAAAAGTTTCACACGCATTTCAAATGAAGTTTCTCCGAACCTGATGATTTCGCTAGCCGCACCACGCATTTGCGCCCATTCGGACTGGCCTCCCGCTCCGTAGCGTCCACCTATTATATCGGCAAGTGTGTAACCTCTCCCAATACCATGCAAGAATCTGAACGCATCACGGATATTGCTTTTCCCGCTTGCGTTTGTGCCGACCACAACCGTGAACGGCCCAAGCCGCAGCGTCGCGTCTTGGAAATTCTTGAAGTCAAAAAGACGAAGTTCTGTTATCATTGCGACTTCTCGCGGCGGTCTCGCTCACGCATGTCCCGCATTAATCCCTCCTTTGCTGTCAAGCTACGTTATGCCGCTCCCGTAGGAACTGGAAGAACTCCACCCCCTCCCGCAGCCGCCGCTTCATCATCTGAGGACTCCGCACCATCTCCCCCACGATCGAGGCGATCTTCGGCGCGCGGAAATAGAACCGCTTATAGAACGTTTCCACATTGTCGAAGATTTCCGTGTGCGACAGGTTCGGATACGACAGCGGCGCGATCTGCACCCCATGGTCGTCGATCAGCTCCGCGTGTTCAACGTCCAGCCAGCCATTTTCAACCGCCTGCTTGTACAGAAACGTCCCCGGATAGGGCGCCGCCAGCGACACCTGGATCGTATGCGGATTGATGTCGGTCGCGAACCGGATTGTCTCCTCAATCGTTTCCCTCGTCTCGCCCGGCAGCCCGAGGATGAACGTCCCGTGGATCTTGATCCCCAGTTCGTGGCAGTCCTGGGTGAACTTACGCGCGACCTCGATCCGCATGCCCTTCTTGATGTTATACAAAATCTGCTGATTGCCGCTCTCATAACCCACCAGCAACAACCGAAGCCCATTATCCTTCAACACCTTCAGCGTGTCGCGCGGCACGTTGGCCTTGGCGTTGCACGACCACGTCACACCCATCTTGCCGAGTTCCCGCGCGATCGCCTCCGCCCTCGGTAAATTGTCGGTGAACGTGTCGTCGTCGAAAAAGATCTCTCGCACCTGAGGAAAGTACGACTTCGTCAGCCGGATTTCCTCGGCCACATGGCCGGGCGAGCGGACGCGGTAATTGTGCCCTCCAACGGTCTGCGGCCACAGGCAGAACGTGCAGCGCGATTTGCAGCCGCGGCCGGTGTAAAGCGACACGTAGGGATGCAGCAAATAGCCGATAAAGTAATCCTCGATCCGCAGGTCGCGCTTGTAGACCTCGGTCACGAACGGCAACCGGTCCATGTCTTCCAGGATCGCGCGATCTTTGTTGTGCACGATCGCGCCGGCGTTGTTGCGGTACGAAATGCCGTCGATCGAACTCCAGTCATGGCCCTCGGCGACTTCCTTGATCGTGAAGTCGAACTCGTTGCGCGCGACGAAGTCGATCGGCAGGCCTTGCGCGAGGCTCTCGGTCGGCTGCACCGCGACCTTCGCGCCAACAAAGCCGATCTTCAGCGACGGATTGGAGTCCTTCAACGCCGCCGCCACCTTCACGTCCGAGGCGAACGATGGCGTGGACGTGTGGATCACGCACAACTCGTGTGCGCGCGCCGCCGTCAGCACCGGGTCCAAACCGAGACGGGCCGGTGGCGCGTCGATCAGCTTGCTGCCTGGTACCAGAGCGGCCGGTTGCGCCAGCCAGGTCGGAAACCAGAACGATTTGATCTCCCGCCGCGCCTGATACCGCGAGCCGGCGCCGCCATCGAACCCGTCGAAAGAAGGCGGTTGCAGGAAAAGGGTCTTCATCATCGAGCGTTTGATCCCTGGGTAAAGCGAGGTGGCGTATCGGCCTGAAGCGATTGTCCGCGCCAGTCCACGCGGCGTCCGGTGTGGCTGGCGATCCACTCGGCGGCCGAAAGCAGATCTCTCAGCGGCAGAAGCCAGAGGGGGCAGCGGAAAGCAAGCCCTCCCGGTATCCCGCGCAAAGCCCGGTCAATCCCTGTGACCGCGAGGGCACGGATGACATAGATCCCAAGCGTCAATGCCCAGGCCCAGACGGCGAATCCGGAGGCGATCACGGTCAAGGTCGCCAGGAACAGTGGATATTGCAACACCGAGGCGGTGAAGGCGGCTGGTTCCAGGGTTCGGATCGTTTTGGCCCACCGCAATTCGTGCCACCACAGCGCGGCGATCGTGCGCTCCGGGACCGTGGTCGCCACGACCGTCTCGGCCAGCACGACGTCGAGTCCCTCTCCGCGGACCCGCCGGCCCAGTACCTGATCATCGGCCAAATTGTCCTTCAGTGCCTCAAATCCCCCGGTTCGGCTCAGGGTTTCCCGGCGCAGGCACATCGTCGCGCCCAGACAATCGCGCCGGCCAAGCGCTCGGCCCAGAAGCGCGCCGGGTAGGAAGCCGTGCGTGATCTGAGTCGTCCCGAGCAGGCTGGCCACCGCGCGGAACGCGGGCAGCCCGGTATACAGCGTCGTGACGAGGCCCACGCCTGGCCGGTCCAGTGCCCATGCCAAACGGCGGAGATAGTCGGGACGCGCATGGGTGTCGGAATCGGCGATGACCAGAACGTCGTGCCGCGCCATTGGCAGCATGTTGATCAGATTGCCGACCTTGGGGTTGGCGCCATGCCGCGTGGCATCGATGACCAGGTCAATGTCCCTATCCGGAAACCTGGCCCGCAGCGCCTGCACAACCGGGATCGCCGTATCCGCCGCGTCGTGAACGCCGAATATGATCTGGAAGCCGGGCTGGTAATCCTGCTCGCACAGGGTCGTCAGAGCCTCCAGCAGCAACGGTTCCTGTCCATGCAGCGGCTTGAGGATGGTAATCGGCACAGTCCCGGCCGCGTCCGGAGAGACACATCGCGTGAAGCGAACCGTCGCGATCCACCCGGCCAGGACCTGGATTGCCCCGATTCCCGAAAGTGCCGCGAGGCCCCCCGCCAGCAACATCGGATCAATCGCCCAACGCGATCATGGCCGCATGGCCCCGCCCGACAATTCCACGACCTTCTTCTTCAGGCTATCGATCAGCGGTACTGGGCTGCCGGACGCCAGCAACGAACGGAAATCCGATCGTTGCACCGCGACCCGGCTGATCGACCCATTGAGCAAAACATCCACGATGCGCCATCCCGCCGTCCCGCCGCGCATTACGTAGTCGATCCGTATCGGATCGCCATTGGCGGGCACCAGATTCGACTCGACGACCAAATCCGCCCCACTGGCGCGGGTCTGCGGTAGCACGTCGAACTTCTCGCCATCGTCCTTATCGAAGTTGGCTGTGTAGCTGGCGATGGTGAACGTCCGAAAAACGGCCGACAGGCTTCGGCGTGCCGCTTCATCCAGGGAAGCCCAGCGCAAACCGACGGAAACCTGCAGGATCGTGCCCAGGTCGAATACCCGGTCGATGACCGGGGCCAGTTGATCGAACCTTTGCTGGAACCGCAGACCGCTTCGCATCTCGGTCTGTAACGCCGCATAGAGGTCGGCGATCACCTTGTGCGCATCCGCGGGAGATTGAGCGCGACTCTGGCCAGCCCACGCCATGCCCGCGGCCGCGATGCCGAACAACGTCCTCCGGCCTGGCCGGTTCCAACCACGATCGACCGACGGCATGATATTATCGCCCGGTAATGACCTGGACCGGCCGCATGGCGCCTGGTGCCTCGACGCCAAAGGCTCCAAGGCCCGCGACGACGATATCGCGCACCGCGAGGCCTGCCTCGGCGAGCTGTTTGGTCTGCGAGTCGTGGTCGATGAATTTGTCCGGCAACACCATCGGCCGCACTTTCAATCCGTTATCCATCAGCCCCTTCCAGGCCAGATGATGCATCACCTGGCTGGCGAAGCCACCGATCGAGCCCTCCTCGATCGTGATCAGTACCTCGTGATGGCGGGCGAGTTGTTCAACCAGTGCGGTGTCGATCGGCTTGGCGAAGCGCGCGTCCGCGACGGTGGTCGGGAAGCCGCGGGCGGTCAGCTCATCCGCCGCTTTGAGAGCGTCTCCAAGGCGGGGTCCCAGCGACAGGATCGCAATGCTGTGCCCTTCCCTTACCACGCGGCCCTTGCCCAGTTGCATGATTTCGCCCCGGGTTGGCAGCGCCACACCGGTTCCCTCGCCGCGCGGGTAGCGGAACGCGCTCGGCCGGTCGTTGATACTGACGGCGGTCGCGACGGCGTGCATCAGCTCCGCCTCGTCTGACGGCGCCATGACGACCATGCCGGGCAGGCAACCCAGATAGGCGAGGTCGAAACTGCCGGAGTGGGTCGCGCCGTCGTTGCCGACCGGACCGGCGCGGTCCAGCGCGAAGCGGACCGGCAGCGACTGGATCGCCACGTCGTGCACGACCTGATCGTAGGCACGTTGCAGGAAGGTCGAGTAAATGGCGCAGAATGGCTTCATTCCTTCCGTCGCCAGGCCGGCGGCGAAGGTGACGGCGTGCTGCTCGGCGATGCCGACGTCGAAGGTGCGGTCCGGGAACTTCTTGCCGAACTTGTCCAGGCCGGTGCCGGACGGCATCGCCGCGGTGATCGCGATGATGGTTTTGTCCGTCTCCGCCTCCTGCATCAACGCGGCGGCGAAAACGTTGGTGTAAGATGGCGGACCCGGAGGCGCCTTCGCCTGCTCACCGGTGATGACATTGAATTTCGACACACTGTGCAGCTTGTCGGCCGACGCCTCCGCCTGAGCGTATCCCTTGCCCTTTTGCGTGATGGCGTGAACCAGGATCGGGCCGGTTTCATCGGCCTCGCGCACATTGCGCAGCACCGGCAGCAGATGGTCCAGATTGTGACCATCGATCGGGCCGACATAGTAAAAGCCGAGCTCTTCGAACAACGTGCCGCCGGTCAGGATGCCGCGAGCATATTCCTCGGCGCGGCCCAGAGTGCGCTCGATGCCGCGCGGGAAACGTTTGGCCATCTTTGCGCCGAGTTCGCGCAGCGTGAGGAAACTGCGCGACGACATCAGCCGCGACAGATAGGCGCTCATTGCGCCGACCGGCGGGGCAATCGACATGTCGTTGTCGTTCAGGATCACGATCAGGCGGGAGTGCAGCGCGCCGGCGTTGTTCATCGCCTCGTACGCCATCCCGGCACTCATGGCGCCGTCGCCGATCACACAAATCACATTGCGGCCGTCATCGCCCTTCAGGTCACGCGCGACAGCCATGCCGAGACCGGCGGAAATCGAGGTCGAGGAATGTGCCGCACCAAACGGATCGTACTCGCTCTCGGCCCGGCGGGTGAACCCGGACAAGCCGCCGGCCTGACGAAGGGTGCGGATGCGATCGCGGCGTCCGGTCAGGATTTTGTGCGGGTAGGCCTGGTGGCCAACGTCCCACAGCAGACGGTCGCGCGGTGTGTCGAAGATGGCGTGGATCGCGACGGTCAGTTCGATGACACCGAGGGAGGCGCCCAGGTGACCGCCGGTGACGGAAACGGCGTCGATCGTTTCCGCCCGCAGTTCATCCGCGAGTTGCCGCAGTTGCCGCGCGTCGAAATTTCTCAGGTCGGCCGGATACCGGACGCGATCCAATAACGGCGTTTGTACTGGACTCATCAACGACTCCTCTAGCTTCGCCGCATGACGACGAAAGCGGCCAGCTCACGCAACAGTGCGGCCTGGTCTCCAAATCCGTCCAGATGGGCGGTCGCCTGTCGAGCCAGCATGTCCGCGTGTGCCCGGGCCATTTCTGGTCCGAGTACCGCGACCATGGTGGCCTTCCCGGCCGCCGCGTCCTTGCCGGCTGTCTTGCCGGTCTCCTCGGTGGTGCCCTCAACGTCCAGCAGATCGTCGGCGATCTGGAACGCGGCGCCCAGATCCCGGCCGTACGCCGCGACCTGGTGCCTTTGCCGGTGCGTCGCCCGCCCGAGAATCGCCCCAGCCTCGGCACTGAACTGGATCAACCGCCCGGTTTTCAAAGTTTGTAGCCGCGTCACCGCCGGTGCATCCAGGGTTTGACCCTCGGCCACCATATCGATCATTTGCCCGCCCGCCATCCCATGGGCACCGGCCGCCGCGCCGAGCGCCGCGACCAGTTCACAGCGCGCTTCGGGGTCGGAGTGCGTGTCGGGCTCGGCCAGCACCTCGAATGCGCGTGTCTGCAAAGCATCGCCGGCGAGAATCGCGGTCGCCTCATCGAACGCCTTATGGGTACTCGGCTTGCCGCGGCGCAGATCGTCGTCGTCCATGGCGGGGAGATCGTCGTGCACCAGCGAGTAGGCATGCAGCATCTCGACCGCGGCCGCGACTCGGGCGGCGCAGGTTTCCGACACGGAAAACAGGTTGGCGGTCTCCATCACGAGAAAGGCACGTAGTCTTTTTCCACCGCCGAGCGTGGCATAGCGCATGGCGTCGACCAGCCGGGCCTCGGCACCGTCAACCGCGGGCAGCAGGGTTTCGAGTGCATTTTCCACGATACCCGCGACCCGGGATAATGCTTTCGACAGGTCTACGTCGGTCGCCACACACATACCCCGTTTGGTTTCTACACCCGTCTTTTCCGGCCAGGCTGCTGTCCGGCCGTCCCAAATTCATGGCCCATACCATGGCCAGACCAAGGCAAAGGCTTTACGCAGCGTTACAACACCTGCCACAGGCCTAATGTTCCGCCAAGCCCGTGAATCTACTTACCAGTTCACATTTTGCCGCAGTGCAGCAAGGCCATGATTTTCCGGTCCACATGCGGCATTGCGATCACAGGCCTCGCATGCCATATGCCGAGCGGTCGAGTCCGGTCCAGGTGCCGTCGCGCGGCGCGATTGTTGGGTTATTGGCGGGAGACTGATCTGCATGATGCGTGTCATCCTGGCCCAGCCCCGCGGCTTTTGCGCCGGCGTGGAGCGGGCGATTGAGATCGTGGAGCGGGCTTTGAAGAAGTTCGGCCCGCCAATCTATGTCCGCCACGAGATCGTCCATAACCGCCACGTGGTCGAGGATTTGCGCCAGCGCGGCGCGATTTTCGTCGATGAACTGGATCAGGTGCCGGATGGCGCGATGACCATTTTTTCCGCCCATGGAGTCGCCAAGAAGGTTGAGCAGGATGCCGCCACGCGTAACCTGCCGGTGATCGACGCGACCTGTCCGCTGGTGGCCAAGGTTCATAACGAAGGGCGCCGATACGCCCGGCAGGATCGGGAGATCGTGCTGGTCGGGCATGCCGGCCATGCCGAGGTGGAGGGGACGATTGGGCAGGTTCCGGCGACTGTCCACCTGGTGCAGACGGCATCGGACGTGGCTGGCCTGAACGTCCGCGATCCCGAGAAGCTTGCGTATATTACCCAGACGACCCTGTCGGTGGACGACACGCGCGGCATCATCGCGGCGCTGAAGGAACGTTTTCCCTCGATTGTTGGGCCGGACGTCCGGGACATATGCTACGCGACGCAAAATCGCCAGCAGGCGGTGCGCGATCTGGCCAGGCGAGTCGATCTGATCCTGGTTGTTGGTTCGCGCAATTCCTCCAACTCCAACCGGCTTCGCGAAATCGGCGAGGAACTTGGGCGGCCGGCTTATCTTATAGACGATGCCAGCGCGATGCGGCCCGAGTGGTTCCACGGCGTCGCGGCGGTTGGCGTCACCGCAGGCGCGTCGGCGCCCGAGTCGCTCGTGAAGGGTGTGATCGAGGGGCTGCGTGAGATTGACGAAATCGACGTGGCGACGCTGGATGGCGTGGCCGAGGATGTCCGCTTCCGCTTCCCGGCGGAAGTCGCGGACGCTTAAAGGATTTTTCCCAACATGTCCGTACCTTTGAATCAGGCGATCCGGGTTGGGGCTTATGTGGTGAAGCAGCATCTTCTGGGCCGGAAGCGGTACCCTCTGGTGCTGATGCTGGAACCGCTGTTCCGCTGCAATCTGGCCTGCGCCGGTTGCGGCAAGATCGACTACCCAGCCGAAATTCTGAACCAGCGCCTGTCGGTCGACGAGTGCATGGAAGCGGTCGACGAATGCGGCGCGCCGGTCGTGGTGATCGCCGGTGGTGAGCCGTTGTTGCATCGTGAGATCGAGCAGATCGTCGCGGGGGCGATCGCGCGGAAGAAGTTCGTCATTGTTTGCACCAATGCTCTGCTGCTTGAAAAGAAGATGGAATTGTTCAGGCCGAGCAAATGGTTTTCATGGTCGGTGCATTTGGATGGCGATCGCGAGGCGCACGATATCTCGGTCTGCCAGGATGGCGTTTACGATCGCGCGGTGGCGGCGATTGGCGAGGCGAAGCGGCGTGGGTTCCGGACGATCATCAATGCGACTCTGTTCAACAACTCCGCGCCGGAAAGAGTTGCCGCGTTCTTCGATGACGTGATGGCGATGGGCGTTGACGGGATTTCAGTTTCACCGGGATATGCGTATGAGCGGGCGCCGGATCAGGAGCATTTTCTGAACCGGACCAAAACGAAGGAATTGTTTCGAGGGATTTTCCGGCGGCAGGGAAAGACCAAGTGGTCGTTCAATCAGTCGTCGATGTTCCTGGATTTCCTGGCCGGCAATCAGACGTTCCACTGCACGCCGTGGGGCAATCCGACGCGCACGTATTTTGGTTGGCAGCGGCCCTGCTATTTGCTGGGTGAGGGCTATACGAAGACGTTCAAGGAACTAATGGAGACCACGGACTGGGACCGTTACGGCACCGGTAATTATGAGAAATGCGCCGACTGCATGGTGCATTCCGGGTATGAGGCGACCGCCGTCGCCGAGACAGTGCGGCGTCCGTGGCGAGCGGCCGCGCAGGCGATCCGCGGCATTCGCACTGAGGGTCCGATGGCGCCGGATATCTCGTTGGCGCGGCAGCGGCCGGCGGAGTACGTGTTCAGCCGGCATGTGGAGACGGCTCTGACGAAGATACGGTCAAGGAAGGCGGAGCCGGAAGCGGCGGAATAGGTTTCGCCGCGTGGCCTTCGTCGTCATGCCCGGGCCCGGCCTGGGCATCTCACGTCGTATGATACCAGGCGGTGGAAAGAATGACTCTCGGTCGCCTCCTTCGTCATGGTCCGGCCCCCGCCTTCGTCATGGTCCGGCTTGACCGGACCATCGGCTCCAACACCATGTACATAGTGTTTTGACAGATGGTCCGGTCAGGCCTGCCCCTGCGAAGGCGGGGGCCGGACCATGACGGGACGGAACAAGCCGTACGTCGTTATTTCGGCCGGTTGGTATCAGTTGATATTATAAAGCGTCGCCACGTTGTCGTGCACGATCTTGCGCTGCGTGCTTTTTGAGAACTTCGCCAGATTATCCGCCAGGATTTTGTGCGAGTCCGGCCACAACGAATCCGGATGCGGATAATCCGATCCCCACATGACCCGATCCTCACCGATCAGCGGAACGATCGGTTCAAGGAACTTGTCCTGCTGATACGTGACATAGCCCTGGCGGCGGAAATAATCGCTCGGCTTCATCTTCAGGCCGATCGACCGCCCGCGGTCCTCGTACTCGGTGTCCAGCCGGTCGAACACATACGGCAGCCACGTCACGCCTGACTCGCCGAGCACGAAATTGAACTCCGGGAACCGCTCGCAGGCGCCGGACGCCAGCATCGAGACCAGCACCTCCATCGTATCGAGCTGGAACAACGCCGAGCGCACCAGCCGCCATTCCGTGAAGTACTGTTTTTCCATCTCGGGATTATCCGGCGCGCGCACCGCCTTGAAGCCGGTGGAGTGGAACGATACCGGGAATTTGCACTCGGCACTGGCCTGCCACAGAGCGTCCCAGTCGTGGTGCCACAACGGCAGCCCCATCTCCTTAAACGCCAGATCGCCGCCGCGCAGGCCCATCTTCGCGCACCGCCGCACCTCCGCCGCCGCGGTGATCGGATTTGCGTTCGGAATGACCGCGAGCGGGAATATCCGGCTCGGATCGGCTTGTTTCGCGAAATCCGCGACCCAATCGTTATAGACGCTGTCGGACCAATCGCGGATCGCGTGGTCCTTGATGATCTCGTTGATGCGAAGGCAGCCATAGATGACTTCGGCATAAACGCCGTCCCGGTCCAGATCGGCGACCCGCAGATCGGGCGTCGTTGGACGCGGCTTGGCGCCGCGGCGATAGTCCCACTCGAAGCCATGCTCCTTCATCTCATCGACGTGCGCGAAGGATCCCTTCTGGTACTTGGTAAATCCGGGGCCGACCCCGTTCCACATGCCCTGTTCGACGCCATCGACGATCCAGTGCAGGCCGTCGTCGCGCTCTTCGGTGCGCGGCACCAAACCCTTCCATTTCGCGGGTGCCGCGTCAGACCACAAATCGGGCGGGCAATAGGTCATGTCGATGTGATTGTCGGCGGAGATCAATCTGTCGGCCATCGGATCCTCCTGGTTCGTTATCTCCGACGCTAGACCCGGTTTTTCGGACCGGCAAGCCTTGGCCGGACCTCTGGCCCGACCTCTGGCCCGACCTCTGGCCCCACTGGCGCCGATCGGCTAAGGTCCGGCCCGCCGCGACAAACAGCAGGAGAAAAAATCATGGCATTTTCCATCTACGACGCGACTGTGCCGGTCTGCGCCCAGCAGCTTGGCGCCATGGCGGTCATCGCCGGTAAGGCGGCCGAACACTGCGCCACCAACAAGATCGAGGAATCGGCGCTGCTGAACGACCGGCTGTATCCCGACATGTTCTGCCTCGCGCGGCAGTTCCGTCAGGCGGCGGATTTCGGCTGCAACACGCCGGGCCGGTTGGCGGGCGTCGCGGCGCCGGCTTTCGCGGCGGTGGACGACACCAGCTTCGCCGCGGCGAAGAAGCGGTGCGAGGACGCGGCGGCTTTCGTCAGCACGCTGACCCGCGCGCAGGTCGAAGGCGGCGAGGACAAGGTCATCTCCTGGATGGCCGGCGGTAACGAGCGGAAAATGAAAGGCATCGATTACGTGCGCCAGTTCGGGCTGCCGAACTTCTACTTCTTCTGCACGACCGCCTACGACATCCTTCGCCATCGCGCGGTGGTGATCGGAAAGCGCGACTTCCTGGGGCCGGTGAACTGGATGTAGCAGAGAGCTGCTCTTCCTTTCCGGTCATCCCCCTCAACCGTCATCCCCCTCAACCGTCATCCCCCTCAACCGTCATTCCCCTCAACCGTCATCCTCCTCAACCGTCATCCCCGGGCTTGTCCCGGGGACCTGGATCCGCACGGTGTCGCGAGAGGTCCCCGGGACAAGCCCGGGGATGACGGTTGAGGGGCCCCGGGGTTGACGACGAGGGGGTTGACGACGAGGGCAGGCGGCTCGCTACGCCGCCTCGCTGAGCGTCGACCCGGTATCCAGCGTCGTCGCGCGCCTTAAATCGCGCGCCTGATTCTCGTCGTGCGGCCGGCCGCGATGCATCGTGCAACGATTGTCCCATATCACCAGATCGCCGACGTGCCATTGATGCCGGTAAACGAAACGATCCTGCGTCGCGTGCGCCGTGAGATCGAGCAGCAGCAACCGCCCATCCGCCACCGGCCAACCGACAATGTGCGAGCCGTGCGCCGACAAATACAGCGTTTTGCGCTTCGAGCCGGGATGCGTGCGCACCAGCCGTTGCGGTGACGGCGGATATTTATCTCGTTCCGATTGCGGAAAATCGGTGAACCCGACCAACGCCCGCGACCAGAAAATATCATGCTCGACAACCAGGTCGGCGATGGCCGTCTTCGTGTCCTCCGGCAGCGCGTCGTATGCGGCGCGCATGTCGGCGAACTCGGTCTCGCCATTGCCGAACGGCGAGGGCGGCGGCAGGGCCTTCGCGTGCAGCATCCCCAACACCACCGGGGTCGGCATATACGACGCGTCGGTGTGCCACAGCCGGTTGCCAAGTGAATCGAGCCGCTTGCGGTCGAACAGATCGCGGACCTGATGGTCCTCGTTGAGGTTGGAGATATCGCCGATCTGCGGAATCGCCAGCCGCCGCCGGCCCGGTTGCAGAGCGCCGCGGCCGATCTCTAACGGCCCGAACCGCGCGGCGAAGTCGCGCAACTGAGCATCGGACAGCGACTGTTCGCGGAACACCAGCACGGAATACGCGTCGCTGGCGCGCCAGATCGCGGCAACGTCCGGCTGGTCGAGCGGACGGCTCAGGTCGATCCCGGCGATCTCGGCGGCGAACCGGTCGCTGATGGGATGGACGGCGATGGACATGGTTGTTTCTCCTGATTTGTCAGGCGGCGGTATTCTGGACTAATCTTTCGGCAAACAACAGGGTGGCACGGCTTGCCACGAACAAGGGTGGACAAATGGCCAGCATTCAGAAGCGTATCGCGTATGGTTTCGTCGCGGCGGTTATTTCGGTGATGGTCTTCCACCAGGGCATGTGGTCGATCCTGCACTTTCTCGCGTTGCCGGGCCTTGGCATGCCGGCGCCGTTCCCAATGGATGGGGTACCGCCGTTCGGCGTGCCTCGGATCGTAAGTCTGTGCTTTTGGGGCGGGGTGTGGGGCGCTCTGTTCGGTGCCGTCTGGCGCGGACCGCGCTCATCGAACTGGTGGGCCGGGATCATCCTGGGCTGTGCCGCGGCGCTGACCGGATTGTTCATCGTCTCCGCCATCAAGGGCCTGCCGATCGCCGGCGGTTGGGTTTTGAACAACTGGATCAAATCGTTCCTGATCAACGGCACCTGGGGACTGGGCGTCGGTCTGTTGCTCGCCGCGGTGCCGGCGGAAAGTTCGTCGCGCGACGATCACGCCTATCGCTGAACCCGCGGGCTGTTGACGGACCTCTCGGGCGATGTCGATATCGGCGGCATCGCAAGGAGAGGCCTGACCATGGAATTCGGCGTTTTTCATGAATTTCCCGCTTTGGTGGGACGTCCTGACTCGGATGCGTTCGAGGAAGCCTTCGATATCGTCGATGGCGCCGAACGCTGGGGGTTGGATGTCATGTGGCTCGCCGAGTTGCATTTCGACGCGCCGCGCTCGGTGCTGTCGTCGCCGATGTGCATCGCCAGCGCGATCGCCACGCGAACGAAACGGATGAAGATCGGCGTGGCGGTGCAGGTGCTGCCTCTGGGTAACCCGCTGCGCATCGCCGAGGAAGCCGCGACGGTCGATCACCTTAGTCACGGACGGCTGATCTTCGGCGCCGGCCGCAGTGGCGTGGCGAAGACGTATGAAGCCTACAACGTTCCGTACTCGGAAAGTAAGGAACGGTTCAACGAGACATTGGATATCGTCCGGCGGGCGTGGACCGAAACGGGTTTTTCCCACAGCGGCAAGTATTTTAACTTTGAGGACGTGACGGTCACGCCGCGGCCATACCAATCTCCGATGCCGCCGATCCGTGTCGCCGCTACCAGCCCCGACACCTTCATCTCCATCGGCGAACTGGGCTTTCCGATCTTCGTTGCGATCCGGCACGAAGACGCGCGCCGGTTCATTCCGCAGGTGGAAGCGTATCGCAAGGCATGGAAGGCGGCGGGTCATCCCGGCGAAGGCCAGGTGTTTCTGCGCGCGCCCGGCTTTGTCGCCGCGTCTTCCGCTCAGGCGAAGGTTCGTTACGAGGCCAGTCTCCTGCATTATTTCCACGCCCAGGGAAGGCTGCTGGCGGATTCGGCGCGGAGAATGGGGCTGGAACCATCCAATCCGCGGTTCGCCACGTCCGAGGGTCTGATGACGATGACCTATGACAAGGCGATCCAGGGCTCGATGATGGTCGGCACGCCGGATGAGATCGTGCGCAAGATCGAGGCGCTGCGTGACGACATGGGCCTGGACGGCGTGCTGCTGGAACTCAATTGCGGCGGCAAGGTCGAGCACGCGCACGAAATGGAAGCGTTACGGTTGCTGTGCCAAGAGGTGCAGCCGCGGTTTCATTGAGGGGCGGAGCGGGGGACAGTCACCGCCTGGTCAACACGGCTGGGCCTCTGATTACGATCGCTTCAGGGCGATGTTTGGCCAATTGAATCGCAAGGTCCGCGATACGACCGCGCAATGCCCTGTCCGCCCAGGCGACAATGCCGTGGTCTTGTGTTTCCAGTCGTGGAAACCATGACGAAGATTCCGGAACCCTCGCGAGAATGCGAAGATCGAGATAGAACGGAACCTGATTCAATGCCCGAGCGGCCGCAATGTCGAATTCAATAACTCCAAATGGAGGGTTACGTCCCGGCGGCCTCCATGGCCCTGAACTTGTGTAGGCCAGCATCAACAGCGGACCTTGATTGGCGTTTTGGAAACCGAGGCAGTAGGCGATGTGCGGCCCTGGTCCAGGGATGTCGGGCCGATCTGGTGGGCCGTACGGAAAATTCGTCAGGACGAATGCGCCTTCTCGGATTGCCGGCGGCACTTTGCTCAGGTTCCGCCAAAGAGAATCCGTAATGCCTCGGCGCGGGCCTCATAACGCTCGTCGGTCTCACCTTGTTCGCGCTCCACGGGGGCGAATGGCACCCCTTCCAGTTCCGGCGCGGTGAAAACGTAGATGATCCGTTCGGCTTCGTCGCGAGCGCGAAGGTCTCGCTCAATGAGCATCTGAACGTAGCCAGCAATGGAGCGATGTTCGTGCGCGGCGATGCGTTGGATACGGTCGCGGACATCCGGATCGAGGCGTACGGTGATCCCTGGGCGGGTGAGATTTGTGGTGTCGGTCATAAGGAATAATCTGCATCATTTTGATGCAGATGTCAAGGATCGGATGGCCTGCTGAGCAACGCGGTGTGTGGACGCGGGATGCCTGGCGGGCTACCGCCGTTACACTAATCAAGATTTATGAAACAGGAAATGTTCCTGTGACTCTCTGATTTCACGTAACGTCATAAAGAAATCGCCGCTCTCGCCGCTGAGATTGACTTGTGGCGAATGTTTTCGGACTATTCGTGATCTGGCCGGAGAGCCGGGAAGGGGGTGCTGCGTGAGCGATACGCCATCATCTGATGCGATGCCGCGATTGAGCCGATTATTTACCGGCACAACGGGGCGCGTCTATATCCTGCTCTGTTTGATGCTGTTCATCGAGTATATCGATCGTGTGAACCTGTCCGTGGCGGCGCCGCTGATCAAAAGAGAGTTGGGCCTTTCCAATACGGAACTTGGCTTCGCGCTGTCAGCCTTCGGTTATTGCTATGCGGGCTTTCAGATTGTCAACGGTTACCTCGGCGATCGTTTTGGACCTCGACTGACCCTTACCCTTTGCGGTGTCTTGTGGGGCATCGGCACGATCGCGACCGGGTTCGTCGGCGGACTGACGTCGCTGGTGTTCGCTCGGTTGTTGGTGGGCCTGGGTGAAGCTGGAACGATACCGACGGGTGCGCGGGTCATGAGCAATTGGGTTCCGAGGAACCGCCGCGGCTTCGCTCAGGGGTTCACTCATTCAAGCGCGCGACTGGCGGCCGGCGTCGCTCCGCCAATTGTCGCCGCGATGGTGCCATTCGTTGGTTGGCGTGGAGCTTTTTTCGTTTTGGGCGGCATCAGCCTTATCTGGGTCGTGGCATGGTTCGTCTATTTTCGGAACGACCCGCGAATGCACAAGAGCATCACAGAGGCGGAACTCGCTGATCTCCCAGTCTTCAGCACGATGCAAACGACCCTCTCCGAGATACCGTATTCGCAATTAATCCGTCGTATCCTGCCGGTCGCTCTGGTATTTTTTTGTCACGCATGGACGTTATGGCTCTTTTTGACCTGGCTACCGACCTTCTTTACCGAGACCTACAAGCTTAATATCAAGGTTTCCGCGCTGTTCACCTCCGCTGTATTTCTGGCCGGAATGATCGGCGATACCGCTGGCGGCCTTTTGACGGATGCCATTTACAAGCGAACCGGCGATTTAAACAAAGCACGCCGCGATGCGGTCATTGTCGGCTTCTCCGGGGCGATGGTATTTCTGTTACCTGTGTTCCTGGTTCACAACACATTCGCGATCACACTGACACTCGGCGCCTCGTTATTTTTTCTCGAAATGACGGAAGGGCCGATCTGGGCGGTTCCAATCGACATAGCACCGCAATTCGCTGGTATCGCGGGAGGCATCATGAGTACGTCGGCTGGACTCGCGGCGGTGATTTCGCCCGTCGCTTTTGGATTAATGGTCGACCTGACTGGCAGTTTCAGCGTTCCGTTCATAGTATCGATCGGCTTCGCCGGAGTCGGGATCGTCGTGTCGTTCTACATGCGCCCAGATCGGCCGATAGGGGTCGTGAACATCGGGCCAAGGCCAGCCGGCGCGATGCCATGAGCCGTCAACTCGATGGCCGTCCGTTGACCTGTCACCAGAGACTGGCCGCCTCGGGCGTGGCCTGGCATGCTCGCCAGACCAGCGGCCGGACTTCACGCGTGCGACTGGGCAGGTTGCACTTCTCAAGAGTCGTGAAACAAAATAAG
>Ga0207015_1118_pt1 | contig 21025 bp, 19 predicted proteins | sample Alteio_BWMinCont_53_FD_153486 | JGI IMG/M metagenome (GOLD analysis project Ga0207015, IMG submission 153486) | Enriched cells from forest soil in Barre Woods Harvard Forest LTER site, Petersham, Massachusetts, United States -... | ecosystem: Environmental > Terrestrial > Soil > Temperate forest >...
GCCGGACATGACCGACGCGGAACGCCAGGTGGCGCTGGATGCCACCACGGACTTCGCGCTCGGGGTCTTGCGGTTGGAGAAGCAGGCCGCCGTTTGGGACGACGGCGCCAACTGGCGCGGACTTTGGCTGGCGGCTCAGCGCTTCATCGAGCGCAACGTCGAGCGCGCCGACCTCAATCCCGGCATGATCGCTCGCGGACTGCGCTGCTCGCGTTCGCTGCTGTACCGGCTGTTCGCCTTTCATGGGAAGGCGGTGATGGACCACATCCGCGAACTACGGCTGAGCCGCTGCCGCGACATGCTGGCCGACCCGTCTTGCCGGCTGCCGGTCGCCGAAATCGCGTCGCTGTGTGGGATGGAGAATCCGTCAGCGTTCAGCCGGGCATTCCGACAGCGTTTTGGCTGCACGCCCGGCGAAATGCGAAGGCGGGCGCGTGAAGCGGAGGCCTGACGGAACGGATCAGAAGCCTTCGCGCTCGAGCCGCTTGCGCTCCAGCTTACGGGCGCGCCGGACGGCCTCAGCGGCCTCGCGGGCGCGGCGCTCGGATGGCTTCTCGTAGTGCCGCCGGAGCTTCATTTCGCGGAATATGCCCTCACGTTGCATTTTCTTCTTCAGCGCCTTGAGCGCCTGATCGACATTGTTATCGCGAACGAGGACTTGCACGAAAAGCCGTCTCCTGTCTGTTGCCCGGCGGGCTCGCCGAATTGGTCGGCGTCAGGTCCCGCACGGATGAGTTCCGCCAAACGGCCCAGAGAGGCTGTCCGGAGGAACGGCATCCATAACACGGCGAGGCGCGGGCACAAGCGTTTTTTGTCCAGGATGCTCCCGGACGTCGATGACAGAACGATTATACCAGTTGCGTGAAGATCAGCGCCAGGCCGGCGATGGAGAACGCCCATACGCCGGTTCGCACCCAGGGAATGCCGATCACGTAGACCGGGACGTAAACGAGACGGGCCCAGAAGAACAGTTCGCAGCCCAGGACGGTGGTCGCGTTTGCTTTGCCGGCGACGTGCGCCGCCAGCACCAGGGCGACGAATAAGACCAGACTCTCCAACATGTTACGGTGCGCCCTCGCGGCACGATCGGCCCAGCCGCTGAGCGGTGGCAGACCGTTCCGGTTGCCCGCCAGTGCCGGCAAGCCGACCTGCGCTTGGGCACCGGCGGCGGCGATGACGCACTGCACAAACGTCAGCGCGACAGTCCAGACCAGGAACATGAGATCGGGTGACATGGTTTCTTCCCCACGGTTTGTGTTGTTCAGCCCGTCGTGAGTAGTTCGGACTCGCAGGCCAGCCGTCCGGCCAGACCCGGCGAAATTCGTTCCGCCAGCCTCGCCTGGGCGCGGCGCCAGAGAGGAAGCGCCGCCTCGAGTCGCCGGGCTCCGGTTTCGGTAAGCCATACCATCCGGCGCCGTAAATCCGTTTCGACCATGGCGATTTCCACCAACCCCTGGGCTTCCAGCGTGCGCAGATTGCGCGACAACGTGGACTGGTCGAGGCCGGTTCTGTGCGCCAGCGCACCGAGCGTGTCATCGGCGGCGGCGGCGATCCGCGCCATCAGGCCAAGTTGTGCCACGCTCAGGCCGGCGTCCCTGAGTTCTTGCTCCAGGAACACGGTGACCCGGCGGGCGGCGAGGCGGAGATTGCAGCCGGCGCAAGCCTCGACCAGGGCACGGGCATCGGAGCGTAGGGTTTTTCGCGGTTGTTTCCTGGGGCGCATGAGTCTATGCATATACATAGTTTGCAGATGCATGAAAAGGGCTCATTCATGGATGACATGAAGTACGGCGTGGCCGATCCGGCTTCGCTCGCCGGCATGACCGGCAAGGAGATCCTTCGATCGATCATCGACGGTGGGTTGGGGCAGCCGCCGATCGCACAAACTCTGTCGTTCTGGATTACCGAGATCGGCGACGGGTTCGCGGTGTTTGAGGGCGAGCCGGGCGCGCATTTGCTGAACCCGATGGGCGGTGTGCACGGCGGATGGGCGTTGACCCTGATCGACAGCGTGTGCGGCTGTGCGGGGTGGTCGCTGCTGCCGGCCGGGGCGGGGTTTGCGACGATCGAGACCAAGGCGAATTTTTCCCGGCCGATCGGTGAAGGCACGGGCCGGGTGCGGGCGGAGGCGCGGGTGGTGGCCCAGGGACGGCAGATTATCTCGGCGGAGGCGAAGGTGATGAGCCGGGATGGGAAGGTGCTGGCGCACGGAACCTCGACGCTGATGGTGTTGGGCGGCCGGCGAGATGAGACGCGCATTCTGGTCGACCGGTTATGGCCGCGGCGCGTTACCAGGGACAAAGTAGACCTGTGGCTGAAGGGTATCGCGCCGAGCGCTGTGCCACAGAAACGTTTCCACGGCAAAACGGCAGACTGGGATTCGTTCCGCGATGCGTATTGCATTGAACTGGAGAGCCCGGCGGCTCAGACGGCCGCGCGGACGGTGTTCAGGCGTTTGGGGCGTGGTACAGTTACGCTGCTATACGCGGCGCGGGATGAGAAGCGGAATAATGGGGCGGCGTTGAAGGCGTGGCTGGACAGGAACCGGACTGAGCCGCTACCCGGCCCGTGGCATGCCGTGACGGCCGCGCCGGTAAAGAAAACGCTCCATCTCGGGAACAAATCGCACCACTTCGAAACCGTTCTTTTCCAGCACACGCCGCGAATCCAGGTTCTCAGGCCGAGCGAAAGCGATGACCTCGGGCAATTTGAAAACGGCGTCGGCGAGGACCGTGCAGGCCGTCGTAAGTTCGGTGGCGTAACCTTGTCCCCAGGCCGACGGCCGGAAGAAATAGCCGACCTCGACACCCCAGACGGGATCAAATGGATCGATATAAAGCCCACCCCAACCGACAATCTGGCCGCCAGTCCTGCCCAGGATGGTCCAAGGTGCGTAGCCGTTCCGGCGGCGGAACCATTCGTGCACGGCCACCCGGCGGCGGCATTCGCGTAACGATCCGTCGACGTGCGTGTGTCGCATTGCCGCGGCATCGCCGAGGAATTCGAATAACTTCGGCACATCCGCCAGGACGGGATGGCGCAGGATCAATCGAGCGGTTTCATCCTGCATTCGAAGCCTCCGGTCGTGCGCTCGGGCGCCCGCCTGAACGCCGGATGTTCACCCGCCACTTTTGGCGGCGGTCACTTGTCGCTGGTTAGCTCCCTGTGCGCCAGCCAGCCTTGCGTCAACCGTCCGCCATCGGTGGAAAACCGGTCCTGCAACAGCGTTGAACTGACGATGCGCTCGACCCGGAAGTGCCGGTAATCCTCGCGCAGTTCGCACCACGCGCCAATCAGCGTGACATCGACGTAATACGCCATAGCGATCGGCCAGATCGTGCGGTTGCTACTCTGCCCGGACGCGTCGGCATAAGTGATCCGCAGCTTTCGCGTCTCGCGGATCGCATGGCGCACGTCGGACAGATCGATCCCCTCCGGTGCCCGCGCCGAGCCATCGGACACATAGAACGGCGCCGAAGCAACACCAGCGCGCAGCGCGTCCGGCAGGATCGTCGTGATCTTCGCCAGCACGCTGTCCGCCGCGTCCTGCAATCCTGGATCGCGCAGCCGCCGCACCAGTCGCGCGCCCACCGAGATCGCGTCGATCTCGTCAGCGGTGAACATCAGCGGCGGCAGATCGAAGCCGCGCCGCAGCACGTACCCGATGCCGGCGGCGCCCTCGATCGGAATCCGCCGGGCCTGGAGTGTGGCGATGTCGCGGTAGACAGTGCGGACGTTCACCTCCAGTTGTTCGGCGAGCGTGGCAGCGGTCATCGGGCCGGCGGCGACCCGCAGCGTTTGGATGATGTCGAACAGGCGGTCGGTTCGTCGCATTCCGGGCTCCCGCGGACGGCTCCTGACATATCGCTGTCAGGTGGCATGTGCCAAGGTCCCAGGCGCGGATCGGCGAATCGTGTGCGGAATGGACGACATGGTGACGACCCTGGGCATGTTGGCCCCGCGGCCGTGTCCTGGTTGAGATCGAAGGCCAGGCGCTCGCCGGCGAGGTCTTGCGGCGTGATGAGGCGAGCCGCCCGCATGTGACGTTCATCCTGAACCAAACCGAGCGGACCGCATGGAAGGCGTTGGTGGAGCGAAGCACGGCCGAGATGTGCGCGCGGGCCGCGTGAGGCGGTCGGTGTTTAACAAGCGTCTGCCGCGGGCGGTTTATTGCTTTCCAGCGCATGTGCATAGGCTTGTCGCGCGGTGATTCCGGCGTTGTAGCCGATAACTTTCGCGGCCACGGGCACACCGTAGCGGACAGCCCATGAGACGCAGGTGGAAAGCAGCATGTCGGCGGCGGAAAAGTGGTCGCCGAGCACGTAGCGGCGGCCGTCGTCCAGGGCCCGCTCCACAGTGCGCATCTGCTTCTGAAAATACGCGGCGGCCGCTTCGTTCGCGGTCGGGGCCTCGCCGTAAATGTGCCGCAGATCGCCGTGGCGGCGCATGACGTAAAGCGACGTCGCGTCCAGCTCGCTGATCACGAAGAAGCACCATTCCAGGCAGCGTGCGCGCTCGCGCACGTCCTCCGGCACCAGCCGATTGTGCGGCCTGCCGTAGGCGTCGGACAAGTAGGTGACGATCGCGGCACTTTCGGTGATGACGAAACCGTTATCCTGTAGCAACGGGATTTTCTGCCGTGCATTGAGCGCGGTAAATTCAGCCGTTTGCGTTTCCCCGGTGCGTGGCTGGATGGGCCGGCGTTCGTACTTAAGTCCGAGTTCGTGCAAAGCCCAGTGCGCGCGGATGGTACGGCTGGTTCCGGCGCCCCAGAGGATGCGTTCTTCAGACATTGATGTCTCCCGGGACGTAACCGGCGAAGTTCGCCGCCGAGGGGATACAGACGATTGTTGGTCCCGAGTCATCTGTGTGCATCCGTGTGTATCGGTGGCCGCTTTTTTGCAACCCCGGTTCGCGTTGGTAGAGGGGTAAGAGAAGGTTGCCACGGATACAAACAGATATGCACAGATGGGCTCGTGCGATAGCGGCGGCTCGGGCCACGTCCGGCGGTTGATAACTGTCCGGGTCAACGGAACGAAACGGAATTGTCTGGGTCATCCGCTCGCCTTCGCCGACCTGGCCGCACGCGACATTTTCATCGCGTCTGTTTCGCTCGGCGAATAGCCGGCTTCGGCCAATATCGCGTCAGTGTGTTCGCCGATGCGCGGCGCCGGGCCGCCGATCCGCGCCGGCGTTCGATCGAACCGGGCCGCCGGCCGAGGCTGCCGCACGGTGCCAAACGCCGGCTGCTCCATCAGTTCGATCAGCGCGTTGTTGATGACCTGAACGTTGTCCATCACCTCGCCGCGGCGCAGCACCGGCGCGCAGGGCACATCGGCCGCATCCAATCGGTCAAGCCAGTCCTGGCTGCGTCCCGTCACCAGAACCGCGCCCACCAAGGCGATCCGTTCCGCCGCGTTGACAGACCGCGCGGCCGGTGTGCGGAACCGTGGATCTCCGGTCAATTCCGGTTTGCCAATGACCTCGCACATGCCGCTCCACTCGGCGTCCGACAGTGCGCCGGCGGTGATGTAGCCATCCAACGTCCTGAATATCAGATCGGGCCGTGTCGCTGGCTGGGCCGCGTTTTCGCGCCCGACGACGGTGTATTGTGTCATCGCCTCAGGCCACAGGAAGGCAATCATCGTGTCGAGCATGGACAACCGGATATGCTGCCCGTCCCCGGTCCGTCCACGCGCCACCAATGCTGCGCACACCGCCTGGGCCGCATGCACCGCGGTGGTCTTGTCGGCGACGATGGTGCGGATCATCCGCGGCCGGCCGGTGTCCTGATCCGCCTGCACGTCCGCGAAACCCGACAGCGATTGGATAACCGGATCGTAGACCCGTTTCTTCACATACGGCCCGGTCTCGCCGACGCCGGAGATCGAGAGGTAGATCAGCCCCCGGTTCAGCAGTCGCATCGCCGGTTCGTCCAGCCCAAGACGTTCCATCGTGCCCGGCCGGAAGTTCTGCACCAGCACGTCGGCGCCGGCGATCAACTTTCGCATCGCCTCCAATGCCGCCGGTTGCTTCAGGTCCAGGGCGATCGAGCGCTTGCCGCGGTTGGAGGATACGAACATCGCGGTGAACTCACCGTCGCCGGCGGTGCGGCGGGCGATGTCACCGCCGAACGGCTCGACCTTGATGACGTCCGCACCCTGGTCGGCGAGCAGCATGGTGCAAACCGGTCCCGAAATGACCGTGGTCAGGTCGATGACCCGGATACCGTGCAAAGGTCCGGACATCAGAACGGCTCCGACCACGGCCGCAGGTCGAGCTCGTGGGTCCAGGCGTCGCGCGGCTGAGTGTGTAGCATCCAGTAATTCTCCGCGATCGATTCCGGACTGAGGATGCCGCCGGTGTTCTTGCGCGCCTCGTACCGTTCCGGAAAACGCGAGCGGATGAAATCGGTGTCGATCGCGCCGTCGATCACGATATGGGCGACGTGGATGCCTTCGGGGCCCAGTTCGCGCGCCATGCTCTGCGCGAGAGCGCGCAACGCGGCCTTGCCGCCGGCGAACGCGGCGTATCCGGCGGCACCGCGGACGGACGCGGTGGCGCCGGTGAACAGGATGGTGCCGCGTTGGCGGGGGACCATGCGCGTCGCCGCCTCTCGTCCGTTCAGGAAGCCGGCGAGGGCGCACATCTCCCAGACCTTGCTGTAGACGCGGGTGGTTGTTTCGCGGATAGGAAAGCGGACGTTGCCGCCGACGTTGAAGACCAGGACCTCGATCGGTCCGATGTCGCGGTCGATCGTCGCGTACAGCGCGGCGACGTCGTCCTCGCGGCGGGCGTCGCTGCCGAAGGCGTGTGCGATGCCACCGGATTGTTCGATCTGGCGGACCAGCGGGGCGAGTTTGGCTTCGGTGCGGCGGGTGAGGCAGGCGACGTAGCCCTCGCTGGCAAACCGGCGGGCGATCGCGCCGCCGGTGGCATCACCGGCGCCGACGATCAGCGCGACTTTTGGGTGTGGCATAAGCGAATGTTACCCTGATATTGGTTTGGAGCGTGACGGCCGGAACGGGCTTGTGTCAATTGGCGGGATCATGATTTCCGCGGGTGCCGCTTACGATGAAGGCGATCCCCTTCGCGACGCGATCAAGATGCTTGACAAAGCGCCTCGGCGCATGGTCCGGTTCGCCGCGAATGGCAAACCGGAGGGGCCAATGGGTGACGCGTCATACGTATTCCAAAAATACATTCAGCATGTGAAGGATGGCGTCAACAACAAGCCGTCGATGACTTTCCTGAAAGGCGACGCGCCCGTCAAAAAACTGGCGTCGTATTATGTAATTGGCAATACCAAGGGCGCGACCGAATGTTACATCGACGCGCATGGCGGCAATTACAGTGCGGATTACGTGCTGGACAACAAGGACTTCACGGTGCCGAAAGGTATTCACGTCAAGTTCTTTCAGCCCGCGGGCTATGCCTTCGGCGCTTTCAAGAAGGAGTTGCGCAACGGTCCTCCCCAGCAGCACGGCGGAACCAACGATCAGGACTACAATGGTGGCGATTCCTGCCCGAACTACATACTCACGAAGTTCCAGGGCCGCCATTCAGGTGCGTCGCCGCAGCAAATCAAAGATCAGGAAATCGATTATCAGGGATTTCAGAAGATCGCATCCGACGCCGGCATCGTGCTGGTAACGGTGCGCAATCGCTGGTTCCATGCCGGCGTCACGCTTAAGAACGCGATCAATACGATTCACGGTGAGTTTAAGTCGATCACGCTGTTCAATTGCATGTTTTGCCGCGTGGACGACACGACATCCGGCCTCGCTCAAGTGACCTGGAACGCGTCCAGTTCGACCGGCGGTAATTGGTACTGACTTCCGGATCGCTTGCCCGGTTACCACGCGCGGTTCGTGGAGACCGGGCACGCACCGCCGTGACCGGCCGTTACGCCGTCCGATCGCCCGTCACCCCCAACGCCGCCTGCGCCGCCGCCAGCCGCGCCACCGGCACCCGGTACGGCGAGCACGACACGTAATCCAACCCAACCGCCTCGCAGAACGCGATCGAGGCCGGGTCGCCGCCATGCTCGCCGCAAATCCCCAGCTTCAACCCATTCTTGGTCGCGCGGCCCTTCTCGACCGCGATCCGCACCATCTCCCCCACGCCGTCCACGTCGATCGAAACGAACGGATCCTTCGCCAGGATCCCCAGTTCAACGTAATGCGGCAGGAACTTTCCGGCATCGTCCCGCGACAGCCCAAACACCGTCTGCGTCAGATCGTTGGTGCCGAAGCTGAAGAAATCCGCCACCTCGGCGATCTTGTCCGCCAACAGAGCAGCCCGCGGCAGTTCGATCATCGTGCCGACACTGTAATCGATGACCGTGCCAGTCTCCCGGAACACCGCCTTCGCCACATCATCCACCTGAGCCCGCGTGATCTCCAATTCCTTCTTCGTCGCGATCAGCGGGATCATGATCTCGGGGTGCGGCGCCTTGCCGGTTTCCTTCGCCACCGCGATCGCGCCCTCGAATATCGCGCGCGCCTGCATTTCATAAATCTCGGGATACGAAATCCCCAGCCGGCAGCCGCGGTGGCCCAGCATGGGGTTGGCTTCGGCGAGTTCGGCGCCGCGGCGGCGAATGGTGTCCATGTCGACGCCCAATGCCTGCGCCACTTCCTCCATTTCGTGTTCGGCATGCGGCAGGAACTCATGCAGCGGAGGGTCCAACAGCCGGATCGTCACCGGCAATCCAGCCATGATGGTGAACAACTTGTGGAAATCGTCGCGCTGAAACGGCAGCAGCCGGCTCACCGCTTCGCGCCGGTCGCGCTCGTTGTTCGCCATGATCATCTGCCGCACCGAGAGAATGCGTTCCGGATCGAAAAACATGTGCTCGGTGCGGCAAAGGCCGATCCCCTCGGCGCCGAATTTCTTCGCCGTCTCGGCGTCCAGAGGTGTTTCCGCGTTGGCGCGCACGCCCATCCGGCGGCAACCATCGGCCCATTGCATCAGCGTGCCGAAATCGCCCGACATCGCCGGTTCGACCATCGGCACCGAGCCGATAAATACTTCGCCCGATGCACCGTCCAGCGTAATGATCTCGCCGGCCCGCACGGTTTTGCCGGCGCTGGACAGGGTTTGCGACCCGTAATCCACGGTGCAGCCGCCGGCGCCGGCCACGCACGGCCGGCCCATGCCTCTGGCGACCACCGCGGCGTGGCTCGTCATCCCGCCGCGGGTGGTCAGAATGCCCCGCGCCGCGTTCATGCCATGGATGTCCTCGGGACTGGTTTCGACCCGCACCAGGATCACCGCCTCGCCTTGCAGCGCCCGGCTTTCCGCCTCATCCGCGCTGAACACCACCGCACCCGACGCGGCACCAGGACTGGCCGGCAGGCCCTTCGCCAGGAACGTTCGCGGCGCGTTCTGATCCAATGTCGGATGCAGCAATTGATCCAACGATGACGGGACCACCCGCCGGACCGCCTCGGCGCGGTCGATCAATCCGTCGTTCGCCATTTCCACCGCCATGCGCAATGACGCGGCGGCGGTACGTTTGCCGTTCCGGGTTTGCAACATGAACAGTTTGTGCCGCTGCACGGTGAACTCGATGTCCTGCATGTCGCGGTAGTGTTGTTCCAGTTTCTCCCGCACCGCCATCAGTTCGGCGTAGGCCGCCGGCATCGCGGTTTCCAGCGCGACCTCGCCAGGCCGGGCCACCGACGCCGACAGCGGTTGCGGCGTCCGTATTCCCGCCACTACATCCTCACCCTGGGCATTCACCAGATACTCGCCGTAGAACATGTTCTCGCCGGTTGACGGATCGCGCGTGAAGCACACGCCGGTGGCGCAGTCGTCGCCCATGTTGCCGAACACCATGGCCTGGACATTGACCGCGGTGCCCCATGCGGCCGGAATGTCGTGCAATCTGCGATAAGTGATCGCCCGTGGGTTCTCCCACGAGCCAAACACCGCGCCAATGGCGCCCCAAAGCTGCTCGTGCGGATCGGTGGGAAACGGCTCGCGGGTCTCGCTCGCCACCATTTCTTTGTACGCGGCGACGACGCGGCGCCAGTCGGCGACCGTCAGACTGGTATCCTCGATCACGCCGGTCTCGAGCTTCGTATGCTCGATGATTTCCTCGAAATGGTGATGATCCACGCCCAGAACGACCGAGCCATACATCTGGATGAAGCGGCGATAGGAATCCCAGGCGAATCGCGCGTCGCCGGCGGCCTTGGCCAGCCCCTCCACAGTCACGTCGTTCAGCCCGAGGTTCAGCACCGTGTCCATCATTCCCGGCATCGACACGCGCGCACCCGAGCGGACCGAAACCAGCAACGGATTGTTCGCGTCGCCAAATTTCTGCCCAACCGAGGCCTCGACCCGCGCCAGCGCGGTGTCGACCTGCGCCGTCAGGTCATCCGGATACCGCCGCTCGTTGTCGTAGAACGCGGTGCAGACCTCCGTCGTGATGGTGAACCCGGGGGGCACCGGCAAACCGATCGAGGCCATCTCGGCGAGGTTTGCCCCCTTGCCGCCCAACAGATTCTTCATCTCGGCCCGGCCGTCGTTTTCGCCGCCGCCGAACCGGTAAACCCACCTGGTCATGATGACTCCATTCACCCTTCGATGCGGGAGAAGTCCGCGACACGGTCCATGGTGGACCGCACCTGATTTAGCAAAAGTAAACGGTTTTTGCGCACGTTCGGATCCGAAGCGTTGACGGTGACCTGGTCGAAGAACGTGTCCAAAGGAAGGCGCAACTTCGCCATCTCGGTCATCGCCTCAGCGTATTTCTCATCATGCACCAGCCCGGTGACCGCCATGCCGGCGATGACCGCGTGGTGCAAATCCTGTTCCGCGGGTTCCGCCAGCAGCGATGAATCGGGGGCGTCGGTGAACGGACCGTCCTTGCGTTCCTCGATCCGCAGAATATTGGCGGCGCGGCGATAGGCGGCCAGCAGATTGGCGCCGTCGTCCTGACGCAGCAGAGTGCTTACCGCCTCGGTACGCAGCAGTAACCGGGTGAAATCGTCGTCCGCGCCGGCGGCGAACACGGCGCTCAGCACGTCGTGACGGGCGCCCTCGCCACGAAGCTGGACCCGCAGCCGCTCGGCCAGGAAGTCGAGAATGTCGAACGCAAGCAGATCGACGTGCTGGTCCGTGCCCGGCACCGGCCGCGTGACCCGAACGGCGGCATCGGAACCGCGCAGCACTGCCGCACCGGGGTTGTCGTTCAGCGCCCGCACGACCTTTTCGTCCGTCAGGCTCGCGGCGTGTTCGCCGGCGGCGTGACGCGCGGTGATGACGGCGGTGTCGAGCAGTGGCAGCAGCTTCAGCCGTAATCCGTTTTCCCGGATAATGCGGATCACGCCAAGGCCCGCCCGTCGCAACGCGTACGGATCGCCGGCTCCGGTCGGCCGCTCGTCGATCGCGAAGAAGCAGGCGAGCTGATCCAGCTTGTCCGCCAGTGCTACCGCGATCGAGACCGGCGCCGCGGGCACCGGATCGGACGGGCCGCGCGGCGCGTAATGATCGCGGATCGCGTCGGCGACATAGGCGTCCTCGTGGTCGTGCAAAGCGTAGTAGCGGCCCATTACGCCTTGCAGTTCCGGGAACTCGCCGACCATGCCGGTGACCAGATCGGCCTTCGCCAGTTCCGCCGCGCGATCGGCCAGCGCCTCGCCGGCATGCACCAGCGGCGCGATCCGCTCCGCCAGTTGGCGCAGCCGGGCGACCCGCTGCCCCTGGGTGCCGAGTTTGGCGTGATAGGTGACGTGATCCAGCGACGGCACCCGGCTTTCGAGCCGCGCCTTGCGGTCGAGGTCGTAGAAATGCCGCGCGTCGGCGAACCGGGCTCGCAGCACGCGTTCGTTGCCGGCGACGATCGCGGCGCCGCCGTCCTCGGCCGCGATGTTGGCGACGAAAACGAACCAGGGCGCGGCCTGGCCGTTACCAGTGGGGGCAGCCGTGCGGGCCGCGAAGTAACGCTGGTTGACCCGCATGGAGACCTGCATGACCTCGGGCGGCAGATCCATGTGCTCGGCGGCGATGCGGCCGGCCAGAGGGACGGGAAACTCTACGAGGCCGGCGACTTCGTCCAACAGGCCTGGATCGTCGACGATGGTGATCGATTTCTCCGCCGCGATTCGAGCGATGCCCTCGGCGATCACGCGCTTCCGCTCGGCGGCGTCGACCAGAACGCGGCGGTCGCGCAGCTTCGCGGCCCAGTCGGCGGCGCTGGAAACGGGGAAGGCGGCGGGGGCGTGGAAACGGTGGCCCTCGGTCAGGTCGCCGGAGGTCAGGCTGTGACCGTCATCGGCGCCGTCGCGCAGGTTGAACGGCACGACCGCGCCATCCAGCAGGCAGACGATCCGGCGCAGCGGGCGAACCCAGGTGAATTGGCTGGTGCCGCCCCAGCGCATGGATTTCGGCCACGGCATCCGGCGCAACACCCCCGGCACGACGGATGCGATCAGTTCTGGCGCGGCGATCGCGCCGGACCGTTTCTCCAGCACCCAGTAGTCGCCTTCCTGGCGCACCTGCTCCTTGCTGGCGGCGTGCTTGCGGAGGAAGCCTTGCAACGCCTGCTCCGGTGCGTTGATCCGCGGCCCGCGTTCCGTCGCGCTGACCGCCGCCACCTGGGCTTCGACATCGGCGGCGAGGGCGATGCGGCGCGGACCGTACCAGGTTCGGATGTTGGTGGGCGACAGGCTGGACAGAGCATCGGTGATCAGGCGCGCCAGATCGTCCGCCCCGCGGGATTGCATGCGGGCGGGGATTTCTTCGCTGAACAGTTCCAGAAAAAGCTCGCGCGTTCTGGTCTCGAAGGTGTGCTCAACTTCATCCAAAAAGGACTCCGACATTCTCAATCCTTCAAGGCTGATTCGATGTCTGTCCGCGAAAAATCGTTTCCCTTGAAAAGCAGTGGCTCCCGCTCATGTCTGGCGACGCCATAAACCATGCAGTCCCCGTAATTTAACTGCGCCGCATGTGGTTTGCCGTATAGCAAACGCGCCCGGCGGGCTTCGCGCGCGTGTCCAGCCGTGAACGGGACGATTTCAATCCGGAAATCCCTGACGAAGTCGTCAAAACGGTTAACCGCGAAGGCGTCTCCCTTGGCGTCGACACGCAATGAAGCTTCAAACCATGTGACTGATGGCAGGCGCCGCGCTTCCGACGTAGCGATCGCGCGAGCGTATTGGGCGGCATCCGGTTCCGCCAAAACTATCGCCAACAACGCCGACGAATCGATGATCATAGGGGCAGGCCGTCTTCGTCGTAGAGGTCACTGAGGTCGGAACTGACCGGCTCGGTCATGTGGCTACGAATCTCCCGGCCCATCGCAAGCATGCGCTCGACCTCCACCTCAACGTCGTGGGAGCTTTCTTGCCGCTCCAGTTCCGATCGCAGAGCCTTTGTGACGACGCTGGTCAGGCTCTCACCCGTGAGGGTCGCGAGCCTGGATGCGAGACGGTAAGCATCTTCGCTCTTGATGTTCAGTTGAGATCCCATCGTTGTGACCCTTGGTTGTGGCCGGTGCGCCCTGGGTATGGTAGAATATGAACGATGATGGTAGAATAGGCACGCCCAGGCCAAAAGTCACCCCTGATCCCCCGCGACCCAGGCCTCGCAGCAACCCTTCGCCAGGTTGCGGACCCGGCCGATATAGCTCGCCCGTTCGGTCACGCTGATCACGCCGCGGGCGTCCAACAGATTGAACAAATGGCTGGCCTTGATGCACTGGTCGTAGGCCGGCAACGCCAGGTCGCGGGCCAGCAGAGCGGCGCACTCGGCTTCCGCGTCGGCGAAGTGGCGGGTCAGGGCGGCGGTGTCGGCGTATTCGAAGTTGTAAGCGCTGTATTCGCGTTCGGCGCGCAGGAAGACGTCGCCGTATTTCACCGCGCCGGCATTGCCGGGGGCGTTGAAGTCGAGGTCGAACACGTTCTCCTTGTCCTGGACATACATGGTCAGGCGTTCGAGGCCATAGGTCATCTCGAAACTGGGCAGTGTGACCGGAATGCCGCCGACCTGCTGGAAATAGGTGAACTGGCCGACTTCCATGCCGTCGCACCAGACCTCCCACCCCAGGCCCCAGGCGCCGAGGGTGGGGCTTTCCCAGTCGTCCTCGACAAAGCGGAAGTCGTGCCGCAGCGGGTCCAGCCCGATCTCCCGATAGCTCGCCAGCAGCAGGTTCTGGGCTTCGGCCGGGGAGGGCTTCATGATGACCTGGTATTGGTAATAGTGCTGCAGCCGGTTCGGGTTTTCGCCATACCGGCCATCGGTCGGCCGGCGCGAGGGCTGCACGTAGGCCGCCGACCAGGGCTTCGGGCCCAGGGCGCGCAGGGTGGTGGCGGGATGGAAGGTGCCGGCGCCCATCTCCACGTCGTACGGCTGCAGAATGACGCAGCCCTGCTTCGACCAGAAGCCGTGCAGGCGCAGGATCAGGTCCTGGAAGGAAAGCGGGCGGTCGGGCATGACGAATGTTCAGTTGCTTTGGTGCGATGCGGCATAGTGCATGGGGCGGTTCGGGGGCAAGGCGCGGTGAAACGCCACCCGGATTGAGCCTGTTCCATGATGGCAGCCTTGATTTACATCAGACCGTGCCCGCGAAGCTTGCGCGGTGGCGTGATCGCAACCCGGTCAGCCTCACTCCGGCGCCGCGAACGCTGCCTCCAGTTCCTCGACCGACGCCGTCAGCAATTGGTCGAGCGTTACCGGACAGGTCGCGGGCGCCGGCAGTCCGGACGGGTCATCGCGCCTCATGGTCGCGATCTGTCTTTGGGCCAGTTCATAGATCCCGGGCAAATCAATCCTCTGTCTCATGGATGGTGCGTAACGAGCGATGGCATCCACCTGAAAGGTGGCGAGCTCGTTTCGCCAGTGCGGCGCGCTTCATTGTCCGGCCAACCGTGAAGCTTCAAAAGCTGGGCAAGCACCTGGCGCAGATAAGAATGAACCGCGCTGAGTTGTGAGATCCCCACGTCCTCGATCTCCTCGACAACATGGTTCCAGTCGACGTCGTTCACACTCTCTCCGCGCGCGACGCGGCGCAGCAGGGCGGCCTGGCGTTCCGCCCAGGCGAGGGCGTCTCGGTCATAGAGATCGTCCGGCATGTGAAGTTTATAACTCAATGACCCGCCGGACTCCACCGTTCTTGCTTCACCGCGGCCACGCCCTGATCGCCAGGAACCCGCCATCGATCGGTAGCATCACCCCGGTGACCCAGCGCGCCTCGTCGCTCGCCAGATACACGGCGGCCCAACCGACATCCCAGCCGGTGCCTTCCGTTTGCAACGGCACCGCCAGGCGCCGCCGTTCGCGGCCGGCCTCACCCAGATGCGCCACCATCGGCGTCGCGACAGTGCCCACGATCAGGCAATTCGCGCGGATGCCGTCGGCGGCAAAATCCGCCGCCAGAGACAGCGTCATTCCCTGCAACCCGGCCTTCGTCGCCACATAGGCGATCGCGCCCGTCGAGCCCTGCAACCCCACCGCTCCCGCCGTCGACGAGACGTTGATAATCGAGCCGCCGCCACCTGCCCGCATCCGCGGAATGCATGCCCGGCAACACAACAAAGCGGACGTCAGATTGGCCTCGAACACCCGGTCCCACTCCGCCAGATCCACCGTCTCCGCCGTTCCAGGGCTGCCGATGCCGACGTTGTTGTGCAGGATATCGAGGCGTCCGTAACGCTCCACCGCGAATGCCGCCATCGCCTCTGCCGCCTCGGGCCGCGTGACATCGGCGGCGAACGCGACCGCCTCACCGCCTTCGGAACGGATTTGTTGTTCCAACGCGGCGGCTCGTTCCGCATCACGATTGACCAGAACGACCTTCGCACCCTCGCGAGCGAACAATATCGCGGTGGCGGCGCCATTGCCCACGCCCTCGGCGCGAGATGCCGCGCCGGTGACGATCGCGACCTTGCCTGCCAAACGTTCCATGCGGGATTCTGCCTTAGTACCCACTATCGCTGAAGTGCGAGGCACGGCCTTTCAACCGTCATGGCCGGGCTTGACCCAGCCATCTGCCGATACACATCGGTGCATTGAGTGATGGCCGGGTCAAGCCCGGCCATGACGATCAACAAACCGGCCACGACGATTGTGGTGTGTCGCGCTCCAACGATTCTGGCTACCAGGTAACGGCCAAATTCATCGCGTCAGCATCGAAACAGCGACCCGCGCGCGTCCTCAATCCGCCGTCCCCTTCGGCAACTTCTTCTCCACGATCGCCGCGTACAACGCCGCCCCGTACGGGATCGCCGCATCGTTGAAGTCGTAACGATGATTGTGCACCTCCGCCGTGGCGCCATTACCGAGATTGATGTGCGCGCCCGGCACGCGTTCCATCATGAAGGCGAAATCTTCCGATCCCATCACGGGCGGCGCGGCGCGATCGACGTTCGCGTCGCCAACCAGGCCCGCGGCCGCGTCACCGAACGCCACCGCCTCCTCGGCGTTATTGACCAACGGCGAGGCGATGGTTTCGAACGTCACCTCGGCGGTGGCGCCAAAACCCTCGGCGATCGTGGTGGCGAGCCGGCGCATGTTGCGCTCGATCAGTTGCATGATCTCCGCCTTCATGGTGCGCACCGTGCCACCAAGCGAGCCGGTTTCCGGCACGACATTAAACGCCTCGCCAGCGTGCACGCGGGTAACGCTGAGCACCGCGACGTCGCGAGCGGAAATATTACGCGACACGATCGACTGCAGCGCGGTCGCGATGTGGCAAACGGTCAGCGTGGGGTCGATGCCTTCCTCGGGCCGCGCGCCGTGCGCGCCTTTGCCGACGACGTGAATATCGAACCGCGCCGCGCCCGCCATCCGTGGTCCGCTGTTGATGCGAAATTGACCCACCTCCAGGCCGGGCCGGTTGTGCATGCCGTAAACGAAGTTGCACGGAAACCGCTCGAACAACCCGTCGTTCAGCATGGCCAGAGCGCCGCCCGCGCCTTCCTCGCCCGGTTGGAAGATGAAGTTCACCGTGCCGTTGAACGCCCGCGTCTCGGCCAGCAGTTTGGCGGCGCCCAACAGCATCGTCGTGTGCCCATCGTGGCCGCAGGCGTGCATTAACCCCGCGTTCTGGCTGGCGTGCGGCAGATCGGTCGCCTCCAGGATCGGCAGCGCGTCCATGTCCGCGCGCAACCCGACCGAGGCCTCGCCGTTGCCGTTGCGCAGCACGCCCACGACCCCGGTCACGCCGACGCCGCGGTGCACCTCAATGCCCCATTCCTCCAGCTTGCGCGCCACCAGATCGGCGGTGCGGTGTTCGTCCATGCCGATTTCCGGATGGGCGTGGATGTCGCGGCGGATCGCGGTCAGTTCGGCGTGCGCGGCGCGGGCGAGGTCGAGGGTGGCGTTGGGCATGGCTTGATGAACTCCTCGTGAGGCACCCTGCTTAAACCAGGCGTCGCCAAAAGGCACAAGCGCGGGCCAGCGACATCACTGCCGCCATCGCCGCGCCCGAGCGACGGATCACACAACCCAGACTGAACAGCACCAGGCGCACGATCCGCGAGACGCCGCGAACGTGACCACGCCGTCTTTCGATCCCTACGAGCATCATGGGTCCCTTCTCGGCCAGAGATTTCCTGATCCGACAGTCGACGACGTTCCGGCTGGCCGGCCGCGGCGGCGGGGAACTCCACGGCGGCGACGTTCAGCCGGCAGACACAGTTGAGGCTGGTGCCGTCCGGCGCGTTCCCGCCGGTGGTACGAATCCGGCACCTGTCGCCGGTATGCTCGCCGGAGGGTTGAACCGGCGATGCGCGAACAATGGCGGCAGTCTGTCGCGTCACGGTCGCGCCAGGGCGGCGATTGTGTCTCATTGGTCGTGCCGGCGACCGGATCGACAAACGCCCGAAATCCGCCCGTTTTCAGCATGTGAACCGGCCCTCGCGCGACACACGCGACAATTCACGGCCCGATACGCCACATCAACGCGACAATTCTTGATGCATGATAAGCGATGACCGATATCGCCATGGGCCTTGACCGGGACGAGGCCGCCTCCGTGATGTCCGTGCTGCTCGCGGAACTCACGGCCGGGGTCGGTGTATTCGACGCCGATCGCCGCCTGCGCGCCGCTTCCCCCATGCTCGGTGTCATGCTGGGCTTGCCGGACGAACTTACCCGCACCGGCGCGCGGCTTTCCGCCATTCTGAACCACGCGACGGCCACCGGCCTGATGGCGGCGAAGGCGGAAACACAGCGCCTGTTCGCGGATACCGCGGGCGGAGTCGTGCATTGGACCGGCGGCGCGGGCCGGCATCTCGAATTGACCGTACGCCCGCTCACCGGCGGCATGCGCCTGGCGCTTTGGCGCGATATCACCCAGCAGGAACGTGATCGCGAGGCATTGCGGGAGGAGCGGTCACGCACCCAGCACATGCTGGCCCACGTCACCGATGCGATCGTGTTGATGGACGAAGATGGGGTCATTCTGCAGAACTCCGACCGCTCCGGCCGCCTGCTCGACGTGCCGCCGGAACTGGTAATCCCTGGGCGGTCGCATCAGGACATCCTGCGGCATCTCTGGCGCCGCGGCGATTACGGGTTCGACACGCCGGAGGACGAGTTCGTGGCCCAGAGGCGCGCCGCGATCCTCAACGCCGGCGAACTGACCTTCACGGCGCGAATGCCAAGCGGGATCTGGGCGGAATACAATTTCCACCCCGCGCCCAACGGGCAGATGCTGGTGATCGTGCGCGACGTCACCGCGTTCAAGACCCAGGAAGCCGAGTTGCGGGAAACCCTGGAACAGCAGGCGGCGATCGATGAGGTGCTGCATCAGATCACCACCTCGGCGTTCGACCTGGACAATGTGCTGCGGCTGATCGTGGAAAAGGCCGCCGCACTGTGCGACGCGAGTTCGGCCGCGTTATATCGCCGGCGGGACGACGAGTGGCGGTTCGCCGCCGGATGGGGTCTGGACCAGGCCGAGGCCGAGAGCGCGCGCGAAATCCGGGCCGGAACCAATTCCGCCGTCGGGGCGGCCGCTTTGGACAGAGTGCCATTTCAATCCGTCCGCGAGGGCACCTCTGGGCCGGCCGCCACGCTCGCCGTGCCCCTGCTGCGCGACGGCGACGCCATCGCGGTGATCAGCATTGGCCGCGCCTCTCCTGGGCCGTTCACCGAGCGGCAGATCGATCTGGTCTCCACCTTCGCCGATCAGGCGGCGGTGGCGATGGAAAGCGCCCGCCTGCGTGAGGAGCAGGAAGCCAGCTATCAGGCGCTGGTGCGCGAGCGCGCTTTGTTGCAGTCGATCATCGACAATGTCTCCGACGGCATCGTGGTCTGCGAGCCCAACCTGGACCTGATCCTGTTCAACGCCGCGACCACCGCCACGCCCGAATTTCCCGACGAGGCGCTCAGTCAGTTCCACAACCTGAGAGACACGTATCGCTGGCATTTCGAACACGGCGGGATGGAACGCACCCACGCGACGATTGAAGAAGACATCGAGGCGCGCGCCGAGCCGTTCCGCGCCGGCCAGCCGTTTTCCCGCACCAGGCAACTGCCAGGAGGCCAGTGGTTCAGATCGGATTGGAAACCGCTGCCGGACGGCAAGTGGCTGATGGTTCATGTCGACGTGACCGAAACGCTGCGGCACGAAATGGAGTTGCGGGCGGCGCGCGACGCGCTGGAACAGGAGGGCCAGCGCCTGCGCGAGATTCTCGACAATTTGCCGGACGGCGTAACTTTCTTCGATACCGATGGCCGTCTGTTGCACGTCAACCCAGCCACCCGCGAACTCAACAACTTCCCCGAGGATGTGTTCGACCACATTCACACCATGCGCGACGCGGTCCGCTGGAGCATGGTGCACGATGGCGACGATGTTCCGCCCGGCCAGGTCGAGGCCTTTATCGACGCCAAGATGGCGCGATTTTTCAGCGCCGGTGTGAGCCTTCGGGAGGTCTACCGTAACGGACGCCATCTGGAGGTCCGCTGGATACCGCTGCCGGACGGCAAGCGGCTGGTGACGCACCGTGACATCACAGAACTGCGCGAACGCGAAATCGAATTGCGCCAGGCGCATGAGGCGACCGAGCGCGCGCATGGCCTGATGCAGGACGTGTTGGACGGAATGCCGGACGGCCTGCTGCTGGTCGGACCCGATGCGCGCGCGCTGTATACCAATCGACCCTTCCGCGACAGCGCCAGAATCCCCGATCGATTTCTGGACGGCGGCGGCACGCTGGAGGAAGCACTCCGCTGGCAGTTCGAAACCGGCGAACTGCCGTCCCGGTTACCGACGCTTGAGGAAAACGTCAGCGCGATCATGGCGCAGTATCATGCCCGCGAGCCGCGGCAATGGGTGCGCGTGTCCAGGGACGGGCAGCACATCGAGATCAACTGGCTGCCGCTGCCCAACGACCGCCTGCTGATCCTGCACCGCGACGTCACCGAGTTGAAGCATCAGGAACAGGCCTTGCAGCAGGCCCGCGACGCGTTGGCCCAGGAAGGCGAACGGCTGAACACCATCCTGGACAACCTGCCGGACGGCGTCGGCCTTTACTCCGCCGACGGCGAGATATTGCACCTGAATGCCGCCTGCTACGAACTCAATCGGTTCCCGCGCGATGAGTTCGCCAAAATAGTCAATATTCGCGACAGTCTGCGCTGGCAGCTTGAGGCCGGTCAGATCCCGGTCACCCGCGACTCGTTCGAGGCCGAATACGAATATTTTATGTCGATGTTCTTCAAAAACGAGCGGCATCAGCATGAACGGTATCGTAACGGGCGTTACCTTGACATTCATTGGATTCCGCTGCCGGACGGCAGGCGCCTCTCGCTGCATCGCGACATCACGGCATTGCGCGAGCGTGAAATCGAAGTACGCAACGCGCATGAGGCGACCGAGCACGCGCATGGCCTGATGCGCGACGTGCTCGACGGCATGCTGGACGGCGTGTCGCTGTACGGGGAGAAGGGCGAAATCCTGTTCGCCAACCGGTCATTCCACGTCCTCAACAGAATTCCCGAAGACGTCTTCCTCGGGTTCGGCACGTTGGAGGAGTGTGTTCGCTGGCAATATCGGAACGGCGAA
>Ga0207015_1134_pt1 | contig 20966 bp, 18 predicted proteins | sample Alteio_BWMinCont_53_FD_153486 | JGI IMG/M metagenome (GOLD analysis project Ga0207015, IMG submission 153486) | Enriched cells from forest soil in Barre Woods Harvard Forest LTER site, Petersham, Massachusetts, United States -... | ecosystem: Environmental > Terrestrial > Soil > Temperate forest >...
TACGAAAATCGTTGCAAGCGCGTTGCTAGGCAACCGCGAATTCGGCTCTGATAGATTCCCTTCAAACGGCCCCTGCAAAATTTCGGTTCGATTTCAAAGGAGCGAGAAAATGATGAAATATTTCGCAGCGCCTTGGGTTCGTAAAATGATCTTCCAAACCGCCGCAATCGCTGCAATGGTGACTATCTCGCCGTCTTTTTTGCCGAATTATAGCCGGGCGGCGGCTCAGGACGACAAGCCTATGACAAAGGACAAGGTCGTTGTGTTGGCGCACCTGCCCCTGCCCGGTTCGCCAGTTCGGCAGATTCTTGTGCAGGAAGAGAACGGCAAGCGATATCTTCTGCTGCAACAGAATGTTCATTTCACCGTGGTGGATGTAACGAATTCCAAGAATCCACAGATTGTTGACCGTGTGGCGGACAAGGGGAAATTGGCTCAGGTAGGAGCGGGACTCGCGATCTCTGTGCAAACTGACCAATCGACACAAGGAAGCGTTCCCACGCAGACGGTGAGGCTAGTGGATTTGAGCGATCCGAAGAATCCGCGTGTGGTGAAGACGCTCAACGGCGTGACCAGCATTTATTCCGATGACGGGCGACAGTTGATTTACGCGGCTAATAATGAAGGATTGTGGATCATCAAACATTACGAAACGTTCCGACTGCCGTACTGCACAACGGAATCAGCGGAAAATACTGTGGCGCAGTGCCAGTGAAGGACTAGCGGTAATCTGCGTACATCCCGCGGACGGGTCAGGTAAACCGGTGGGTGCTTGTGGAGCCGTTCGCGGGACAGGCTGCTGCGTGTCGCGAACGTTATGAGCGTAGCACGCTCGACAATCCCGAGGCCGCTACGAAATCGTGCATCTGCGTGTCCGTGTTTAGTTCACCAGCCTAGCCAGTAAACACTTGTTTCCGGCGTCGATTAATTCTTACAGAAACAGAACCTGTTCAACTCGACGCTCATCATCATCGCGGCGAAACACGGCCAATCTCCCATCGATATCACCAAAGTCAATCGCATTGGCGGCGGCCAACCCGCAACATTAATCGGCCCGGCGCAAGCGTTTGATATTTCTGACGATGGCTCGCTCATATGGTTCACGGACCAGGAACTTCTGGGCAGCGTCATTGCGAACATCAATCATTAAGGCTCTCGGATTCGACCCCAAGCAGCTCCAAGCGGTGCAGAAGGAACAGATCCCAGTTCTTCCGTTCCTCTTCGGCGCCTCGGGGCTTCCCTAACGCTTTTCGCAATACGGTGGCGAAGATGCCGGCTTACAATCGGGCATCTTCGCCAGCCTTCATCCGCGTTCTAGCGCTCGGTTATCCCTTCACGCAGATTGACTTGGCCAGCGTCGCATCCTATGATTCCGTCTCTCCGTATTCATTCGCCGTTCGCATATGTATAGTCGCCCAGGAGGCGCTCGTGGAGGATTGGCAGTACGCCCAGGCTAACCCGGTAGAGGAATTAGCTCAGCTGCACCATTTCACGATGACCAAGAACGAAGACGGCCGCGACATTCCGTTTAATATCACGGTGAAAGAATTTGCGGTGCCGCCGAAAGGACAGCATCTTCGCTTCTTTGCTGAGGCGGACAAACAGGTGAATCAAAAAACCGCGCCATTTGTCCCCTCCGGTTGGGGAGATTCGACCCTGAAAGCCTTAGCCGACTGCATGCGATTGATCCGTCAATTTCCTTTTGAAGGTTAGCTGGATCGCCGCCTCCCATCTCCGGTAGCTTATATGTTGCGGTTGACCCGATCGTGCGTTACTGTTATGACCCCGCATCAAAGCCAATTGTTTCGCCGCGATGAAAATCCGGCCACACAAGAACTTTAGCATGCGCGTTGTGTTTTTATCGCTGGGAGATAAACCAATGTATGCAAAGCCGGCTTTTGCTCTCCGGATTCTTATTTTCTGCAATTTCTTGACGTTCTGGCCACAGTTCGCTGCTGCTCAAAACGAACCAGCCACCCTCACGCAGATTTGCACGCCCCAGGTGACCGCGAACGTGGTCGTTGCGTCCGCAAAACAGCGTTATGACGCGGGTCAGCGCGCACAACCTCCGATTACCGATACATACAATGGCTTCGCCTGGCCCGACACGCCCACAGGTGTGCTAAAGACTGCGAACGGTTACGAATTCTTTGGCAGCGACGGTGGTGCCCACTATCGGCAGTTGTGGCAGGGAGGATATGTCGGTAACAACAAGTCCGGCTCGGTTGTCACTACTCTTGGTACGCTAGACAACCCGCTGGGGTCGGGTGATCCTCAAGATGTAAGTGTCTCGCCGAACCCCGATCCCGGCGTCAACCCGAACTATCCCAGCTACGGTTACATGGGGGGCGGCCCGGTATTTCAAGTTCCTGCAGGCATGCCTGGCGCCGGCAACCTGCTCGTCACCTATCACGCTGAGTTGCCAGACGACGCGCTGTACGCCGCTCTCGGGTTGGCCGCCTCCTCAGATAACGGCCTACACTGGACTGACCTGGGAGAAATCGTTCGGCTAAACCAGGCCTATGCGGTGGGGCTAGACGGCTTTGAAATTGGCGATGGCCCGCTCGTGCTCTCGCCAAACGGCCAATACTTCTATCTTTATTTTCCAGACTGGATAGCCAACGGTACGCTACATACCACCGCCGCGAATGGCGCTTCTTCCACTACCAATGTCTCGGTCGCGCGCGCGCCGGTTGCCACTGTGCTAGAAGCCGCATTCGGCTCCTCACGCCCGCATGCGGTTCCGTTTGAAAAGTTTTATGAGGGCAATTGGCATCTCCAACCTGCAATCGGCGGAGCTTCCACCGACCTCAACCCAAAATCTGCATATCAGGGCTACCTGGACATCCACTTTAATAGCGCGATTCAGCGCTACGTGATGATCATTTCCAACGACACCACGTTTGGCTACGCCGAATCCATCGACGCCCTGCATTGGACCTTGCCCACGGCGCTTGGAACCTTCGGCCCCATCGCAGCTTATCCCACGGCCGTTGGGTTGGGAGATGATCCTCATATCCTCGGTGAAAATTTTTACGTATACTTCACCTTTCTGCCGAGCGATGGGTGGAAGGGCGGCTTGCTGCGGAGGCTTTCCGTCACCTGTCAGTGATGTCTTTTCGGCGCTTTCCGGTAAAACTCGCAAGAGAGGCCCCCATCGCGTGCTGCTAAAAAAGCAGGAGATTAAGCCGGGAATCTGGGTATTCGAAATGAGCGGGCGCGTGCAGATGGGCGCCGATTGCAAACGTGTGGATCAGGAAGTGGACAGTCACATTGAGAAAAAAGAAACACGCATTATATTCGACATGCATGATGTGGATCACATCGACAGCGCGTTCGTCGGCCAAATCGTGAAATCGTTCACACGGCTTTCAAAATCCGGCGGTACGCTTCGCCTCGCGCGCGTAAGAGGCATGGTTGAAGGCGTCCTGAACATGACGCAAGTAAACCGCGTGATTCAAGTGTTTCCCACTGCCCAAGCCGCCTGTGAAGATTTCCCTGCGCAGAAATAAAACCTGCATGAAGTAAGCTCAAGAGTATGTTGTGCTGGTCAAAACCTTCCGAGGAAACAATTAACACGTTCCTATGCGCGCAACAGAAAGAGAACTTCTCATATCCTGAAGTTGGAAGTTCCCGGCATCAAGCTCCAAACGGATATAACCTCGACCAGAACAGAATCAGACTAGGTGAGGGCGCCGATACATTTGAACGTGCGAAATCGGCTATCCGCACGTGGAAAATGTTCGAAATGCCTTGGATTCAATTGTGCTGGCCAGACAAGTCTATCGAACCCGGTTCCACGGTTGCCGTTCTTGTCTCTCATTTCGGATTCTGGTCCATGAATGCTTGTCGAATTGTCTATGTCGTGGAGGATCACGGTTCGCCTGAAAGATATGGCTTGGCCTACGGCACGTTACCGGATCACGCGGAAAGGGGAGAAGAACGCTTCACAGTTGAATTCAATCGCGCCGATCAAACGGTTTGGTATGACATTTATGCATTCTCGCGGCCTCGTCTGTTGGCGCGTTCAGCTTATCCGCTCTCAAGGGCTCTGCAAAAACGCTTCGCCACCGATTCATTGATGGCCATGCAGAAAGCCGTGCAATCGCGATAATTGGTTCTAGCTGCCTATCTCGCTTCCAGCAGGGCGCTTGCGATTCGACGTCCCACGGCAGGAGCGATCACGCGCAGCTCGTCCATCAGGCGCGCAAATTGTTCGGGGTAAATTGATTGCGCTCCGTCAGACAGAGCGCGCTCAGGGTCTTGATGAACTTCAATCAACAATCCGTCGGCGCCCGCTGCAACCGCGGCTCGAGCCATGGGCGGAACTTTATCGCGGCGCCCGGTCCCGTGGGATGGGTCCGCCATCACCGGCAAGTGCGAAAGCTGTTTGATCACGGGAATGGCCGCAATATCCATGGTGTTGCGCATGTAGGTGTCAAAGGTGCGGATGCCGCGCTCACACAGAATCACATTGTAGTTTCCGCCGGACATAATGTATTCCGCGCTGAGCAACAGTTCTTCAATTGTCGCGGACATGCCCCGCTTCAACAGGACCGGTTTGCTGTTTTCTCCCAGGGCGCGAAGCAGATAATAATTCTGCATATTGCGCGCGCCCACTTGCAGCACGTCCACATAGTGGAGCATCAGTTCAATTTGCGAGGGATCCATTACCTCGCTAACCACAAGCAAGCCGTTCTTGTCCGCGGCGTCGCGCAATAATTTCAATCCCTTCTCGCCTAACCCTTGGAAGGAATAGGGCGAGCTTCTGGGTTTGAAGGCGCCACCGCGCAGCAATTTCCCGCCAGCGCGCGCCACGGCCGCCGCGATTTCGTTAATTTGTTCAGGCGACTCCACGGCGCACGGCCCGCCGGCCACGATCAGTTCTGTTCCGCCAATCGAGACGCCTTTGCCCAGCTCGATGATCGAGCCATCCGGCCGGAAATTCCGCGAGGCGAGCTTGAAGGGATGCGTGATCCGAATGATTTCTTCCACACCCGGCGCGCCCAGCAGCGCTTCGAGTTCGCTCTGATGCTGCGCGCTCCTTCCCACCACGCCGATCACGGTTCTTTCCTCACCACGGCTCAAATGCGCCTGGCAGCCGCACTCTCTGATCCGTTCCACTACGTGGTTAATTTGTTCTTCTGTTGCGCCCTGCGCCATGTTGACAATCATGATTAGTCTCCCAAGTTACGATGCGTTGCTGTTTTCACTCTTTGCCGAAAGGTAAGAACCCAGAATCCGCACATCGACGGCGAGTTTTTCCAGTTCGCCTAACGCCGCCTGAACTTCCAGATCGTTCGCAGACGCTTGCAGGTCCAGATAAAAGCGGTATTGCCAAGGAAGCCCGCGAACGGGCCGGCTTTCCACTTTCATCAAGTTGATTTTTCGTCGCGCGAAAGGTTCCAGCGCGTAAAACAGGGCGCCGGGAACGTGTGCAAGCCTGAACACCAGGGAAATTTTGTCCGTTATCTCCGGCACGGACTCCCTGGCGGGCGCCAGCAGGACAAACCGTGTGTAATTCTCGGGATCGTCTTCCAAGTTCTCGCGAAGAATTTGTCCACCATATATTTGCGCGGCGCGTTTACTGGCGATGGCAGCTCGTTTGCGATCTTCAGCCTGGACGATCTCGCGAACACTTCCCGCCGTATCGTCCGTTCCAATTCTTTTCAAGGATGGCCGCGAGCTGAAAAACTGCTGGCACTGCGCTAAAGCTACGGGATGTGATTCCACAACGGTCACATCGTCAAAAGTCGATCCCGGCGGGCCGATTAAGTTGTGCTGCACGCGAATGATCACCTCGCCGACAATCGTCAAATCGCTCTCCACCAGTAAGTCCAACGACCTTTGAACCGGCCCCGCCAAACTATTCTCGATAGGCGCCAAAATGTAGTCTGCTTTGTGTTGCGCAATTGCGTTGAAAGCAGCTTCAAAGGTCGGAAGCGGCACGAGTGAAACTTCGTCCCCTAGCAGCTTGATCGCCGCTTCTTCACTAAATGCGCCGCGCTCCCCTTGAAAGGCCACGCGCTTGTCGCCGGCAAGCTTCATGCCACGCTCGGCTTTCGCCGCTTTGGCCGAATTTCAACCGAATTCATCCGGTGGCGATGGGACGCAGAAACGTTTTTCGATTTTTCTGCGGCGCCGTAACCGTGACTTTCCTGGATACGGATCGATTCATCCAAAATAAGCTGATAGATTTTTCCTACCGCCTCGCCATCCAGCGGCCCCGGATTCAGTTTCTTCATGCGCGAGAGGATCTCGTGCTCGCGCGCCGGAACGCGAAGCAGCATGCCAGCCTCTCCCTTGAGCTTTCCGACCTCGAGTGCAAATGCAGCGCGAACATTCAGCAGATGCAGCAGAGTTGTGTCGATGGCATCGATCTTCGTTCGCCAGTCTCCAATCTTTAGTCCTCGCATCCGGCCTCCTCGGAATATCGAGAAACAATCCCAAACATTCTCCTGGGGAAAGCTGTTATGCATTCGAGTTACAAAATCTCGCGCCCCAAATCTTGCGCAAAACAAAAAAGGCCGCGTCCTCTTTGGAGGGGCGCGGCCGGCGTCTTAAGACTTCTTGCGGGTTTTCGCTGCTATTTTCTCAAATCATCCGCGCGCGTCTCGCCGGCCCGCTTCCCGTAAAGGAGAAGCGGTAAGTAAAGGCGAAACAGTAATAAAACAGATGCATCGCGGGTTCCAGTTTTCCTTTCGACTACCACACACGCGCAGTCGAGCCGCAACTATATCGAAAGCCTTGCAAACGCGTCAAGCTTTCGATTGTAAAAAGTTATGCAGCTTTCTGTTACAAATCGCTAAGTACTCGCGGGAAAGCCAGCTGCGTCACATGCCAGATTAGCGCAGCTTACGCGGTGTGGCTAAGAGCGGCCAAGGGAAGCGCAGAGAGGTCCAGCTCCAGTTCATCCACGTAGCACCAGCCCCAAGTCTCTCCGGGTTCGAAGGACTTCATGATGGGATGCTTGGTGTGATGGAAATGCTTCGTGGCATGTTTGTTTTTCGACGAATCGCAGCAGCCCACGTGGCCGCACTCCAAACAGAGACGTAAGTGGACCCAGGTATCGCCCATTTTCAAACATTCCTCGCATCCATTGGGAGTGCGCGGTGTTACCGACCGAATCTGATTCATATGCGTACAGGCCGCCATAAATAAATCCTCCTTTACTATCGTGTAATTGTAAGACCTAGGCGCTTGTTAGATAGCGATGCACAAATGTGACTGCCATGGCGCCTTCGCCCACTGCCGACGCGCACCGTTTCACGGAACCGTGCCGCACATCACCTGCCGCAAACAGTCCGGGCATGCTCGTTTCCAAATAGTAGGGCGAGCGTTCCAACGGCCAGTTCTGCGCGCGGATGCCGCCAAGAGACAAGTCCGGGCCAGTCACAAGATAACCGTCGGAATCGCGGCAAATTCCAACATCCCTGGCCCAGTCCGTCTGCGGTTCACCACCCAAACACAGAAAGAGCCAGCGAGTCTCGAAAGTTTCTTCCTCGCCTGTTAGATTGTTTCGCAGCGTGATCGAGTGCAAGACATGGTCGCCATGCAGAGCAATCACTTCGGTGCGTGACAAGACCTCGATATTGGGAGACGAATGGATCCGGTCCACTAGATATTGCGACAGAGTGCGTCGCAAGCAATCACCTCGAATCACAATGGTGACCTTTCGCGCGAACTTCGCAAAATATATGGCAGCTTGTCCTGCGGAATTGCCGCCCCCTATGACGAATACGTGCTGGTTGGAACAAAGTTGCGCTTCACTGGCTCCCGCGCCGTAATATACGCCCACGCCATAAAAAGCGTCTTCGTTTTCCAAGCCCAGCTTGCGATAGCGCACGCCCGTGGCGCAGATGGTCGCGTGCGCTACAATTTTCGTGCCGTCCGCGAGATAGCCCGTTCCTTTGCCGGGTTCAAATTCGCCGCGTACTCCCTCGCGCAGCATTAGGATCTCGGTCCCGAACCGGCAGGCTTGATCGCGCGCGCGTTTCGCCAGATCGGCGCCGCTGATTCCGTCTGGGAATCCCAGGTAGTTTTCAATCTTCGAGCTGGTACCTGCTTGCCCGCCCACTACCGAGCGTTCGATCAGAACGGTCTTCAAGCCTTCCGACGAGCCGTACACAGCGGCGCTCAATCCCGCCGGCCCTGCGCCATAAATTGCGAGATCGTATTCAGCTTGTGACGGGTTGTGGTACCAACCAAGCCTTTCTGCAATCTGGCGGATGGTGGGATTTTCAATTCGCGTGCCGTTGGGACAAATGCCGACCGGCAGCCTGGGATCGTTTAGTCCGGTCACGCCATATTGGCGAGCCTGTTCATCCGCTTTTAATTCTACCCATTCGAACGGGATATCGCCGCGAGTGAGGAAGTCGCGAATGGCATAAGCCCGCGCAGAATCGCTGCGGCCTATGATTTTGACGACTGGTTGATCCGAATTTTTCTCGTCCACCATGCTCCTCCCATGCACCCCGCAGCTATCCTAAAGTCATACCCATACCACAGATTAGAGTACGAATCTCTCTGGAAGGACTAATCGCCCCAGAGTAAAAACACAGTTCGGTTGAATCGAACTAGCCGGCGAAAAATGTGATAGCGTTCCCTTCGTGCAATTTCATTCGTCTGCGATGCTCGAGTTTCACCTAGCTCATAATTTCTTACAATCCCACCTGCCATGAAGCGTCATGAACGAACATCGCGAGAATCTTACATCGCTCCGCGGTTCTCGCGGTATAGGCTTCGCATCGACAGATCCCCAATACACCGAAAGGGGGTCTTTGCCGCGGAATCCATTCCGCCCGGTAAGAAAGTCATCGAATATACCGGGCAACTGCTCACATGGGCGCAAGCTATAAAGCTCGAAAGGACGCTGGAGAAACGTGGCGCTCCGAAAAATGATTACCTCGCACAGCTGAATCGCAATTGGATTATAAACGGCGCGGTGAGGGGAAGCGGCGCGGAACTGATCAACCATTCTTGCCAGCCTAATCTCTCTCCCCGGCGAATCGGCGGGCATCTGTTCTATTTTAGCCGCCGCAGAATTCGTCAAGGAGAAGAGCTGACGGCGGATTACGCTGTTGGCAAAGATGCGCCCATAAGGGTTTGCCGGTGCGCTGCGGCCAAATGCCGCGGCACCATGAATCTTAAGTGAGTCACTGGCTTTCCTAGCATCCCGTCCCGACTCCGCATGTAACGCCGGGTCTGCCAAGGCCGGAGGCTGTGCCCCCCTTGCGCGTGGGGGTGTGGTTTCCGGTTTACCTTGCTGCATTTTGGCGGTTGGGTCGCCGGAGTTGGAAACATTCTCGGCGCCATATTGACGCAACAATTCCGCAATGCGAACTACGGAGCGGGCATCGCTTGAACGGACCATGACGGTGGTGCGTCCGGGATAGGTTGTTTGGTCAATCGGCCGGCGTCGGGTGAAAACTCGGGCGAGGATTTCTTCTTTGAGCCGACAAACTTTGAGTCGGAGGAATTTGATTTGGGATCGCCGTCGTCGTGTTCGGCGTCGGTGATTACTTCCACTTCTTCTCCGGTTATTCCGGCGAATTCCAGTTCGCGCACGGCTTCCTGGGCTTTAGCATAGGTGCTAAAAGCTCCTGTAATTTCTATCTTCATAAGAATCCCCAGCCGATATTTAGCTACAACTATTTAGAGGCATGGGGCCTTATCAAGTCGTCCAAATAGTCGGGCTTGCTTTCGTCGCGCTGGAGATGGGGATAGCGCTCGCCGCCGTGATAGTCGATGGTGCAAGTTTTGTAATAGTCATCGACGATCACGAGCAGGACGATGGGGTTCGCGGAGTCTTTGCTGGCTTTAATTGCGTCATTGAGAAGATCGCGAGTGTAGACGCGGCCGTTCACAGCAACTACTTTCATTCCCGAGGTAATGCCCGCTTTGAATGCGAGGCCGCCGACGATGGAATCGGTCACTGAACCATCTTCGCCAACTTGAAGTCCGATGCTATAGGCATCTCCGGCGCCGCCGCGGCGTCCGGGCACCTTCGAGGGCTTGTCCGTGTAAACAACTTTCCATCCGCCATTTTCGATTCCGTCGACGGGCGCGTCGGGAGAAGTTGAGGTGAGCTTCTCCTGGAAGAAACCGGCCCAGTCGTACGGAGCGATGCTGTTGAGCGCGGAGACAACTTCTTCAAACGTGTAAGTTTTTATTTCGGGGCCGTTGTTTGGGCCGCCGTGAAACGAATGAGCGAAATCGTCGATACTTTTTTGCCCATGACTCTCACGATTAATGATGGTGGCGACTTCGAGCCAGATCAAATCGCCTTCGTCGTAGTAGTCAGAGCCGCGCCGCCAATTCAGCCAGCCTCGCCCGAAGCCGAGCTGCCCGACGGCGGTGTCTAGCAGAGGACGCCAAGTCCTGCCCGGGCGGCCAGGACCAAGCGCCGCAGAAATGGAGGCCAGGACATCGTGATATTGCTCGGGAGTCCACAGGCCGCTGCGGGCTGCGAGCAGGGGGCCAAAATAATCAGTGAGGCCTTCGTAGACCCACAGCAAATCGGTTTTCATGGGCGCTTCGTAATCCGGAGTAGTCAAGTCAGCAGGGCGCCGAAATTTTCCATTCCAGGAATGCACAAATTCGTGAGCTAGCAAACCGCCGACGGAAAAGGCGCCGGTGGGCTCCAGCATGACGCGCTCGGGCAAGCGGCTGTCGTTTGATTCGTGATGTTCGAGGCCGAAGTGCGCGACGTGATCGCTGAGCGTGAGCAGGAAATGATAGTCGCGGTAATGTCGCGCTCCGAAGAGTTTGCCTGATTCAGCGACCAAATTAATCAAGCCGGCCTTAATTTCTGGAGGCATGGCGAGTGCGGCTTCACTGTCGGCGGCCATGTCGATTTCATGATGAATGGGCTCGCCGGGTGGAGTGATGTCGATTGCGCGATAGTATTCGCCGGCGATAACCGGGGAATCGACCAAGCGTTCGAGCGACACGGGTTTGAATGTGGCTTGATTGCCCGATTGATTGGCGACGGGGAGCGCGGTTCCAAATTTCCATCCGTCGGGAAGAATAAGTTTCGCTTCGTAGGTGAGTTGATCCGCGGGAGTCCCGGCAGGATATAAGACATTCTGATTCCAGCTGATGACCTCGACTTTGGCGGTGGCTGAAGCGCCTGCGGTGTAAGCGCCGGAAGCGGAGGGCTCGATGTAATCAAACGCAATGTCGAGATGATCGACGCCTTCGGGAACGTCAACGTGGAAACTGAAGTTATCGAGGAGATCGCGCTGCCAGGGGATGGTTTTGCCGTTGGCGGAAAATTTAAGACCAGTGACATTTGCGATGGGGCCGTTGGGACCATGCTCGCCGGGGATCCATTTCGGATAGTAGAGAGACAGGGGGCCGGGCCTTACGGGCATGACGATATGGGAGCGGACTAGTTTTAGGGGGGCTTGGGTGGCGTCGACGGTGAGCGAGATTGTTGGGCTTGATTGAGCAGGGAGGGGCGGAGCGGCCAGCGCGACGAATATTGTTAAAACCAATATAGAGAGCAGAAATTTTCGCGGCATTGGGTTCTCCTCAGTTTTTGGCGGCGTCGACAGGGCCGCTGACCGCATTTCGCGCGCCAGCATCGCGCAGCGTTATCAGGGCGGTGCGATCGAGAAGGCATATTACTAAAAGTTGAAGGAGGCTTGGAGGTAGATTTGGCGATTGGCGGAGTTGGTGTTGAAGGGGCCGAGCGCCTGGGAGTTTGGTCTGGCGAAGAACGACGAGGCTTCTGCCGGCGACGATGCGGTGGGCGGGAAAAGAACGGCGCTGGGGACCGCGGCGTTCAGGTTGTTCAATAGATTGCGGGCGTTGATGCTAAATGTGATGTTGTAGCGTTTGTTGCTTCCGCCCGCGATTCCGCCGAAGCCACCGCCTCCTCCGAATGGGCCTCCGGGGCCACGCCCACCTCCGCCGCCTCCGCGACCTCCACCACCACCCGGACCTCCGGCGCCAGCCCCATTCGGGCCTTCTGCAGCTTTACCGAAGCCGAAGGTTTTACTGAGGCGGACATTCAGTGTGAAGCGTCCGGCGCTGGTTAAAAAATTCACGGGAATTTCTTCACCAGGGGGCGGAACGGTGTTGAACGCGGGCAAGCCGGGAACGGTCACGACATTCTGCGATGGAGTGGATGTGCTTGCGAAGGTCGGGCGGTAGTTGAATTGCGAGGTGCCGAGCACGTCCTGGCTGAGAGTGACGTTATACGGGATGCCGGAACTGGCAATCAAAAAAGGGCTGAAGCGGAACCCGTAAGGCAGCGCGATGGAAGCCAGCAGGAAATAGCGATTGCGAATATCGAAAGAGGCGCGACCATAATCCGCGAGGATGTTGTAAGGATTCGAGGGAAAAGAATTTGCGCCGGAAGCGTCGCTCTTGGCGTAGTTCAAAGTGTAATAGGTGCTGATAAGAAGTTTGGAGCCGGCGCGCACGGTGCCCTGCACGAAAAGCTGGTTCTGTCGGAAGATGGCCTCCGATTCATATTCGTAAACGTTGCCGATGGGGCCGAGCGGGCGGTTCAGCAGCGGCTGAGTGGGGAGGTACTCACCGAGAAAAGGAGTGTTGATATTGTTGGTGAATAATTGGTCGGCGCCGCGCGAATTCAAATAGGAAACGGAAACATTCGCTATTTTTGTGAGTTGGCGCTCGATGCTGACAGCCGTTTGCGTGGTGGAAGGCGAGCGCAGATTTGGCTCCAAACGATAGGTGGAAGGCAAGGTGAGGGTGGCAGGCAATGACGAGATGGGAACCGGAATAGTGGCGTTAAAAAAGCCGGGAGTGGTGACCACGTATTGCGTGAGCGCGTCGGCGCCGCCGGCCAATCTTTCGGCTTGGAGCGCGTAGGTTTCGTTGAAGCGATCGTAAAAGATTCCGAAGCCAGCGCGCAAAACGGTTTTAGGCGGAGTTTTTCCGCGGCCGCCGATGCCCCAGGCGAAGCCGAGACGAGGCGCCCAGTCGTCATGATCGCTGATTTCATTTTGCGCTTCGAAGCGCGCGCCCAGGCTGAGAGTGATATTGGGTTTAATGCGCCAGTCATCTTGAATAAAAAGGCCGACGTCTACCTGACCTACGGAAAAGTTCGTTAGGTTCAGATTCGGGTTTGCATTGCCGGTAATCGAGTATTGCACGGCGCCTTGCTGGCTGCCTTGCAGGGTGGCCTGGTATGCCTGTATCGAAGGAAAAACGAATGCGCCGTTGAAACCCGAGGTCGCGAAATTTGAGTCTGTAAGTCCGCGCAAGCGACCGCCAAATTTTAGAAAATGGTTCGAAAATTGGATGGAAGTGTAATTCTGAAGTTCGTAGTGATTCGAATTGTCGTTGATATTTCCTGAGGTATTGCCCCCGCCAGTAAAAGCGCCGCCAACCGAGACGGTGGGCGCGGTGCTTACCGGGAGCTGGCTGCTTTCGTCGCGAAGATATTGAAAGCGGGTCTCGTTGATGATGTTGGTTCCAAAGGCTTGGGTATCGCTGACCTGTAGGGTTTGCTCGGTGGAAAGGGCGTTATAGCCTTGCGATGGAAGAAGAAAGCCGCCGATTCCTTGGTTGGTTTCATTGTCGCGGTAATACTGGTAACGCACGGACAAGGTATTCGTTTTGGTTAATTGATAATCGACGCGCGGGCCAATGTTGTAACGCTTGCGCGGATTAGGAATGGCGGCGCTGAAAGGGGTGATGGCAAATGTTGTAGGATCGACGGTTTGCGCGTTCACCACTTCAACATCGTTGATATCGCGAATATCGGCGGTGAAAAAGAAGGATGCTTTCTTGCTGAGTGGGCCGCCGAGATTGCCGCTGTACTGTGTGCTGTAATAGCCGGGGTAGGGGGTGCTGGAAGCGCTTCTGTTGAAAAAAGGATTTTCGGAATTGAGCGCGGAGGTGCTGGCATTAACGGAGACTTGACCATGCCATTTGTCGGTGCCGGGCTTGGTGAAAATTTCAATCCGGCCGTAGCCCACTTTGTCGTATTCGGCGGAGAAAGGATTTTGGTTGATGCGAATTTCGCGAATGGAAGATTTCGGAGGGAGCTGGCCGGCAGTGAAACCGTCGATGTAAAACTGGCCGCCGTTAGGACCGGCGGAAGGGCCGGCCAGGGCTTCTAAATCGGTTTGCAATTCGTCGGGGTCGTCCGGAAGGGCATCGAGTTCCTTTCCGGAAATAGTGATGGCGCCGGCGTTGTTCTGGGGATTCACATCCACCATGGGCGTTTGATCCGTTACGGTTACTTGCTGCTCCTGTTCTTCAATGGTGAGAAGAATATTCAGATTCTTGGTTTGGTCAGGGGCGATTTCCACGTCCTCGTTTTTATAAAGAGCGAATCCTTTTGCTATGACTTCCAACGTGTATTTGCCTGCAGCTAGATTTTTTAGATCGAAGGCGCCCTGTTGATTTGTGGTGGCCCCGGCAGAGGTTCCATCCGCCCCGGTGAGCACGACGGTGGCGCCGGTCACTGCTGCGTTGGAAGGATCGAGCACCTGGCCGTGGAGCGCGCCGGTGGCGGCGGTGGCTGACTGGCTATACGCGCGAGCGGCGGTTAAACATAGCAGCGCGATGGCTGCGATTTGTAGAAAAATTGTAAGAGGCCGAAATTTCATTCTTTCCCCTAATACAGAGAATCGTTGATCGGGTCGCGAGTTTCTATGGGTTACCTGCGGCGTCCATTGCCGAGGACCCGCCGAGGCTCCAGGGCGAAAGAGTCATGGCCTGGCTCGCGCTTGGCGAGGCGGCCAGAATCGGGTCCACTCCGCCTACCACGGTAATTGCGGTGACTCCGCCCGAATCTGTTCCTTCCGTCGAGACAACCATTACGACATCGCCTTTCTGAAAATCGGTGAGCGTTGAAGCGGGCATGCGGTTGAGTATTTGCTGAAGGTCGCCGGGACCGCCGCCCGAACGACCTGCGCCACCGGGGCCGCCTTGCGGTGCGTTTGGAGATGTAGAAGCGGATGTGCCGCTTCCAGGGGCGCGATTGCCGTTTGGCGGCGCTGAGCCAGGCGCGGCCGGGGCGTCGCCGGATGGCGCTGCTCCGCCGGCGGCTGCTTTCAAGCGAAATGCGATTCGCTGCGCAACTTCAGGAGGAAGTTTGCGGAGTTGCGCTTGGTCGGAAATTTTTACCACGACTGGCTTTTTGGCGATCAGGTCGGTCACGGTGATCGAATTTGACGCGGGATCGACTGAGATGATGGGTCCTGCGATATTGCGGAACGAGCCGGTGACGACTACTTCCGCATCGACCGCGGTTCCCTCGGCGTTGCGCGTGCCGAGGGCGCGGAGCTGATCGCCGGGCTTGATTTGATCGAGAGAGCTGACCTTGGCGTCGTCGAATTTGACGGAATCAGGAGCGTAGCGGCGAAAAACAGTTTTGGGCGTGTTGTCGATGGTGATGGATTTTTTACCGCCGATAGCGCTGACTGAGATCGTTATAGTTTTCGTTGCGGGGTCCACGGCGGTGACCAGGCCGCCTACACTGCGTTTCTGCCAGTCTTCGCGCTCGTGTTGCTGCTTGGCGTCCACATCGGCGCGTTTCATTACGATAATTCCGATAGCGTTTACAGGCTGGGCGGTGTCGGAGGCTTTCCAGCGGATGAAGACACGGTCACCGACTTGCAGATCTTTCAATTCGAGCGGGACGGCGTTCTTTAAATCTGTTTGGCCAGGTTCGACGCGGACAATTTTAGTGCCGGGCGTAACGTTCACGCCGGCAGCGGCTCCGGAGTCGGTTAGGATGGTGACGGTGGTTCCGACGACGGATTTAATGGCGCCAACCTGCTTTTGAATTGCGTTTTGCTGGTCGGCTTGATTTGCCTGCGAAGGTGAAGGCGACGGCGCGGAAAAAGTAGGAGAAGCCGCGTTGGCTGCCGCGACGGTTAGAGCAGCGTAAATTATGGATCCCAAAACTCTATTCATTTTCGAGCGCATAAAAGTTCCTCAACGTCCATGCTGAAATTCTAAAAACGGCGCCATCCATGATCCTAGTTGCAAGCTTACTGCCGGAAATTGCTCGGCTGTTTTTCCGCCATCCGTTAGACGCGGGCGCACCCAGAAACAGTTACGGAGAAATATTCGATCCGAGCGGGATCGTACCGTCGCGCACTCGCTACTCGTTCAATAAGGCCGGCGGTGGCGGAGGGCTCGGAATCATGAGCGGGCCGCTGACCAAGCCGGGCACGGAGGGGAGCTGCGACGCGTCCCAACCGCCTCCAATCGCTTCCACCAGCTGCACGCTCGCGGTGATTTGTTGAATGCGCAGGTTGACGTCTGTTTGCTGGTTGCTGAACAAGGTGGTTTGGGCCGTGATCACGTTTAAATATGGGTCGATGCCCAGCCGGTAGCGATCGGTGGCGATTTTAAGATTGCGTTCGGCGGAGCCGACGGCGGTGTCTTGCTGCTTGATCTCCACGGACAAGATTCTGATGGACGCCAAATTATCTTCGACTTGTTGAAAGGCGGCGAGGACGGTCTGGCGATAATTCGCGATGGTCTCCAGAAAGTTCGCTCTGAACTGCTGAACGGTGGCGTGGCGGAGGCCGCCGTCGAAAAGCGTTTCTGAAACGGCCGGGCCCACGGAGAAGAAACGGCTGGGCCAGGTGAACCACTTCGTAATTGAGCTGCTCTCGAATCCCGCGGACGCGCTTAGCGTGACGGTAGGGTAATACGCGGCGACGGCCACGCCGATTTGCGCGTTGGCTTGAGCCATCAATCGTTCCGACGCGGCGATATCAGGGCGGCGTTCAAGAAGTTGCGAGGGCAGTCCGAAGGGGATAGCTGGGGGGCTAGTCTTCAGCGGCAGCGTTCGAATGGAGAAAGTGGATGCAGGTTGGCCTACTAATGTTGCGACGGCATGTTCGTATTGGGCGCGCAGAATGCCGAGATTGGTGTCCTGGGCTTGAGCAGACTCGAGCTGCGTTTCGGCCTGAGCGACGGACTCGTCGGAATCGATGCCGGTTTCGTATAGCGCTTGCGTGAGACGCAGAGATTCCTGATAGGCGACGACGGTGTCGTCTAATAATTTTTTGAGGGCATCCTGGCCGCGAACATTGAAATAGTCGACCGCGACTTCGGCTTCAATCATCAGGCGAGTATTCTCGAGGTCAGCCGCGCTAGCTTGCGCTGCGTTTGCATTTGCTCGCACATTATTTCGAACGCGGCCGAAGAGATCGGGCGTCCAAGTGGCGTCGAAGGGCAAAGAATAGTTGGTAATGATTTGCGGCGAGACCACGACGCCGGTCGAGCCGGTCGAGAAACCGCTCGTTGTCGTCCCAGACTGCTGACTGGTTGTGATTGAGGGACCCACAGTCACGGTTGGAAAATATTGCGAACGGGCTTCTTTGACCATGGAGCGCGCTACTAGGAAGGCTGCGGCAGCGGAAGCGATGCTCTGATTCGAGACATTTACCTGTTCTTCGAGCGCGTTGAGCTCGGGATCGTTAAATATTTCCCACCACTTACCTTTCAAGGCGGAATCTTTCGGCTGCGCCACTTTCCAGCCGTCAGTGTTCTGATAATCGGGGGGAGTGAGTTCTTTGAAGGATTCCGGAACGGTGGCGTCAGGCCGGTGATAATGCGGACCCACGGTGCATCCAGAAAGAATTACGGCGAGAATGAGAGCACAGCTAAGAACCTGACCTAGACTCGAAATGGGAGCTGTATTCATGGGATGTTTCAAGACTTCGACTCCCTTGCGTGATTAGTCTGCATAGTTCCCCAATTGTTCCCCGGGAAGCTGATCGATGGGCTTATGGTGTTTGCGCGCCCAGCGAATACGCAGTCTGTCCATAAAGAGATAGACGACTGGGGTGGTGTAAAGTGTCAACATCTGGCTAACGATCAGGCCGCCGATAATCGTGATTCCAAGAGGCCGACGCAATTCCGAACCTGTGCCGGTTCCCAGAGCGAGCGGGAGGGCGCCGAATATTGCGGCCATAGTAGTCATTAAGATGGGACGGAAGCGCAGCAAGCAAGCCTGATAGATGGCTTCTTCGGAACTCTTTTTCTCGATGCGTTCAGCGGCTAGCGCAAAATCGATCATCAATATGCCGTTTTTCTTTACGATACCAATGAGAAGGATTACGCCAATTATTGCGATAACGCTTAAATCGATGTGGAAGATCAGCAGCGCGAGTACCGCGCCCACGCCGGCGGAAGGAAGCGTGGAGAGAATGGTGATGGGGTGCACATAGCTCTCATAAAGGATTCCCAGCACGATGTAAACGGCCATCAGCGCAGTGATGATCAGAAGAGGCTGGGTTGACAGAGAGGCTTGGAACGCCTGCAAAGTGCCGGAAAACATTCCATGGATGGTGGTGGGCATTCCAATTTTTTGTTCCATATCGGTGATGGCTTGGGCGGCGTCGCTGAGGGAAACGCCGGGGGAGAGGTTGAACGAGACGGTGACGGAAGGGAATTGACCCTGGTGGTTCACGGCAAGCGCCGCAGTGCGCGTCTAAGCGTGGGCGATGGCGTTGATGGGGACTTCCTTTCCCTGCGAAGCTTCCACGTAAACGTCTTTCAGAGCTTCCGGACTTTGCCAGAACTGAGGCGCGACCTCCATGACCACGTGATATTGATTCAGAGACGTGAACATAGTAGAGACCTGGGCTTGGCCGAAAGCTTCGTACAAAGTGGTATCGATTTGTTTTGGAGTTATGCCAAGCCTCGATGCGGTTTCACGGTCATAGACTAGCTCGGTTTCAAGGCCGCTGTTCTGCTGGTCGGTGTTCACGTCCGTCAACATGTGCTGCTGGCGCATCTGGGCGAGAAGAGTGGGGCCCCAGGTGACCAGATCGTCCAAGTTGTCGCTCTGGATGGTGTATTGATATTGCGCATTGCTCTGGCGGCCGCCGATGCGCAGATCCTGTCCGGCTTGGAGGAAGGCGGTAGCGCCGGGGACGGAAATGAGTTTTGGACGCAGGCGATTGATGACATCGCTGGAAGAAATTTTGCGCTCGTCGAGCGGCTTTAGCGCCATGTAAATAAAGCCGGTGTTCACGGCGCCGGCGCCACCGCTGAAAGCCATTGCGTTTTGAACGGCGGGGTCTTTCGCAACAATATCGACAAAGCGCTTGGTGATGGCCTGCATGGCTTGAAAAGAAATATCCTGCTCGGCCTGGATCCCGCCAAAAACAGTTCCGTTATCTTGCTGCGGGAAAAAGCCCTTGGGGACGACGTAAAAAAGATAGATGTTCAGGCCGATCGTGAGTAGCAGGATGGTCAGAGTGAGAGCGGAATGCTTCAGCACCCAGCTCAAACTTCTCTCGTAAATTGCAAGTACGCGATTAAAAGCGCGCTCGCTGGCTTGAAACAGCTTGTTGTGCGCAGATTCCTCCATATGTTTCAAAAGGCGGGAGCACATCATGGGTGTGGTGGTTAAGGAAATGACCAATGAGATCAGGATGGCGACGGACAGAGTGACGGCAAACTCGCGGAACAAACGGCCGACGATACCGCTCATCATAAGAATGGGGATAAAGACTGCGACCAGGGAAATACTGATGGAGAGCACGGTGAAGCCGATTTCACTGGCCCCTTTGAGGGCCGCGTCCATCGGAGAGTAGCCCTGTTCGAGATAGCGTGAGATATTTTCGATAACCACGATGGCGTCGTCCACAACGAAACCGGTGGCGATGGTGAGGGCCATCATCGATAAGTTGTCGATGCTATAACGGCACAGATACATGATCGCGAAGGTGCCGATCAACGAGACAGGAACGGCCACGCTGGGAATAAGGGTGGCGCGCACGTTACGCAGAAAAAGAAAGACCACCAAGATTACGAGTGCGACGGATATGGCGAGGGTGCGTTCCACGTCGCTGACGGAGGCGCGAATGGTGGTGGTGCGGTCGAGCATGACGGTGAAATCCATGGCAGCCGGGATGGAGGCTTTGAGAGAGGGAATCGCTTCGCGGATGCGATCCACGGTGTCGATGATGTTGGCGCCAGGCTGCCTGAAGATAATCAACAAGACGCCGGGTTTTCCGTTTACGAATCCAGTGGTGCGGAGGTTTTCGACAGAGTCCTGAACGTCGGCAAAATCGGAAAGTTTTACAGCGGCGCCGTTGTGATATCCGACTACCAGATCTTTGTAGTATTGGGCCTTGAGAAGTTGGTCGTTGGTGGTGATGTCGGCGGTTCCGCGATCGTCGGATATTTGTCCCTTGGGCTCGTTGGCGTTTTGCGAGCTCAACATCGACGCGACATCCTGAAGCCCGAGGCCGTAGCTGTTTAACTGAGTGGGATTAATTTCTACGCGGACTGCGGGTAGGGAGCTGCCGCCGACGCTGACCTGCCCGACGCCTTGGATTTGGGAAAGCCGCTGCGAAATGATGGTAGAGGCTGCGTCATACATGGGCCCGCGGTCGTAAACGTCGGAAGTTAGCGCCAGAATCATGATGGGCGCGTCTGCGGGATTTACCTTCCTGTAGGTGGGATTGCCGGGCAAATTAGCGGGCAGATAACTGCGCGCGGCATTGATGGAGGCCTGTACGTCACGCGCGGCGCCGTTGATATCGCGATTCAAGTCGAACTGGAGCGTGATGCTGGTGGAACCGAGGCTGCTGGAAGAAGTCATTTCCGTGACGCCAGCGATACGACCAAACTGGCGCTCGAGCGGAGTGGCGACCGAGGACGCCATGATTTCCGGACTTGCTCCAGGCAAAGAAGCGCCCACTGAAATAGTCGGGAAGTCAACCTGCGGAAGAGCCGAGACAGGCAACTGCTTGAAAGCGACGGCACCCGCGAGCGCGAGAGCCACGGTTAGAAGCGCGGTGGCCACCGGGCGTCGAATAAATGGAGTAGATAGGCTCATATCTAATCCGCTGGGGCTGCCTCCGTAGCGCCCTGACCTGCGCGGCCCGCCCGCCAAGTAGCAGCTTTCTTGGCCAGGCGGTCGAAGTAAATATAAATCACGGGCGTGGTGTAAAGAGTGAGGACCTGGCTGAGGAGCAAGCCGCCCACCATGGAGATGCCCAGAG
>Ga0207015_1135_pt1 | contig 20851 bp, 22 predicted proteins | sample Alteio_BWMinCont_53_FD_153486 | JGI IMG/M metagenome (GOLD analysis project Ga0207015, IMG submission 153486) | Enriched cells from forest soil in Barre Woods Harvard Forest LTER site, Petersham, Massachusetts, United States -... | ecosystem: Environmental > Terrestrial > Soil > Temperate forest >...
GTTGCGGTACTGACCCTCGGCCTGGGAATTGCCTTGAACGCCACGATATTCAGCCTGGTTAGTGCTTTCCTGCTGCGGCGTCCGCCGGTGCGAGAACCGGACCGCCTGGTGGTGGTGTCTGCGGTGAATCCGAGTCCCGTTTTTCAGGCGGATGCGTTTCCGATTTCTGCGCCGAACTATCTGGCCTGGCGGGAAGCGAATCACGTATTTGCCGAGACGGCGGCAGCGAATGAGTATCGCCGCGTCAGCCTGACGGGAAATGGCCAGCCGGAGGCGCTGCGGGCGACAGAAATTTCGCCCAACTACTTCAGCGTGCTGGGCGTTGCGCCGGAACTCGGGCGGGCTTTCGTGGATGGAGAAGATCAACGCGGGCGGGAGCACGTAGTCATCCTGAGCCATGAGTTGTGGGAGCGGCGGTTCGGATCGGATCCCGCCATTGTGCAAAGGATGATCCGCTTGAATCGCGAAAACTACAGCGTGGTGGGAGTGATGCCGGCGGAGTTTCGCTTACTTGGTTTTACGCCACAGTTGTGGACTCCCTTGGTGCTGAACGCCGGCGACCAGACAGCGAACGCGCATAAGGAGCGCTCCCTGCAACTGATCGGGCGATTGAAACCCGGCGCAACCCTGGAGCAAGCGCGCGCGGAGATGACCGCTTTGGGGCGGCACGCCGAGGAAACCTTTCCGGAGGTGGAAAAAGGCTGGGGCATTGCGGTGCGCACGCTGCCGGACTTTCTGATCTATGGTTTCGGAATCGCCAGCGCGCTTGCGCTAATGATGACCTCGGTGGGTTTTGTGCTGGTGCTGGCGTGCGCCAACGTCGCGGGGCTGCTGCTGGCACGCACCGCCGGGCGCCGCAGCGAGTTGGCGATTCGTGTGTCGCTGGGCGCCAGCCGATTGCGGATCGTGCGGCAGTTTCTTGCCGAAAGCCTGGTGATCGCGCTGCTTGGAGGCGGCGCCGGTCTGCTGCTGGCGTATTGGAGCATGCACTTTGTGCGGGCCAAGCTGAGCTTCAACGAAGGAATCAGCGCGGTGGCGTTGCAGCTGGATGGGAACGTGCTGCTATACACGCTGGGCATTTCCGTTTTTTCGGCGGTGCTCTGCGGGTTGGGACCCGCGCTGAAGGCCTCCCGCGCGGACATCAACACCAGCCTGAAGGATGGCAGCCGCGGAGGCTCGGGCGGACGGTCGCAGAGCCGGCTGCGTACGTTGCTGGTTGCCGGCGAAATCGCGTTGGCGCTGTCTCTGCTGATCGGAACCGGTCTGCTGATCCGCGGAGTTTTTCTGATCGAACACCAGAACCTGGGCTTCCGGGCCGAGCACATGCTGACGGCTACCGTGAAGCTCGATCCGGCGCAGTACAAGGATGCGTCCGCACAAACATCGTTCGTGCGGGACATTCTCGCGCGCTTGCAGGAGATTTCCGGAGTTGAGTCCGCAGCCGTGGCTTCGGACTTGCCGGCCAGCGGGCCGGACAGCGTCCATTTCAAAATCAAGGGCCGGCCCGAATTACCGGCTGGACAGCAACTGAGCGCACTGGACGTTGTGGTGACGACGGAGTATTTCCGCACCGCGGGAATACCGCTGGTGCGCGGCCGCATGTTTACGGAAATGGACAACCCATCGGCGCCGCGAGTGGTGCTGGTCAATCAGGAGTTTGTACGCCGCCATTTCCAAAGCGGGGAGGCGCTGGGACGGCAAGTCCAACTGGACGTGAGCGGGGCAGCGCCGGAATGGAGCGAGATCGTCGGCGTGGTGGGCAACGTGAAGACTTATTCCGAAGAAACGCGCGACGACGCCGAGGTGTACGAAGCATTTCTGCAGCGGCCGGTGGCTTCGCTTGCGCTGATGGTGCGGTGCAGTTCGGATCCGAACGCGCTTGGGCCAGCGGTGCGCGAGGCCGTTGCCAGCATTGATGGCGAACTTCCTCTGGTCCGGCTGATGAGCATGCCCGCGGTGATCGAGCGGCAAAAGGGCGGCAGCCCATTTTTGGTGCGCGCGCTGGGCACCTTTGCCGCGCTGGCGCTGGTTCTTGCGGGCATTGGCATCTACGGGCTGATTGCGTATTCGGTGAGCCAGCGAAGCCACGAAATCGGGATGAGAATGGCGTTGGGAGCGCGCAGCGCGGACGTGCAGCGCATGATTTTGTGGCAAGGGATGAGAATGACGGCCATCGGAGCGGCCATCGGGCTGGCGATGGCGCTGCCGCTGCCGAAAGTGTTCGACTCGATATTTTACGGATTGCGCGTCCGCGAACCGCTGCTGTACTTCATTGTGCCGACGGTGGTCCTGGTAGTCGCTGCGCTGGCCGCGTACGTTCCCGCGCGGCGGGCCACTCGAGTCGATCCGATGACTGCGTTACGGATGGAATAACGCAACCGGAAGGTTGCGACATTCGATGTTCCTGGCGATGTTCCTGACAGTGCTACTGGGAGGACTGTTCACATGGAATGGCTGAGAGAGCTTGCGCGACGCGCGGCGATGTTCATCAGGCGGGGCAAATTTGAGGCGGAACTGCGCGAGGAGATGCGGGCGCACCGGGAGATGAAGGAGCGCGCGCTGCTGGCGGACGGTGTGAGCGAAGAAGAGGCGCGGTATCGAGCGGCTCGGGAGTTTGGAAATGCCACCTGGTTGCAGGAAGAGAGCCGGGGACGCTGGGGCTGGACCTGGCTGGAAGATTTGGCGCAGGACTTTGCCTATGGGGCGCGCGGGTTGCGAAAGAGTCCAGGATTTACGGCCACGGCGGTGATTACGCTGATTCTGGGGATTGGGGCCACGACGGCGATTTTCAGCGTGGTGAACGGAGTGCTGCTGCGGCCGTTGGGATACGCGGAGCCTGCCCGGCTGGTGCGCATCGAGGAAAAACACCGGGGATGGGATTCGGTGGCGTTCTCGCATGCGACTTATCGGGATCTGGTCACGCGAAAATACCAAGCGCTGACGGCTATCGCCGGATACCGGCCGTTTTCGTTCAACGTGACCGGAGGCGCGGAGCCTGAACAAGTGGACGGGGCGCTGGTATCCGCCAATATTTTTTCAGTGCTGGGAGTGACGCCGGAACTGGGCCGCGGATTCACGGAAGAAGAACAACGCGACGGCGCGGATAACGTCGTGGTGCTGAGTTACGGTTTGTGGCAGCGGAGGTTTGGCGGCGATTCGCAAATCATTGGCAAGACGATTCGCGTGAGCGATACACCGCACGAAATTGTGGGCGTGATGCCGGCGCGATTCGAGTTCCCGGATAAGACCGGGTGGCTGCCAGGAGCGGGGGTGGCGGGATTGTGGGTTCCACTGGCGATCAACGGGCCGTCGGCAGACAACCGGCGCTCGCATCTCGTAAAAGCAATCGGCAGGCTGGCGCCGGGAGAGAGCCTGGCCGCAGCGCAGGCAGAACTGGACGGACTGGCACAAGGAATCAACGAACAATATCCGGGCGTCGATCCCGGACTGGGCATTGGGGCGTGGAATTTGCAGCGGCGGATGACCGAGAAAGTGCGGCCGGCGCTGCTGGTGCTGCTGGGCGCCGTGGGATTGATGGTGCTGGCGGCGTGCGCGAACGTGGCTAATCTGGTGCTGATGCGCAACACCGGACGCGCGCGGGAATTCGCGGTGCGCGTGGCGCTGGGAGCGGGACGCGGGCGGCTGCTGCGGCAATGTTTCGCGGAGAGCGCGCTGCTCGGTCTGGGCGGCGGAGTAGGCGGCCTTTTGCTGGCCAGCTGGTCGATGAAATTAATTGCTGCGTTCGGTCCGCAGGATCTGCCGCGACTTAACGAGGCACACATTGACGGCCGAGTGCTGGTGTTTGCGATGGGACTTTCGTTGCTGACGGCGGCGATTTTTGGCGCGGCTCCCGCGGCCGGCGCCAGCGGAACCGATCCCAACGAGGCGCTGAAGGAAGGAACGAAAGGCACGACCAGCGCGAAAGGAACGCGGCTGCGAGGAACTCTGGTGGTAGCGGAAATGGCGCTGGCGCTGATGCTGCTGGCGGGCGGCGGACTGCTCATCAATAGTTTCGTGCGGCTTTCGCACGTTTCGCCGGGATTCGACGAGAGTCATTTACTGACCATGAGCATTTTTCTTTCGCCGGAGAAATACGCGGGGCGGCAAAACGCCATCGCGCCGTTTCTGGAAAGCGTGGCGGAGCGTGCGCGGGCGTTGCCGGGAGTGGTGTCGGCCAGCGTTGTGAATTCGCTGCCGATCAAAGGCGGAGTGAACACGGATTTCGAGATTGTGGGGCGGCCGCGTGTGGGTAGTGAGAGTCTGGATGCGGATGTGCGCATCGCGACGGATTCTTATTTTGCAACGATGCGCATTCCGCTGCTGCGCGGCCGCTCGTTCAACGCGTTCGACACGGAATCGAGCGCCAAGGTTATCGCGATCAGCCAGGCGATGGCGCGGAAATTTTGGCCGAACGAAGATCCCATCGGGAAGCGCGTGACCATGCTGGACTGGGGCCCGCCGCTGACCGGCGAAATCGTTGGAGTTGTCGGGGACGTGAAAGATGCCCTCGACTATCCGGTGACGAGCTTTTTCTATTGGTCAGAGCGGCAATTCCCTTCGGTGTTCGCGGCGTTGGTGGTGCGGACGACTGGAAATCCTATGGATATGGCGGTCAGCGTGAAAGCCGCGGTGTGGTCGGTGGATCCGAATCAGCCGGTGTCCGCGGTACAGTCGATGGAGCAAGTGCTGGCGGATTCGGTGGGGCGACTGCGGATGCAGACGGTGCTGCTTGGCGTGTTTGCGGGACTCGCGTTGCTGATGGCGATGGTCGGGATATACGGAGTGATGGCGTATTCGGTGAGCGCGCGCGCACGGGAGATTGGGATTCGCATGGCGCTGGGAGCGACCGGAAGCGCGGTGCGGAAATTGATTTTGGGAGAAGCATTGTACTGGACGGCGATCGGTACAGGGCTGGGATTGGCCGGAGCGGTGGCGCTGGCGGGCGTGTTGTCGAGCTTGCTGTTTGGAGTGAGCCCGCGCGATCCGTGGACTTTGTTGTGCGCAACGCTGCTGCTGGCGGGAGTGGCGATGATGGCTTGCTATGTGCCGGCACGGCGGGCGATGCGTGTAGATCCCATGAAGACGCTGCGAGCGGAATGAGAAAGCATCCCGGCCTCTGCGCAGACACAAATCCCGGACCAGAAAATCGCGTGATCCATCGGGTGTTAGTTGCCGGAACGAATCGCGGATGCCGGCTGCAGCCCTGCGAAATAGTTCTGTTCGCGGAGGCGGCGATAGATGTGGCCGGCTACGCCCGCGGCCAATGGGCCCTTGATGCGTGAACTGCTGCCGCGAATCAGCACCGCGAGAGCGATGCGCGGGTGGAGCTCGTCGGCGTAGGTGAGGAACCAGCCGACATGAGACGTCTGGTCGGAGCAGGTGCCGGTCTTGCCGAGCGGAAGTTCCTCGCCGCCGGAATCATAGCTGCGCTTCCCGGTGCCGTAGAGCACCGCGGCGAGCATGCCTTCGCGAAGCTCAGGAAGCAGCGAAGCGATATTCAGCTCGCGCTTGATGCGCGGCTCGAAAGCGGAAACTTCCGCGCCAGGCTTCGGATATTGCAAATAGTAGAGCGTGCCGCCGTTCGCAAATGCTGCCGCGAGCGACGCTAACTGGAATGGCGTGACCTGAATGCCTTCACCAAAGCTGGACATGCGCGCGATACCGCCATGCGCGGGCGGCGCAGACGGAAACGCGCCGGGATGCTCGTTCTCAAGGCCATAGCCAGCGAGTTCGCCGATACCCAGGAGCCGGGCGTACTTGGAAACGGTGTCGAAGCCCATGCGCGTGCCCAGCGCCTCGAAGAATTGATTGTTCGAGTGGGCCATGGCTTCGGTCAAATTCATGTACTTGCGGCGGCCCACCTTGAGCATGGTGTCGCGAGTGATGACGTTTTCTTCGAGCGCGGCTACCGCGATGGTTGGCTTGATGGTCGAGCACGGAATGGCGCCGTCGGAGTACGCCAGCTTTTGATTCACGACCGTGAGAATGCGGCCGGAATTCGGATCGACCGCGACCACGGAACCGTTGTAACGGCCCAGCGCTTCGATGGCTGCTGCCCGAACGATGGGATCATCAAAATCAGCGATATCCCCGGCGGCAGGGTCCACGCCTTTTTCACGCGGAGCGCGGCGATGCTTTGCAGGTCTTACCGGAGCTTTGGCGCCCGGGGTTGCTGGAAGCGGCGCGGCCGACGCAGGAAACGCGCAGACTGCAGCCAGCGTCACAGCCAAAATCATCTTCAATGGTTGAACAGCTTGCTTCACTTTTTCCGTCCTGCTTTCGATCCGCGCCTTCGCATTTCTACCGGGGGCGCTTTTTTACCTTAGACTGTCCGAGCGGTCAATGTGAATTCTCTGTGAACTGTGCTGCGAATCACAGCGGTTCACGTTGCGCTCACGCCGTAAGAGTTAGCACTCAAATCGCCAAAAGTCATGCTACTGATTAGATGCGACTTAGCACCTGGGCGCTGGCACACCGCTGTTTCAACCAGAAACGCCAGCTCTCACCATGAGACAGATTCTAGGCTGAGGAGCGGTAGTACGGCAATAGCCGAAGCAGCCCAGTACGAGCTATGTGCTTTATTTTGAATGGCTGACCGGCGGTACAGGCTTGCCAGAGGCTCCCTGCCCGTGCGGTCTCAGAAAAGGGCTGTGGCCAAAAGTTTTCCCTTCGGGCCGGCATCGCGCCCCTCGACAAACGCCTCCCAGGCTAGCCTTGCGGGCCTAGCGCGTCGGCCGCTTGGCGTCAGCTGCGGAAGCGGTTGCTCCTGCTGCGACGGCTTTCACTTGCGGTTTGTCAGATGGTCCCGTTGCGGTCGTGGCGCCGTTGGGGCCGTGTGGATTGGAGCTGTTCTGGCTCTGGCCGACCACTCCGAGCTCCAGCTTCTTGCGCAGCGCGGCTTCCAGCTTTTCGCGAATGTCTTTGTTTTCCTTGAGGAATACACGAGCATTATCGCGCCCCTGGCCCAGGCGTTCGCCGCCGTAGCTGATCCACGTGCCGGACTTCTCGAGCACGCCTTTGTCGACACCGAGATCGATCAGATCGCCTTCGCGGGAAATGCCTTCGCCATAAAGAATGTCGAACTCCGCTTCGCGGAACGGCGCAGCCACCTTATTCTTCACCACTTTGGCGCGAGTCCGCGAACCAATCACCCGGTCGCCTTCCTTGATCGCTTGAATGCGCCGAATATCCACGCGCATCGAGGCATAGAATTTCAGCGCCCGTCCACCAGTCGTCGTTTCCGGATTGCCGAACATCACGCCAATCTTTTCGCGGATCTGGTTGATGAAAATGAGGCACGTCCGCGACTTGGAGACAATCGCCGTCAGCTTGCGCAACGCCTGCGACATCAAGCGTGCCTGCAATCCCATCTGCGGATCGCCCATATCGCCTTCGAGTTCGGCCTTGGGCACCAACGCGGCTACCGAGTCCACCACCACCACGTCCACGCTGCCGGAACGAATCAGCGTCTCGGCAATTTCCAGAGCCTGCTCGCCGTTGTCCGGCTGCGAAACCAACAGATTGTCCACGTCCACGCCGAGCTTGCGCGCATACACCGGATCCAGCGCATGTTCGGCGTCGATGAACGCTGCGAGACCACCGAGTTTCTGGGCTTCGGCAATCACGTGCAGCGTCATGGTGGTCTTACCGCCCGATTCAGGCCCATAAATCTCGATCACGCGGCCGCGCGGGAATCCGCCAACGCCCAGCGCCGCATCGATCGACAGGCAACTCGAGGGAATCACGCTGACCGGAACCAGCACGTCGCGGCTGCCCAGCCGCATGATGGAACCTTTGCCGTAAGACTTTTCGATTTGCGCTATCGCTGCTTCGAGTAATTTTGCTTTGTCGTCTGCCATGTCACACCTCAATAGAGGAAAATTTTTGCTGCGTGGCCGAACTGCCTGGGCCAACGCCGGGAAGACGCGGGCCTGGGCTAGGGACATAGCGGAAAATTAAGTTTACCATTTAACTTATCCAGCCGCTATTCCTTTTTGACGGCCTTCGCGAGTGTGCGTTCCGGAGTGCTCCTTGGCCCGGGCAATGGTCATGGCCACCCGGTCGGCGAGCCGCTTCTCCTCAACCGCATTCAATCGGCGCAACCGGGTCAGGGTCCGCAGCCGATCCCGCGCTTCGAGGAACTCCGCTTCCAACCTTTCGCACTCGGCACACTGTGCGGCGGCAGAACCGCCCACACAGCTTACCGCAACGAAGAAGGAAGCAAGCATCACACACCTGTTGAAAACCGCGAGGGCAGACTAGCAAGAAGGCGAACAAAAGGCAAACATTATTTTTCGCCTTAGTTTCGCCTATTGAAAAGTGCCAAATAGCTAAAGCGGCGGCGAGCCAAGCCGTCCGCTAACGAGCTCCGCGCCGTGCTTCCAGCCATTCCATAAAGGTCGACTCAAGTTCCGGATGATTCTCCATGAGTCTGAACCCGTGCGCCTGTTCGGGATAGGTCAGCAGTCGGTTGGCGGCATTGTGGGAGATTTGATGAATCTCTTTGGCAGCGGTGAACGACATCGGATCTTGTTCGCTGACAGCGCTCAGAATCGCTAGCCGCGGGGCGCTCGCAAGGAATTTTCTGGTGGAATCATCGTCAAAATCGGAGAAGAACACGGTGCTGCGAACCGCGGGATAGTGGCGTTCCGCCGTAAGCAGTGCCAGGAATGCGCCGCATCCGGCACCGGCAGCAACGACGTTATCTTGTTGCACGCCGGGCTGCGCAATCAGCCATTGGTAAGCGGATTCCGCATCGGCGCTCCAGTTCTTGCGCCAATAGTCCAGCGCGTGGTTCAAGTTGCCATCGTAATCCCATTGCGCGCCTTGAGAATCACCGATGCCGCGAGGACTTAGAACGAGCACGTGGCGGCCGGAGCGAGCTAGCGCAGTCACGATGCGCTCCCAGATGACACGGTCACGCGAACATTGATGAAATATCAGCAGGCCCTGACCAGGTTTGCCAGAGGAGTAGAAATCCCCAGCTAGATGAATGCCATCGGCGGCCGTCACCGTCACGCTGCGCCGCATCGAGTCCTGCGCCGCCAGATGGGGGAGGCTGAGGGTAAGCACCAGTAGCAGGGCGAAGGTTCTCATAGCATTCTCCCGCGTCGTCAATATGTCTCGCTACGGCTGGCCAGCAAGGTTGTGGCGAAGAAAGGCTATGGCCCGCGCAATGATCTCGCGCGACCGGGCGTTGTCGTCCAGAATGTCAAAACCGTGCCGTCCGGCGGGATGGTTCCAAACTTCAATGGACATGTTCTTCGACAAGGCCTCCTGCACCAGGCGATCGATGGTGCGATTGAGGCCCGGGCTATCCAGACCGGCTCGGCCCACAAATAGCGGCGTGAGGATATGGTCCGCGCCATGAATCTGGTTCGCAGTAGAGAACATCGCCGCAGCGCGTTCCACCTGCTCCGGTGTTATTCCCGGAACACCCGCCCACGAATCCTGAGTCACATCGGAAACGCAGTAGAAGCAAGCTAACGCGCGAACGTACGCAGGCGGCTCGTGCAAAAACGGCGCCAACATCAGCCCTCCCGCCGAGAACGCCCACAGCGCGATGCGCTCTTTGTCCAAGTGCAGCTCCGCGGCGTGCTCGCGCAAGTACGCGACCAGGTCGCGGGTATCTTCCGCACCGCTGGTCGTTCCCGCCGGGCCGCGCGCATATCGCTTGCTGTAGGAAATCGCCACGAAACCCGATGCGGCCAGCAGCCGGCCGTACGACTGATAGACTCCCGCATCTCGAAAATCGCGCGGCGCACCTTCCACACCGCCGCCGCTAATGAGCACGACCGCCGGAGCTTGCGCCGCGCCAGCGGGAAAGTACGCGTCCAGCTTCAGCGCGCTTTTCGCGTCTTTGATCTCCACCGACTTATACACGACCTCGCGGCGCACCTCGATCTTGTCCATCCCCGGCACGGAATACACCAGAGGCATACGGTACATTTCCTCAATCGGAGGCATTGGGGCAGGTTGCTGAGCAGCACGCGGTTGCCAAGCGAGCAGCAGGAACGCTGAAACAAATACTCCCTCTCTCATCGGGAGGCCTCCTTATCCTGCTGCGTGGGCGCGAAAGTGGAAGTGACCGACGTCATTAGCCAGCGCCCGTCGCGCTTTTCATACGTGGAAGTCCAGGCGCACACGAACTCGCCGTCCTGCTGCGAACCATCGGCTTTGCTTTCGGTGTAGCGCGATCGCACACGGAAGATGGCCCAAGCCATGTCGCCGTGCGGCGAAACGTGCACCACGGGCGGCTCGAGGTCCTCCCAGGCGCGGTGCTTGCGGCTGCCGAAATATTCCTGCATCTCCTTGCGCGCGCCCTCAGGCGTTCCGCGTGTGAGCCTGCCGTCGGCAACCGAAACAAACTCGGGCGCGTGCCGCGAGGCTAGATCAGCGGCATCCCCGCGCAGGTGGTCCGCGCGATCCTGTTCGTGAATGCGCAGAATCTCCGCCTTGGCTTGTTCCGCCGGCGCTTCGCCAACACCCGCACTCGAGCCAAGCAACACACAGGTGAACAATAGAAGGAAGGGGCGCACGGCAGCACCTCTGGCCGGATTGGACGGAAGACGCTATTGCGCGTGAGCAATTCGCCCGCGAGGCGCCTTGTTTCAATAGGAAGGTACGAGCCTCAGCCGTACGGACAGGAACCCACTTTTAGCGTTAAGGTCTTGGGAGGCTCAGGCGAGATGCCATCCCAGTCGATGTCCCCGTATTGATCCCGCCAGCACACAAATATGCGAGCACTCGGTTTCGTTGGCGCTAGCCCTAACACCAAGCGGTTGTGCAAAACCCGATGCGGAAACGTGACAACCCCCTGCGAATCGGTTTGTTGACTGTCAACGCTTGCGATTCCATCATCAATCGGGTTTATCCATTCCTCATTGACCTGCACTCCCGACAGCACGTTTCCGTCATTGTCGCGAACTATCAGCCTCCACTCTGGAACACCGCGCGTCTGATAGGGCCACCAGAGCGCTGCGCCGAGGATAAGAACGACAGATATCGAAAGAAGTGTGAGTCTTAGTCTCCGGTTCATTATCTGGGCGAGCCTCAGAACCGCACGCCCCGCCGCGATGCGTGGCGAATGTGCAGTACTTCCACCTTGTGTCGACGAGCGTCCGCGCGGTAGTACACGATCACGGGACTGTGCAACAACCGCCGTACCTTGGACCGTTGCCCGATAAGGTCGCCTATTTGTGGAAATTGTGCCAGTAACTCGATGTGGTCGATCAGAGCTTCTCCGAACGCAGAAGCCGCATCAGCGCTATCGTCGGCGATTTAACCGATGATCTCAGCCAGATCGGCTAGCGCCCTTTTCGTATAGACGACTCGGTAGTCCACTTGGACATCTGCTTGCGAACTTCGTCCGCCGTTACAGTTCGGCCCGCCTTCGCGTCGCGGATACCTTCGTCAATAGCAGCCAGGGTCTCGGGGCTTTCCGCCTCTACAACCAACTCGCTTGGCTCATCAATCATTGCTTTTTTGCTGGCCATGTCTCCATCCTAGCTCTGGACTTACACGCGAGCAATAGACTCGTCACTTATGCCTTGGCAGACAGAAGCTGTCGAGCCTCTTGGAGCGCTGCAATAGCCATTTCTCGGGAAACGGTAGGATAACCCTCAAGGAATTGTTCGAGGGTGTGCCCTCGTTCGAGGGAGTCGAAGAGCAATTGAAGGGGGACTCGTGTCCCGCGAAAGACCGGCGTTCCACTAAGGATATTCGGATTTTTGACAACGACGCTATCGGTGGAACCCATAGCCGTGCTCTCTTGAGCACAGTATAACACTGTGGGAGAACCGGTCTCGGATCACGAAGAATATGTGTAGAAGCCGCGTCCGGTTTTCCGCCCCAGCCATCCCGCCGCCACATATTTCTTAAGCAGCGGGCACGCGCGATACTTCGGATCACCCAGGCCATCGTGCAACACATGCATAATGTCCACGCACACATCGAGGCCAATAAAATCCGCCAGCTCCAGCGGCCCCATCGGATGATTCATCCCCAGCTTCATCACCGCGTCCACCGACTCCGGCGTGGCTACGCCTTCCATCACGCAGTAGACCGCCTCGTTGATCAGTGGCATCAGCACACGGTTCGACACAAACCCCGGAGCATCGTTCACCGCCACCGGCGTCTTGCCCAGTTTCCGCGCCAGCTCCATGGTCAAAGCAAACGTGTCGTCACTCGTCTGCAGCGCGCGAATCACTTCCACCAGCGCCATCACCGGCACCGGATTCATGAAGTGCATGCCCACAAAGCGGTCCGGCCGCTTGGTCAGCGCGCCCAGCGTAGTCATCGCGATCGAAGACGTGTTGCTCGCCAGAATTACGTCGTCGCGCAGTAGCTTATCGGCTTCCGTAAGCACCGCGCGCTTGATCTCGATTTTTTCCGGCACCGCTTCCACCGCAAAATCCGCATTGGCAATCGCAGATATATCCGTTACCGGAATCACTCGAGCCAGCACACTGCCCTTCTCCGACTCCGCCAGCTTCCCCCTCTTGATCTCGCGATCCAGATTCTTGGCGATGGTATCCAGCCCGCGATCCAGAAAGCGTTGCTCCACATCCCGCAAAATCACCTTGTACCCAGCCCGCGCAAACACATGCGCAATCCCATTCCCCATCGTCCCAGAACCCAGCACCGCCACCGTCCGAATTGAATCGATCGACAAAGTTGCGCTCCTACTAAAAGAGAAATAACCGTCACGAAAGCTAAAGGATGCACGGCCAACGAAAAAGGGTCAAGGCAAGCACTATCCCTCGTCTGGGACAATTCCTTCGGTAACATCACGAATGATTTTCCGGCCGGCGGCTTCGTCATCCGGATGAACGTAGAGCTTCGCAGCCTTTGGATCTTCCGATTCCACACGATAAGGAATTTCGTGTTCGCGCAGCGCCATCGCCGCCCCGCCCAACTCGAAGAAATTGTGGCCTGTCCATGCCCGCGCGGTTAAGTCCTCGGGCATCCAGCGGCGATGTTCCGCGCGGTGGGGCCAGTACATTCCTGTCGGATCGATGGCCGGCGGGGTCCGGGAATTGGATTCGAATTCGTACCCCTCCAGCAGGTGCGCGAGCACGTTCGTCGCGCGCTCGAAATCAATGTCACGAACTGCCACTTCCCAGGGCCGCGCGGATGAGTTTCGCCGCAAGAGGCCATCGCGATACAGAACGCAGTTGTTGAAGGGAATGCCTTCTGCGAGCAGCGCCGTTCGAATCGCGCCTAGCAATTGCGGCTGTGCCTCGGCAAAAAGTGCGCGCGCGGCTTCCGCTTTGCCCAGGCTCTGATTCGACCACACCAACGGCGTACCGCAATTCTCGCAAAGCGATGATTCCGGCGAATACTCAGCGGAGCACAACACACACACTCTCTGAGGATTCGAGCCGGACTCCGTTTCTATTGGTGGCTCGTATTCCTCCTCCTCCAAGTCTTTTCCCCGCAGGTAGTCTTCTTGGAAGGAGTCACGCACCCAGACCGCCACGCGGCTTCGCTCTTTGGGAATCCAAATTTCGAACTCTGGAGTTCCTTGGGCTGCGACTCGCGCTCCGGCGACGACGGGACTCACCGCTTTTCCGTAACATGGAATCCCATAGTTCGGAAGCGTGCCGAGCAAGCTCAGATAGAATCCGGGATCTTTGCTCCGTGCCAGAAGTTCGTCGTATTCCGTGGGAGCAGTCGCGCGAATCGCCGTAAACCGCTCCTCAAGCCGAGGCGCAACCTCCACCAAATCGGTTCCGCAGTCGGAACACAACGTGAATCCGGGTCGAAATTCAGATTTGCAGACCGGGCAAAACATCGCCGCGCAGTGTACTACGAATTTTTCCGGCGCGAGAGCGCCAGCCACGCCGCCAGCGTCGCAAACTTTTCGTCCTGCGACCAGGGCGCGCCCAGCGGCTTGCCCATGGCAGTCACACGGCGCATTAGGACCGGCGCCTTGATGCGGAAACTCTGCGCAGCGGTATCCACAACCTCGCGCTCCTTGACTGTAAATGCCGCCAGATCGCACTGCTTGCTGGCACCGAGTAGCGCTTCGCGAAATAACTCCCCGTCAGCGGTATGAATCAGCGCATGTGACCCAAGAATTTTCTCCAGGCTGGGCAGCGTTCTCCCCGAGGCGAGCAGTAGCCCGACACGCCCCAGTTCGTACCCTTGCTTGTGGAGATCGCCGTGAACGACGCGAATGGCCTCCTCAGCAAGACGCTTGGCCTCCGCTGCCACGCCGGCAACGAACGCGCCTGCTTTCTCCAGCGGCATCTTCTCCGCCGTATGATACGGCTGGCGAAACCGGTAGGTGAACGTCTCGACCAAATGCAACCGCTGCCGCGCCAGCACGTGTGGCTTGCCCTTCTCCAGCGCCAAGGCCACCAGCGCAGCCCATCCGGAATGTACGCGAAATCCAAGAGCCGCCTGCTTCACGATAACCTCCGCAGCAGAGGCCAAACGGGAGCCCAAGCATGCTCGCCCCACGGCAAGAGCGTCAAGCACCGAAACCCGACCACCACGTCAGCGTATAAGCCGTTTAGGATCAACACTTACCAGAAACGGGGACCGGTATCAGCAAACAACCCGGCAAGCTCCAGCATTTCCGCGAGCTGCACCCTGCGTCTTTTCCAGCCGCTCACTCGTATTCCCAGTAGAATGAGCGCGACTTCTTTAGCAGCGGGTCTCTCGAATGCACTGCTCGGCGGAGGGCGGCCAGCCCTTTTCCTCTCCACGATGATGGATGACGACACCAAGGAGCTGGTGCGCGGCCTGAAGCGCCGCGACCCCGAGCTGCTCGACCGGCTGATCGAGCGATACCAGCACCGGCTGTTTCGCTACTTGGTCCATCTCACTGGCAATCGTGAGCGCGCCGAAGACTTCTTCCAGGAAACCTGGGTCCGCGTCCTCGAGCGCGGCCACCAGTACGAAGGCAAGTGGAAATTCGAGACCTGGCTGTTTGCCATTTCCCGCAATCTCGTGATTGACTGGCAGCGCCGCAAAAAGCCCGCGAGCCTGGACGAACTGATGGAGCCGCGCGAAGACTCGACGCCATTCGAGCCGGCCATTGCCGCCGAAGAATCTCCGCTCGCGCAAGCGATACAGCGTGAGAGCGAATGCGACGTCCAGATATCCATGAAGCAGCTTCCGGTCATTTACCGCGAAGTGCTGCTGCTGCGTTTTCAGGAAGAAATGGGCCTGGAAGAAATCGCCGTGGTGATGAGCACTCCGCTTTCCACCGTAAAATCGCGGCTGTACCGCGGCCTGGAAGAATTGCGCAAATCAATGACGGAGGCTCGAGCATGAGCAACGAACTGCATGCCCGCGCCGAACGCTTGATCGCGCAAGAGCGCGTGGAAGAAATTCCTGCCACCGAGCGCGAGTGGCTCGTCAAGCATCTCGATGATTGCGAAGCTTGCGCGGCTGTAGCGGCCAGCACGGAACAAGCGCTGGCTTCCCTGCGCGGTGTCAGCGTCGAATTGCCGCGCGGCCTCGCCAGCCGCACGCAACTGCGCGTCCGCGTGCGCGCCGACGAACTGCGCGAGCATGCCCCGAAGCGCAGCCTGCTGTGGGCGATCACTGCAATGTCCTGGGCGCTGGGCGTAGCTACTGCGCCGTGGGTGTGGCGCGGCTTTTCCTGGATCGGCGAGCACACCGGAGCGCCAAAGCCTCTGTGGGAGATGGGCTTTGTGCTGTGGTGGGCGATACCCGCGAGCATCGCGGCCGTAGCCGTGATCCTCGAAAGGAAAGGCGAGCAGCAAAATATTTGATCGCCCAGATTATTTGGAGCAGAGTCTGCAGATTCGTGGAGAGAGAACAGCAATGAACGGTACGCCACCAAATTCGATCGCGAGTAGCGGCGCCAGCGCGTGGAACGAGCGCATGCGCCTGATTCGTTTCCGCAGAAAGCGCGAGAATCTGCGCTTCTGGAACGAGTTCAAGCTCATTCCCCGCTGGGTCAAGGGCCTGGTGGTTTTTCTATATCTGGTCGCCCAGGGCCTTGCCGTGGTCATCAATCTCGATGTCTTCCACCAAGGCAATCCAATGTTTCCGCCGGAGTTGGAGGGCCATCCAGTTCTGGCCTCTCTGGCACTGGCCGGCATCGTCACCGCCGTTGCGCTGACGATTGCCTCCATCATCTTCATGGCCGTCTACGTCAATCAAGACGCCAAGCGCCGCGGCATGAATTCCGCGGTCTGGACTCTGGTCGTACTGGTCTTGATGCCCGGCTATCTGGTCCTCGGCTTCATTATTTATCTGCTCATGCGCGAGCCGCTGCCCTACCCCTGCCCCAAATGCAGCACCACTGTTGGCGCAAAATTCAACTTCTGCCCCAACTGCAAAACCAATCTGCACCCGGCCTGCCCCCAGTGCAAACAGGAAATCGCCGAAACCGACCGCTACTGCCCCTACTGCGCCTACGAACTCGGCCAGCCGCAGCCGGAGACCTCGGTTAGCGGATAGAGTTTTTACTTTTGTGATTCGTCGTCGTGGCTTTCGGAAGACTTCGGCTCAGGAAGAAGCCCGCGGCTCCATTCATCGTCCTGTGTGCCGTAAGCCGCTGCAATCGCCGCCTCGGCCTTTTCAAAAAGCGACGCCGGAATGCCAATCATCAAGGGCGCTTTCACCGCGAAATGAAAGAGATGATCTTCGCGCCGGATGGTGCGATAAGGAATCCGTTCTTCCTCCAGAATTAAGCAAAGCTCCGCGTGAATCCGCGGATCATTGCCAGCCCAGAATTTGCAAAAGGGATCTTCGTCAGACTCTTCGGATTCGGACTCGAATTCGCTGCGCGCCACCGGAACCAGGGCTTGCTGCGAGTCCTGGAAGGCCGCCTCGCCGGGAACAAGTTGCACTTCACAATCCGCGCAGACCGTGAATCCTTCGCGGTATTCTGCTTTGCATTGCGGGCAAATCATTTGCAGGAAATCTGCAGCCTGTGGTCAGAAACGTTCGACGGCGAGGGCTACGGCGTTGCCGCCGCCGAGGCACAGGGCGGCGATGCCGCGCTTGAGGTTGCGGCGCTGCAATTCGTAGAGCAGCGTGACGAGAATGCGCGCGCCGCTGGCGCCAATGGGATGGCCGATGGCCACCGCGCCGCCGTTTACGTTGACTTTTTCGGGATTGAGCTTGAGTTGCCGCGTGACGGCAATCGCTGCGACCGCGAAGGCTTCGTTCAACTCGACGAGATCGACGTCTTTGTCGCGGTCCCAGCCGGTCTTCGCCAACAATTTTTCGACGGCTTCAACTGGAGCCATCATCACCCACTTGGGCTCGACTCCGCTGACTGCTTGCGCGACGATGCGCGCGATCGGCCGCTTGCCCAGCCGCGCCGCGTTGCGTTCGCTGGTAACGACCAGCGCCGCTGCGCCGTCATTTGTGCCGGGCGCGTTGCCTGCGGTCACCGTGCCGTCTTTCTTGAATGCCGGCTTCAGCTTGGCCAGCACTTCCATCGACGTGTCTTCGCGCGGCGATTCGTCATACTTGATGACCAGCGGCTCGCCTTTTTTCTGCGGCACTTCGACCGGCAAAATCTGCGCTTCGAAGAAACAAGACTTACGAGCTTTCACGGCCTTTTGGTGCGACTCGAACGCAAAGCGATCCTGCTCTTCCCGGGTAATCCCGTATTTCTCCGCCACCAGCTCGCCCGTCAATCCCATGTGGAAGTCTTCATAGGCATCCCACAAGCCATCGTGAATCATTGAATCCACAACTTTTTGATCGCCGAGCCGGTAGCCCGTCCGCGCCGTAGGCAGCAGATAAGGACAGTTCGACATCGACTCCATCCCGCCGGCCACGACAATCTCGGACTCGCCGGTAATCACCGCCTGTGCCGCCAATCCAACCGCTTTCAGTCCTGACCCGCACACCTTATTAATGGTCATTGCGGCAACGCGCGGATCGCATCCGCCTTTGAGCGCCGCCTGCCGCGCCGGATTCTGCCCGAGCCCTGCCTGCACCACATTGCCCAAAATCGCTTCGTCGACCTGCTTGGCGTCCAATCCAGCGCGGCGGATGGCTTCCGCCACAACCTTGCCACCAAGTTCAGGCGCAGAAAAGCCAGTAAGGCCACCCTGAAATTTGCCAACCGGCGTCCGCACGCCGCTGAGAATGACCGGGACTTCCATGATGTGCCTCCGACCGAAACTTCATTATACCGCGAGTGGCGAAAACGAGTCGCCGCGCGAGCCGCCACGCAAAAAAGAATCGCGGAGGCTGGTGGCGCTGGCCTCCGCGATTAGATGACATCAGGTGGCTTGGCGATTGCGAGCTAGTTCGAAGCGGCCTTCTCAGCTGGAGGCGCGGCTTTGCCTTCATCCGCCGACGGGCCGTACAAACCCGGAACCGCAACGTCCATCAACCGGAAGTACACGCCGAGTTGTGCGCGGTGATGGATCAGATGGTTCATCACGAAGCCTCGGATGCAGGCGATTCGCGGCATAGTAAAGATTTCCTTGCCGCCAGCGAGCAGTGTCCAGCCCACCATCATGTCCGCATCGCTCGCGCCGGCCAGCGCAGCGCGCGCTTCGCCAGCACTCTTGTCAAACTCGGCCAGCGCCTCCTTGCGGTTTTCGATCTTCGGCGGCGTGTATTGCGGGCCGTCCACCGGGGCGTAGTCCAGTTCGGTAGTCTGAATGGTCATGGTCATCCACCCCGGCAGCGTGGCGATATGCCCAGTCAGCCAGCCAACCGTGCCGGACTTCTCGTGCGGCTTCCAACCCCACTTGTCGTCGGGGACTCGTTCGAGGGTGGTGCGGGTATTCTTCATTTCCTGGTCGAACTCGGGGAGCATCGATTGGCCGATGGTCATAGTGCCTCCGTTGCGGAAAGGATTCGAGCGGGAGAATTTTAGGCGAATAAAAAGCGAAGTGTCAAGGCTTTCTTTTCGCGCTGCCGTCTACGATGCGGGTTCTTCCCGCTGCGTCGCCCGGCTTGCGCAGCTCCTCGCGCCCGGCTTCGCAAAGCTTCCTCTGGCTGGACCTGGAACGGCAATGCCGTGCCCTGCTGGGCTTGTCAGCGCCCATCGCAGGGGAGCAAAATGCCGCTATGCCGCATCATTTCTCCACTTCTTACGTAGAAGATTCGATTGGCCTTTTTCGTTATTACAAGCGCCTTGCCGAGCGCGCCATAGAGCAATGCCCGGACGAGGGCCTCTTCGCGACGCTCGACCCCGAATCCAACTCCATCGCTATCATCGTCAAGCACATGTCCGGGAACATGCGTTCGCGCTGGCGTGATTTTCTCACCAGCGACGGCGAAAAGCCGGACCGCCATCGCGACACCGAATTTGAAGCCGCGCCGCAAACCCGCGCGGAGTTGCTGGCGCTCTGGGAGCAAGGCTGGCAATACGTCTTCACCGCGCTGGAACCGCTCACTGATGCCGACCTCGGCAAAACCATCACCATCCGCACCGAGCCGCATTCGGTCATGCAAGCCATCAACCGCCAGGTGGCCCACTACTCGCATCACGTCGGGCAAATCCTGTTCGCCGCAAAACATTTCACCGCCGCAAAAACCGGCACGTGGGAATCGCTCAGCGTCCCCCGCGGCAAGTCCCAGCAATTCACCGCCGACGTAGCCGCAGGCAAAAAATCACAACGCTAGAGAACGAACAGCTCAAGTAACAACGGGTGCGGCCCAGATGTTTGCTGAGCACAGATTTGCGTGGTACCGTGCCTTAAAAGGACTAGCCGATGAAGCCTATACATGTTAGTGAGCTCGTTTTTGAAGTCACGGAAGAGGCCGAAGGCGGCTACTCCGCGGAATGTTTGACCGAAAACATATTCACGCAGGGTGCTACCTGGGAAGAATTGCGGGCCAATGTGAAGGAAGCGGTGCAAGCGCATTTCTTTGACGGCCCGAAACCTCAATCCATCCGACTGCACCTGGTCCGCAACGAAGTCTTTTCAATGGCATGAGGCTGCCCCGCGATCTTAGCGGAGAAGATCTTGCTAATGGTCTGTGCCGGCGCTGGAACTACAAGAAAGCACACCAAGTCGGCAGTCACATCGTCCTTGAGACAGAAGTTCCAATCCATCAGCGCATCTCGATACCAGCTCACAAGCATGTCAACATCGGAACGCTGAACAATATCTTGAGATCGGTTGCGGCACACAAGGGCGTCACGCGCGAAGAGATTCTGCGCTCTATTCTGTAACCACTGGCGCCATTTTCCCTCCGCACGAGAATCCGCTACTCTTTGTCTGTGGCGACGCTCTTTGATCTGAATCCGCCGTTTCTTCCTGAGCCGGAGAAGCCGGGGATGAATGATGCGCAGCGGCGCGCGATTACGCATCGCGATGGGCCGCTGCTGGTGATCGCCGGAGCCGGAACCGGCAAGACTCGGGTTATCACCGAGCGCATTCGCCATCTGCTCGAATCCGATCCGACGCTGACCGGCGAAAATATTCTCGGATTAACCTTCACGTTGAAGTCCGCGGGCGAAATGAAGGCTCGCGTAGTCAAAGCCGCCGGAGATCGGGGCAAAGGCGTTACGCTCAAGACGTTCCACGCTTTCTGCGAATCGCTGCTCACCGATATCGACTCAATCATGCTCGACACCGTCGATCATTGGATTCTGCTGCGCCGCAATCTGCACCGTTTGCAGCTCGATCTGTACCGCCGGCTGGCCGAGCCTGGCCAATTTCTCAGCGACTTCATCGAGTTTTTCTCGCGTTGCCAGGATGAACTGGTCTCCTGCAGCGACTATCAGCGTTACGCCGAAGAGTTGGCTGCCGAACTGGCCGCCGAGCGCGACCAACTCGACGAAGACACGCGGAAAGAACGCGAAGAATCCGTGGCCCGCGAACGCGAAATCGCCCGCGCCTACCAAGCCAGCGAAGAACTGCTCCGCGAGAAGAAGCGTTCGTCG